>CXWL01003408.1_pt1 | contig 64956 bp, 56 predicted proteins | sample 590931 | NCBI WGS metagenome assembly CXWL01 (sample SAMEA3498368, study PRJEB10139) | groundwater metagenome | biome: water well; material: biofilm material | place: Germany | collected 2015-04-27 | reverse complement strand
GGCAGTCATCCTGGGGGCGGTGGCGCTGGTGACGACGGCGCGGAATCGAACCCTCACCCCAACCCCTCTCCCGCCAGCGGGAGAGGGGCTCAAGAATAGGAAAAGAAGAGGGTAGCGGCCGGCCTCGTGCCGGCCGGGGTGGGGCGGTGGCGTCCCTCTCCCGCCGAGCGGGAGAGGGAAAGATAGCGCTCGTTGGAGCCCAACCCGGACACCCGCTAATCGATTGACCTGAAGAGACTTACAGGACCATGGTAGCAGCGGGAGGAACCCCTCGCCGGCTATGGTGGGTTCCAATACGGGTTCCATCCGGTGACGTGCCGTAGGTGGGTGCCTTTGGCAGTCCACAGCGGGCCGGCGGGGTCCGGCTTCACGACCCCGGCTTCGCCCCCGCCCGTTCCTCGCCCAGGGTCCGCACCATCGACTCGGCCACGGCCCGGGTCAGCTCGCGCCGCTCGGCGGCGGCCTGGAAGATCGTCCACGAGGCCAGGGTTTCGCGGGCGACCCCGAGGGCCTCGAAGGCCTGGCCCATGGAGACGGCGAGCGGGAGGACTTCCTCGGGGCGGTTCTGGTCGAGCAGGAAGAGCGACCAATCGAGGGTGACGAGAGCCGCATCGTATGCGTTCTTGGTGGCCAGGAAGGCATCTCTGGACGCCAGGAAGGCGATCTCCGCCTCGGCGTGTTCGCAAAGATCCGCATGAATGAGCGCGGCTGCCCATTGCTGCCAAGGGCGGCGGCTCGGGTCCTGGTCGTAGCTCGAAGTGAGAGCTTCGAAACGGAGGCGTGCAGTGGCAGCATCTCCGGACCGGATCAGGTAGACCACTTCGGCGTGGCGCACCGCCAACAGAGTCTCGGGGGACGCGATCTTGGTCGCGGCAGGAAGGGCCGCCTGGATGGCGGCCAGGGCTCCCCGGAAGTCGCCCTCCTGCTCGTGGATCGTGCTGATCTTGAGCCTCGCTTGGACCTCCGAGGTGGCCTCGCCGAGTACGCGAAAGAAGGCGGCTGCGAGGCGCGCCTCGCGAACGGCGTCGGAGAACCGTCGCTGATCCCGCAATAAGGAACTCCGGAGGAACTTCACTTCCGCCCAGAACAGCAGGTTGGTGATTCCAAGCTTGCGGGCACCGGCCACAGTCTGATCGAAGGTCAGCGTTGCCGCTCCCAGCTCTCCCGCGTAGCGCAGAGCGTTCGCCTTGTAGAGGTCGGCCCGATAGCCGAGCACGGTCAGCTCCGTGGCGTCATCCGTCGGAAGGGCGCGGTCGAGGCCAGCAGCCAGCTCGGCGTATCCCGCGAAGAGCCCCGAATCTGCGGGGCTGCCGGGCAACTGCGCGCGAGCCTCGAGTAGAAACGCCCGTGCCGCCTCGGCGCCGCGAAAGTAGTAGTGCCGGAGCTGGATCTGCTCGAGCCGCTGGTGATGGCTGAGAGGCCGGAGGTCGGCTACCGCCCGCTCGCGGCGCGCCTGCTGCCGTTCCTCAATGCGCTTCGGTACCGACTTCGCCGGTCTCGGCGGTGGCCCGAAGAGCTGCTCGAAGGGATCAGGTCTCGAGTGCGGAGTACTCAAGCCCGCCAATACCGCGGCGTAGGCATCCAACCGCGAGCGACAGCCCGCGCACTCCGATGAAAGACGGCTCGTGAGAGCCGCTTCGACCTCATCGATCGAGACGGCTTTCAGCTCGAGGCAGCGCAACAGCATGCGCGAGAACAGCTCGAGGAACGGATCAGCTTCCTGAGTCTCCGCAGCTCGCACGTGTTCGCCTTGGTCGCTCATCACGAGACCCGCCTTTCCGCCCTGAAAGATTTCAGTGCGCGCGAGTCTAGCGCAAGGGAGCATTTAGCAGAAAGAGGCAGATGACTCTAGCGATCGCTCGGCTCTTCCGATGCAGCAGTCCCCTCCGGCATTGCGCTTGCGGGTGCGCTCTCGGGCGGAGGCGGAGCGTATCCAGCCGGGTCCCAAACAGCACCCGCTGCAAGCACTACGGCTTCTGGCGCGGGTACCGCCCAGGCAAAGACCCAGTCCCAGGCCTGGCCTAGGCGAACGGTCCATTCGACGCGATCGGGTTGGACGGCGTGAGCTGGAACCCCAGCCGACAGAACGAACAGCGAAGCGGCAACGAGACGGACAACGGGGCGACTCGATTGCATGGGCATGCCTCCTCCGGTCCGGGGTCGATCTCCGGTGAACGAGGTCCACCCCGCCGCTCGGCCCCCGGGACGGTCCGAGCGCCGGAGCCCCGCAGTTCGGGGTGGTCCGGAGTAGAAAAACAGTGTAAGCGATGGACCGTCCAAAAGGTCAGTTTTTCGCGCCCATTCGAGGCAGCAGAAGAATCCAATGGAAGCACTGGTCCTGCTTCCGAAGCGCGCTGGGTACGTCCATAAGCCTTGAAAACAAGGGCCTTGACCAGACGAAGTCGCCGACGAGGGCTTGCGCGGATCTGCCGTAGCACGGTATTCCCTTGCGTCGGCATGGCACGAAAACACTCGAGCATGGCTGATTCCGAGGCCCATCGGACCGCGGCGGTGGGCCAGACCGCCGCAAGCCTGCTCTTCGAAGTGGATTCCCTACGGTTGTCAGAAGAAGGCCGACGCGGGTGCGTGGCTTGGGGTCGGCGGGTCCTGGCTGCGCTCGGGCACGGCTTGCGCCACTTGGCCAACTTCGCGAACGAGGTTCTGGCGACCGGTTCGAGCGGCAAGGCCGACTTGTGCCGGATCGAACTTGGCCGCCTCCGCTTGCTCGATCTGGCCGACGAGATCGAGCAAGGAATCGAACCCGATTCGTCAGTGCCGCTGGCGCTGGAAAAGGAGCTTGTAGATGTCGGCCTGTAGCTGCCCCAACTGCTCGAAGCGTTCCTTCGCCAGCTCGTCCACCCGGTCGATCTCTACGGCGTCGGGCCTTGGGTTTCGCCACCAAGCCGGTCCCATTCGGTTGCGCTCTCGGGCGCGCTGGAGCGCGTGATGAAGGTCGGTGAACTCCGTCATCGTGAAGCCCAGCTCACGGATGTAGCGTTCGAGCAGCTTTTCACTCGGTGCCTTCCGGCCTCGCTCGTGCCGGAGGTAGGTCGAAGGAGCGACCCCGGCCTTCTCGGCCAGTTCGATCTGGGTCAGCCCGAGACTACGCCGCAGGCCAGCCAGGGTGGCGCCCAGTTGAAGTGCCTGTTCTTGTTCGTCCATGCCCTGAATCATACCGCCCCCGCCTACTTCGCCGGGCAGTCGTCCATCGTCACTTTCCGCCTTCGGGACTACCGCCCATCCCAGCACCGGGCCGGGTCGGCGTCGCTCGTCGTGACGCCACATCCCGGCAGCCGTTCGGCTCGGCCCGGTGCCCTTTTTCCCTCAGTCCTCTCCTAGAAAGGACCGCTCCATGAGCCAAGCGCCACGACCGATATTGTCCCTGGTGAAACGGGCCGAACCGCCCGAGATCGTCTCTCGGCGGGCCGAGCGGGTGCGCCAGGGCGGCCCGCTCGAGGCACTCCCGGCCGCCCTGGTCGCCGCCGAGCTGGCGTGCTCGCCAGGCTGGCAGCCATACCCGGCGGGGCCGGGGTTGGTGAGGCTGTACCACTTCCCGGTGGTCGCGGATGCGGCCGCCTTCGCAGTGTTCGCGGCGGATCTTCTGGCCGGTCTCGGGGTGACTCCCGATCTCGAGCTGTTCGGCCCGACGGTGTCGGTGCGGGTCTTCACTTTGTACGGCGTGGGCGAGATCTCGGCGATCGATTTCGACCTCGCTGCCCTGCTCGATGGCCGGGGGGAGGCCGCACGGTGACCGAGGAACCTCCTGTTTCCCGCGAGCTGCGCCTGCTCGAGGAGGCGGCGGCCGATCGAGCGGCCCGGCGTGGCGCCGGGGTGTTCCGGCGCCTGTTCGATGTGTACTCGTGGCGTCAGATGCTTGAATGGCTGGCACCAAACTGGGTCGATCAGGTGATCGATGACGTGGCGTTCACGAGCCGGGCTCTGGCCGAGCTGCTGGCGTTGCCGGAAGCCGAGCAGGCGCGGTGGATCGAGTCTCGGAGCTGGACCGAGAACGGGCTGGCGCTCGCCGACCGGCTGCTCGAGCAGGAGGCCGAGCGGCCCCTGGCGGAACGCTTGACCCTGGCCCGCCTGGCGGCTCGAGTGACCCTGCGGACGCCCGTCCCCGTCGCCGATCGGCTGTTTCAAGCGCGGGCGGATGACGTCATGGGCCGGGCCGGCCTCCTCGAAGTCCGGGCTCTTCGTCGACGGGGTCGGCTCGACGAGGCTCGGAGCCGGTTCGTCGAGATCGAGGAGCTGTTCGCCGCCGACTCGACGCCGCTCTACTTCTGGCTGACCCTGGCGGCGGAGCGAGATCTGACGACGGGCTTGCTGGCGTCCGACGAGCGGCGCCTGCCGGCGGCGCTCGCGGCCCTGAGCAGAGCGGAAAAGCTGTTCCGGATCGCCGGTTCGGAAGAGGACGACTTCGAGCTACTCCACGCCCTGGCTCGCACGGACCTCGTACTCGGCGACCCGAACCGCGCCGTCGACCGGCTCACCCGGGCGAGGGAGTTTCAGAACCGGGCTCGCCGGATCGAAACCGATTTCCTCCAGCTCCATGCGGCTCTGCGGACTTCGTCGCCGCTTCTCGCCCGGCGCTCGGCCCTGGGCCTCCTGGTCGACCTCGGCGGCTCGGGAGACCGGGCAGCTCTCGAGCGCTTCCGGGTGGCGGAAGCCGCGGTGCGGCTCGCCGAGGGCCAGCCCACGGCCGCGCTCGAAGCTGTGACCGGACCGGCCGAGAACTTTCGCGCCGCCGGTTCGCTTCTGGGAAGCCTGCGCGCGGCCTTCGTCGCCACCCGGGCCGAGCTGGCCCGGAGTCGCGGAAAGGCGGCCCAGGCGGCGCTCCGAGCCGGCGTGCTCGAGCGCTTCACCGACCTGCCGGACGTGCCCGCCGTCCGTGGCGTGCTCGTCCGGGTTCTCGACTCGGCTCCCGATCCCGCGTTCCTCGATCGCCTCGACCTCTGGCTGATCCTCGCCGAGGACAGCCCCGGCGTCGGTTTGCCCGACTAGACGCCTCCAAACCAGAAAGGGAATTGGTGACTATGAACACTCTGCCCTCGCCTACCCGGACGCTTCGGCGCCTTCGTATACTCCCGTTCTTCTTGCTGTCGCTTCTGCTCCCATGTTTCACCGGAAGGGTCGCGGCTCAGGGCGCTGCCGGCGCCGGTCTCGAGACTGAGGAGACGGCCCCGGTTCGAGGCCAGAAGGTGATTGACCTGCGCCAGTGGATCGATGGTCTCGAGCTGGCCAACTGGCGCCAGGTCGCCGACCTGCTTGTCGAGCTCACTCCGAACGAAGACGGTTCGGCCTCGCTCGAAGTCGCCGAGGTCCCACGCCCGAGACTGCTCAACGTTCCGAACGCCTCCGGTAGCCCTCCGACCGCCTGGCGCCTTCCCGACGGCTCCCGACTCATCTTCTTCGTCGACTACTACGGCCGGGTTCAGGAAGTGGCCTGTGCCGTCCCCGAGACGCTGCGCCACCGGCCCGTCCACCTCGGGATCTTCCGAGTCTTCGAGGATGAGGTGGAATGCTTCGTGAGGGCGGCCCTCTGAAGGACTAACCCCTTTTCCACGATCCCGGGTTTCCCTCTTTATGCACGCTCGCCCCTCGGCCCCAAGGGAGATTTTGACCATGAGCAGACTTGTCCTGGCTTTTCTCGCGCTCGTGCTCTTCGTCCTGCCCCCACTTCAAGCCCAGATCACCAACGGCACCAACATCGGAAACCTCGACCAGGACCGCGCCCGGACGAAGAAGATCCGCGACGCCCGCCAGGTCATCGACGACTACCCGGAAGAGCGCTGGCGGGTAGCGGGCTACCTGCTCCTCGAGCTGACCCCCAATGAGGACGGTTCCGCCACCCTCGAGATCGCCGAGCGGGACCGGCCGAAGCTCCTCGGCATCAAGAAGGCCGAGCCCCAGTCCGAGACCCGCTTTCTGGTCGCGGACCCGAGCCGGATCAAACTCAAGATCAACTACTACCAGGCGAAACAAGACGTGGCCTGCTCGCTGCCCAAGAAGCTGCGCGGGCAGCTCGTGACCCTCGGAATCTTCCAGGTCTACGAGGGGCAGGTGGAGTGCTTCGTGCGGGCGGTGCACTCATGAGCTGGCTCTTTCCTTGCTCACGCGCTCACGCTGTCGAAGGAGGATTGCAATGAACGACCGTCTGTTTCGTGCCCACTTCTTCGGAGTCTGTCTTCTCCTCGCGGGTCTCATTCCGATCGCGCTCAGCGCCCAATCGCCTGATCCGTTCGCCGGGGACCGAAGCCCCTTCTCTCTCTCCACCTCGAGCGACCAGGCCACGCCTTCGGGTCTGAACGACTTGGAATGCGGCAACTCGGGCGGCTTCAAGTTCGGATTCGCGGAGCGCTCTGGATCAAGTTTTTCATTTGGCCTGTGTGATCCGGTCACCTTTCGTTGTATAGAGCCGAAAGCCGGCGGGCCCTACCTCGCGCTAGTCGAGCCGAGCTGCAATCCGGCTTCGGTGCCTTGCAGGGTGCGGCTCTGGGTGCCGCTTGAGTTTCCAGGAAATGCCCAAAACTTCGCTGGCGGCGGGCCTACCGGAAAACTCTTGTTCTACGCGGATCCAGTCGCCTCGAGCTGTGCGCCTATTTCCGAACCCGCATGTGGCCAGTTGGTGGCTTGCGGCTTCCCCGGAGCCAACCGAGTTCTCGTAGATTTCATCGAAGCTTGGATCCAACGAGATGGGGTGAGTTGTGCTAACGCAGAAAGTCTCACCGACGACTTTTCCCTTGCTGCTTGGCAATGTGTCAGCACCGACACCGGGTGCAAGAAGAAGGCTCTCATCGATAACCTCATCCTCGGCGGCCCGGAGATGGCGAAAGGCATCGGCTGCCGGCGCGATATTCCCCCGGACAGCTGTGCGGAGAACAGCAACTGCGACCGTTGCCGGGTCGGCGTCGGCTTGGGCGACGGCGGGCCGGGCTTCGGGGTGGCAGGGGGCGGCCCCGGGGCGACGTTCTACCATCGGGCCGGAGGGACGGGCTCTCGTTTCACTCCCGGGGAGGCGGCGTGGCGGCAGGAGCTGGGCCGCTCCTGGTCCCACAGCTACGCCGAGCGGATCGTGGTCGATCCGGACGACTCGCACGTGTGGCTGTTGACCAAGACCGGGAGCTTCCGAGAGTGGAGCACCCTGTCCGGAGGCGTCTACACCACGGTCTTTCCGAGCGACGAGAAGCGCACCCTGACTCGCACGGTGGGCGGATGGGAGTTGCTGGAGCTGGATGGCACGGTCCACGCCTTTGGCACCGATGGCCGTTGGTTGAGCAGCACCGATCGCAACGGTAACGCCAAGACGGCGAGCTACGCGGGCGGTGCTCTCGTGTCGGTGAGCTTCCCGGACGGCCGGAGCGAGACGTTCAGCTATCACCCTGACGGCAAGCTGGCCTCGATCACCGAAGTCGGAGTCGGCGGCAGCCCGACTCGGGTCTGGACCTATGACTGGTCGGGGGACGATCTGATTCAAATCAACCGGCCCGACTCGACGGCGTGGCGCTTCCGCTACACGGCGACCGGTTACCCCGGGTTCGTGACCCATCAGTTTCTGCGCTCGACCTCGGGCGCCGAGCGGATCGTCCAGCGCTGGCGCTACGACCGCGAGGGCCGCGTCGTCGAGACCTGGTCCGGCGACGAGACCGTGACTTCCACCTCGCCGAACCACTGGCAGTTCTCCTATGACGATCCCCTCGAGCCCACGGTGGTGACCGTGATCGATCCCCTGGGAATCTCGGCGACGGTCAACCTCGGTCGGGAGACGGTTTCCGGTCAGATCCGGGCCAAGACGCGGATCACCTCCTACTCGGGCGACTGCCCGTCTTGCTCGCTCGGACCCAATTCCCAGCTCCAGTACACGGACTCGTCCAACCCGCTGCGGCCCACCCGGGTCATCGACGGAAAAGGGCACATCACCGACTTCGTTTATGACGCTCTCGGTATGGTGACGTCGCGCACCGAAGCGGTCGGCACCGCGGTCGAACGGACCACGAGCTGGATCTATCACGCGACCTATCCGGCTTTGGTGGAGTCGGTTACCCGACCTTCGACCGCGGGGGCTCCAGCGGAGCGGGAGTCGACGACCGGCTTCGACGCCTTCGGGAATCCTACGACCCGCACCGAGACCGGCCTCGAGTCCGGAAGCGCTTTCTCCTACTCGACGATCACCACCTTCAACGTGGCCGGTCAGCCGTTGACCCTCGATCCGCCGGGGCACGGGAGCGCGGACCAGACGAGCCTCACCTACGACCCGGCCCGCGGTGACCTGGTTCCGCTGACCCGGACCGACCCGATCGGCATCTCGGCCTACGCCTACGACGGCTTCAATCGCCGAGTCTCGGTCACCGATCCCAACGGCGTGGTGACCGAGACGGTCTACGACGCGCTCGATCGGCCAACCACGGTGACCGTGCGCGGAGCGGTAGTGGCCGACGACCTCGTCACCCGCCACTTCTACAACGCCTTCAAGGATCTGTTCTGCACCGTGCTCCCCCGCGGCAACGCGATCGAGTACGCCTATGACACCGCGGGCCGGATGATCACCACCACCCACGGGACCACGGTGGCGAGCCCAAGCGCGACGGCCTGCCTGAACACCGCTTTGCCCCGGGAACGGACGGGATACACCTTGAACGGGCAAGGTCAGCGCATTCGCGAAGACCGGGAGGCCTCGACTGGCCCAACCACCTGGGCCAGTCATTCGGCGACGGCCTACGTGTACTCGACGCGGTGTCACCTCGACCAGGTCGTCCAGGCGCCAGGCACAGTGGAGGAAGCCGTCACCGAGCATGCCTACGACTGCAACGGCAACCTCGAGCGTACCTGGGACCCGAACCATCCTTCGGCCGGCCAGACCAACCCCGCGACCGCCGTGTACGACTACGACGCCCTCGACCGCCTGACCTCCTTGACCCAACCCTGGGGAGGCGCCGGCGGCGGAAACGTCGTCACGAGCTACGGTTACGACGTACAAGACCACCTGACCGGGGTGACGGACGGCGAGGGCAGCGTCACCAGCTACGTTTACTCGGACCGGGATCTCATGACCTCCGAAATCTCCCCGGTCTCAGGTACCACCACTCATAGCTTCGACGAGCACGGCGAACGGGTGACCACGACGGACGCCCGCAGCGTGACGATGAACCGGACGCTCGATCCCGCGGACCGGGTGACCTTGGTCGACTACCCGGGGACCGATCTCGACACCACCTACACCTACGGCACCAACGCCGCCGCCTTCGAGATCGGCCGGCTGACCGGGATCACGAGACCGAACGGGACCGCCGTTCCCTACACCTACGACCGTTTCGGCCGGCCGCTCAGCGATGGCGAGCTGACGTTCATCTACGACAAGAATGGAAACCGCACCACGATCGGCTATCCTGGGGGCACCGTGGCGTCGTACACCTACGACTTCGCCGACCGCCCCGCCTCCCTGACGGCAACGCCGTCCGGGGGCAGTGCCCAAACGGTCGCATCGGCAGTCAGCTACCGGGCTCGCGGTCCACTCTCGGCCGTCACCCTCGGCAACGGCGCCGTCGAGACCCGGACCTTCGATGGCCGTTACGTCCCGACCTCCATCCAGGTCTCCGGCAACCGCCTGACCTGGGACTACACGACCGACGATGTCGGCAACCCGACGGCGATCAGCCAGACCCTGCCCAGCGCCGAAAGTCGCTCCTACGGCTACCAGGACTTCCAGTACTTCCTGACCTCCGGTGTCGGACCGTGGGGCAATTTGTCGTGGACCTACGACCGCATCGGCAACCGGCTCACGGAAACCCGGGACGCACTGACAGACAGCTACGTCTACCTGCCGAACTCGGCCACCCCCACGCCGGGCAACACCGCCACCCTCGACCGCATCGACCTCGGCACCCTCGGCACCCGCGACTACGCCTTCGGCCCCGCGGGGCATCTCGACCAGATCGTCGCAGGGGCCGTGACGACCGACTACCAGCACAGCCCCGAGGGCCAGCTGGCGGACCTTGGCGCCCTCGGTGCGCGCTCGACCATGACCTATGACGGCCGCAGCTTCCTCCGCAAGGCCGAGCAGCCCGCGTTCTCCATCTTCGAAGACGGCTTCGAGAGCGCCAACTTCGACTGCTGGATCATCGGTGGCGGAGCCCTCGAGCCCGGAGACGAACCCCTCCTCGGCCCCGGCTGTTTCACTCCTTCACCCGCCGTTTCGACCACCGCCACCTACGGCTCCGAGGGCCAGCTCTATAGCCTGCTCCGGGAGACCGGCGAGCGAAACCACGTCCTGTATTTGAGCGGCCGCCCCGTCGCACAGCTCAAAGTCCCGACGGCGGGAGCCGCGACCTTTACCTACCTGACCGCCGATCACCTCGGCACGCCCGTCCTCGCCACGAATCAGGCAGGAACCAGCCTGTGGAGCGGGGGCTTCGAGCCCTTCGGCACGGACTACAACGGCGCTCAGGCGGCAGGGGTGTTTCTCCGATTTCCCGGACAGTGGGACGACGCGACTTGGGCGGGGGTGGGTAACGCTGGGCTCAGCTACAACTTGCACCGGTGGTACGAGCGGGGGACGGGGCGGTATGAGCGGGTGGACCCGCTTCCCCAGTTACGGGGTTTGCGCGAGCGGAGTTTCGGTAGGCCTGACGAGCGCGAGAATCCGTATGTCTACGCAAAGGCTCGGACCGCGGTCTTCGTCGACTGGCAGGGACTCGAATGCAGCAAGTCCTGTCCCGATTGCCCTGGTGAAACTTGGCTGGGCTATGGAGCTAAGGCAGACGCGCTGGTGGGCGCGGGGTTATCTATCGGCGGGAACCTGGCTCTCTATCGCTTTTCTTGCCTTTCAGCCAACCTAAAGTGCGATGTGTTGGTTGGGTGCGGGAAGTTCCTAGGTGTAGGGGCGTCACTTTCCCTAACCGGTGTCGGAGCCGCGGCTTTCAACGCAGAATGTGCAAGCGACTTGGAGGGCCTTTCAGTAGGCGGGGACGTTGACCTTGGAATTGGCGGCGCCATTTCTGCGGGAGGATCGATTTCGACCGCGAAGGATCCTTCCCTGGTGTTCAGTCTTGAAGGTGGTGTTGGCTTTGGGGCAAGCACAGGCTTTACTGTGTGTAGCGGCACCGTCCTTACTTGTCGAAAGGGAGGCTAGCGTGATCATCTCGCTAATGGTCTTCGTCTTCGTTTTCTTAGTTTGGGCGCTCGTCTTAAGCAGTTCGGGATGGGTTTCAAGAGTCGATGAGCAAGGCTTCTTGTTCCGGCCGATTCTCGGCAAGGAAACCTACTACGAGCTCTCTGCATTCCGGCTGCCTGCGAGAGAGGAGCGAAGCGGTTGGAGACGGATACTTCTACCGTTCTCCGGTAAGACTTTTCTGCGCGCAAGGAGGAATATCTGCGTCTTCTTGCGAGATGCAGATATTGATAATAAGTTTCTGAGTCTCGTGTCCAGAGGCGGCTCGCCAGGTACAGCTGGGCCATTCGCTCCCAACTCGAGCCCCTCCGACGCGTCGCCAGTGTGATCCGCCTAGGAGCTCCGCAACCCGAGGAGTCAATGAGGCAAGCGGTGGACAAAGAACAAGTGACGAGCGATCCGTTTTACCGTCATGCTTTGATTTGCATCGGAGGCTTGGCGGTGTTCGCTTGGTCGTTCTACTTCTTCGTACCCAGGGACAGGGGGAAAGGTCTTGAAGCCGTCTTCGTTGCTGGCATCGTTACAGCCATCGCCTATCATGTCTTCCTCTTCAGACTTGCGGGCCGCTGCAAGGGCCTGAATCCCGATGAAATCCGGTCTCTTCGCAGAGGAATCGTGTGGTTCGGACCGGCTGGAGTCGTCGATTTCCTATGGAAAGTACAGCGAGCCACCAGACAAGGCGGCCCTCCGTAAGACGCTGACCGCCTCAGAGCGACGAGAAAGGTTTGTCTTGACGACCACCTTTCGCTTCATCGAGCACCGATCGGGGGGCAGGGTTTGACTAGCTCCACAGCGAGCTGACCTTGCCCCCGCAAGCTCTCGACCGCGGGCGTAGCCCGCCACTACAAGGAGACGACCGTGAAAAGAATCTCGATTCTCGTGCTACTGCTGTGTCTCGCCCTCACGCCCTTCGGGGCCTTCGCGGAGGAAGCGAAAGACTTCGAGGCCTTCGACGAGTCTCTGATGCCGCGGGCCTTCGCCGTGGGAGCGGACGCGGGCGGGGCGGGTGGGGACGTGCTGGCGGGGATCTTCGATGGTGACGACCCCATCCGAGTCGACGGGGCGAAGTGTCAGCGCATCTACACGGCCTTCTGCGCCTGTGTGGCGTCGAACGTCGGGCACTGCTACCCCGAAACTTGCAACGCCGGCTGCTACGGATACTGAGTCATGAGGGGCGCCAAAGTGTTCCGGGTCAAGGTGTTTCGGTGGGCCGTCATCGGGCTTCTTGGGTGGCTGTCGCCGATGGCCGCTTCGGCGGACCTGGCGACGGTGTTCTACCTGGTGCCGCTCGCGGAGTGGAACGATGGCCAGCCGAAGGCGACGTCGTTCCTGCCCGAGGGGACGGTGTACCTGTACCGGCAAGGCTCGTATGAAGTCGGGCTCACGGCGAAAGCCAACGAGCCGATCGAGCTGCCGCCGGGCACGTGGATCTGGATCGCCGAGGCGCCCGGTTTCGTCAGCACGGCGGCGGGCTCGCTCTCGATCGGCGCGAAGTCGAAGCCGATGCTCGAGCGGATCGTCTGGCCGGTGGTTCCCGCTTGCCGGATCGCTTTGGGGGAGTCGGCGGGCTGGCAAGGGATCGAGCGAATCGACTTTGTCTCGCTGGACCGGCAGGCCACCTACCCAATCCAGCTCGCCCAGCGTCGCGAGGTTCAGATTCCTGCCGGCCGGTGGCTCGCGTACTCCCTCGGCCCGCAGGGCCTCGTCGGGATCACCCGGCCCCGGAGCTGCAAGGCGCTCGAAAGCCTGACCCTTCCCGCCGCTGCCCTAGCGCCACCCGGCCCGACTCGGGAAGAGCTGCTCGTGCACGTTGAGCTTCCGGCGGGAGAACCGCGGCCGGATCTGTCGAAGCTGGTGGTGAAGCTGACCGCGGAGGACCGCTCGGCGGTGGCCACTCCGGCGGCAACGGTTTGGAACGGAGGACGGGGCAGCTTCTTCTTCCTCGACCTCCCGGCCGATAAGGACCGGTGGCTGTCGGTCGAGCACCCGGAGCTGCGCAGCCAGCGCGTCCCGTCGCCAGCCGTGGGCGGCCGGGCCTTCGAGCTGCCGGCGCTGCTGCCGAAACCGCGGCGCGAGCTGCGCGTGATGGTCGACTACCGGCCGAAACGTGCCCACCGCGAGGCTCAAGCGGTCCTTCTCGGCTGCGGCCCTCGCCGCAATGCGCACGCCTTCCGCGGCGAGCAGAGCTGTGACGGTGCGGTGGCCGAGGTCCGGCTGGTGCCCGGTGTTCAGGAGCTGCACTTCCCTCGGCTCGACGATGGCCAGTACCTGCTCCATGCCCGGATCGATGGCGAGATGGTCTTCGGTCTCGGCAACGACGTGGCCCCTTATCTGCCGCCCGAGGACGATGCCTCGCCGGTGCTCGGTCCCTACGAGCTTCGCGAGTTGGAGATCTACGGGCACCTCCTGGTCGGCGGCAAGCCCGTTCCCGGAGAAGTCCGGCTCCAGGGCGTGTCCGCACGGCAGGGTCCCTCCCGGAGCTTCCCGACCGACGACGACCTCGTCTATCACTGGACCTTCTTCGGCTACCGGCTGGGAAACGGGGTGGCCGAGCTGCCGGAAGGCGTGCGGGAGCAGGTCGACGGCGACTCGTGGGCGGCTTCGCCGGTGTCGTCGTTGCTCGCCTGCGACGAAGAGGGCTACTGCCGAACGTTCAACGTTCATTCGACCTTCGTCGGGGAAGGCCGGCTCGATCTCGACTTGGGCCGGGGTGGTCTGGTGGACTTCGACGTCGTCGAAGCCACGAGCGGCGCGCCCCTCGAGAAGGCCACGGTGGGTCTGCCTCGTCAGCCGGCGCTCTACTTCGTGAACGGCCATGTGGAGCGGGCGCTCCCCGAGGGCGTCGAAGGGGAAGTCGTCTTCACCGATCGCCTGGGCCATGCCCGGCTCCGACTGCCGGAGGTCCGCTCGCCCTACCTCGTGGGCAAGCCCGGCTTCCGCCGGGTTCAGGGTGAAATCACCGCTCCCGATCCGAAGGAAGCCGTGGTCGTGCGCGTCGAGCTCGAGCCGGAGAAAGCCGAGGCTCCGACGGGGACGCTCCGCGGCGCCGCGGGCCTGCCCGTTGCCGGGGCTTTTCTACTGGCGGTCGACTCCGCGGGCCGGCGCCGTCCCGAGTGCTTCCTCTCGAGCGACGCGGACGGCGAAGTCGAGGTCTCGAAGGCCTGTTCGGCGGGGCTGCTCTTCGTCGTCTTTCATCCGGCGACGGCGCTCGAAGTCGTCGAGTCCCAGCGCTTGGCTTCCGGCGGTGTGGTGGACCTGGGCTCGCCACCGTTTCCGGCCGTGGTCGTTCAGCTCCGGACCGCCGACGGCCAGCCGTTGGCACGAACGCCCGTGCTCCTCCGCCTCGGCGGAATCGAACTCGGCCCGAACGACTTCCTCCTCGCCGCGAGCCGGATCGGAACGCTTCTGTTCTACCTGAGCGACGAACGGGGTGAGATCGTGCTCCGGGGGGTCGATCCGCGCCGAGGGTCGCCCGCCGTGGATCTGCCCGGGGAATCCGGAGGCGTGACCGCGGAGCTGAGCGCGGCGAAGCCCGGCGAGGCGATCGTGCTCGAGGTCCCCTGAAGGGTCGGCCAGCTAATCCCGCTCCATCCCCCGCTCCCCCTCCCGCGCCATGCTGCGCGCCATCCCGACCGCCCGCTCGATCAGGAAGATCGGGCTGGCGGCGGGACCGAGGAGCTTGCCGGCGGCGTAGTTGGCGACGGTGCGGCCCAGGGTTCCCTCGTGCATGGCCTTGGCGATGCGCAGCGGGGTGACGATGGGCTGGAGCAGGTCCTTGACCTCGCGCTCTCCGTGGCGGAGCATCAGGCGGCCCAGGGAGCGCAGGGCGCCGTCGTCCTGTAGAAGATCGTGCCGGCGATAGGCGAGCTTGGCAGCGTGGTCATGCAGCTGGGCCTTCCGGCGCTCCCGCGAGGGCATGAGGGGCTCGAGCTTCCGAATCTGGGCGCGGAGCTGCTGGAGGCGCACCAGCTCCCGGCCGGCCTCGGCGGCGGCTTCGCGGGCCTCGCCGCGGGCGGGAGTCTGGAACGGCCCGAGGCTCTGCCCGCGCACCCGGCCGAAGCGCTCGGGCTCGCGTTCGAGCTGGCGGGCGAGGTCGTCGGGCTTGACCCATGCGGCGCGCTGGAGGCGCTCCGACACTTCGCGGGCGTCGTTGTCGCGATAGACCTTCTTGAGCAGACCGTCGAGCTTGTACTCCGACACGGCCTCTCGATCGAGCAAACCGCGGAAGTGCTGGAGGCGCTCGCCGATCCGATCGGCGACACGGACCGTCTTCTGCCAGCGCTTTTCGAGGTGGACGCGGAGGTCTTCGCGCTCGAGGTGGTGGCGGATGTCGTGGGCGTCGCGGCTCCAGTCCCGGAAGTCGCCGAAACGTTCCTCGAGCGCGGCGCGGGAGCTGTCGCGACTGATGCGGGAGGCCTTCACCATACGCTCTCCGTCGGTGACCACCAGGCCCCGGCCGCGGGCCTCCAGCCGGAGGCCGTGGGGGTGAAGCCGGGCCGAGAGATCGGCCCAGCTGTTGGCCTCGCGGAAGTGGTGGCTGGCCTCGGTGCGGATCTTCTCGACGAAGGCGGCGTCACCCGTCCGGCGGGCCTCCTGAACCTCGCCGGTCGTGAAGTTCTGGGTCCGGTCCAAGGCTTCGCCCTTCTTCAGCAGGAAGCCGGGGCCTCGCACCTCGCGGAGGCCCAGCTCGCGCTCGAGCTTGCGCAGCTCGTCCTCTCGGGCGATCCAATCGCGGTAACCCTTCCACACCCGGCCGTCGAAATCGACGCGGTTGACCATGACGTGCAGGTGCTGGTGGCCGGTGTCGTTGTGGAGGACCATCATGGCCTGGTGGCCGTCGAGCCCGAGCCGGTCGAGCACCCGGTCGGCCACGTGCTCCCAGGTCTCGCGGGAGAGGCTCTCGCCGTCGGCGAGGGAGACGACGAGGTGGTAGACGGGCCGCTCGACCCGATCGTTCTGCATCGCCGTGGCGCGCATGATCGCGGGGATCTGCTCGGGCTCGCCGAAGAACAGGTTCCGCGTCGAGGTCCACTCGGCGCGGTCGTCCCGGTGAAGGTAAGCGTACAGGCCACCGAAGCCGCTCCCGCGGCGCGCTTTGCCGATCATCGGGCGATCCCCTTGAGCGCCGCGAGAAGCGCGGCGAGCACCTCCTCGAGCCGGCGCGAGAGGTCGTAGCGGCGCATGGCGTGGGCGCCGCGGGTGAGCTGGTTCAGGTTGTTGCCGATCCGCTGAAGCTCGTGCACGGCGGCGGCTTGGAGCCGGGTTCCGAAGCGAGCACCGAAAGCGGCTTCGCGCAGGAAGGTGCTGCGCGCCTTGCTGGCCTCCGCGGCCAGGGCGTCGAGCCGGATGGCCTCCTCCGGCGTGAACCGGACGGCGACGAGCACGGTGTAGCGCCGACCCTTCCCCTTCTTCTCCGGCGTCTTCTCTGACTCCTGGGCCTTTGAGCCCCGCAGGGGCGAAAAGAGCGCCTCCGGCCCGCCGCCCGGGGCGGGGGCCGGAACCGGGGTATAACCCCGGTCTCCCTCGCTGCTCACGAGAACTTTTCGGATACGACGGCGCCCGCTCATGAGAGGGAGTGTGGGGGACAACTTCAGCTACATCAAGCACATAGACCATGGGAGTCCAGTGGCTTCCACGGACGACAGGACGGGTGGAGGGGATTAGAGCTGCGGCACCGGACGGAGGGGCCAAAAAGGAGCCAAAAAGAGGACGAGCGAGCCCGTCTGAGCCGGAGCGCCAGCCTCTTCGAGCCCCCGTTCGGGAGCGCGCGCAGCGCGGTCCCGAAGTGTTGGCAGGGCACCGGCGCGGCAGCAAAGGGAAGGCGAAGAGCTGGGTAGGTGGGGACCGGGCTGGGCCTTCGGGAGCGGTGGGACGGGTGGGACGGCGGCGGCTTCGGCCGCGCTCGGGGTAGCCGGAGGAAGAGCCGGGCGGGCAGCTGGGGGGGCGGCGAACGCCCCGGCGGCTCACTTCGCCGAGGACCGGCCGGGGTCCGCGGGAGCGGTGGCGCTCTGGGGGGAAAAGACGGCGGGAGGCGCTGGCCGGGCGCTGGTGGGGTGCTGTGGGTTGCTGCTGGTTCGCTGGCGAGCCGCTGCCGGGGCGCTGGGTCGGCGCTCGGAGGTCGCTGGTGGGCCGCTCGGCGGNNAGGCGGTCCGAGCCGTTCAGCCGGACCGCCCGCGAGGGGTGGGAGATCAGGGGGTCAGCTCGGCGAGCAGCTTCCTCCACTGGCGGGACTGGACCAGGACCCGGGCGAGGTAAAGGGCCATCGACTCCGCGGATTGGGGGCGGCCCGAGCGGGGCTTGCGAAGGCTGAAGAGATCGCCGTATCGGCCCGACTCGCGCGAGATCTCGAAGCGATAGTGCCCGAAGCGGAGCGGGTGGAACACGGCGAAGCCGGAAACGGGCAAGGCGTTGAGCCGCTCGTTCAGAGGGGCTTCGTGGTGGAAGTAGAGAGCGGGATCAAGCTCGACGCAGACGTTTCGGTTCTTGAGGCTCGCTGGGTCCGAGAACCCGCGGACGTACCGAAAAGGGGCGAGGGCGCGGTCGATGCGGCGAAGGGGGAATCCGGGGATGCGGACGATTACGTGAAAGAAGTCACCGTCTGGGAGGTTCGCATAACAACGGACCCGCACGCTTCGGCGGGTGAGGCCAAGGCGGGCCTTCAGCTCATTACGAATCGCCTGGACCACCTCCGGGAGAGGCGTCGTCGGGTCGAGGGCTGGAGTGATGCGGTGATCGGGTTTCATGGCGCGTCGTCTCCTGTCGAATTCGGGAACCAGGCGGCGGCCGAGAGGGAGTGTAGGGGTCCACCTCTCGGCCACGAAAGCCGGAATGCCGCCGGGGTGCACGGTCGTCCACGGCGACATCCGGCGGGGTTGCGCGACTGTGAAAGCAGCGCGCGGCGAGTCAGGCGGCGGCCGAGCGGTCGGCGGCGAGCTGGTCGGCGGTGTCGAGAATCAGGGTCACGGCGGCAAGGGAGTGCTTGACCAGGCGATCAAAGCCGGCCGCGGTCGCGGCGGGCGTGCCAGCGCGGCGCTCGATCGCCTCGAGCGAAACGGCGAGACTCGCGCCGGTGCCTCGGCCGAGCACTTCGAGCAGCACGGCCCCGGCGAGCTCGCCCACCGAATCGGCGGTGCGAGCCTCGCGCAGGGCGTTGCGGTCCTCGGCGGCCTGGGTCAGCTCCCGAGCCCACGCGCTGGCGTCTTCGGGCGGCGTTGTGAGGTCCCACCCACGGGCGACGGCGAGGATGCTCGAGGCGTCGACGGCGCGGCGCGTCTCGGGCTCCGGGGGCAAGGGTTCGCCGTCGGTCTGGTCGAAACCGAACACGGCCTGCCAGCGAAAGCCGGTCGCCTGGCCGCGAAGGAATCGCTCGTGGGTCTCGCCGTGGTCATCGACCTCTTCGACCTTCGGCCCGCGCTTGGCGATCGGCGCGAGGATGAAGAAGGCCGTCTCGCTCTTCTTGACGTGCCGGCCGACCTCGAGCCACTGGCGGAAACCTCGGGCGTCGGTGTGTCCGCTCAAGAAGCAGATCAGTTGATTCTGGAGGCTCCAGCGCCGGCACGGGATCGAGCTGTTCGCCTTCGGCCCGATCTCGACCCGCTGCGGCGGAACCAACAGAACGCGGGCCATCACGCCCGCCGGTCGACCCGTCTGGAACGCGTTGCGATACTGGCGGACCAACGCTTCGAGCTTGTCGTTCCGGTCCTCGGTCCTGGCGCTTTCGCTGGAGCTTCCGGCATGGGTGCTGCGGTGGAACTGGGCCATGGTCGTCTCCCTGCCCCGTCCTGGGGGCGGCTCTGCCGAGGAGGTAGACCCCGGCATTTTTCTTTCCGGCCCCTCCAAAAAAGGAAAGGGAGCGCAGCGACCGACCGGGGGCGGAGTGGGACGACGTCAAGGCTCGCGCCGTCTTCGGCGCGACCCGAAGGGCTCGGCCTTGACGACGCCCCGCGCCCCCGGACCATGGATCTGAGGGGCCGGAAAGGAGGGAGGGGGAAGTTCGGGCGGGCGGGGGTGGATTAGGCGCCGAAGAGCGACCTCGCTTCTTATTTGCCAACAACCCATTCGGGGCCGCCGCGGACCGGGACATGGGCTGCAATCCGGACGGGACCCAGAACGAGAGCCGGCAGCCGAGAGGGAAAGTTCGCCAGTCGAAGGCGTGGGCAGCGTGCCGGCCTCTACTTGTCCATCGCTTCCACCCGCACTTGACCGAGGCCGTAGGTCGTCCCCTTGCCGACATGGAGAACCTCCGCGGCGGCGAGCAAAGGGCTCAGGGAGCCGAGGTCTCCTGCGAGGTCGAGACTTCCGACGAGGCCCCCGATGGGCACGGTGCAGCCTTGGCGGTTCGAGTAGCGGTCGAGGTCCTCGAAGCGCAGCGTCGATTGTTCGATGCGCACGGCGTCGGTGCGGTCGAGCCAGGGGCGGATGGGGATCTCCGCTCCGCCGCCGTGGGCATGGCCGAGCTCCAGGGCGCGTTTGGCGATGGCCAACGCTAACGCCCGAAGGCCATGGGTTCCAGGGTCAACCTGCCGACCGCCGTCGAAGATCCGGGCCGGGGTGATGAAGTGGAGTCGGGCGCGCTCGCCAAGCGGGGCGAGTGGTGCCGCGGGGAGAGGGGCGGGGCCGGCGGACTCGATTTCGACCAGCCGGAAGGGATATCGACCGGCCCCGAGCCCTCCCGCGGCCAAGCGCTGAACGGCAAGGCTCACGACCGAAGCGAGCGCCACGGCACGGCCGAAGAGCAAGAGGTCGAACTCGAGCGGATTTCCCGGCGAGAAGTGCGTCGCGCGGGATCGCGGCTCCACCACGTAGGGCCGAATGCCCTGCTTGCGGCCTCGGAGAAACGGCCCCGTCACCGCAGGCGGCGGTGGCTCAAAGAGTCGCGCGTAGCAGCAGAGCTGCCGAAGGTCACACGGGGCACACGGGCGGCTCGGCTCGTAGACGCAGGCCGCTCCGCGTAACGCCCAGCCGAACGCTCCCCGCAGCATCGAACCATGGAAGGGCGGTAGCTGCGCGGTCGCTTCGGCCACCAGGAGGAACTGCAGACGCTCGTAGTCGAGCGCGACCAGGGGAGAGTCAGCACTCGGCGGCGGCTGGGTGGCGGGCGGATCGTGCATGGCCGCGAGAGACCTATCGTAATACCATCGATCTGTGACTGCCGAGTTCTTTGCCCACAGCGGCAACTCGAGAACCGAAGCGGAGCCGGTGGCCCTCCACCTGCGCCGAGTGGCGGAGCGGGCGCGAGGGTATGCAGAGCCGCTGGGCTTCGCGGAGGCGGCCGAGGTGGCGGGCTGGCTACACGATCTTGGCAAGTACACTGAGTTGTTTCAGAAGCGGTTGCGGGGCGAGGCGCGCGGGCTCGATCATTGGTCCGCGGGGGCCGCGGCGGCGCTGACGCGGTACCGCCAACAGCCGGCGGCCGGGGCAGTCGCCCTGGCCATCGCGGGGCACCACGTGGGCCTGCCCGACAAGGGCAATTTGCAGGAGCTGTACGACTTGAAGGCGTTGGACGAACGCCTTCGCGACGAAGGCCGGCGGCTCACGGCGACGGAGCTCGAACCGCTGCTCGCTTGCCTCGCGACCGACGGCTTCGCCCTTCCCGAGCACGTCGTGATGGAACTCTCGCGGCTTCCGCTGTCGGCGATGCTCGACTTCCGGCTCTTGTTCTCGACCCTCGTCGACGCCGACTACCTCGCGACGGAACTCCATTTCGAGGGTGAAGACCGCCGTGCCGGCCCGCCTCTCGAGCCGGCGCGGACGGCGGCACTCGTCGAGGCTCGCCTCGCTGCGCTCGCCGCGCGGGGCAGCTCCACATCGGAAGTGCAGGCGGTGCGCAACGAGCTCTCCGCGGCTTGCCGCGACGCGGCGGACTCTCCCACGGGCCTGTTCACCCTTGCTGCGCCGACGGGCTCCGGCAAGACCCTCGCTATGCTGCTTTTCGCGCTCCGGCACGCGGCCCGGCACGGGCTTGAGCGAGTGATCCTGGCGCTTCCGTACCTTTCGATCCTCGACCAGACGGCGAGGGAATACCGCGGCCTCTTCGAGTCCGAGCTCGGACCGCTTTTCGTCGTCGAGCACCACGGCCTGGCCGAGCTCGGGGACGAGGATGACCGCAACCGAGGGGCCGCGACCGAGCTGGACCGCGCGCGGGGTCGGCTGGTCGAAAATTGGGACGCACCCATCGTTCTCACGACCAACGTGCAGTTGCTCGAGTCGCTGTTCGCCCACCGGCCGGGGCGCTGCCGGAAGCTCCACCGGGTGGCGCGGAGTGTCGTGCTCTTCGACGAGGTTCAGACGCTCCCGGCTAAGCTCGCGGTGCCGACCCTCGGAGCGCTCTCTCGCGTGGCGGAGCGTTTCGGCTCGACGATCGTCTTCGCGACGGCCACCCAACCGGCCTTCGACGGCTTGGACGAAGAGGTGACCAAGGTCGCCGCGGGCGGTTGGCGACCGCGGCCGATCGTGCCCGACGAGCAGGCCCTATTCCGCCTGCGGCGAACGCGGGTCGATTGGCGGCTCGAGAGCACGACCCGCTGGCCGGAGCTGGCGGACGAGCTTGCCGGACGAAGTCAGGGGCTCGCGATCGTGAATCTGAAGGCCCACGCTCAGGCGCTGGCCGAGAAGCTTGGGGAGCGCGTTGGGCAGAACGGGTTCTTCCACGTTTCGACGAACCTCTGCCCGGCCCATCGCGAAGCGATCCTAGCCGCGGTCCGGGTGCGGCTCGAGCGCGGCGAGCCGTGTCGGCTCGCGTCCACGAGTTGCTTAGAAGCCGGAGTCGATGTCTCCTTCCCCGCGGTCTTTCGGGCGCTCGCCCCGCTCGAGGCGATCGCCCAGGCGGCCGGGCGCTGCAACCGCCACGGCACTGACCCGGAGCTTGGGCGGGTGACGGTCTTCCGGCCGGAGGAGGAGGCGTATCCGCCCGGCGGTTACGGTGCCGCCGCGGAGGTCACGCGGGCGCTTTTCCGCGAATTCGGCCCGCTCGACCTCGACGACCCGACGACGTTCCGGCGCTACTACGAGCGGCTCTACGCCGTGACCGGGCGGGTGGCCGGCTGGAAGGTCGGGACGAAAAAGCGGGACCCGCTGGCGCAGATGATCCAGAACTTCGACTTCCCGCAGGTCGCCGCGACCTACCGGCTGATCGACGCGGCCACGGTGAACGTCCTGGTGCCCTGGGATCGCAACGCCTACGACGCGCTCCGGGAGGAGCTCGCCGCGAAACGAAAGCTGACTCGCGGCTGGGTGCGCCGCGCCCGCCCCCACTCAGTCGCCCTTTTTCGCAATAAGGCCCTCGCCCCCGGTATCCGCCACTTCCTCGATCCGGTGCCCCTCCTGCCCGGAGTCGACGCCGAGGACTGGTTCATCTACCGAGGTCGTTACGACGAAAAGCTCGGTGTGGTCGAGGCGGAGCAGGCATGGATCGGATGAAAAAACGCCCCCGACGCGTTGCGCCAGGGGCTTCCTGCCGATCTTCAAGGGCAACAATGTTTCAATCCGCTCCCGTTGCTTCGGGAGATCTGCTTCGCGAACATTAGGAGGCCTTGACAACCACCCCACGCCAACTCTAACCTGTTCCGGTCGGCAGGGAAAGAGGATTAGTTGCCATCTTCGATGGCTACAATAAATCGTGCCGATAGAAGGGACCACCGTGGAGTTGGGTCAGTTCTGGTGTGGTCGGTTGCGATGGTCGCCGTGTTGGCCGCGATCCCAGCAAGGATGACTGCAAGGAGGTTGGAAGCAGCGTGAGCCGGTCCCGTGCCGGTCAGCAGAGGTCTTGGGCTCACGCAGCCGCCAACCGAGCAAACGGTACCACGTGGTTGGTGGGCGGAGTTCTCTCCGCCCGCCCGTCTAACTCGATGACCCCCGAACCACGGTCCGCGACGTGCGAAAGGAGCCTTGCCGATGCCTCCCAACCTTCTCGGTCTCGATGCTTGGGGTGATCTGGCCTGTTTCAGCCGGCCGGAGCTGAAGGTCGAACGCCTCTCGTACCCGGCGCCGACACCCTCGGCGGCGCGCGGGCTGTTCGATGCCATCTACGCCAAGCCGAAGGAGTTCCGGTGGCAGGTGCGGCGGATCGAGCTGCTCGCAGAGCCGGCTTTCCTCTCCCTTCGGCGCAACGAGGTCAAGGATGTCTTAAACCTGAACGCCGTCTTCGGCTGGATGAGCGGCAAACACGAGCCCGAGCCGATCTGGGCGGACGGCGACCGCGACCTTCTCGGCTCGGACGAAAAGGGCCGGACGCAGCGGCAGACGATCGCCCTTCGCGATGTCCAATATCGCCTATGGGCCGAGATCCGGCCGTGGCCCGGCTTCGAAACCCAGCAGGCGGCTTTCGAGGCCCAGTTCCGGCGCCGCGTCGAGCACGGCAAGTGCTTCTACCAGCCGTACTTCGGCGTTCGCGAGTTTCCCGCATATTTCGGCCCCGTGGGATCCCGCTTTGGAGACCGCGATCCTGTCTGCTGGCGCCGGGACCTCGGATTCATGCTCTACGACGTCTTCGACCTCTCTCGCCCCGGTGGCGGGCACGACGCGCCCGCGATCAGCATGTTCCACGCGCAGGTCGAACGCGGCGTGCTCGGCGTGCCCGACTACTCGAGCTCCGAGGTACACAAACCGGGCGACGGAGGGCCCCGCTGATGCTCTCGCTTCTCGTCGAATACGCCCGCGCCAAGAACCTCGCCGCCGAACCGGGCTTCACCAAAAAGGCCGTCAAATGGTCGCTCCAGATCGGCGCCAATGGCCGCTTCCTAGGCGTCGTGCCGCTCGAAGAACCCGGCGACAAGAAAAGCGCCGGCAAATCCTTCGACGGCGTACCCGACCTCTCTCTAGGCGAGCTCAAACGCGGGGGGAGCGGCTGCCGCCACTTCCTTGTCGACAACACCGACGTGCTCGCGCGGCTCTCGAGCCAGGAAGACCCGAAGCTCGACGCCAAACACGCCTACTTCGTCGCTCTGCTCCGGCGCGCCGCCCGCGAGGTGCCACTGCCGGCCCTCGAGCTCTGCGCCGCGGCGCTCGACGATCCGGCGACCGAAGCCGAGATCCGCGCGCAGCTCCTGGCGCAGAAAGCCAAGCCGACCGACAACGGGACCTTCTTCGTCCCCGAGCTCGGCCACCTCGTCGAGCTCGACTCCTGGCGCCCCTGGTGGCGTGCGTTTCGGGCCACCCTCGGGGGCGGCGAAGTCGCGAGCACGGAGGCGGGTGACGAGGGCGGCGCGAGCGGGAGAAAGATGCTCTGCCTCGCGAGCGGCGAGCTCGTGATGCCGGTTCTCACCCATCCCAAAATCAAGGGCCTGGCCGACGTCGGCGGTCTCGCCACCGGCGACGTGCTCGCTTCCTTCAAGCAGGACTCCTTCCGCTCCTACGGCCTCGTCCAGGCCGAAAACGCCGCGGTGTCGGCCGAGATGGCGGCAACCTACCGGGCGGCGCTCAACGACCTTCTGGCGAAGCGCTCCAGCCGGCTCGGCCAGGGAGCCAGGATCGCCTGGTGGTACTCGGGTGCCGACGTGCTACCAGAAGAGGACCCCTTTGCCTTTTTCTTCGATTCGAGCGACGAATACGAGGCCGACAAGAAGTTACGGGCGCTCTTGGATGCCATCCGGACGGGCGACCGGCCCCGGCTCCTCAGCGCCCGCTACCACGGCTGGACGCTATCCGGAGCCTCGGGGCGCATCATGGTCCGCGGCTTCGAAGAGGGATCGTTCCCGGATCTCGTGGCCCGACTCGACGCCTGGTTCCGGGACCTCGCGATCGTGCGCGGTGACGGCGAGGGGCTCGCCAAGGCGCCCAAGTTCTCGGCTGTCTTGGGGTGCCTCGTGCGCAAGAAGCTCGACGAAGTCCCCGTGCCAACCGAGGCGAGCCTCTGGCAGGCGGCCCTCCACCCGACCTTCTTCCCCGAACCCGTCGCCGCCCAGGTGCTCGGTCGCCTGCGCTCCGACATCGTGACCAACGAACCTCTGCGCGCCCACCGTTTTGGCGTGTTGCGCGCCTATCTCCGACGCCGTTCCGGCGGAAAGGACGATTCCCTCATGCCCGGTTTGAATCCCGAACACCCCGCGCCCGCCTACCAGTGCGGGCGGCTGCTGGCCGTGTTTGCCAAGCTCCAGTACGAGGCCCTCGGCGATGTTGGCGCGGGCGTCATCCAGCGTTACTACGCCGCCGCGAGCGTTACTCCCGCACTCATCTTCGGGCGACTTGCGAAGACCTCCAACTTCCATCTCGAGAAGCTCCGGGGTCGGGAGCGCGACTGGCGATCCTGGCACGAGCACCGGATCGGAGAAGTCATGAGCCGTATCGACGACCACTTCCCGACCACCCTCCAACTCACCGACCAGAGCCTCTTCGCCCTCGGCTACTACCACCAGCTCGCCGAGGACCGCCGCAAGAAGAGCCCGGTCGAGGTCCCCGAATCCCCCGTTCTCGAAGCCTCCGAGGAGAACTGAGACCATGTCCAACCGCCAGCCGATCGAAAACCGCTACGAGATCCTCTTCCTCTTCGACTGCGAGAACGGCAACCCCAACGGGGACCCGGACGCGGGCAACTCGCCCCGCATCGATCCCCAGGACATGCACGGCCTCGTCTCCGACGTCGCCATCAAACGCCGGCTGCGGAACTACGTCCAGCTCGCCCGCGGCAACCAAATGCCCGACGCCATCTTCGTCGAGCATGCCAGCAACCTGAACGTGGCCATCGCCAGGGCGCACGAGGCCACGGGTGGAATCCCGGCGGCTGGGAAGAGCACCAAGCCCAAGGTCGATGAGGCGCGACGGTGGATGTGCGCCAACTTCTACGATGTCCGGGCCTTTGGCGCCGTCATGTCCACCGGCGCCAACGCGGGGCAAGTGCGCGGCCCCGTCCAGATCGCCTTCTCTCGGTCGGTCGATCCCATCCTGCCGCTCGATCTGTCGGTCACCCGAATGGCGATCGCCGACGACAAAATCGACGGCAAGTCGAAGAAGGACGCCAGTAGCGAAATGCTGCTCGCCGAGCTCGCCAAGCAGCCCGAGGACGAGCTGCGAACCATGGGGCGCAAGTCCCTGATTCCTTACGGCCTCTACAAGGGCAAGGCGTTCGTTTCGGCGCACCTGGCGGCCCAGACGGGCTTCAGCAACGCCGACCTCGGTCTGCTGCTCGAGGGTTTCGTGAACCTCTACGAACACGACCGCTCGGCCTCGAAAGGCGTGATGAGCGTCCGCCGGGTCTTCGTGTTCAAGCACGTCGGCACCGACAGCGACCTCGCTCAGAGGACGCGCCAAGCCATGCTCGGCTGTGCTCCCGCCCATCGGCTGTTTGACGACATCGTCGAGGTCAAGGCGAAAACGGGGATCGACGCGCCGCGCTCTTTTGCCGACTACGAGGTGCACGTCCACCGCGACAGACTGCCCGCGGGGGTTGAGCTCAGCGAGCTGACCGAGTCGGCCTGAACGCCGGTGTACACCGAAGACGACCTCCTGCCGCTCTCGGGACTCCAGCACCTGGTGTACTGCGAGCGGCAGGCGGCGTTGATTCACCTCGAGCACGTCTGGGCCGAAAACCGCTTCACGGCCGAGGGGAAAGTGCTGCATGAGCGGGTCGACGAAGCGCCCGGGGAGACGCGCGGCGACTTGCGGATCGCCCGGGGCATCGCCCTGCGCTCGCTCCGGCTCGGACTTTCCGGTCGGGCGGACGTCGTCGAGTTCCATCGGGAGCCGGGTGGCGCGTCGCGCGTCGTGCCGGTCGAGTACAAACGTGGGCGGCCCAAACTCCACGATGCCGACCGCGTCCAGCTCTGCGCCCAGGCCCTGTGCCTCGAAGAGATGCTCGGGGTCGAGATTCTGGAAGGGGCGATCTTCTACGGCCAGCCGCGGAGACGCGAAGTCGTCCCCTTCGACACCGCTCTCCGGGAGCGCACGGAAGCGGCGGCCCGGCGGTTCCGCCAGCTCTTGGCCGAGCAACTGACCCCCGCTCCTGTCAACGACGCACGCTGCGACGCCTGTTCTCTGCGGGATGCCTGCTTGCCGGGTACCCGAGGGCACTCCGCTCGTCGCTACCTGGCCGGCGCCCTGCGGCGCTCCCTCGACGAGGCCGAACCATGAAACGGCACCTGAACACCCTCTTTGTCACCACCCAGGGGACCTACCTCGCCAAGGACGGCGAGACCGTGGCCGTGAAGCTCGAGGGCGACACGCGGCTGCGGGTGCCCCTGCTCAACCTCGCCGGCATCGTCACATTCGGTAACGTCACAGTCTCGCCCTTCCTACTCGGGGCCTGCGGGGAACGCGGCATCGGCCTTTCCTTTCTGACCGAGAACGGCCGGTTCCTGGCTCGTGCCACGGGACCCACTGCCGGCAATGTGCTCCTGCGGCGCGAGCAGTACCGCTGGGCCGACGATCCGGAGGCGACCGCCAACGTCACCTGCTTCCTCCTGTCGGGAAAACTGATCAATAGCCGAAGCTTTCTACTGCGCTCGTTGCGCGACCACCCCGGCGCCGGGGAGGACGACTCCCGACGAAAGGCCGCTTCCGAGCTCGGCCGCATCCTCGGCGAGTTGCCTCGAGCCGCCGATACCGACGCGCTGCGCGGCCTCGAAGGCCTCGCCGCCAAGTCTTACTTCGGTGCGTTCGACGCCCTTGTCGTACAACAAAGGGAGGGCTTCCGCTTCGTGGGCCGGTCCCGGCGGCCACCCCTCGACGCCGTCAACGCGTTGCTCTCCTTCCTCTACGCCCTGCTTCGTCACGACGTCGCCTCGGCCCTCGAAACCGTGGGACTCGACCCTCAAGTCGGCTTTCTCCACCGCGACCGCCCCGGCCGTCCCGGGCTCGCCCTGGATCTGATGGAAGAGCTGCGTCCCCTGTTCGCGGATCGCCTCGCGGTGAACCTGATCAATCTGAAACGGATCTCCCCGTCGGGCTTTCGGCAGGCCGAGTCGGGCGGGATCGAAATGGACGACGACACGAGGAAGGCCGTGCTGACCGCCTACCAGGAGCGGAAGCAAGAGGAAGTCCTCCATCCGTTTCTCGAAGAGAGGGTCACCCTCGGCCTCGTCCCCCACCTCCAGGCGCGCCTCCTGGCCCGCTTCCTCCGCGGCGACCTTGATGGCTACCCGCCCTACCTGCCCCGCTGAGGAGTCCCCATGGTCGTGCTGGTCTGTTACGACGTCTCAACCGTTGAAGCCAAGGGTCGCCGCCGGTTGCGCAAAGTCGCCCGATTGTGCGAGAACTACGGCCAGCGCGTGCAGAACTCCGTCTTCGAATGCCTCGTTGCCGCCGAAGACTGGGTCGTCCTTAGATCACGCCTGCTCGACCTCTACGACTCGACCGAGGACAGCCTCCGCTTCTACTTCCTCGGCAACAAGTGGCGCAATCGAGTCGAGCACCACGGCATCAAGACCACCCTCGACCCCGAAGGCCCCCTCGTCGCCTGACGTGCGCGAACCGGAAGCGCACAGCCGAACCCCGGGAGGTTCGCGCTACACGCAAACCATTCCGAATCAAACAGTTAGCGATGCGATGGCCAGCGCCCGAATCGGCCGAGCCTCGGTTCACGCCGAGGTTCGCGCAGAACGCGTGCTAACCTACTCCAACGGCGCCAGTTAGCACAGGCGCCGATCGCCCCCGCGAGGGGGCGCGGATTGAAACTCTTTCAGGTGGTCATGCAGAGATGAGAGTAATTGATCGCCCCCGCGAGGGGGCGCGGATTGAAACCATCCGGCGACGGTAGTCCCGCTCATCCTCGTAGATCGCCCCCGCGAGGGGGCGCGGATTGAAACTACGACTACCGCGCTGTCCGGCGCTGGGCGGCGGATCGCCCCCGCGAGGGGGCGCGGATTGAAACCGGGCTTGCGGCGGCAAGCCCTGGACTTCCGCGCGATCGCCCCCGCGAGGGGGCGCGGATTGAAACCTGAATGAGGGCAACCCCTACCAGGATCGCCTCATAGATCGCCCCCGCGAGGGGGCGCGGATTGAAACATTCTATTAGTGGCTACGTTATCAGCATTTCTGGATCGCCCCCGCGAGGGGGCGCGGATTGAAACAGGGAATGCAGAAAATCAGGACGTAGCAAGCCGCGCCGGATCGCCCCCGCGAGGGGGCGCGGATTGAAACCTCGGTCAGCTTGCCCACCCCGGCCACCACGCCGAGGATCGCCCCCGCGAGGGGGCGCGGATTGAAACTGGAGGATGCGGCTCGCGGGGGACCTTGCCCCGGCGATCGCCCCCGCGAGGGGGCGCGGATTGAAACGCCGGCGGGCAGGACAACGACCCGCCGAGAAAAGATCGCCCCCGCGAGGGGGCGCGGATTGAAACCGTTTAAAACTAAGTTGCTTTCTTGGTACTGTGGAGATCGCCCCCGCGAGGGGGCGCGGATTGAAACAGGGCCTGCCGATTGCCATCGCCGAGGCCCTGGCGATCGCCCCCGCGAGGGGGCGCGGATTGAAACGCCTCTCGGCGAACCTCGTCGGGATCGATACCGAGATCGCCCCCGCGAGGGGGCGCGGATTGAAACCGTTCCAGGGTCGTGGGTCCGACGAAGACCACCGATCGCCCCCGCGAGGGGGCGCGGATTGAAACCACGAGGACAGCGGCCATCTTCCACTCGCGGATGGATCGCCCCCGCGAGGGGGCGCGGATTGAAACACTCTGGGCACGGCGAGTGGGCGACTGTTCGCCCAGATCGCCCCCGCGAGGGGGCGCGGATTGAAACTCGTCGCCGCCGGGATAACGACGGACATGTGCGCGATCGCCCCCGCGAGGGGGCGCGGATTGAAACAACCCGCCGCGCGCGAACAGCCGGAACGTCACCCCGATCGCCCCCGCGAGGGGGCGCGGATTGAAACCTCGCGCCTCGCCTTCAAGCTCGCCTCGAGCGCGATCGCCCCCGCGAGGGGGCGCGGATTGAAACCCGTAGCCGCCGGCCAAGGCGACGACTGGATCGAGGATCGCCCCCGCGAGGGGGCGCGGATTGAAACAGGATGATCACCTGGGCTTCGGCCCCTCGCCGATCGCCCCCGCGAGGGGGCGCGGATTGAAACCTTCCCTGGCTGACCCCCTTCACCCCTTCTCCGGCGATCGCCCCCGCGAGGGGGCGCGGATTGAAACAGACCTGCGGTGTCCGAGTCGAATCGGACATGGAGATCGCCCCCGCGAGGGGGCGCGGATTGAAACCCTCCCACCAACGAGCCTACGTCCACGCACTCATCGATCGCCCCCGCGAGGGGGCGCGGATTGAAACATCGGACCCAGGGACCAGCTCGAGGCCCTGGCCTAGATCGCCCCCGCGAGGGGGCGCGGATTGAAACTTTTGAGCAGCGGTACCCAGCGCGAGGTTCGTCCGATCGCCCCCGCGAGGGGGCGCGGATTGAAACGGCAACGAGGAAACCCTAAGCCCCTCCATGCCGCGATCGCCCCCGCGAGGGGGCGCGGATTGAAACCCGTCGCGATCTGCGATGGGGCGGAGACCTACCGATCGCCCCCGCGAGGGGGCGCGGATTGAAACGTCCCCGACGTCCCGGCCGGCGTCCCGTCGCCGGGATCGCCCCCGCGAGGGGGCGCGGATTGAAACTTCATCGAGGAGCGCTGGGGCCAGGAAGGCCTGGATCGCCCCCGCGAGGGGGCGCGGATTGAAACATTTTTGGGGGAAGATAATTGCCGTCGATATCGACGATCGCCCCCGCGAGGGGGCGCGGATTGAAACCGCCGGCCGGCGCGAGGCGCGGCTGGTGGTGGGGGATCGCCCCCGCGAGGGGGCGCGGATTGAAACAACTCTCCCGCTTCCGACCACTGAACCAGGGACGATCGCCCCCGCGAGGGGGCGCGGATTGAAACACGCTCTCGACCGAGAGCATCGCCAAGCGCGATGCGATCGCCCCCGCGAGGGGGCGCGGATTGAAACAGATTGTTGCCCTGGCCATCGCCGCCTGGGCTGCAGATCGCCCCCGCGAGGGGGCGCGGATTGAAACCCGAAGTGAGGCATCAAGGCGAAGCGTGATTTCTGATCGCCCCCGCGAGGGGGCGCGGATTGAAACCCGAAGTGAGGCATCAAGGCGAAGCGTGATTTCTGATCGCCCCCGCGAGGGGGCGCGGATTGAAACAACCGGCGGGGGAAATAGTGGGTAACCAGGTCGTGATCGCCCCCGCGAGGGGGCGCGGATTGAAACTTCCGACTGTCGCGCGAAGCCACCACCGTGCCGGATCGCCCCCGCGAGGGGGCGCGGATTGAAACAACTATGGCTGCTCTCACAAAGGCCTTCGGTCGCGATCGCCCCCGCGAGGGGGCGCGGATTGAAACGTCAGCCATGACGGAAACACATTAAACGGGAACGGATCGCCCCCGCGAGGGGGCGCGGATTGAAACTGTTGAGGACCGCCAGGAACGGCGTCGCAATTTCGATCGCCCCCGCGAGGGGGCGCGGATTGAAACTTCAATCGTGAATCATTGCTCTGTAGTTGTGGACGATCGCCCCCGCGAGGGGGCGCGGATTGAAACGAGACGCAGGGGACCTTGCCCCGGCCATGGCGTAGATCGCCCCCGCGAGGGGGCGCGGATTGAAACAGCCCTTCCGCCGCCGCGACGGCGAGCGAGTAGAGATCGCCCCCGCGAGGGGGCGCGGATTGAAACATCCCGACGCCGCCGTCGCAACACCACCAGCCGGATCGCCCCCGCGAGGGGGCGCGGATTGAAACCTCGTGCCGGCCGATAGCCCTGCCCTGCCGCCGGATCGCCCCCGCGAGGGGGCGCGGATTGAAACACCGTCACCGAGGCCTCGCGGAGCTGGTTGCGGGGATCGCCCCCGCGAGGGGGCGCGGATTGAAACCTGAAAGCCTCCGGGACGAACTGCGAGGCGGCATGATCGCCCCCGCGAGGGGGCGCGGATTGAAACCTTGCGGCTGGACAGCTGCCGCAGGAGGTCCAAGTGATCGCCCCCGCGAGGGGGCGCGGCTTGAAACTCCTTGCAATCGCGTTGAATGCTATCGCGGCAGGATCGCCCCCGCGAGGGGGCGCGGATTGAAACCGTCATGAGCTGTCGGCTGGCTACAAGGCTGTCACCGACCGCCGTAATCGAGCCACCGATGATCGGCATAAAGGAGCCAGTTGGGTGCCGCGGTAGTTGGCCTCGGCGTGGGTTTCTTACCTCTTCTTGGTGGTCCTGGCAAGGTCGTTGGCAGTGTCGTCCGTCGCCGGGTCGAGCTGCGTCCCCGGGGCATGCCCCGGGGACGCAGTTGCGCGAGTGCTGGGATTGGTGGAATCGATGAGGGGTCGTGGTTTGCGGTGGCTGTCGCCGTCGAGGACGATGCGGTAGGCGCCGTCTCGGAGTCGGTCGAGGGTGGCGGCGCCGAGGAGTCGGTTGGGGAAGGCGTCGCCCCACTCGGGGAAGTCGAGATTGGAGGTGACGAGGGTGGCAGTGCGCTCGTAGCGTTCGGCGATGAGGTCGTGGAAGTCCTCGTCGTGGGGCGAGCGGAGGGGCTTGAGACCGAAGTCGTCGAGGACGAGGAGCGGGACGCGGGCCAAGGCCTGGAAACGTCGCTCGTAGGTGCCGGTGGCGCGGGCGGTGTGGAGGGTGGCGAGCAGCTGGGTCTGGGTGGTGAAGTGGACGTCGTAGCCGGCGCGGACGGCGCAGTGCCCGAGGGCCTGGGCGAGGTGGCTCTTGCCGGTGCCGCAGGGTCCTACGATGAGCACGCCGGCGGGCTCGGCGACGAAGCGGGCGGTGGCGAGCTCGTGGACGAGGGCGGCGTTGAGCCCGGGGGCGGCGGCGAAGTCGAAGTGCTCGAGGGTCTTGGTCGAGCGGAAGCCGGCGCGGCGGAGGCGGAGGCCGAATTTCTTCTGCTCTCGCCGGGCGATCTCGTCGGAGACGAGGTGAGCGAGGAAATCGACGTAGGAGAGCCGCTGGTCGATGGCCTGGCGGTTTCGGGCCTCGAGGGTGGCGAGGATGCCGGAGAGGCGCAGCTGCTTGAGCAGCGGGGTGAGCTCGGGGCTGGGGTGCATGGGATCTCCTTTTCAATGGACGAGCAGCGGGCGGGTGTCGCGGCAGAAGCGGCCGGCGCCGCGGTAGGAGTCGGCGAGCCGGTCGAAGGCGGGCTCGGGGGCGGCGGGGACGTCGAGTCCGCGCTCGAGGATGGTCTTGACGGTGCGGTAGCGGCAGTCGTCGAAGTCGAGGGCGCGCTGGCAGGCGGTTTCGGTGCGGCGGGGGCCGAAGCGCTCGGCGAGCCGGACGACACTCTGCGCCGCCCGGAGCTTCTCGAGAAGGGGATGCTCGAGCAGCTGCTCGACGACGGCGGCACAGGCGGGGCCGACCGCCGCCGCGCGCTCTCGGCACCAGGCCGGGTCGTGCTCGCGGAAGGCGCGAGCCCCGGGCGGCAGGTGGTCTTCGACGGTCGAGTGCTCGCCGGGCCGACGCCGGCGCGGATGGCTCGCGACCAAGAGATGATCGTCGTAGACCTGGACGGTCGAGGCCGTGGCGCGCAGCCACAGGGTGTGGCCGAGCAGCCGGAAGGGCACCGAATACTGCGACTTCTCGTGCTGGACGTGACCGTTACGCCCGACCTGGACCTTGGCCCACGCGGCGGGCTCCGGCGAGCGGTCCGGCAGCGGGAGCAACAGCGCCTGCTCGGTCTCGACGAAGCACACCAGCGGCCGCTGCCGGTGGGTCCCATGAATGCGGTTTCCCGCCTCTCCGGCCACCCAGTCGGCCAGCTGCCGATTGGCGTCGGCCAGGCTGCGGAAGTCCCGCAGCGGCAGGAAGCCCCGCTTCATGTACTTGACCCCCGCCTCCACCCGGCCCTTCTTCTGCGGGTCCCGCGGCGGGCACGGGTCGATCCGGAAGCCGTAGCCCTCGGCCAGCTCCGCGTACGAGCGCTGGACCTCCGGATCGCGCGAGCAGGCCCGGGTGATCGCGCACTTCGGATTGTCGATGATCAGCCGCCGCGGCACGCCGCCGAAGCTCTCGAAGGCTCGGCGGTGGCAGCCCAGCCAGGTCTCGACCGTCTGATCCCAAACGACCTCCGAGTACTGGTGCCGGCTCCAGCACAACGTCATCACGAAGACCCAGGTCGAAACCTCCCCCAACTCCGGGTCCCGAAACCGCGGGCCTTGACCGAAGTCCACCTGCGCCGCCTCTCCCGGCGCGAAATCCAGGATCACCGTCGCCCCCTGGCCCTCGCCCCGGCCGAGCCCGGCCAGAAACCGACGCACCGACGAGTAGCTGCCGCTAAAGCCATGACGGCGCACCAGCGCCGCATGGATCGTCGTCCCCTGCAAACCTTGCCCGTGCCAGGCTTCCAACTGCTCCCGAAACGGCTCCAGCGACGACGTCGTCGAGCTCCCCGCCGAGCGCCGGCGCAGCCCCTCGGCCAACACCCCGTCCTCCGGCAGCGCCTGGCCTACCTCCAGCCACCCGGCGGCGGACGCCACACGCCGCACCTCCCCGGCCTTTGCCCGGCCCATCAAGCCCGACCGGGCGATCGCCCGATCCGTGTCGCCCTGGCGCATCCGCACCAGCACCTGTCGGTACTCATACATCTCGAACCTCCGATTCATGGCCGCCTCCCCCCAAGGGAAGGGTAGGCCGGTGACTGAAGGCCGAGACCCCCAACCCGCCCCCGAGATCGGCAAAAGCGAGCCACCCGGTGGCTCCTTTATGCCGATCCTCGACTGGCTCGATTAAGCTGATCCTGGAATGGCTCGATAGAAGCGGTCAGTGACACCCATGAAGACGATCGCCCCCGCGAGGGGGCGCGGATTGAAACAGCCCCTTCGCGGCCCGCGGACCGGCAGGGCCAGATCGCCCCCGCGAGGGGGCGCGGATTGAAACCTCGAGTCCTCCGGCGGCCCCGTGTTCCGCCGGGGATCGCCCCCGCGAGGGGGCGCGGATTGAAACACCCTCGACACCACCGCCGCCGGTGGCAGCCTTTGATCGCCCCCGCGAGGGGGCGCGGATTGAAACTGGCGAAGCGTGCGGTTGTCGTAGGTCCACGCGGATCGCCCCCGCGAGGGGGCGCGGATTGAAACGGGTGCCCTGCTGAACGTACTTCTCGGCCGGGTCGATCGCCCCCGCGAGGGGGCGCGGATTGAAACACGGTCCTCGACGACTACCGGACCGAGCCCGGAGGATCGCCCCCGCGAGGGGGCGCGGATTGAAACTCCCACCGGTCCGCATAGTCCTCCGCCGCGCGGAGATCGCCCCCGCGAGGGGGCGCGGATTGAAACAACGACGAAGACGAAGACGACCATGGACCCTGGGCGATCGCCCCCGCGAGGGGGCGCGGATTGAAACATCTCCTTCGGCCCAATCTCCACGCGCCCATCCGGATCGCCCCCGCGAGGGGGCGCGGATTGAAACACCGGTGCGACGATCGACACGTTCGGCTGCAACGGATCGCCCCCGCGAGGGGGCGCGGATTGAAACTCATGATCGCCTTCGCCCCGCTGGGCGCAGCAGGGATCGCCCCCGCGAGGGGGCGCGGATTGAAACCGGTCAGGAACGCCACGTCGATGGCGTTGCAGCCGATCGCCCCCGCGAGGGGGCGCGGATTGAAACCCGACGCCCCGGACCTGGAGGCCCAAATGACCCGGATCGCCCCCGCGAGGGGGCGCGGATTGAAACAGGTACAACCCGAACCACTGCCCCGAGTCGACGAGATCGCCCCCGCGAGGGGGCGCGGATTGAAACTGGCAATCTACTGGCTCGGCGCGGCGGCTCCGGGATCGCCCCCGCGAGGGGGCGCGGATTGAAACTTGGGAGCCCCCTGAAAAGGGGCGGCCCCCATCGATCGCCCCCGCGAGGGGGCGCGGATTGAAACCGGACCCTCCGAGTCGCCCTGTCCGGCGATCCGGGATCGCCCCCGCGAGGGGGCGCGGATTGAAACCTTCGAGAAAAGGCCGATATTGCCCCCGAATCGGGGATCGCCCCCGCGAGGGGGCGCGGATTGAAACTCGGCGACGTCGAGCAGGCTCGGAATCTCCCACCGATCGCCCCCGCGAGGGGGCGCGGATTGAAACTTCATGAACTGATCCTTCAGCTCGAATGGGAGCTGGATCGCCCCCGCGAGGGGGCGCGGATTGAAACCACGCCGGAGTAGTCGCCCGCGAGGATGGCCGCTGATCGCCCCCGCGAGGGGGCGCGGATTGAAACTCGCCACCAAGTTCGGCAATCCCACCCTCGCGCGGATCGCCCCCGCGAGGGGGCGCGGATTGAAACTGGTGGGAGCGGCTCGAGGGGGGCTCGGCGTCGAGATCGCCCCCGCGAGGGGGCGCGGATTGAAACTCTGCGCGCCAGGTCAGTACCGACGAGCACGGGCGATCGCCCCCGCGAGGGGGCGCGGATTGAAACTTCGCAGCGGGGTGGACCAGGAGCCCTTGCCGCGATCGCCCCCGCGAGGGGGCGCGGATTGAAACACGGTGAGGGTGGTCGGCCCGGTGAAGCTCACATGATCGCCCCCGCGAGGGGGCGCGGATTGAAACCTCGGGGGTGGCCTAACCAATGCAGCCATTATGGAGATCGCCCCCGCGAGGGGGCGCGGATTGAAACGCTGACTCCGGAACGTTGTCACCCATCACCAGCGATCGCCCCCGCGAGGGGGCGCGGATTGAAACGGTGCTTTCCTGTGATGGTCAGCTGGCTGGCGATCGCCCCCGCGAGGGGGCGCGGATTGAAACTAGCCCCGCCACCACCGCCTTCGCCGGCTTCGCGGGATCGCCCCCGCGAGGGGGCGCGGATTGAAACCGGTCTCGGCCGATCGAGAGCGGGACCTACGCGGGATCGCCCCCGCGAGGGGGCGCGGATTGAAACCGATCGTCGTGCTGCGGACGTTCCAGGCGCGCGTCGATCGCCCCCGCGAGGGGGCGCGGATTGAAACAGGAGGAATGCCGAAAAGCCCTCCGGGCCATCGTGATCGCCCCCGCGAGGGGGCGCGGATTGAAACATCTCCTTCGGCCCAATCTCCACGCGCCCATCCGGATCGCCCCCGCGAGGGGGCGCGGATTGAAACACCGGTGCGACGATCGACACGTTCGGCTGCAACGGATCGCCCCCGCGAGGGGGCGCGGATTGAAACCGGTCAGGAACGCCACGTCGATGGCGTTGCAGCCGATCGCCCCCGCGAGGGGGCGCGGATTGAAACAGGTACAACCCGAACCACTGCCCCGAGTCGACGAGATCGCCCCCGCGAGGGGGCGCGGATTGAAACAGCCTCGATCAGGCGCAGGCGCTCGCGCTCCGGGGATCGCCCCCGCGAGGGGGCGCGGATTGAAACGCTGTCCCTCACCTCGCTCGGCGGCCTCGCCACGATCGCCCCCGCGAGGGGGCGCGGATTGAAACTCGAGGTAGGCGACGTGGTACCGCGAGACCTCGGATCGCCCCCGCGAGGGGGCGCGGATTGAAACATCCGCGGCATCTGGGCCGAGCAACCGATGACCCGATCGCCCCCGCGAGGGGGCGCGGATTGAAACTCAAGGCGGAAGAGTGGTCGATCGGCGAGCGGCTCGATCGCCCCCGCGAGGGGGCGCGGATTGAAACGTGGATTGCCGCGGCGGCTCGGGCGGCTGCGCGCTGATCGCCCCCGCGAGGGGGCCCGGATTGAAACCGTGAAGGCCAAGCGGAAGGCCGAGCCACCTCCGGATCGCCCCCGCGAGGGGGCGCGGATTGAAACCTCGACCTGGACGATCGGCGGGCCAGGGGTGGGTGATCGCCCCCGCGAGGGGGCGCGGATTGAAACGCGGCAATTGGCACTACGAGCCCGGTGGACACGAGATCGCCCCCGCGAGGGGGCGCGGATTGAAACTTCGAGCCCGAGTCCGACGCATGAACCACAATCCAGGATCGCCCCCGCGAGGGGGCGCGGATTGAAACCATCGGTTCCTCCTTGGGGCTCGCGAGCGCAGGACGATCGCCCCCGCGAGGGGGCGCGGATTGAAACTGGCTGGACCAGGACGACACAGCGCGGAAGGGGCGATCGCCCCCGCGAGGGGGCGCGGATTGAAACAACCAAGCGGGGACCCACGTCGACGGTTCGACCGGGATCGCCCCCGCGAGGGGGCGCGGATTGAAACGCATGGTCGTCAGGCGCCGCAGCGCCTCTTCTCGAGATCGCCCCCGCGAGGGGGCGCGGATTGAAACACGAGCGTTGTCGCTTCCTCCGCGGGATCCTGGATCGCCCCCGCGAGGGGGCGCGGATTGAAACCTGGCGACCGGGGAGCGTCTGGCGCAGCTCACGGGAGATCGCCCCCGGGCGAGGGAGGCGCGGGTTGAAAACGAGGATGGCCGTCACCCTGCTGTCCTCGCTGGAGATCGCTCCCGCGACAAACCGATCCGGCCTCGCAGGACTAGAGACCCGGTAACGTCTCGTCCCGCCGCTCCGACGCCGTTGCTTCGCTGGACACCCCCGGGCTTCCCTGGCCGCTGCGCTTGCCACCCGCCCCGTCCTCTGCTTACGGTCCCCTCCCAGAGGAGGCTCGACCATGCGACGCCCCAGCACTCCCGTCCTGATCGCCTTCGCCGCGGGCCTGGCCCACGCTCCCCGGATGCTCGTGTTGTTCGTCGAGGCGGACGGCACGGCGATGCCGACGGCCTTCCACGGTGCCTGCCTGGCGGTCTCCGCCATCGGGTTCGTGGCGGCGCTGTCGTTCGGCAATGCCCACCTGGCCCAAGCGGTCTTCCGGTGCCGGCGTTGGGGCCTCACCGTCGCCTGGGCGGTCACTCTGCTGCTCGAAACGCTCCTGCTCGGCCCGTCGATCGCCGCCGGGCTCGAGGGCAAGGACTTGGCCGGGGTGCTCGGCTCGCCCGCCCTGCGCTGGGCCTGGTCCCTCGGCGTGGTGCTCGCCCTGGCGGGCATCGTGGCCCTGGCCATGATCGCCGAGCAGCTCGCCCACGAGCCCCGCCACCGCTGCCCCTATTGCGACTGGCGCGGCGACAGCCAGCCGGCCCTCGCCGGTCACCTGCGGGCCTGTCCGGGGCGGCGCGGCCTCGAGGGCCTGGCGCCTTGATCGCTCCTGCCGGAAGAGCCGACGCGCCACCGCGGGCGGCACCGGCAGAGGTGGCTTGTGGCCGAGCTGGTTGCCGAGCAGCTTGACGAACGAGCTGCGGACATCGTCGTCCGGCTTCTCGGGCGACAGGTCCCGCCGGACGCTGTCGAAGTAGCGGAGAGAGCCGATGGGCTCGCCGTCGCGCTGGCGCCGCTTGCGCTGTACCCCGAGCCGTAGGGTGCCCAGGATCAACAGCCGCGAGAAGCCGCGCTCGATCCACTCCTGTGCCACGGCGCGATCGGCCCCCGTGGGCCGCAAGCCCAGCTCCCGAGCCCAGGTCAGGATCTCCTCGACCCGCCAGTCATCGAACGGACCGGAGGGCTGGTCCTCGGCCGTAGCAGCGCCCTCGGGGCCGTCGAGCGCCAGGTAGTGCACGCGGATGCCGTGCTGCCGGTGATCGTTGCCGAGGAGCCACCCCTTGGCCCGAAGCCGCGTCACCGCCTCCTGGACCGACCGGCGGCACAACCCCGTGCGCTGCATCAGCGTCTCCACCGGTCGGTCGAAGTAGCCGGTCTTCCAGTCGCACAGCTGGGCGATCGTGAACAGGACGATCTTCTCCGACGGCCGGCCACACACGGCGTCGAGCGCCACCTTCGGCGCCTTGGGTTTCTCACCCCGCTTCTTCTCTCCGCTCACGGCTTCGCCTCGCGCGCCGCGTCGTCCTCGAGCTTCTGGCGCCAGGCCTGAGCGGCCTTGCCCGTGATGTAGCGCCGCCGGCCGACCCGCACCACCGCTGGCCCCTGGCCTTCGTCCCACAGCTCGTAGAGCTTCGAGCGGCTGAGAAAGTGGACCCGGCAGAACAGCAGGACGGTGTACAGCGGGGGATCGGGAATGATGGTCGGGGCGGACGGGGCGGGAGCGCTGGGACGGTGCATGAGCGTCGATTCCTTTCTCGCCGGAATTGCCGGCTTCGAAAGGATTCACTTTCAACTTGGGGAGAAATGCAAGTCCACTGTGCCAGGGCGGGTCAGGGAGGGACAAACGGGACACTTCAAGCCGGTCGGCGGGGGTTCCGGGTCCCAGTCTTCCCTCCGAATCTCCTGCGGCGCGGCCCTCGCGCGCGGGCGCGACGCTCTTGGGATGATAGGGGGGAGCAAGTACACACAGAGTCTCCGGAAGAAAGGAGATAAAAAGAATAGTGCGCAAAATTTGCACAGCTGACGGGAGAAATTTGCACTGCTTGCGCGGGCAAGATTTGCACTTCTGGCGCCGCGAGCCCCGGAGCCGAGCGCGGCGCCTCGGGGGGTGGCGAGCCCCCCAAGAACCGACCCTGTGTCGACCTACCGCGGCAAGCCGGGGAACTGCGGGAAGAACAGCGAGCTACCGGGGACTTGGAAGCTCATCGGCTCGACGGCGAAGGGCTCAGCCGGCGGCGCCTCGCCGATCGCCTCGCGGATGGCCTGCTCCAGGATCAACACGGCGGCCTTGACCTCCCGGTCGTAGCTGTAGAGGTCGTAGACGGCGGTGATGTCGTGGTCGGCATGGCCGAGCACCCGCTTGACGATGAACCGCGGTACCCCTCCGCGAGCCATCCACGTGGCGGCTGTGCGGCGCAGGTCCATCCCCTTCCAATCCGCCGTCGCCCCAACCGAGCGGCGGATTCGGTTCACGGCCTCCTTGCCTCCGGGGGGAAGCATCCGCTTCGGGGGTGGGCTTTGGAAGATCCAGCCCTCCGGGTGCGGCGGAACGCTAGCAAGGACCGATTCGGCCAGCGGCGACAGAAACAGCCGATTGGGCTTGCTGGTCTTGGTGATGCTCGACGGCACGTTCCACCACAGCCCCAGCGAGTCCCGTTCGAGCTGCGACACGTTCATCCGCCGAAGCTGGGCGCCTCGCTGGCCGGTGACCAGCCGAAGACGCCACTGAAGACCGACCAGCGAGAACGGCGGCTGAGAGCACACCCGCCACATTCGGCCGACCTCTTCGGGGCTCAGGACCCGCTCCCTCGGCCGGGGCTTGTCCCGCGGGATAGCGCGGGCAGCGTTTCGCGGCTGATCGAACTTCAACACGCCCCATTCCAGAATGCGGCTCAGGATTCGGCGATGATCCCGGGGAACCCATGGACCCCGCTTTGCGACCTGATCCAGGTAGTCCACGATTTCGCTCGTCGTGATCGACTCGACCAGCCGATCGCCGAACACGGGCAGCAGAGAGCGCAGCGCCGAAACGTCGCAGTCCCAACGGGCCTTCTTCGGCTTCGACTCCTGCTCGACGTACTTTTCGGCGAGATCCCGAAACCGAATCCCGCGCTTGGGCGCCTGCGTCCGCAACAGCGCCGGATCGAGGCCCCGACGGAGAGTCTCCCGCAGCTGCGCGCCTTCCGCCCTCGCCTCCGCTAGCGACGTCTTCGGATATTCTCCCAACGTCATCCGCCGACGCCGACGCCGACCTTGAGCGTCCAGCAGCTCCGGCGAGTGGTAGACGAAGAACCAGGTCTTCTTACGACCCGAGTACCGAAGCCCGAGACCAGGTATCACCGTGTCCCACGCCTCCACCCGCCCGCCCTCGGCCTCGAGCAACTTCACCATCCGATCCGTCAAGTACACCTTCGACATGGCTGCTGGGTTCCCTTCTGGGGTCCAAATCGAGGAAGTGTCACAGCGTCTGAATGCGTCCATGACATTCCAGGCCCCAGAGAAACTCCAGCAAATCGTGGCAAACAAAGCAAATTTCGACCATGGTGGAAAACCATGGACGAACCGAGCCTCACCCTAATATCCCTGCGGGAGAGGGATCGAGGGTGAGGGGTCAACGCCCGAACCAGGCCAACCCCAGTGCCACCACCGCCGGGAACGCCTGCACCCAGAAGATCCGCCGGTTCACCGTGGCGGCACCGACGATCCCAGCCGCGATCACGCAGGACAGGAAGAACACCCGCAGCGGGAACGACAGCGCCCCCGGCATCAGGCTCCACACCAAGCCCGCCGCCAGGAAGCCGTTGTAGAGCCCCTGATTCATCGCCAAAGTCCGCGTCGTCGCAGCGTCCGCTTCGGAGAGCCGAAAGACCTTGCGCCCGAGCGGCTTCGTCCACAGGAACATCTCGAGGACGAGGAAGTACAGGTGGAGGAAAGCGACGACGGCGGCGAGGATTGCGGCAGCTGTGGTCATAGTGGGGGCTCGGCTCCCGTCGCCGGAGCGACTTTGGGGAAGTAACGGACGTTTGGGAGGTTCTGAAAGTCGGCATCCTGCGTCCAGATCACGGCGCCATGCCGCTCGGCCGTGGCGAGAATGATGCTGTCGGCCAAGGGCCGCCGATGCTCGACCCCGAGCTGTGCGGCTCGCACCGCGAGGTCCGCGTCGAGCTCGACGACCCGCCCGCGGCTCATTCGTTCTGCCGCCAAGAGGGCATCGGCCACGGGGCGGCGCTGCAAGACTCGGCGGCAAACCTCCACGATGACGATACTGGGAACGACCAGTCGGCTCAGGTCATCGATTGGCGGCCGAAAGTGGCTGGCTGCAGGATTGCCGAAGAAGTACTCGAGCCACGCCGAGGAATCGACCACGTTTGGTCGTTCAGACGCGGTCATCATCTCTCTCGACTGTCGTTTCGATATCCGGGAAGATCCCCCAGAAAGCCTCGAGCGGAAGCACGGGCACCAGCTCGATCCGGTCTCCCCAAGGGATTACGGCCAGCTTTTGCCCTGGAGTGAGGGAAAAGAGCTCGCGGATGCGGGCGGGGATGACGATCTGGAACTTGGGCGAGACGGTGACGGTGGTCATCGATGGGGTCTCCGTATGACGGCGATGCTATCGATGAGCTGAGGCTCCGTCAACGCTGCGACTTCGGGACTGAACCCTTCCCCGGCATGGTCCCTGTGCGGAGGACATCGAACAGAATATCTCCGCTCACTTCTCTCGCGTATCTGCTACCATCTGTGCGAGATTGAGAGGACGGCGGCGCTTGGAGGCGCTTAGCCTTGTCGGATGAAGATCCAAGCTTGGCAGCCGTCAAGCGATTAGCGCGAGGATAGCCTGCCGGACGCGAAGAAAGATCCACAAAGAATGGCCAAGCACAGCCCGCAGGCTTTTGCCACTGAATTGGGCGCCAAACTAGCAACGCGATCCCGGCACGTTTGCGTTTTCGTTGGTGCTGGTGCTGCGAAATCTTGCGGGTTACCGGATGTCGAGGGCCTTGAAGCCTGTGTGAAGGCAACGCTGACCGGGGCGGAACTCGAAGCATTTAACCGCCTGCACACTGGGCGCAACATCGAGAAAGTACTGAGCCGCTTGCGGCGCATCGCGGGTCTGGCGAGCGGCTCTCAGAGAATTGATAAATTGAGCGCAAGGCAAGCGCGAGAACTCGACAAGTCCGTCTGCCAAGCGATCGTGGGCGCACTCGATATCGGGGCAGCAAACCTAGAGCCGATGAGTAAATTGGCCGCGTGGGCTGCACGAGCCGACTATCGCCAGCCCCTCGAGATTTTCACTGTCAACTACGACTTGCTGTTGGAAGCGGCGCTCGACGGGCTCGGCGTCCCTTACTTCGACGGCTTTGTCGGAAACCTGCGGGCGAGGTTCCGCACAGACCTTGTCGAAGCGCAATTGGGAGATCCGGGCGGGTACGTGGCGTCGCGGTTTGTTAGGCTGTGGAAACTCCACGGATCAGTCAACTGGGTCCGATCGGATGATGATCAGATCGTGCGAATAGGTCAACCTGCTAAAGACCTCCCTGCCGCGATCTACCCGTCGGACGCGAAGTATGAGGAGTCACGACGTGTTCCATTTCTCGTCCTCCAGGACAGATTGAGGCGTGCTCTCCATCAGCCCGAGACGCTTGTGCTCGTATCGGGATTCTCATTTTCTGACGATCACTTGAACGAGATGCTGTTCGACGCAGCGACCCGTCGCGAACGTTCTGAATTCGTCGTGTTCAGTTACGACGCGATCACCGATGAGTTGGACCGCCGTGCCCGACGCGCTCCGAATATACAGGTGGTTGGAAAACGTCAAGCCATTCTTGGCGGAGTGCTCGGCAGTTGGGAAGGGCCAGATGATGATATTCCGGATTTGTGGGAAAAGAAGCAGGTAGTCTTGCCGGACTTCACTCATTTGGCGACGTATCTTGCTCGGAGTAGCGCGCAGGATGGTGGGGCGTACGGAGATGCCTGAGCGAGACCCGACGTGCATCGGCAGAGTGCGGCACGTCATGGGTGCCACGGTTACTGTCGCACTGGACCGCGATCTGGCCGGTGTCGCGCCGATCTACCGGGGTCGTCTGTTACCCGTTGGCCAGATTGGTTCGCTCGTGAGGATCCCGCAAGGTCTAGTCGATCTAGTAGCCACAGTGAGCCTTGTGGGGATTGCGGAACTATCTGGGCCTTTGGCACCGGCTGATTCAGTACAACGGGATGAGCGGTGGCTACAAGTCCAGTTGCTTGGAGAGATCCACCGTGGCTCAGGGGAGTTCAAGCGCGGCGTAGGTATTTACCCTGGGCTTGACGATCCCGTTCATTTCGCGACGCCGCAGCAGCTCAGGTCTGTATTTCCCGCACCGGATGAAGAGCACTTGCGCCTTGGCCGGTTGGCGGCGGCTGAAGACGTTCCCGTCTCGCTGAATGCGTCTCGCTTCGTGGTGCGACATTCGGCGGTTGTAGGATCGACTGGTTCTGGAAAGACGAGCGCGGTCGCCTCTATCATTCAGGGTTTCGAGAAGGGCGGGTGGAAGGCGGCAAACATCGTCGTTGTCGATCCGCATGGAGAGTACGCAGCCGCACTGAGCGGCTGTGCCTCTGTTCGAAGCGTGTTGGCGCAGGCTGATGACAAACGTCTACGAGTCCCGTATTGGGCGCTGCCGGCGCTCGATATCCTCCGAATATTCGCAGGAGGAACCGGCGGGGCGACTTTTAGCGATCGTTTCTCAGAACTTGTGACGGAGGCGCGTCGCGACTTCGTCAATTCGGCAGGGTGGTTGACCAACGACCCAACAACAGTGACTGCCGACTCTCCGATTCCCTTCGACATCAGGCCGATCTGGCATCGAATCGACCGAGAAAACCGTGAAACTCGAGGAATCAAGGCGGACCCAGCTACTGCCCGCGAAATCGCCCCTGGAGATGCGGCGGCGTTGACGTCAGCGCAGTTCGAACCCTATGGCCCCGGTGGCGTTCCGCCGCATCAGGGTCCCATGTACAGCGTATACGGGACGAGCCCTGACAGGCTCCGATTGGGTTTACTCGACCCTCGGCTACGGTTCTTCCAGGAACCGCAAGGCGACTCTGCTGGTCCCGATCCCCTTGTCGGGGTCATGCAGGAGTGGCTCGGCGGCGACAAACCTGTCTCAGTGCTTGACTTCAACGGCGTACCTTCCGACGCTGCGGATGCTGCAATTGGTGTTGTCCTCAACCTTCTACTGGAGATCGCGCTCCGCTGCGAAGTTGGGGGAGAGGGCATCGGTCGTCCAAGTCCATTGCTTTTGGTCCTCGAGGAGGCTCACCGGTATCTCGGCGAGGGAGCGAGTGCGCTCACGCGCAGTTCGGCCAACCGAATCGCGCGGGAAGGACGTAAGTACGGCGTAGGACTACTGCTGGTAACTCAGCGACCAACGGAACTCCCCAAAACCGCGCTCGCGCAATGTGGCACGATCATCGCTCTCAGGTTGTCGAATTCCGACGATCAGGGCGCGATCAAGTCCGCCCTCCCGGACGCAATCGCAGGTTTGGCCGCCGTTCTTCCTTCGCTGCGAACTCACGAGGCAATCATCAGCGGCGAGTCCTTGGTCCTGCCAGCCCGAGCAATCTTGGATACGCCGAATCCTTGGCCGCAGGCCGAGGATCCGTCTCTGAGCCCTTGGCGCTCTGACCCGAAGCTGCCAAATGTGGCAGCCGCACTGAAGGCGTGGCGCGAAACCTATGAGTGAGGTGAAGCAATGATCACATGGATCCCCGTCAGCGGATCATCACGGATTGTGGCGGAAGCCTACGACCTGGAAACGGAACGCATCTACGTTAGGTTTCCGGATGGTGTGGAATGGTGGTACGCGGCCTGTCCGCCCAAGGTCTGGGAAAGCTTCACTGCGCCCGGGCAATCGCGAGGCCAGTACATCCACGAAGTCCTAGACCACAAGCCGAACGGTCGGTACGCAGGCTAGTTACCACCCCCCTCACCCAAACACCAGCCCGCACTCCGGGCACTCGGTCTCTCCCGGCTTGAGCTTGAAGCTGCACGCGGGGCAGTGGCCGTCGGGAGCGGCGGGGGCGGGCTGGACGTCGGGGACGCCGTGGAGGGCGTCTTGTTCGAGGGCGTCTTCGGCGTCCTCGCGGTCTTCTTCGAGGATGAAGACGCCGTAGACCGGGGCGATGCGCCAGGAGACGCCGTGGGCGGTCAGGGTCTTGGCGATGGCCACGCAGTGGTCTTGATCGCCGGCCCGGAAGAGGCGGCCTTCGTTCGGCTCGAGCCTCGGTACCCGGGCGCGTTGCTGGTCCGCCTCGGCGTCCGCGAGGTCGGCGGCCGGGGATTGGCGGAGCTGAGCCCGTTGGCGCTCGGCCACCTCGGCGGGGGACACCAGCTCGATCTCGCAGTCCGGGCACTCGGTGACCCAGGATTGGTACTCGCCCTCGCAGCGGGGGCAGATCTTGGCTCCGGGCTCGCTCATCTCGGGGTCTCCTCGGTCACTCGCTGGCCTCGCTCTTCAGGACGGCCACGAACGCTTCTTGGGGGATTTCCACGCTGCCCACGATCTTCATGCGCTTCTTGCCCTCCTTCTGCTTCTCGAGGAGCTTGCGCTTGCGGGTGATGTCGCCGCCGTAGCACTTGGCCGTCACGTCCTTGCGGAAAGCGTTGATCGTGGCGCGGGCGATGACCGTGCCGCCGATCACGCCCTGGATGGCGATCTTGAACTGCTGGCGGGGGATCGTCTCGGCCAGCTTGTCGCAGTAGCGCAGGGCGCGGGCGCGGGCTTTGTCGCGGTGAACGAGCTGGGCCAGGGCGTCCACGGGCTCGCCGTTGACCAGAATGTCGACCTTCGACAGGTCCGTCGGGCGGTAGTCGAGGATGTCGTAGTCGAAGGAGCCGTAACCCTGGGTCAGGCTCTTCAGGCGATCGTAGAAGTCGAACAGCACCTCGGCCAGCGGCAGCTCGGAGGTCAGCTCCACCCGGCCAACGGCCAGGTAGTGGAACGTGGTGTTCTGGCCGCGGCGGTCCCGGCACAGCTCCATCATGGCCCCGAGGTAGCGCTCGGGAATCATGATCGACGCCTTGATGTAGGGCTCCTCGGACTGCTCGATCATCGTCGGGTCCGGGAAGTAGGCCGGATTGTCGACCTCCACCACCTTGCCGTTCTTGAGCGTGATCGTGTAGCGCACCGAGGGCGAGGACAGGATCAGAGCCAGATCGTGCTCGCGCTTCAAGCGCTCCTGGACCACGTCCAGGTGGAGCAACCCCAGGAAGCCGCAGCGGAAGCCGAAGCCTAGGGCGTTCGACGAGTCCTTCTCGTAGGTCAGGGCGGCGTCGTTGATGGCCAGCTTGTCGAGGGCCTTGGCGAGATCCTCGTAGTCGTCCGAGGACATCGGATAGACCGACGAGAACACCACCGGCTTCGCTTCCTTGTAGCCCGGCAGGGGCTCCGCGGCGGGGGCCTCGACGGCGGTCACGGTGTCGCCGATCTGGATGTCGCGCACCGTCTTGACGCCCGCGATGACGTAGCCCACGGCACCCGCCGCCAGCTCCGCCTGGGGCACGTGCTTCAACTGGAGCAGCCCCGCTTCCTCGACGGTGTACTCCTTGCCCGAGTGCATGAAGAGCAGGCGCTGGCCCTTGCGCAGCGTCCCTTCCTTGATCCGGACCAGCAGCACGACGCCGCGGTAGACGTCGTACTGGGCGTCGAAGATCAGGGCTCGCAGGGGCGCCGCGGCGTCGCCCTTGGGCGGCGGCAGGTACTGGACGATGGCCTCGAGCACGTCGTCGATGCCGAGACCCGTCTTCGCCGAGCAGGGCACCGCGAGCTCGCTGTCGAGGCCCAGATCCTCCTCGATCTCTTCCTTGACCCGCTCGACCTCGGCCGAGGGCAGGTCGATCTTGTTGATCACGGGCACGATCTCGAGGTCGTACTCGAGGGCCAGATACAGGTTGGCCACCGTCTGGGCCTCGACGCCCTGGGAGGCGTCGACCACCAGTAGCGCCCCCTCGCAGGACATGAGCGAGCGGCGCACCTCGTGGGAGAAGTCCACGTGACCGGGCGTGTCGATCAGGTTGAGCTGGTAGATCTGCCCGTCCCGCGCCTTGTAGTTGAGGGCGACGGAGTTGCTTTTGATGGTGATGCCGCGCTCGCGCTCGATGTCCATCGAGTCGAGGATCTGGTCGCGGAAGTCGCGGTCGGCCACGCCCCCACAACGTTGGATCAGCCGGTCCGCGAGGGTCGACTTGCCGTGGTCGATGTGGGCGATGATGCAGAAATTACGGATGTTGTTCGTCACGTTGGTGGCTGCTCGATGGAGTCGCCGGAAGGGCGAGTGGATTGGGCATCTTACCGCGGTGCGGCGCAGGGGCGCTAACGCAGCAGGGCGGCCAGCTCGTCGAGTCGCGAGCTCCGGATTTGGGCCTCCTCGAGGCCCACCTGGCCCTCGCGGACGAGCCGCGCGAGGGAGCTTTCGAGGGTGACCATGCCGCGGCGCTGGCCGAGCACGATCTCGTTGTAGAGCTTCTGGAGCTGCTCGCTGCGGATCAGGTGCCGCACCGGGGGCGTCGCGTGGAGAATTTCCACCGCTGGCACGCGGCCGCGGCCGTCGGACCGGGGTAGGAGTTGCTGGTGGACGATGGCGTGGAGGCTGACCGCCAGCTGCTGGCGGATCTGCCCCTGCTGGCCGCCGGGGAACACATCGACCAGCCGGTGGATGGCCTGCACGGCGTCGTTGGTGTGGAGGGTGGCGAGCACCAGATGGCCCGTTTCGGCCGCGGTCAGGGCGGTCGAGATGGTCTCGAGGTCGCGCATCTCGCCGACCAGGAGCACCTCCGGGTCCTGCCGCAGGGCGGCCACCAGGGCTTCCGGAAAGGACCGGGCGTCGCGGCCGATCTCGATGTGCTCGATGACCGCCAGCTGGGAACGGTGCTCGAACTCGACCGGGTCTTCGATGGTCACGATGTGGCAGGGCCGGGCGCGGTTGAGCTCGCCGACCAGGGCGGCGAGGGTGGTGGTCTTGCCGGCCCCCGCGGGGCCGCAGACGAGGACCAACCCGCGTACCGGACGCACCAGCTCGGCCAGGGCGGGGGGCAGGTGCAGCGAGCCCAGGGTCGGCACTTCCCGCGGCAACGCGCGGAGGGCCGCCGCGGCCTCGCCCCGCTGGCGGTGGAGGTTGACCCGGAAGCGGTAGCCGCTGCCGGAGCCTTCCGCCGCGGGAGCCCGCAACGAGAAGTCCACCGCGCCCCGTTCGGAGTAGTCCCGCCGGCCCCGTTCGCCGAGGTGGTCGCGGAACAGCGCGTGGATCTGCGCGCCGTCGAGGGCTTCTTCCGACAGCCACAGGAGCTTGCCGTCGACCCGCACCACCGGCGGTAGCCCGCGCAGGAGCAGCAGGTCCGAGGCTCCGCGGCGCACGGCCTCGCCGAGCAGGCGAGACAAAGCCCCTTCCGGCTCGACCGTTTCGCGCCGGCTCGGATCGAGCCCGAACGCGGCTGGCCGATCCTCCACCGGCGGCTCCCGCGTCACCACCCGCTCGAAGGCGGGCGCGGCGGCGCCGGAGCCCTGGTTGAGCTGCTGCACCAGGCGCTCGAGATCGGGATCGGGCAGGAGGCGTTCCATGAGTCTGGGATGATACGGAGAAAGTCCTCGCCCCGTCCCGGCCCGAATTCCCCCGCAGGATTCCGGAAGACACGCTCCGCCGGTGCCGCTAAGCTCTCCCCCATGGCCGCCCTCTCCGCTCACTTCATGCTCGACCGGGTGCGCGCCCGGGACCGCAGCTTCGACCGCGCCTTCCTGTTCGGCGTCAAGACCACCGGGGTCTATTGCCGCCCTTCGTGCTCGGCGCGGGCGGCGAACGAGGAGAACATCCGCTTCTTCAAGACTCCGGGGGAGGCGCGGGCGGCAGGCTTGCGACCGTGCCTGCGCTGTCGCCCGGACGACTTCCTGGCCGGACAGGATCCGGAGCTGGCGGTGGTCGAGGGCGTACTGGCGCGGCTGTCGGCGGATCCGGCGGCGTTTCCCAGCGTCGAGGCGTTGACCGCGGCCTCGGGCTTCGGCACCACCCGCTTTCACGCCCTGGTGCGCGCCCACCTGCATACCACTCCCGCCGCGCTGCTCCATCGCGAGCGTCTGAACCTCGCGGCGGAGCGGCTGCTCGGCGGTCGCGCCAAGGTGGCGGACATCGGGCTCGAGATCGGCTACGAGAGCCTGTCGGCGTTTCACGAGAACTTCGTTTCCACGTTCCACCTGGCACCGAGCGATTATCGAAGGCTCGCCGCCGAGCCGGTCTTCAATCTCACGCTTCCGGCGGACTTCCGGCCAGACCAGACGCTCGCGTTCCTGGGCCGGGTGGCGGACAGCCCGAGCGAGCGGGTGACCGGGGACACGGTGACCAAGGCCATCGTCCTCGAAGATCAGCCGCTGCTCCTCGAAATCCGGCTCGAAGGTCCGTTCGCCCGTTGCCGGGTCGAGAGCCCGCGGCCGCTGTCGCCGGCCGCCGCCCGCGCGGCCCATGGGATCGCCATGCGGCTCTTGGGGCTGGTGCACGACCCGGCGGCCTTCGAGCGGCGGGTGACCGAGCGTGGCCTCGGCCGCTTGGTGGAAGGGCGCCGTGGCCTGCGTATCCCGCAGTCGGCCACGGTCTTCGACGGCCTGACCTGGAGCATCCTCGGCCAGCAGGTCAACCTGGCCTTCGCCTTTACGATGTGGAACCGGCTGGTCGAGCTGGCCGGCCGCCCCGCGGGTGGTGGCTTGATCGCGGCGCCGGGTCCGGCCGAGGTGGCACGGATCGACGAGCGGGATCTCGTCGCCCGCCAGTTCTCCCGGCGCAAGGCCGAATACCTGCTCGGCGTGGCCCGCGCGGCGGCCACTGGAGAGCTCGCCCTCGAGGGGATGCCCATGGGGACCGCCACCCGGGCCGAGCGGACGCTCCTGGCCCAGCGCGGTCTCGGTCCGTGGTCGGTGCAGTACGTGCTGCTGCGGGCCTGCGGCTTCGCCGACGCGGTACCGGTGGGCGATTCGGGACTGACCACCGCCCTCGCGCGCTTCTTCGATCTCGCCGAGCGGCCGGACCCGCGCCGCACGGAAACGCTCATGGCGCCTTTCGCGCCCTACCGCAGCTTCGCCACGACCCACCTGTGGTCGACCCTGGAGGTTCTCGGATGAACATCTATGCCCACGTCGCCTCCACCCCGGTGGGGGAGCTCCTCATCGCCGTCGAACCGGGCGGCGCCCTGGTCTCGATCGAGTACCTGAGCCATCACTCCAAAGAAGACATCGTCGCCCGACTCGCCCGCCGCGGCGACACCGTTGTGTGGAACGAAGCGGCCGTGGCCCCCGTGCTGGCCGAGCTCGACGAGTATTTCCAGGGCGAGCGGACCGAATTCTCGCTGGCCCTGGCTCCCCGCGGGACCGAGTTCGAGCGCGCGGTCTGGCGACACCTCGAAGCCATCCCCTACGGCCAGACCCAGAGCTACCAGGCCGTCGCCGAGGCCCTCGGCCGCCCCGCCGCCGTCCGCGCCGTGGGCCGCGCCAACGGCGCCAATCCGATCTCGATCGTCGTGCCCTGCCACCGGGTGATCGGCAAGGACGGCTCCCTGACCGGCTACGGCGGCGGATTGCCGGCCAAGGAGCGGTTGCTGCGGCTGGAGGGGGCGTCCCTCCGGTAGGGGCTCACGGACCGCCGAGGCTCCACGCCGATTCGTCGCCGCTCTCGAACCCGTCCGAGAAGATCGTCCCGCCCTGGAGCAGTCCGAGCGGCAGCCGCCACAGCTCGTCGCCGGTCGTGTTGTCGTTGGCGACGAAGTAGAGCCAACCGCCGGCGGCGAAGAACTGGATGGGACTCGACGAGGCGGGCCCGGGGGCGACGTCCACGAGTTGGCGGGTGCCGAGCTCGGTGCCGTCGGAGATCCAAAGCTCGCGCCCGTGCTCGGGGGTCCACGCGCTGAAGACGAGGAAATCGCCGATGGCCGTCAGGGCCTGGGGGACGGCCGAACCGGGCCCCGGGGCGAGGTCGCGAACGATCCGCGTTCCGGCGGCAGTGCCGTCCGAGACCCACAGCTCGCGGCCGAGGACTCCGTCGTCGGCGAGGAAGTAGGCGCGGGAGCCCACGGCGACGAGGAGATCGAGATCGCTCGGCGGGGCGCCGGGGCGCAAGTCCGCCACCAAGCGAGTCCCGGGGGCGGTGCCGTCGGAGGCCCAGAGCTCGAATCCATGAATACCGTCGTCGGCGCCGAAGAGGACAGTACCGCCGATCGGAGCGAACCTCCAGTACTGGAAGGACTCCAGGCGGGGATATCCGGGAAACAGCGAGTGGCCTGCACCGGGATTGAGGTCGCCCAGAATCGACGGCGACTCCTTGGCCAGGTCGAAGACCCAGGGCTCGACGCCTTCCTCGGACGTCGAGCCGGAGAAGATCGCTCGGTCGGTGGCCAGGGGCGTGAAGGCCCAGGCGTTCCTGTTGGCGAAGTTGCTCGTGACCACGCGAGTTCCCGAGGTCGTGCCGTCGCTGACCGCCAGGCCGGCGCCAGCGAAGAGGAAGGCGAAGGTCCCGAGCGTTTGCAGAGAGTCGGGTTGGGGTCCGGGGGCGCCTAGGAGCGGTGCGCTCAGGCTCGCGAGGTCGAGCGACAACGCCCGCAGGTCGTAGCCCGACGCGCCGCTGGCGGTAGTAACGAGGAGTCGATCCTCGAGCCTGGCGAGGTCCTCGATCCCGAAGCCCACGGTCGAGGCGACCGGCTGGGTACCCGCGACGGTACCGTCGGTGCGCCACAGCTCCCGATCTCGGCGAAAGAGCCCCCCGCCCGGGGTTGGAATCAAGGGTCGCAGGGTAAGCCATGTCGGTCCGGGAACGAGGTCGCCGAGGGCGACGGGCGGTCCAGCCCCGTGGGGAACCTGCCAAAGCTCGAGCCCGCTCGTTCCCGGATCGGCGTGCTCGACATCGACGTCGTGATCGGTGGCGAACAGAACCACCCCGGAAGGTACCGAGAGGTTGGTCGAATCGAAGAGGCCCTCCGGCGGGGACCGAAGAAACGACGAAGCCATGGCGTTGACGTCTCGGGTCGGCCGGGTCCCGGCTGTGGTGCCGTCGCTCGACCACAGCTCGAACCCCGCCCCCGGGCTCGAGGCCCAGAAGAAGGCCCGGCCGGCGGCCGTGGCGCGCGTCCAACCCCGATAGGCATCCCACATCCCGTGGGAAGAACCCGGCCCCGGGGTCAGGTCTGCCAGGCGCTCGGTTCCCGCCTCGGTGCCGTCCGAGAACCAGGGCTCGCTGCCGTGGACTCCCTCGTCAGCGAAGTAGACGAGACCGCCCGGAACTCCTGCAAGCAGCGGCCGGAACACCTCGAGGCCGCTTTCGGTAGCGCGCAGATCATGGACTCGGTGGGTTCCCAACTCCGAGCCGTCCGAGTACCACAGCTCGCAGCCGTGGTCGGTGTCGCAGCCGCGAAAGTAGACCCCGTTGCCTCCCGCGAGGAGGTCGCTGACCCACAGGTCGGTCGGGAGGGCGGCCACTCGGGAAGTGCCCGTCACGGTGCCGTCGGAAGCCCACAGCTCGATCGCCGCGGAGCGGTCCTCGATGAAGTAGGCCCGGCCGTTCCAGGCCGCGAGCGAATGAGGTCCCCCGTCGGGGGGAAAGTCGGTCAGGGGAAAGGTCCCGGCTTCTGTGCCATCGGAGCGCCAGACCTCTTGGTTCGATCCGTAGTCGATGTAGAACACCTGGCCCGCGGTCGAGAGCGGTGCCTGGATCGAGTTGAAGGAAGGGTCGAAGGTCGTCGCGGGGACGACGGCCGTGCTCGCCGCGGTGCCGTTGCTGCGCCATAGGGCGAACTTCCCAAGCCCATCGGTGGCGGAGAACAACACGGTTCCTCCTACCGTCCCCAAGAAGAAAGCTCTCGCGGACTCTGGGCCGGGAAAAAGATCTCGAACGAGCCGAGTTCCTTCCACCGTGCCATCGGTGCGCCACACCTCTCGGCCCTGGTCGGGCGTTTCCGCGTCGAAAAAGACCTGGGTCGAGCTGGCGATCGCCGAACGGATGCGCGACGTTCCGTTGCCGGGCCAGAGGTCGCCGAGGGGAACCGTTCCGGCGGTAGATCCGTCCGAGACGAAGGGCTCGGCGCCATGAACGCCGTCGTCGGCGGAGAAGAAGATCTGGTCCTCGAGGACCGCCAGCGCGGTTGGAAACGAAGGGCAGCGCCCCGGGCAGAGGTCCGCGACCAGGAGAGTCCCGGGTGCCGTCCCATCCGACACCCACAGCTCTACGCCGTGGATTCCGTCGTCGGCCGTGAACGCCACACGATTGCCGAAGGCCACGATCTGGTGTTGGAGCAGTTCGAGCCAAGTGGTGGAAAAGAACGCAGCGGGTCCGGTCTGAGTGGAGTTGATGTCGGTGACGCGCGTGGCCTGGGCCTGGGCGATCCCAGACGTGGTGAGGAGGACAAAGCAGAAACCCGCGAGACTACGGTTCATGGCGTACTCCATTGACTGAGATTGCCCGGCTCGAATCCATCCGCGAAGATCGTCCCCGCCTGCAGCAGCGCCAGAGGCAGGCGCCACAGCTCGTCGCCGGTGGTGTTGTCGTTGGCGGTGAAGTAGAGCCAGCCGCCGGCGGGGACGAAGGTGACGGGGCTCGACGAGGCCGGCCCGGGGGCGAGGTCGAGGAGTGGGCGGGTGCCGATCTCGGTGCCGTCTGAAATCCACGGCTCGCGGCCCTGTTCCGGGGTCCACGCGGTGAAGACGAGAAACTCGCCGATCGTCGTCAGCTCCTGAGGAACGGCCGAGCCGGGGCCGGGCGCGAGATCGCGCACGAGGCGCGTGCCGGCGGCGGTGCCGTCGGAAATCCACAGCTCGCGGCCGTGGACGCCGTCGTCGGCCACGAAATAGACCTTCGAGCCAACGGGTGTGATGCGCCGGACGTCGGCGCCGCGGGCGCCGGGGAAGAGGTCGGCCACGAGCCGGGTTCCCGGGGTGTTTCCGTCCGTGGCCCACAGCTCGTTTCCGTGAACGCCATCGTCGGCGCCGAAGTAGGCCGTGGTTCCGGCGGCGCGCATCGTGGGGAACCAGCCGGGCCATTCGAGGCTGAGCGGGTTGCTGAAGGGAAAGGCGGATTCCGGCCCCGGCCGCAGATCGACGAGGGGGCGGGTTCCCTCGCGGGTGCCGTCCGAAACCCAAGGCTCACGTCCGGTGGCCTCGGCGGAACCGACGAAAACGATGTCGTCGAGACCGGCCGGGGTGAGGCTCACGCCGTACTGGTTGCCGGTCGAAAGTCCGACCGTGCCATCGAGGGTCCCGTCGGTGACACCGAAGCCGGTCCCGAAGGTGCCGAAGAAGGCGCGGGTCGGGGAGCCTTCGAAGACGTCGCCAACGGCGGGCAGGTCCACCGCGGTGCCTAGGTCGAGCGAATAGGCCCGCAGGCCGAAGGGTCCCCCGGCGAGCAGGGCGCTTTCCAGGCGGGCGAAGGAAGTCACGGCATCGCCAGGCTCGTGGAGCACCGTGCTCCCGGCCGTCCCGCCCGAGCGCCACAGGCCCGAGCCGAGGCCGAAGAGGACCCCGCCTGCATGGCTCGCGAGGGCCGGCACCAGCGACGACGCCGGTCCCGGGGAGAGGTCGCCGAGCGGCACGACCTCGCCGCTCGCGTGGTCGACGTGCCAAAGCTCGAGCCCCGTCGTCCCGGCCGCCGGGTGGGCCGGGTCGAGCGGGCCATCGGTGGCCAGGAACGCCAGTCCGGTGGGCGTCGCGGCCGGGCGGACCGGCTCGTAGTCGGGGCCATCGAAGTAGTAGTAGAGACGCTCGGTGCGGATCGAAGAGGCCATGGTGTTGATCTCGTGCAGGCGGGTGCCGGCCGGAGTGCCGTCCGTCGACCATAGCTCGAAGTCCGCGCCGGGGCTCCAGGCCCAGAAGAATCCCCGGCCGTTCAAGCTGTCCCGCCGCCATCCCCGGACGTAGTCCCAGGTTCCAAAGGAAGAAGCCGGTCCCGGGGCCAGGTCGGCCAGGCGGAGGGTGCCGGCCTCGGTACCGTCGGAGAACCAGGGCTCGATACCGTGGTCGTCGTCGAGGCCGTAGAAGGCCACGCCCGTTCCGGCCGCCACCAGCTCCTGCGCAGAATTGGCGACTTGCGCACTGGTAAGAGGTCGAGTGCCTGCTTCCGTCCCATCGGAGATCCACAAGAACCGACCCGTGAGATCTTCGCTCTGCTCGAAGAACAGCCCGCCCGAGGTGCCGATCAGGTTGCGAGGAAACCCGCTGTTGGGACCGGGGCTGAGATCCCGCACTCTGCGGGAACCGGCCGGTGTTCCGTCGCTCCGCCAGAGCTCGGGTCCTTCTCCGACAGGAGAGGCCACCAAGTAGAGGTCACCACTCCAGGCCGTCAAGAAGTGGGCACCCCCGGAGGCCGGGCCGGCTGCCGTGTCGGCGACGAGCCGTGTACCCGCGGCGGTGCCATCGGTGCACCAAAGCTCGCGACCGCTCGCCAGGGTGGTTCCCGCGAAGCAGAAGAGTCCGTGGGTTTCGGCCGTGCGATCGCCGAGGTTGCCGGTGAGCTCGAAACCGCTGGCCGGTCCCGATTCGATCTCGAGCAGGGCCGTGGTCTGCCCGTCCGTTCGCCACAACTCCCTTCCGCGGACTCCATCGTCGGCGGCGAAGAAGGCGTAGGGTCCGAGGCGGCCGGCGCCGAGCGGCGAGGACGAGGCGGCGCCGGGTTGGAGATCGCTCAACAGGTGAGTGCCCGCGGTCGTTCCGTCCGTGACCCACGGCTCCGCGCCCTCACCGGGCGTCGAGCCGCCGAAGACGACGTGGGTGTCCGTGGCCACGGCCCAGCCGTACCCTCCGCCGTCCCCCAGGCCGGGCCAGATGTCGGCAAGCAGCGTCGTGCCGGCCGCGGAGCCATCCGTGATCCACGGCTCCGCGCCGTGGATGCCATCATCCGCGAGGAAGAAGAGCCGGGAACCGAAGGCGGTGAGGGCACGGGGATGGGCGGAGCACCGGCCGGGGCACAAGTCCGTGACTCGCTGGGGACCGGCGGGCGAGCCATCGGTCCGCCACAGCTCGACGCCGTGAATGCCGTCGTCGGCGGTGAACCAGAGATGGGAGCCCGCGGTCACCATCTCGCGAAGGAAGAAGAAGTCGCCGATACGGTCGGTGGTGGCCGCGGGGCCGGTGTGGCTGGTGTTGATGTCGCTGAGGCGGCTCGCCGGGGATTGGGCCGCGACCGGTGTGGCGAGGAGCAGGCCGAGTGCGAAGTTTCGGCAGAACATCTTGAAATCAGATTCTCTGCCGTCCTGGCCGACAGGTCAACCCGCGCGGTTCTTCCTCCGCTGCCACCAGCCGGGCAGGAACGACAGCGCCAGCAGCGCCGCCACGGCGCCGCCCAGCTGCAGGAACAGGCCCCCGCGGTCGCCGCCCACGGCCTTCACCAGGGCGGCGCCGAAGTAGCTGTAGACCGTCACCGAGGGCACCAGACCGAGGAGCGTCGAGCCCAGGAACACCGGCCAGCTCACCCGGGCGAGCGCGGCGCCGTAGTTGAGGAGCGGAAAGGGGACGGGCAACAGGCGCAGGCGGACCAGAGCCCAAAAGCCGTGCTTCTCGATCCAGCGTTCGATCTCGAGCAGGCGCTGGCCGAGGACATGGACGATCAAGTCCTGGCCGAGCACGCGCCCAAGGCCGAAGCTCAGCACGGCGCCGAGGCAGGCGCCCACGATGTTCCACAGAATGCCCGGGAAGCCGAACACCAGGCCCCCGGTCAGCATCAAAGGCGAGATCGGCAGGCCGATGGGCGAGACGATCGCATACAGGCCGACCAGGGCCAACGGGCTCCACCACCGGGCGCGGACCGCGCCGAGCAGCTGCGGCAGCCGCTCGCGATCGAGTACCTCGCCGAGCGGCGTGAAGCGCAGGATCAGAAAGCCGGCGACCAAAAGCAGCAGGAGCAGGCCGAATCGAACCAACGCCTTCCGAGGTGGCCGGGTGACCGGTACTGGATCGTCGTTCGGCTCGAGGGCCGATTCGATGGGAGCCGGGTCTTTCACGGGGCCGCCGGGCTGACTTCCGCCGGCGGAAGGAAGAAGAAATCCCGGATGTACTGGGCGAGAATCTCCATGGCCCCGGGCTCCATGAAGTTCAGCCGCAGCTCGTTGATCACCATCACCTCGCGCTTGCTCCATTCGGCCCAACAGTCGGTGCACACGTGGGCGACCAACTGGCGGCCGAGCTCGCCGGGGTAGGGGGGACGCGACAGACCGGGTTTCGATTGGGCGCAGCGAGAGCACTGGACGTTGGCTGGCATGGCGGAGATTGTAGCGGGCGAGAGCGGATCTCACCGAAACGGATTGACGACTTCGAGGCCTTCCGGACGCCATCCGGACTGGAGATCCTCGGTGTAGAGCACGCCACAACGCGCGGCCTGGGCGGCCCGAACGATGAGGGCGTCCCAGATCGAGACCGAGTGCAGTCGGTGGAGCTCGATTGCCCGGCCGATCAGGTCGACATCGAGCAGGACTACCTGCAACCGGGAGAACAACTCAACCTTGCGATGGGCAGCTCGGCTTTCGACTCCAAGCTTGCGAGTGGCGGCTGAGAAGTACTCGACCAGCACCTGCGTGGAAACGACGCCGTTGCCGGCTCGGCGAGCCTCTTCGAGAAGGTCCAGGGCGCGATCCCTCTTGGCCGGAGCTGAATCATCGTCGGTGTAGACCAGGACGTTGGTGTCGAAGAAGCTACTTGCGCTCATGGAGCTCGTCGCGATCGAACTTCCAACCCTTGCTGTCCCCATGGCTCTCGAGGCTGAGACGGCGCAGTTCGCTGATCTCGGCTTCGATGTCCTGACGTCGGGTAAGCTGTTCGAGGTACTCGCGGATCATCTGGTTGAGGCTCTTGCCGAGTCGCGCGGCCACCCGCCGCGCGTCCTCCACCATCGTTTCGTCCAAAGCGAGCGTGACGTTCATGAACACAGGATATGTGGACACCGAACCAGCGTCAACCCTGACGGAGTCGCGGGGCTAAGTGGGCAGTACCCGCCTCGGGTCTAGCCCAAGCCCAGATGCCGCCGGAAGTAGGCGATGGTCTCGCCGAGGCCTTCGGCGAGGCTGACCTTGGGCTCCCAGTCGAGCCGGGTGCGGGCGCGGGTGATGTCGGGCTGGCGGACCTTCGGATCATCCACGGGCAGGGGGAGGAACTGGAGCTCGGAAGAGCTACCGACGGCGTCGCGGATGGTCTCGGCGAACTCCTTGATGGTCATCTCGTGGGGATTGCCGATGTTGACCGGGTCCGGGCGATCGGAGAACAGCAGCCGGCTGATGCCCTCGACCAGGTCCGAGACGTAACAGAAGGACCGGGTCTGACTGCCGTCGCCGAAGATCGTCATGGGCTGACCGAGCAGGGCCTGTTGGATGAACGCGGGCACCACCCGGCCGTCCTTTGGGCGCATCCGGGGGCCGTAGGTGTTGAAGATGCGGACGATCCGCACCTCGACCCCGTGCACCCGGTGGTAGGCCATGGTGATCGCCTCGGCGAAGCGCTTGGCCTCGTCGTACACCCCGCGGGGGCCGATCGGGTTGACGTTGCCCCAGTAGTCCTCGTGCTGCGGATGGATCAGCGGGTCACCGTAGACCTCGGAGGTCGAAGCGAGCAGGAAGCGCGCGCCCTTGACCTTGGCCAGCCCCAGCATGTTGTGGGTGCCGAGGGAGCCGACTTTGAGCGTCTGGATCGGCAGCTCGAGGTAGTCGATGGGCGAGGCGGGCGAGGCGAAATGCAGCACGTGGTCGATCGGCTCGTCCACGAACAGGGGGTTCGAGACGTCGTGGAGGATCAACCGGAAATCGTCCCGACCCTCGAGGTGCGCGAGGTTCTCGCGCTTGCCGGTGACCAGATTGTCGACGGCGATCACCCGGTGACCGAAGCCCAGGAACTTCTCGCACAGGTGGGAGCCCAGGAACCCGGCGCCGCCGGTGACGACGGTGGTGGTCACGAGCGGGGCACTCCCGGCGCACGGCCGATCGAAACGTAGTGGAAGCCCGCCGCGGCCATCTTCTTGGGGTCGTAGAGGTTGCGCAGGTCGACCACGATCGGGGCCGTCAGCATCGAGCGGATGCGCGCCCACTCGAGACTGCGGAACTGGTTCCATTCGGTGGCGATGACGATCCCGTCGGCACCCTCGACCGCCTCGTCCACGCCCTCCACCATCTCGACCTCGGGCAAATCCGCTCGCGCCGCCTCCATGGCCGCCGGATCGTAGGCGCGCACCCGCGCGCCACCGGCGAGCAGACCCTGGGCGATGGGGATGGCCGGGGACTCGCGCATGTCGTCCGTGTTGGGCTTGAACGCCAGGCCGAGGAGCGCCACGGTCTTGCCCGCGAGGCCCCCGAAGGCGTCGTGGATCTTGCCCACCATCCGCGCCTTGGTGGCGTCGTTGACGGTGAGGACGGCCTCGATGATGCGGAACTCGTGGCCGCAGTCCTGGGCGATCTGGGCCACCGCGCGGGTGTCCTTGGGGAAGCACGAGCCGCCGAAGCCGGGGCCCGCGTGGAGGAACTTGGGGCCGATCCGGTTGTCCAGGCCCATGCCGCGGGAGACCACCTCGACGTCGGCCCCGAGGGCCTCGCACAGCAGGGCGATCTCGTTGATGAACGAGATCTTGGTCGCCAGGAAGCCGTTCGAGGCGTACTTGATCAGCTCGGCAGTCTCGACGTCGGTGACCACGAAGGGGACTCCCGCGGCCTTCAAAGGCGCGTAGATGTCCATCATCACCTCGGCGGCGCGGGGGTCGCGGGTGCCGATCACGACGCGGTCGGGCTGCATGAAGTCCTCGATGGCCGAGCCCTCGCGGAGAAACTCGGGGTTCGAGACCACGGCGAAGTCGTGGGGGCCGCCGTGGACCTCGCGAATGATCGCCTCGACCATGCGGCCGGTGCCCGTGGGCACGGTGGACTTGGTGATGACGACCTTGTAGCCGTTCAGGTGCTTGCCGATGGACTCGGCGACCTGGCGAATGAAGGTCAGATCCGCGCCACCGCCGGGAAGCGGCGGCGTGCCCACGGCGATGAACACCGCCTGGGCCTCTTCGATGGCGGGCCCCAGCTCGGTGGTGAAGCGCAGGCGCCCCTCGCGCATGTTCTTGGCCACGATGGCGTCGAGCCCGGGCTCGTAGATCGGGATTTCGCCGTTGCGGAGGGTTTCGACCTTGGCGGCGTCCTTGTCGACGCCGGTCACGGCCATGCCGAAATCGGCCAGACAGGCGCCGGTCACGAGACCGACGTAACCGCTGCCCACGACACAGATTCTCATTCGTCAGCTCCTCGTCCCGGAGCGGGAAGGAAGGTCATGTTCGGTTCAGCCCGGCGCGCGGCGGTCTTCGCGGTACCACTCGACGAAGCGCCGCAGGCCCTCGCGGATGCCGATCTTGGGGGAGTAGCCCAGGAGGCGCCCGGCCTTCTCGACATCGGCGTAGGTGATCGGCACGTCGCCGGGCTGCGCGGGAAGATAGTCGATGCGAGGTTCGACGGCAAGCTCGGCCGCCAGCCAGTGCACCAGGTCCTTGAGCTCGGTCGTTTCGGCGCCGCCCAGGTTCAGGATCTCGAACCCCGGGGCCAGGTCCATGGCCGCGACGATGCCATCGACGATGTCCGACACGTAGGTGTAGTCGCGCCGGGTGGTGCCGTCGCCGTAGAGCGGCACCGGCTTGCCGCGGGCGAGCAGATCCGTGAACTTGTGGATCGCCATCTCGGGCCGCTGGGCCGGGCCGTAGACCGTGAAAAACCGCAGGCACGAGGTCTTCAGGCCATACAGATGGTGGTAGTTGAAGCACAGCAGCTCGCCCGCCCGCTTGGTCGTGGCATAGGGGCTGATCGGCAGGTCCACCGGGTCGGACTCGGCGAAGGGCACCTTCTCATTGATCCCGTAGACCGAGGACGACGAGCCGAAGGTGAACACCTCGGGCCCGTGGTGGCGCGCCGCCTCGAGCAGGCGCAGGGTGCCGATGCAGTTGACGTCCTCGTAGAGGATCGGTTCGGCCAGGGACGGCCGTACGCCGGCCCGGGCGGCCAGGTGGACCACGGCGTCGAAGCGACCCTCGCGGAACAGCCGGTCGACCGTCTCGGCGTCGCGAATCTCGCCCTCGACCACCCGGTAGCCGTCGGCATAGGGCGCGGCCAGGAAGGGAGCGATGTTGCGGCGCTTGAGGCGCGGGTCGTAGTAGTCGTTGAAGCTGTCGAGGATGGTCACCCGGTCGCCCCGGTCGAGGAGCGAGCGAGTGAGGTGGGAGCCGATGAAACCGGCTCCCCCCGTGATCAGTACGTGTCGGGCACTCATGGATGTTGGTGCGGGGGCTCCGGAGGCGGGGGCGTCCCGCCGGGCTCGGTGGCTTTGTCGTAGCGTTCTTCGATGCCCTTCTTCTGGCGGTTGCGGAGCAGCCACCGCAGCAGGCGGGATTCGTCGATGCCCACGATGATATCTTCGATCGCCTCGTAGACCGAAGGATCGTCGAGCAACCGCGCGACCGTGCCGTCGCCCTCGGCGGCTTTTCCCGCCACCTTGTTTACCCGCCGAAGAATCTCCTCGAGCTCCCGGGTCACGTCGTCCTTGAAGCGCTCGTCGCGCATCAGCTTGCCGACCAGGCCCTTGCCCTCGCGCAGGTCGCGGCCGAAGACCGCCAGGTCGGCGGAGACCTGGGCCAGGTTGTCGAGGGTGGTGTCGAGCTTGCGTCGGGCTTCCGGATCGTCGATGGCGGCCTTCAACAGACCGTCGCTGGACTCCGCCTTCGCGAGCAGCGCGTCGAGCCGGGACACGGACGTGGCCAGGCGCTCGCCCAGCTCGCGGTCGTGGAGCAGCCGAGGCAGCGCGCCTTCACCTCTTTCGGCGGCCGTGGCCACCCGCTCGACGCTGCGCAGGGCGTCCTCGGCGGCGGTGGTGAGCCGGGCGCCGCTCTCGGAGTCCATGGTCAGGTCGCCGAGCAGACCCTCGCCCTGTTCGGTGCGCTTCAGGATGGTCTTGAGCGACGACGAGATCTGGGTCACGTTGTCCATCACCCCTTCACCCGAGGCCAGCAAGCGGTCGACGTCGGTCATGGGGGCGGTCTGGATGGTGCCGCCGGGCGGCACGATGGGGGATTTCGCCGAGCCGACGGACAGGTCCAGGTACTTGTCGCCCAAGAGGCCCTGGGTCTTGATCCGCGCCTTCGAGTCCTCGCGGATGCGCTCGGCGTAGCGCCGGTCAACCTTGATCGTGACCCGGATGTCGGTCGCCGCGGGGTCGGTCGAGAGGAACACGTCCTCGATTCGCCCCACCCGCACGCCGTTCAGCTCCACCGGGCCGCCCTGGTTGATGCCCGAGGCGGTTTCGAAGCGGATCTCGTAGCGGTTCTTGCGCGCGAAGACCTGGCCGCGCTGACCGAGGACCAGCACCGTCACGGCGAGGATGGTGATCGCGGCCAACACGGTCACGCCGACGCGCCAGGGGTTCGCTTCACGCCGCATCGGCGTCCTCCTCCTCGTCCTCGCCCTCGCGTCCGGCCAGAAAGCCCGCCAGCACCGCGTCGTCGCTCGCGTCGGCCTCCGCCCACGAGCCCAGGAACCGGAATCTCCCGTGGTCGAGGAAGGCCACCCGGTCGCCGGCCGCCCGTGCCAAGGGCAAATCGTGGGTCACCACCACGGTGGTCACGCCGAGCTCGTCGTGGGTGTCGCGAATCAGCCGCGCGATGGTCGCGGAAGTGACCGGGTCGAGCCCGGTGGTCGGCTCGTCGAACAGAACGACCTCAGGCGCGAGGGCGATCGAGCGGGCGAGGGCCACCCGCTTCCGCATGCCGCCGGAGAGCGCCGAGGGCATCTTGTCCTCCACTCCGGAGAGGTGCACCCGGGCCAGAGTTTCGGCCACCCGCGCGGCGATTTCCTCCCGCGACTTGCGGGTGTGTTCGCGCAGGGGAAAGGCGATGTTGTCGAAGACGCTCATGGAGTCGAACAGCGCACCGCTCTGGAACAGCATGGCGATGCGCCGGCGGTAGGGCACCAGCTCGTCCTCGGACAGCTCCGAGAGCGTGACGCCGTCGAACTCCACCGTGCCCCCATCGGGCGGCTCGAGGCCGTTCAGCTGGCGCAGGGTGACGCTCTTGCCCGAGCCCGAACGACCGAGGATGACCAGACATTCGCCGCGGTCGATGTCGAGATCGATGCGGTCCAGAACGGTCCGCTCGCCGTACCGCTTGACGAGGCCACGGAGGCGGAAGAGGGGTTCGGCCACGGGTCGTTCAGGCGAACAGGATGAAGAGTTTGGTCAGGAAGAAGTCGGACACCAGGATGAGAATCGACGCTTGGACCACCGTATCCGTCGTCGCGCGGCCCACGCCATCGGCGCCTCCCGCGGCGTGGAGGCCATTGTAGCAGCCGACCAGAGCGATGAAATAGGCGAAGGCGAAGGACTTGCCGACGCAGGAGATCACGTCGTTGAAGTTGAGCGTGGTGACGACGTCGTTCAGGTAGAAGCTACCCGAGATGTTCAGCTGGGTGACGGCGATGAACAGGCCGCCCAGGATCCCCAGCACGTTCCCGAGGATCGCCAGGACGGGCAGCATGACGAGCGTGGCGGCCATCCTCGGGACCACCAGCTTGGCCACCGGATCCGCCGCCATGGACCGCAGGGCGTCGATCTGCTCGGTCACCTTCATGGTCCCCAGCTCGGCGGTCATGCCCGCCCCCACCCGCCCGCCCACGATGAGCGCCACCAGCAC
>CXWL01000804.1_pt1 | contig 65006 bp, 57 predicted proteins | sample 590931 | NCBI WGS metagenome assembly CXWL01 (sample SAMEA3498368, study PRJEB10139) | groundwater metagenome | biome: water well; material: biofilm material | place: Germany | collected 2015-04-27 | reverse complement strand
CGTTTCGCGCTGGTCTTTTTATTGTTATTTTTTGCACTGCAATACGGCTACTCGGCGAACAGGGGCGGCTTAATCGAACACCTCGTGATTGACCTCGCCACCGTGCAGCCCAGCACTGCCGTCATCAACTTGATTGCTCCTGATGCACATGCCCAAGCCAGCGGACACCGCATCGTCTCACCCCACGGATCAATCTCCATCCTCAACGGTTGCGAAGGGATAGAAACCCTATTCCTGCTGCTGGCTGCCATGGTTGCCTTCAACGCACCCTGGAAGCAAAAGCTCAAAGGGATGGCACTGGGTACGCTGATTATCTACGGACTCAATCAAATCCGTATCGTCGCGCTATTCTTCGCTGCGCAAAATGATCGCAAGTGGTTCGACCTATTGCACGGCATCGTTGCACCGACGCTGATTATTGTGTTGAGTGTTCTGTTTTTCTTGTGGTGGACAAGCAGCAACACAACTGGCGGCAATGAACAAACAAGCACTGCTTAAATTTGCGACGCTGTTCCTGCTCGCCTATCTGATTCTGCTCGGACTGTCACTGCAATTTGGTCATCAATACATAGAATTATTGCTACCGCTTTATAGATGGGAAATTGCTTGGCTCGCACCCGATTATCATATTGCCAGCTTGGCAATTGCTGACAACCACAACGAGACTGTTATAGCCCTGAATCTGGATTTGGTTCGCTACATCGTAGTAGCAGGACACGCGTTACCACCAACCAGTGGCATCTCCAGTTCAACCCTAGCGGGACACGCACTACAACATCCGCTGGTAATGCTGAGCCTGCTCGCAGCTTGGCCTGCTTCAAATAACTTTCAGCGCGTTAAGTTATTTTTAATTGCCGTGCCGCTTCTGTTGCTGGTAGAAATGCTGGATGTACCTTTGGTGTTGCTGGGCAGCATTGAAGATTTGCTTATCGCCAATATCGCCCCCGACACATTTTCTTTTTTGGTTGCGTGGATGAATTTTATGAACGGCGGTGGGCGGCTGGCATTGCCCATAGTGGGAGTTCTATTAGTCGTAGCTATGGGTAAATTATGGCAATCACGCTCCTGCAATATTTCATCATAATAAATCGAGGCATGGTTCTATCGGTCTATAAAATAACTTTTTAAGTTTCACCACGGTGTCATACCCATCAGCTATTGTCACTTCAGAAACATAGTCGGCAGCAAATCGTAGTTACTGTGTTGGACAGCGGCATCTCGCCTGTATTTTTCATAGGAGCAAAAAAATGACTTACATTTACCGTAGTGTTTGCTATGCGATGGCATTTCTATTATTACTGGTCGGTGTTGAAACGACATGGGCTGCTGATAAGGAAATTATGCTTGAGCCTTCGTGGAAAAGTCACGATTCCTCCAAAGAGGACGATTTGCCGGGCGTTACAGAGATCATGGTTACGCTAAAGCCCCATGCTCGTACCTACGTGTATAGGCGCTATGATTTGGGCGATGGGAAGACTAGTGAGGGATATGAAGAAACAATGAGTGTCAGTGAAGCGCAAAAGCTTAGTAAAGTAGCTGGCATCGATCTAAAGATAAAGCCAATAAGCTTGCCTGAAAAAACGTATATTCTTCACGAAGAGGCTTCCGTGAACGAGAAAGAACTTCGTCGACTCAATAAAATTAAGGGGGCGATAGTGATAAATAACTTTCAGCTACTTTCCCTGCCGTACGCTATGTCACCCAAAGAGGCGAGGGCAATATGTGCCAAGCTCTTAAAGCATCCTGATGTCGAATACGCGGATCCTAATGGATGGGGTTATGGCGACCGCATTCCCAATGACACGCTGTATATTCCTTCGCAGTGGAATTTGCAGCAATCGGCAGGTGGTGCAAACTTGCCATCTGCTTGGGATACGAACATAGGCGGCAGCAATATCGTAGTGGCGGTATTGGATAGCGGCATCCTGTCCAACCATGCTGATCTACTCGGACGCACGGTGTCTGGTTATGATTTCGTGAGCGATCCTGTGCTTGCCGCAGAGGGTGGCGGACGTGATGCCGATCCAACCGATCCGGGTAATTGGGTGACACAAGCAGAAGTCACGGCAAACCCGGCTTCGCTTGGTACTTGTGTGATTCCAGCAGGGCAAACCATGAATCCGAGCAGTTGGCATGGCACTCACGTGGCCGGAATTGTGGGAGCGAACAGTAACAACAGCATTGGTGTGGCTGGTGTCAACTGGATATCCAAGATATTGCCAGTTCGAATATTTGGGAAATGCGGGAAAGGGTTGCCCGGTGATTTAACAAGTGCTATCCAGTGGGCAGCTGGCATTCCCTCTGTTATCCCACCCACCAACTTAAACCCTGCCAAAGTAATAAATATCAGTTTTGGCGGATCGGGTGCTTGTCCGCCCACGATGCAATCCGCCATCAATGCCGTTGTTAAAAAGAATGTGGTTATCGTTGCGGCAGCCGGGAATGATGGTGCGTTGGCATCCAACCACTGGCCTGCGAATTGTGCCAATGTCATCACGGTTGGCGCGGTAACCCGACAGGGTGGTCAAAGTACCTTTACCAATACTGGCGCAGCAGTTTCATTGAGTGCTGCTGGGGGTGAGAACACTCTAAATCCTCTTTTACATAAAATCAACAGGAGACAGCGGCACGACCACCGCGCTCAACGACAATGCCTACATCAATTTAATTGGCACTAGCCAAGCCGCCCCTCATGTTTCGGGTGTGGCTTCGCTGATGCTTTCCGCCAATTCAAAATTGACTTTTAAGCAAGTCAAATATGTGCTAGAAAAATCTGCACGCGTTTTTCCGATCGGAACGGGACGCGATTGCACATCTTCATTATGTGGCGCAGGAATAGTTGATGCAACCGCTGCTGCTGGTATGGCGCGCAGTAGGTTAGCTGGAGGGGATAGTCAAACTTTTGCCATTCAATCTGATGGAAACGTTATGGCGTGGGGTGGCAATTCCAATGGACAATTGGGTGATGGTACAAATTTATCCAGCAATCTTCCATTAAAGCTGCCTGGATTGACTGGAGTTAAAGAGATTGATGGTGGATTACTGCATTCACTTGCTGTAATGAATGATGGCACTGTGTGGGCTTGGGGCTGGAATTTTACTCGCCAGCTTGGAGATGGCACAACTATTGATCGTTCGTCCCCGATTCAAGTTATAGGAATTACTGGAGCTAAAGATGTAGCAGCTGGTGGTCAACACTCTTTGGCTCTCAAATTGGATGGTACTGTAGCGTCTTGGGGATACAATCTTTCAGGACAACTTGGCGTTGGAAATAATTCAACGCAAACAATTGTAGTGCAACCGACAGGATTGACGAATGTAGTAGCAATTGCAGCAGCCACTAATGCGAGTTACGCATTGAAGGATGACGGCACTGTTTGGGCATGGGGGCAAAATAATATTGGACAGGTCGGAGATGGGACGAATGTTAATCGCAATTTACCAACCCAAGTTGTGGGACTTACTGACATCATTGCAATATCTGCCGGTTCGGCGTTTGCCTTGGCTCTCAAATCAGATGGGACTGTTTGGGCTTGGGGGGATAATATCTCTGGTCAACTCGGTATTGGGACAACTGCAAATCAGTTGTTACCAATACAGGTGACAAGTCTAACTGATGTTGCTTCAATCAGTACCGGAACCAAGCATTCGATAGCAATTAAATCAGATGGTACCGTTTTTGCGTGGGGTGATAATGTAAATGGTCAACTTGGTAGCGGATTGACGGCCAATCAACTCTTACCCTTGTCAGTTACCTCGCTTGCAAATGGAATAGAAATAATTGCTACTGGTAATAGAACCTACGAACTAAATCCAAATGGGACTTTAACCGCTTGGGGTCTCGGTCCTTTAGGTGATGGGACAACAAACAATAGTTTGATACCAGTACCCGTTAGAAACGATACTAATTCAGGTTCACTAATCGTCTACACACCATCACCTCCTTTTTCCTCCCCTTTACCAGTGAACGATACGGATGTACCTACATTGCCGCAATGGGGAATGATTATCATGGGTATCTTGTTGCTCACGAGTACGTGGAGGGTAAGTAAAAAGCGATAATGGGCTTGCATACCAGATCAGTATTTATGGCTATTGAAAATCTTTTAGGTAGCCGTACATCAGTGACAGCAATCGTCGAACTGGCCTGAGGTTTACTTCCCTCTATTAGGTCTAATTGCAAAATCAACTTCATCAATCTGACATCTTCAATAATTACTATTGCGCAAGATTTAATGGCGGCTAATTTCGCTTCTACAGAAAGTTATTTTGTCATTGAGTGGATGAATTTTATGAATGGTGGAGGGCGACAAGCACTCTCGATTTTCGCCGCCATGCTGGCAGTCATTGGTAGCCGATATGTCACTCAACATCTAATCCGCAAGCCGGTTAAATCAGTCCGTTCGGGCTATGCCCCATTGTCAAAATTTCCTTAAACCGTCACATATAAATGATAACTTTTTGATGGCTTAACCAAGCCTCCAGCTTGCGCTGTCCGCCAAAAGTTGGTGGGATTTTATTGCCCGCATATAGGCCATCACTGAAATAATCGACATGAAAAAGTCACCATGAAAAAAATTTCATCCGCCATGCTGAAAAGTTCTGCATTTCTACTTTTCAAGTGCATTGCAGCAATGAGTTTTATATTGGGAAGCAACTTTGCCCACTCTGCGCTGATACCCGCAGAGTCCGTCAATCTGCTCACGGCAGGTCAGCCTGTTGATTTAATCATCGAGTACCAAGCTTCATTCATCGAGCAAGATGCGAATCTCATCCGAAAACAAAAAAATTTGCGAGTTGATGATGACTACATTCTCGCTTACAAATCCAGTCGTTACAAAATACTCAAGGATGACGCTAATCTGGCAACAGCAAACCCAGACATTGAACGATTGACCGATTACAGCCACCTGCCCTTATCCTTCAAACGATTTCACTCGCTTGCTTCACTCAATGCCTTGTCACTCAGACCTGAAATTAGGGCGATTTACCCGAATGCAGCGTTGCATAGCGTGTTAACGCAAAGCCTGCCTCTCATCAACCAGCCTGCTGTAGCCAGCGCAGGCGAAAGAGGATTGGGAAACACCGTGGTGGTAATTGATAACGGTATCGATTATACCAACGCCGCATTCGGCTCATGTACTGCCCCCGGCATTCCGGCCAGTTGCCGTGTTCCCGTCTCGCTCAATTTTGGTACAGGGACAACCGACAATAGTCACGGAACAAATGTGTCTGCCGTCGTATTGGGTGTTGCACCCGATAGTCGAATCGCGATGCTCAATGCCTTTTCTGGCACGTCTGCTTTTACGGCGGACATCATCTCAGCCATCAATTGGTCTATTCTCAATAAATCAACTTACAACATTGTCGCTATCAATATGAGCCTGGGTGACGGAACGAACAACACCTCGCCTTGCTCCGCTGGCAACGCTTTTGCCACACCAGTAACCAGCGCAATCAACGCGGGCATTGCGGTTGTGGCGGCATCTGGAAATGATGGTTTTACCAACGGCCTCAACAAGCCTGCCTGTACTCCTGGCATTATCTCCGTTGGAGCGGTTTATGACAGCTCTATCGGTGGCGTGACATGGGGAACACTTTGCACCGACACCACCACTACGGCAGACAAAATCACCTGTTTTTCTGACAGCGCAAATTTTCTTACCTTACTTGCGCCTGGCGCGCTCATAACGGCTGCGGGTATTACAAATGGCGGCACTTCACAAGCTTCTCCACATGTTGCAGGGGCGATTGCGGTACTCCGCTCCACTTTTCCCTCCGAGTCACTTGCGCAGATTCAAACACGCCTAACCAGCAGTGGAAAGATGATTACTGATGCGCGCAATGGAAAAACAAAACCTCGGCTGAACTTGCTTGAAGCGGCTCGCCCGGCCAATGATGCCTTTGCCAATCGCGTCGCAGTAAGTGGCAACAACGGAACATTAAATTACCTCAATCTACTCGGCACTAAAGAGAGCGGTGAACCTCCCCATGCAGGCAACGCCGGGGGACATTCGGTATGGTGGAAATATACACCGGCAGTTGCGGGACAACTCAGTGTCGATACGCTTGGCAGCACGTTCAGCACCTTGCTTGCTGCTTACACGGGAAACAGCGTCAGTGCATTAACTTCAGTCGCCTCAGGTAATGGCAGCATATTGCTGCAAGTTCAAGCCAATCAAGAATATGAAATTGCAGTGGATGGCGCGAATAGCGCATCGGGAAACATCACTCTTAACTGGAAATTAAATACTGCCGCAACAGCGAATCTCGGCATTGATATTTCTGGCGTAGCTACTGGCACAACAGGTTTAACCTCACCTTACACCGTATTGCTTAACAACGCTGGCCCCCAAGCTGCTACTCATGTGGTGACAAACATCACCTTGCCTGCCAATTCAAGTCTGGCATCTGCACCTGCTGAATGCTTTGCAACGGGGAATACAGTCACCTGCAATTCAGGCACTCTAGCAAGCGGCGCACAAGCATCATTCCCTTTACAGATTACTTGGAACAGCGCGGCGTCTGCCGCAATTTCCGCAACCGTCACATCCGATCTTCCCGATCCGATGATGACCAACAACTCTGCGGCAATTCAAGTGACTGTTGGTGCTACCAATGACAACACAAACAATAACGTAGATGTTCCAACCCTGCCGCAATGGGCGATGTTACTGCTTGCAATGTTGCTTATACGCACTGCCGTGCGGGCAAGGCCATAAAAACGCTTTAGGAAAATTGCTGCTTGTTCAGTATCGTTTGCAGATGTGCTCCAAAATCCTCGCCAACCTCTTTGTGACGCAATCCAAACGCCACGGTTGCCTGTAGATAACCCAGCTTTGAACCGCAGTCGTAGCGTACACCGTCATAGCGGTAAGCCAGAATTTGTTCCTCGCTCATAAGTGATGCAATGCCATCCGTCAGCTGTATCTCCCCGCTCGCGCCGGGTTGCACACGCTCCAGATGCCTGAAAATACTGGGTGTAAGAATGTATCGCCCCACCACCGCCAAAGTTGATGGCGCATCTTCCGGTTTGGGTTTTTCCACGATGGAAGAAATTTGTTCAATGCGTTCACTGACAGGTTTTGATTTCACAATACCGTAACGGCTGGTGTCTTGGGGGGGCACATCCTCCACACCCAGCACGGAACAACGATAGTAATCGTAAGTTTCCACCATCTGCTTCACCACCGATGGCGTGCCATCGAGCAAATCGTCCGCCAGCAACACCGCGAACGGCTCATCCTCAATCACCGAACGTGCGCACAAAATAGCGTGACCCAACCCAAGTGCTTCGGGCTGACGAATATAAATGCAGTTAACATGTTTGGGCAAAATCTCCTGCACTACTTTCAGCACCTCTAATTTACCTTTTAAAGCCAGTTCGTTTTCCAACTCATATGCTTTATCAAAGTGGTCTTCGATGGCGCGTTTGCTGCGACCTGTTACGAAAATTAAATCGGTGATACCCGCCTCAATAGCCTCTTCCACCGCGTACTGAATCAGCGGTTTATCCACCACGGGCATCATCTCTTTGGGACTGGCTTTGGTAGCGGGGAGAAAACGTGTTCCCATGCCCGCTACGGGAAAGACTGCCTTACGAATTTTTTTCATTACTGTCACCGTGTTCCAATAAAATTATTCTGCTCAAAAAACTGCGTATCCATTTGGGTTAATTGATTGCCACCTCCACGCATCGCGGCACATCGTTTCAAGATCGCGCTTTGCGCGCCAACCCATTAGCTCGTAAGCCAGTGCAGGGTCGGCATAACAAGAAGCAATATCACCGGGTCGCCGATGCGTCATGCGGTAAGGGATGGCACGCATACACACCTTCTCAAAAGCTTGCACAATATCCAGCACGCTATAACCAACACCCGTTCCGAGATTTACCGTCAGCTTGGTGTTACCCCTATCTAGCGCATTCAAAGCCGCAAGATGTCCGGCCGCCAAATCCACCACGTGAATGTAGTCCCTTACACCAGTACCATCGTGAGTTGGGTAGTCATTGCCAAACACGGATAACTCATTGAGTCTGCCCACTGCAACCTGGCTGACAACAGGCATGAGATTGCTTGGAATGCCATTGGGGTCTTCACCTATCAGTCCGCTTTCGTGCGCACCCACCGGATTGAAATATCGCAGTAGTGCAATGCGCCACGATGAATCTGATTCTGCCAAGTCGCGCAGAATTTCCTCGATCATCAATTTTGACCGACCGTATGGATTCGTCGCAGACAACGGAAAGTGTTCCTGAATCGGCACGGTATGGGGATCGCCATAGACCGTTGCGGATGAGCTAAAGACCAGACGCTTTACACCGAACTCCGCCATTGTTTCAAACAATGCAATACTGCTACTGACATTGTTGTGATAGTAATGCAGCGGCTTTTGTACCGACTCACCGACTGCCTTCAGACCCGCGAAGTGAATGACCGCCTCAATAGGATAAGTCAAAAATAATTGACCCAACGCGTTGCGGTCATTTACATCCGCAATGACCATTGGAATAGACTTTCCGGTAATTTTCTCAACACGATGCAATGCTTCTATGCGGCTATTGCTGAGATTATCAATCACAACAACTTCATGCCCAGCCGCAAGCAACTCCACGCAAGTATGTGAGCCGATATATCCGGCACCACCCGTTACCAATATCATTTACCAAATTCCGTTTGCATCTCAATCACTCAACAATCACGAACTATTGAGCGTAACAGTCGAATGTGACAGGAATTTTAATCCTCCCCCACTCAGGCCGATATCAGGATGAAAGTAGGCTATGCTGGTACAAACTGAAACACCAGCTCATAAATTTATCGGGCAGCCACTTCACCAACATTCGGAGTATTACCCCAAAAATTCCCCAGCAATTGCATAGCTGCGCCAATAACAAAAATGGTATTAGTCACAAAATACCGTTTCCACAAACGGCGGGGTTCAGAACATAAGCGGTGCAACCACTCCAAGCCATTGCGCTGCATCCACAAGGGTGCACGTTGTACCGTACCTGCGTGGTAATCAAAAGCGGCTCCCACGCCAATCATCACGGCATGGATACGGTTACGATGTGCTGCCATCCACTTTTCCTGCTTGGGACAGCCCAAGCCTACAAACACCACACCCGCACCTGAAGCGTTAATGGATGCAACAGTCGCTTCGTCTTCAGCTTCGCTCAATACCCGAAATGGTGGCGAATAAACCCCGCCAATACGTAGGTTAGGAAATGCTGCAAGCAATTTCGTGGAGAGCAACTGCAATGTTTCGTCAGTGCTTCCATAGAAATACATAATCTCACCACTGCGCTCTGCCTGAGCGCAGTATTTCCACATTAAATCTGGACCATTAATACGCTCCTGGCCAGGAAATCCCTGTTCGCGCAACATCCACGCAACCGGCATCCCGTCCGGGGTGGCCATATCCGCTTGATTAACCACCCTCCTGAATTCCCCGTCCTGACTAGCCGTTACAACAGAATGCACATTGCAAATGCAAACATAACGTGACTCGCGTGCCTTAGACCAAATAGTGATACGTGCCAGTGTTTCGTTCCACGAAAACGCATTGATAAAAGTATCCATTACTTTTGCGCCATCTCGCTTTATCCTATATTCCGCTACCACATATCCCCTACGGCGGGCGGCAATTAAACCCATCATGCCCAAGCCCAAAACCAGCATTGCCCATTCTGCAATTTCAGGCACAGGGGAAATATTTAATGTTCCCGTATAACTTCCACCCGACGTTCCAGAAACATTCCCCATAACCGACAAAGTGTAGCTTCCGGAACCTAACGTAATCGGACTGATTACTGCAACCGTGCCGTCAAAACCAGTTCCCGTACCAGAAAATATGCTACTTGTGGCAAGTAGCATTCCACCGGGCATACCTGAATTGATTGATGTCCCGCTGTACAACCTGGTTTCCAAGCTGTTGATGCCAAATACACTTCCCAAGCTGATAGTCGAAGTAATGGAGTTAGCTGATGACGCGGGAATACTGAAGAAATAATTATCGTAGAACTGCCCGAAGGGTGAATTAAAAGCATTACCAACACTTAGAGTGGTCGGTGCTGATTGGGTACCCAAGTTAACAGAAACCGCCATTGCCGATTCAGAAACCGCAAGCAAGACAAACGATCCAAGTAATACCCGTTGTATTAAAACTAATAATCTAGGACGCATAGTTTTCTCCAGTTAATCGACGTGCCAAAAAATTGACTCAAGCAATTTGTGGTCACTCTACTGACTGAATATGAAAATATTTGCAGTGCTAGTACCCGTTGGATTAGTCCGAACAGCCTATTTCACGCAACCAAATTATTAAATTTTGGTTTATCAATTTCAGCGTTCAGTACTGTACTGACTGAATGTGAATTTTTTGTGTGGGGAAATGTGCAATAGGTAGTCCGAACGGACTATTGCGTAAGGAAAAAAAGAGGATAGGACGATTAAGCTATGTAGTCATGGTAACAACGATGCTCAATGTCATTTGCTTACTCTATATTAGGTATGCACTGACGCAACCACAATTCAGTCGTCAGTAATCGATATAGTGAATTTTCAGACTGGTTATTTCCCGCCACATAACGGTCAATTAGCTTGTGTAATTTTTTCTGGTCGCAGTAGACACGAATTCTGGATTCTGGACTAAGTAACTTCTCACGCAGCATTGCGCCATTATTCGCCTTGAAAAAACTTGCCAAGGCTGTTGGGTAGCCCTTTTTATCTTTACGATCTGCAATTTCACTCTGTCCATTGCGGCGCAGATACTGACGCAATATGTATTTGGTTTCACCGTTCCTTATTTTCCATTCAATCGGTAATTTTGAGCAAAAATCAACCAGCCGATAATCCAAAAACGGCAAGCGTGACTCAACCCCATTTGCCATGCTGATGGAATCACCATACTGCAACAAACCGGGTAATTCTCTGGACGTAAAATCGGTGCGCATTTCTCTTTCCACAAGCGGCAGGCTTTCGTTTTGCATCATTAAGGCTACCCTTGGCTTAATGTCTGCACGACTGATAAAGTCTTTTCGCATCACGCCCAGCACCCCAGAGTAATAAAAATTAAGCTCTCTCAGCCGTGGCGATAATCTTCGCAAAAACCGCTTAAAGAAAAATCCCAATCCAAAAGTGCCGACATAAATTGTTATGTTTTCCTTAATGGTCGAAAAATCCAATTGCATTAACCACCGGGGGAAACGCTCAATGAAGTCGATAATTGCATAATCGGAATACCCGCATATCAATTCATCCGCGCCTTGCCCTTCCAACAGCACCAGCACTTTTTGCTGGGAGGTTGTTTGCATAATGTTCCACAGTGGAAATACCGCAGGAGAGTACCCTGGCCCATCCATATTCCAAGTGATTTTACCAAGTGCTTGTAGCCACAAATTTTCAGGCGCACTCACCATCTGCAAATCAAATTGGGAGCAATTTTCCGCTGCTATTGCCGCCCATTGCCGCTCATCAATTTCAACGCCGTCGGATTTTTTTTCGTACACCGAGGTAAACGCCTTCATGCGCAATGAATCATGCTCTAGCTGTTTCTCGACCGAGGTAATAATTGCCGTTGAATCCAGTCCGCCTGAGAGTGTTACGCCAACTTGCACATCGCTGCGAGTCCGCAAACGAACTGCGTCCTCAAACAACGCATCAAACTGCGCCTGAATATCCCCACCCAATGGCTCTTTATCATTCGGCCAATTCCAATAACGCTCGACTGCTAGTGCGTCTCCATCGGTTTTATATTCTGCTGAATACGCGGGAAGTAAAACATGGATACCTTCGTAAAAAGAATCTGCCCCATCGTACAAAGCAGTTTCTTTGAGAAATCGGAACAAGGTTTTTTCGTTCACCTTGCGTAGTTCTGGATAAAGCTCCAACAAGGCTTTTGGCTCGGAAGCTATCGACAACACGCCTCTGACTTTGGTGTAGAACAGAGGTTTAACAGCGAAGCGATCCCGTGAAAAAAACGCTGTCGATGTGCGTGAATCCCAGATCAAAAATGCCCAGTCGCCATTGAATCGCTTGACGCATTGCTTACCCCAAGCAAGGTAGGCGTGCAACAAAACTTCCGTATCACTGTGGCTATGGAATCGGTGACCCAAAGCTTCAAGCTCTATCTTCAGCTCTGAGTAATTATAGATTTCGCCATTAAAAGTCAGCGCAACACCCGTAGCCTCATCGACCATAGGCTGATGACCCGCACAACTGGTATCAATAATGGACAGTCGGCGATGCCCCAGCCAAGCACCCTCCACACACCACACCCCTCTGTCATCTGGACCGCGATGCGTCAATGTATCCAATGCCTGATTAGCTAACTCGGAACTGACAGGTAAGGTCTTGCCAATAATTGCTAAAATCCCGCACATCGTTTAATCCCGCTCTGTTTGGGCATATTTATTTAGAAAAATTATTAGCAATTGAGTGGAGCAGGCAAGTTTAATAAGCAAGTATTACAACGAGATTTCAATTGCGTGGCGAACAGGGCTAGCCTTTCCCTGAATCTTTCAGGCAACTCTCAATACCTTGCGCAAAATTCGAGACCATGCGTTCCAAGGTATATTTTTTTGCGGCATCTTGTGCTGCTTTTCGAGCAGATTCAAAACGCAATTTATCTTTTAACAGACCAACCACTTCTACCGCATAAACCGCAGGATCATCGGTTAAGATAAAACCATTCACACCATGTTCTAAATAAGCAATCTCTGGGCTATGCCTAGCGTTATCCGTGGTGAACATTGGCGCGCCTGCACAAAACGCGTCTAGTACATGCAGTCCAACCAAACCAGGGTTGAGTACAACATCCGCCAATTTGAAATAAGCCGCTTTCTCCAACCCTTTTCTCACTCCAACCCAATGCGCCCAAGGTTTATCTTTTATCAACGCTTGTAGCTCAACCGCACTTGGTCCATCGCCAATAATGACCAGCCTAAAGCCGGGCAACTTGGCATGAATAATGTTGGCTGCTTTAATCAAGAATTCCAGTTTCTTGTCAGAATACAAAGAGCCACAAAACAAGCCCAGTTTGCCATTTTCTGTGAGATCAAGCTCGCCACGCAGCTTAGTCAATTGTTGCGAATCAACCGATGTCAAATCCGTAACGAACCGTTCGTTGTCGATAGCGTTATCCAGTACGGTAATTTTTTCTTTGGGATAGTGATGGGCAAGCAAAATGTCCCGCGTCAACTCGGTATAGGCAAACCACCAGTCCACGCGATTGAGCATGATTCGCTTCCACCGTTCACGAAATCCTGCCGGCGCATCGCTCTGAAAATTTACGCCATGCCCCCAATACGCCACTTTCCTATATGACCACAGGCGGCTAAGCAGCAGTGGGTAGTTGGACACAATGCGGCTTTCCTGCATCACTACAACGAGGTCTGCGCCACGCAAGTCCGCAGGAAATGGTTGCCAAACAATATCTTTTTCACCTATTTCAAGAAAGACATTGCGCACCTTGCGCGCCCACGGCAATGAGCCTTCATCTTTCTTGATTGATTCGCGCCGCGAGGCTTGCCCATGCACCAGTTGCAAATCGATGCCGCGATCTAAGCAGGCTTTGCGCAACTGCTCAAACAAGCCGGTACGGTAATGCAACAACCTGTGTTGAAGGATAACGACCTTTTTCACTTGTCGTTTTCCCCGCTAAGAATTGCAGGTGAAATCACGCAATGGTCATAACCGCGTTCAGAAAAACTGAACTGTCCCAGCTTAATGGATTGCTCATGCTTGTTGATTTCGGCAGCGTTCAAGAAACGCTGCCCGATGACTTTTGCGGGAACACCTGCCGCAATTGAGTACGGCGGAATGTCCTTGGTGACGACACTGCCCGCCGCGATAATGCTGCCGCGACCTATCGTCATACCCGTCAGCACTATCGCTCCATATCCAAGCCAAACGTCACTTTCAATAACTGCTTTTTCTTCTGAGTAGGGGTTAGGAAAACGATCACTGCCTACCCAAGGAGCGAAACGCACGGGAAACCCAATCGCGGAAAAATCGTGGTCATGCCGCCCAACAATCGCCACCCGATTTGCAACTAAACAATAGTCACCAATTTCACAATTAGCTTCGATGAGAACATCCTTGCCGATATAAACATTGTCGCCGACGGTTACCTGCTTGGGTGCCCATATTCTGGTACGCGCACCGATATGCAAATTGTCACCATGCGTCAGTACTTTTCCGCTGGCAAGCACTTTTATTTTTGTTTGCACCCGCCGTCCTGCCGCAAGCAACAGCGATTTAATCCCCATGCCTAATTCCCTCAACAAGAGCCAATGCACCTTTCACGCGATTCTCCCAACTCATGTCTTGTGCATGGGCAATTGCCGCATTAGCCATTGCCAAACGCTTGCCTTCATTGCCTGCCAACTTGCTTAACGCACCCGCCAAACCTTCGATCACAGCCGCCTCGTTGCATCCCTTCGTTGAAACCACCATAGCAGTTTCAGATGTCACCAAAGTGACAGGTCCACCCAAATCGAGGCAAATAACGGGCAAGCCATTTGCCTGGGCTTCCAGTACCACATTGCCGCTGGAATCATGCAGGCTGGGAAATAAAAAACAGTGCATAGTCTGAAACAATGTGAACAGCTCCTGTTGCGGGAGTTGGCTCACCCAACGAATCGTGCTTTGTATCCCCAACGTGCCTGCCACCCTGCGTAGTTCAGATTCAAAGGGACCTTTACCCAGCAGCGTAAATTCGATAGGCACACCTTTTGCCGCCGCACAAGCCACGGCTCGTATCGCCAAATGCGCCCCCTTCCAGCCCAACAACCGGCCTGCAAACAACACGCGCAACGGCTCATCTTGCCGGCGAGCTACCGCTTGAATGCCAACTGGCGCGTCAATGCCGATTTCGGGATACACAATCGCACGACGGCGAAACGGCCACGGCAATGCTAGGCGGGTATCTTCTGTCTTGGTGAGAATGAGTGTGGTTTTGCTGTAAGCCAACCACAAAAACGGGTCAAACAGCGTTACCTTATTGAGCAGTGTTCGCAGTAATTCCTTGATTTTTTCGCGCCCATGTATTGATTTTTTGAGTGACCATGGGGCATCCTCGCCGCCGCCTACCGGACCAAACACAAACGGGATTCCTAGGTAACCCAAAAAAGAGGGGTGACGAAATACGCCGTAGGTGCAATGTATCGCCAGCTCAAATTTTTGTTCTCGGTGCAAGCGTCGCGCAAAACCCAACAAGCCGAATTGCCAAACTGTATAGAGCAATTGCGCCGTAGTTGAATTGAGCGGCACTGCGCGCAACCAACCAGGTCTGTAATAGGCAACTCGTAAATTCGACGGTAACTGTACGCCGTCTGCTTCGACTGATGATCGGCGGGTCACATCAGTCACCACTGTCACGTCGTGCTGCTTGGCCAATTCGATGGCCCAACGCCAGCCCACACCGGGTTCGCTGCCCACATTGGGTGCGAAAGCAAAGGCACTTAACAGAATTTTCATGCGAAATAATGGCTGCCGTAAGGCTTCATATTTTTTTTGCAGTAATTAAATAACTGCCATACAAACTAAGAAGTGGGAAATATGACCCAATGTAACGGGTCATCTTGCCAGAACCGAAAATTTTGATTCTCGAAAAACCGTGCATCAAAAGGCGATGCCTCAAGACACGATGATGGTGCTGAGTGAGATGGCTGGTGCCGAATACTGTTTCCCCACCCCACAAATTTTTCAAGTAACCTGGATTAGGTGTAGTCATCAACAATGTGCCGCCAATTTTTAACACCCGCTGGCACTCGCAGAGCGTGGGGTCAACATCCGATGGATACAAATGCTCAAGAAATTCGCCCGCAACTATCGCGTCATAGGTTTGGTCGGGGGTCGGAATTTTATTGGACAAACCATACACACGCCCGGCGTAACAGGAAGGAAGTGCGTCCAAACGAGATTGAACACAATCCAATCCACTTAAAACAATATCAGGGGAGATTTCTTTGAGACGCGCCCCGCCTCGACCCGTGTTACAGCCTATGTCCAAAACGTGAATTGAGCCCGTTGGTAACGCGCGTTGAAATTGCTCATACCGTTCAAGAGTAAATGGATCATGCTCGGAAATACTTTGTTCGGTATTTTGTGTTTCGTAACTTTTATGACTATCCATACTTAAATTCCAATAGCGAAAAATACAATGGCATCGCCTCGCAGATGCATCGTACTTTGCACGACTTTCATTACATCTCTATTACTTATACTTTCTTAAACAACCGAATTGAAAGCATCTGCCCGGTCATTTTGCTCGCCACAAAAGCTAAAGCCGGAATTGAAACTATTGACACGAGCCAGCCTATTGGAAACTCCCAATGCCGCTGAGCGATAAAAGGCACAAAGGGAACTTGTACCAAATATATCTCAAGAGTTAATCCAGCAAGAAACACGACTACAGGATAAAAACCAATTGAACGAATGAACTTAAGCACTGCAGGCGCACTGAGAAATCTAAATGTGAATAACGCAAATGGGAACAGTATTAAATGTAATAAAAATTGCAGTTTCCATAAATTTAGCCAAGCCAGAGCAATCATCAATCCAAAAAATCCCAACACACATGCAATCATCCAGCTCGCGTCTTTTACCGGGCTGGATTGGCAGGGTCGCTTACTCAGCCACGCGCCCCACAACATAATCTGAAAATATACGATCCATTTGAAGTGGCTTGCTTCAATGGAAAAATGATTCAAGTCCAACAGGAAAAAATAACAGAGAAAATAGGGGATACCCAAAAGCACGATGGACATCAGGATGGCTTTCTCAGAAAACTTGCCAAACCAATAAAACAGGGCATAAAACAACACAATTGCGCAAACAAACCAATACTGCAATGGCCAGAACAGCTTGAAAAACCAGTCGCTCATGGACATTAAACGCCATTCTCCCCCGATAACAACAACTGCCAACGTCACTACCCACAGAACCGGGAAAATCTTACCCAATCGGCGCAACCAATAGCTCAAAAATGGCTCTTGTGATGCCGCGCCCGAATTCAGGCTAAGAGCCAATCCATACCCGGACAGCAAAAAGAACAATGTATTACCCAAAGCACCCCCTGTTCCCAATCTGGCATCAGGGTACAAGGCATCAAAATGTGAGTTGGTAATCAGCAAAACGGCCAGACAACGCACCAATGACGTATCAATACGCACAGCAGTCATAGCTTAAAAACCACAACAAAATTTTTCAGCTGGGCTGCTCAATTGGCTGACCAGGCAAGTTTTTCAGAACGCATCAATACGGGTGAACTGCCCACATTTAATGTTTTGGCATGATCCAAGTCAACGTATAGACCTTTGATATTTTCATACCCAATCGTATGCCACTCCGCAGGCGACTCCACATTAGTATCCCCGGACGTGTTCCACAGTATTCGAGCTTTTTTATCGCCACGTGACAAAGTACATACCCACAATTTATTATCTTCCGACTTGCAACCCTCTAACGTCGCCATTCTCAGCCACCGCACGGTGGTGGTGTAGGCCAAACCTGCATCATTGATCGCCTCGCCTTTATTGCTGGTTAGAGACATCTTGGGAATATCCCACGAGTAATAATAATTTCGATCCAGCCCTGAAGCCGCACCCAAAATTAAAGAACGCGATACCATCGCAGCACCTTGAGTCATATCGTAGGCAGGTGACTCTCCAGATCCAAGTTTTCTGGATGGTGTTTTTGGATCAAAAATATAAAATCCCGATTCGGTATTCCACAACGGCATATTCTCCAGACCGTAACGCTTCATCACCTTGCGTGTTTCTGCAACGAGAAAAGGAATCTCTTCAGCAGTGTCGGTGTAGTAATGAAACCCGACAACATCAATGTATTTACCGCCACCCGCTTTGAGAAAAGCATCGACACGTTTGATACCGTTTATACCGCCTGTTGGTGACATGGAGATAATCTTCGCGGTGGGGTCAACATGACCGATTTCTTTTTTTGCGATACGTGCCATTTCCACCATTTTTGCCACTGGGAAATAACGTTTATCCGCGACCCCGTGGTCGATCTCCGTAAAGAGGGGTTCGTTCATCAGCTCGTAGTATTTGATGCGCCCCTTGTAGCGAAATACAACAGTACGCACATAATTTTCCCAATCCGCCATGTCCCGTGGACATTGGGCTGCCCCCATATTTTTTATCGCCATCTCCGGGTCAAGTGCCGCCCACGGTGGCGGATAACCCAATGTCAACAATACTTCCGTGCCGTGCATTTCTGCTTTGGCAATGGCTTGGTCTAGCTTTTCAAAATGCCATTCGCCTTTGCGCGGCTCAAGTCCCTCCCACGCAGTTTCCTCTGTAATGACTCGCCATGAATAGACTGGGCTGTAAGGCCACGGAGTGGTAGAAGCACCCCAGCGAATATGCATCCCGAAAAAATCGTTATTGATTTGTCTGGGCTCGGCAAGATTTTGCGCAATCTGCTTTTCTGAACCTTCCGAAACATGAAAAGAAAAGGCAAAAATCATCAGGATGATTGGTCCCATAAGGAATCTTGAAATCAGCCCTTGAAATAATCTGCCTCGCGGATTCACAGTGTTTTATCACCAAATAGCCGAGGGGACAGGGCTCTTAAATAAGGGCGCATCCAATGCAATAATTTGAGTGGCCCGCCATAACGCCAGCAAAATATCCACCATACTTTTATGGGATATTTTTTGGGTTGTATAACGGATTTCAAACGCTCGGATAATCTGGAGGACTGGATATGTCTATCCAGATTCCACCTACAAAAACCTACCGCTCCGGGATTGACCCAAACCGAACAGCCCGCCTTGCGAGCTCGCAGACCATAATCAAAATCCCCGATTCCGTGAGCGAATATCGCATCCAAATTACCCACACGTTTTGCCACCTCTGAAGGAATCAAGACGCAGTTACCGTTTAAGGTATCGCACTCAACCGGCTCGCTATTGGCGACGACAAGATCAAAGTAAAAAGGGCGCAACCACCCGCGCGAATTTCTACCTGAATAAGTAGGTATTCCACTGTCAGAATCCACTGTTGTGCCCACAACAATTGCGGGATTTTCGTGCCGACCTTGCAATAATCCAGAGGTACGCAACATCGCTTCAAGCGCATGTGGCAACAACTGCGTGTCGTCATTTAACCAGAGGTAATAATCATAGTGATGCTTAAGTGCCTCACCAAAAGCAAGCCTCATACCGCCATTCCAGAAAAGGCTGCCGTTACCACGCAGTATCGTGACCTCCGGGTAGGCTGATTTCACCGCTTCCGCAGTTCCATCCTGACTGCCATCATCGGTCAGAAAGGCCTCTATGGACGCATCTGGCGGGAGTGTCGCGGCAAACAATGCCTGAAGGCATGACAGCGTAGTTTCCCGCCGATTATGCACAGTGAGCAAGACGGCTAACCTCATATCAGCCGCGTAAAACACAAGATCATTTTTGATTTCCAGAGTCAAGCATTGAGAATGCCGAGAATCGCGTCACTTTAGCAAGGTGGCGTGACAGAAATGTGACCATCCTTCATTACCCAATATAAAATTACCTTATTGTCAGGACATCATCCGTACGCTATGATGAATTCACTTTATTTCATTGACGAGGTTGACATGCCCACTTTAAGTCTTGCAAAAAATGAACGAATTGATGTTCGCGCCAGTACCCCTGTCAAACAATTGCTTCAAGAAGCGGCGCGCGCGTGCCACAAAAATGTCAGTGAATTTTTGCTGGATGCGGGGGTCAATGCTGCCAACCAGGCACTGGCGGATCGCCGCCATTTTGTATTGAATCCCAAACAGTGGAATACGTTTCAAAAAGCACTGGATCGTCCTGTAAAAGCTAAACCCCGGTTGAAAAAACTGCTGTCCACACCCGGTGTTCTGGATTGAGTAACTCCCTGTATGGAGTGGTAAGCAAGCTTAGTGCCGCCGATGTTGTTGATGACTTTGATTGTGGCAGTCCGGCACTCAATCAATTTCTGCAACACTATGCCTTGGTTAATCAAAAAGCGAACAGCGCGCAAACTTACGTGTGCTGTGCCGAAGGTGTTGTGGTTGGCTTCTACAGTCTGGTTGTGGGAAGTGTTGATCCCGAATCCGCACCGTCGCGTGTTTCAAAGGGACTGGCGCGTCACCCTATACCCGTGATGATTTTGGCAAGATTGGCAGTAGATAAAGCGCATCAACGCAAAGGGCTGGGGCAAGCACTCCTCAAGGATGCCTTGTTGCGTACCGCACAAGCTGCCGATATTGCCGGCATCCGCGCTTTGTTGGTTCATGCCAAAGATGAGGTCGCGCGGCAGTGGTATTCGTCATGGGAATTTGAATCTAGTCCGACAGATTCCTTGCATTTATTTTTGATGCTCAAGGATTTGAAAGCAATGCTCGAAGCAAAATAAAATTTCAGGCAACTTAAACCATTACGGTGACACAACCACGTTACTCGGGCCAACGTATGCTGAGTTACCAACCACGCCATTCGCTCTTACTTGGTAGCGATAACTACTACCTTTCTTGCGTCCAGTGTCCGTGACGCTTAATGTTGCACCCGTCGTTGCGTTGCCAGGGACAACAGATCCAACGGTTGTGTAAGAGCCCCAAGCTGTTCCCGTCAACAAACTACGTTGTACGGTGAAGCCACTTTCGTTACTAGCAGCATCTATCCAAGTGACTTTGGTTGAACCAGCTGTTGTCCCTGCGCTAGCGGCCACACTCGTTGGTGCAAGTGGCACAGTGACGCTCATGCCAACTGACCCTGCATAGGCGGATGGTGTGGTTAATCCATATCGTGAGGTCTGCGCTTTTACTCGATAACTGTAAATATTATTTTTTGCTACGGTTGCGTTGTAGGTCAGGGCAGTGCCTCCCGTTGCTGCACTCTGCGCTGGGGTGCGGGTCATCGTGGTTAAGGTGGTGTACGCACCGCCATTCGTGGATGCTTCAACTACATAAGCAGTTTCTGTGCTGGCATTATCAATCCATGACAATCTCACTTGCGTAGCGGAGGTGAGAGTTGCAGTTAGACTGCTTGGTGCGGTGGGTGCAGCTGGTGCAGTCAAATCAGCGACTACGGTGATAGGTAAAGAGGTGTTGGTTGCGCCACCCACCACCTGAATGGCGGTAACTCGGTAAGTATAAACACTGCCAAGCGTTGCAGTAGCGTTATAAGTCACTGTTCTAGCTGTAGCGGTGGTTTGTGCAGCAGCACTTGTAAGCGAAGTGACTGTACTAAATGCACCACCTGTAGAAACTTCAATCAGATACGCGGTCTCGTTATTGGCGTTGTCTTTCCAACTTAACACCACGGGTGTTCCCGCAGTGGTGTTCGGCGTTGCAGTCAAAACAGTGGGGGTTGCCAGTTGTACATTGACGTGCGTTACGGTGACATTAGTTGAGGATGTGCCTGTTGCGCCTAGGTTGTCTGTGACGATCAGCTGGAAGGTCAGCAGTGTGTTGGTCGCGGCGGCGGGTGCTATGAAGGTAGTTGTTGCAGTGTTTACACCTGCGAGAGTCACCACAGGCCCAGCTGTTTGTGTCCAGGCGTATGTTGCAATTGTGCCGTCAGTGTCTGTGCCGCTTCCTGATAAGGTGACGGTACTGGCTTCTGGAACAGTCTGCGCAGCACCTGCATTTGCGACGGGGATAACGTTAGCAGTGTTAAAAGTTGCCACGACATTTTTGCTGGCATCCATTGTGACGCTACAGGTAGCGGTCGTGCCAGTGCAGATTCCACTCCAGCCAGCAAATACACTGTTGGCATTCGCGGTGGCAGTCAGTGTTACCAGTGTGTTAGCGGCATAAGCAGATGTGCAAGCCGCACCGCAGTTTATCTCGCCAGTGGTGCTGGCAACCATACCAGCTCCGTTTTTACTTACTACCAGTACGCCTTGTACGTTGGTGCTGACAGTTGCTGTGTTATTTGTTGTATCAGCTTCAGGTTCAGCCGAATATACAGTCATACTTTGAATCAAAGTTCCAACTGTGTTGGCAGCAGCCGAACGTACGCAGCTGGCACTAGCTCCGCTATTGATCGTACCCAAATCACAGCTTGCTAACGTACCGTAAGCGGTCACATTCGTTGCTGGATTAGACCCCTGATTAGTCGCTGTTATAGTGTAATTAACTGAACCACCTTGGGGCAAGGTACTCACATCAGGAGTTATAGTTAAACCAAGACCAATTCCACTGTAACCAAAAATCTCTATTTCTGATAACTGCAACTGCCCTGTGCTAGGCAGAAATGATTTCCACGCACGCACATATCGACCAATAAATTTTCCACCCTGAACAGTTGTTAAATCAATTGCCCTTGCATCAGAAAATTTCCCCCCTAAAAACTGTGAAAATACTTCTGGGCGTGCTCGCTCGGTATCAAGGTCATTACTTGTAAACGGTGTAGGGCTAACCAGTACCCATACATCTGCTGTCTCAGCACCCACATCCAACCGAGGCCATATTTTGACAGACTGGATGATATTACTCGTGCGCAAATCGATTTGATACCAAGGCTGTGCAGCATTTCCTGATGAACCCACATCACCACTAGCCCATAACCCGCCAGTACGACCATCTACAGGTGTAACACGCCCATACCAACAACAATCATTACTCGCGGTAGCCAATCCTGAACGAGCCAAATTAACGACAGCACCACTCGTATAATTGAGTACTACGCCAGCACCAGGATCAGTTGTATATCCCTGCCCATTCGTTGATCCGATCAATTGTGTACGATTACCCTCTGGGCTAATGTTATTGCGTATTTGACCTATCTCCTGCTTAAACGGTATATCTTGAAACACTAGCGAGCTTAAGCCAACATTGTTTTCCACCAAAAACCCCGTGTTCTGACTATTTGGCCAGATTTCAAAAGTCGGGGAAAAGTTATTGCGATTACCTCTATAAATGTGCGTGGAGACGTATGAGCCATCGTAACCGGGATATGATCCCCATTTGGGTACTAAATGAACTGCTTGCGGTGCACCTGCACCTAACGGTGTAGTTACATCCAGCGACGTGATTAACGTAGGCATCATGATCTTCACATTACCCGAACCGATATTATCGAGCACTTGGTAATGCCAACCATGCGTCATGCTTCCCCAACCCAATTCACGATAGCCAACCCACACCGGAATAACGACATCTTTCTTGGTACTCAACAAATTCTCGGCGACAATTACGTCATGTGATGCGTAGTAAATTTGCAATTTGGGCGCATTATCCAAATTATTCCCGTAGAAAATCATCCGCCCCTGAAAATCGTTTATGGACAGCCAAGAACTGGCATCCGGATCAACATCCCAAGGGCGGTCAATTTGAATAACGCTGACAGGTAATTTGCTGCTGTCGAGTACATTTGATACCAAGTGCCTCCATTGTCCCGCACCTTTCCCTGAAAGTATTTGCACCATCGCGCCAAATTGAGTACGTGGTCGCAGGTTTGGTTGAGCTATAGATGTAACGCCCGCCAAATTTATGGTCGTACCTGACACTGAATTAACTTTCCCAAAATAAACACCTGCATTTCCATCAAGCGTGGGACCTTGATGTGCGTAAGGAGCATCTGCTTCTTCTCGTAGTATTTGATTTTTGGCAAAATAGACATCACGATGATTGTGTCCAAACGTACCCATGAAATCACCCACATCCGCCCAAGCTCCCGTGCCATTCTGCGTCTCAGTACCCAACATCATTTCCGTGTTGCCCGCATAAACCAGATTTTTTAAGCCAAAATTAACCGATAGCGGAGCTAATCGCCAACGAAATGTATTGTTCTCAATACGCACAAATTCATTTGTTTCGTAAACAAATCTACTGTCCAAAGGGTTCATGAGTTTGTTATCCGAAACCTGCCCATGCAAAGTTATTCCAGCAATCATATCAATGGTACTGTCAGTGATTTCTGTATTTCTAGTCGAAGTCATAAAAAAACCGGGGCGGTAGTTACCAAATTCTGTACTAGCGACTGTTAATGCTGCATCTGCCGTATTAGGCTCGCCACATGAAATTCGACGAAACCAAGCAGATTGTTCTGCTGTGTTTGTGTAAGCCCGTTCAATACAAACACCTACTCGATTCACACTGGTACGAGCAAGCGTTAAATCCCCTATAGAAAACGTTCCTCTCGTAGCTGGCCATACAATCAAAGTTTTACCCGAAACCAATGGATTTCTTCCAGCAAGGTCGGGCACAGCACTATCACCCCATTGAAGTATCGTAGTGTCTCTCTGCCCGAAATCACCCTCCAAAATAGTGTGGTCTGGAAGAACGAGGTAGTCATTCAGGGTGTACACCCCTGGCTTGACATGAATCACTCCACCCAGTCCACTTCTTGCTTGTATTGTTTGAATTGCAACTTGAAACACAGCGTCCCAGCTCAATGCGCCGCCGTTATTACTTGCGGGGTCAATCAGCACCTCGGTTTGAGCTCTAGCTATGGTTTCCCAAAGTGTACTTTTCGACACGATTTTCAGTAAATCACTACCAACAGTTTCATTGGCAGACAGGCGTGTCCACGCGGCAGAACCACCATACCCGTTATGCACATAGATTTGGTAACTACCCTCAGGCAAATTTTCAGGTAAATCGAAAGATTGTTCGTAGCTATTGCCTCCACTTCTCGCCAGCAATTGAACTACCTCAATTCCATTGCTTACGAGAGACAATTTCGGAGTGCCGCCAGCTATTGATAACATATTTCCATACACTGATATCCAACCACCAGGTGTTGAACGATTACCTTGATCTCCATGAAAGAACCAAGGTTCTGGCGCATTAACAAGATGAACTGCTCCCGCCAAATCATTCACCAATCGGTAAGCAAACACTCCATTTTGCCAATTTTCAGGCACTACAAAGTTTAGGATGGACTCACCGAATGAAAGAGGTGAAATTCTAGCGGGGTTGGTTAGATCGGCATTCACCAGCGGTAACGGCGAGCCGGGTGAATAATCTTCCAAACGTTGAGCATCCACTATGGTTGCAGTGGTGATTGCATGGCCTTGAACCATGACTGTTTCGTTTGGCTTCACTGGCTGTGAATGCCAGAAAACCACGGGGACTTCAGCATGTGCTATGGAAAATAATGCCGTTAATAGCAAAATAATACCTAGCTGAACAGCCTTTAGGGCATGGCTATAAACATTTGAACTATTCATTATTTTCTCCAGATTAAAAAGGATCAAGCACGCCCAAGATGCTGGTGAACTTACAGCAATCAGATGGCGAGAATATGACAAGTTGAATATCCGTTCGGACTACAGGAGTGCTTGCGTAAATGTGGATACAAGCTTAATTTCTGGTGGGGAATAAATTGCTACGTCCATCCTTCGGCTATCCCCGCAGCAGAGACTACGGGGAATTCTCTAACGATTGAAATCTGAGGATGTAATTTTTCCTATACCGACTGCCTCAGTGAAGTAGATTTTGTGCTGGCATTTGCCGAAAGGCTCAACAGCAGCACGAACAAAATGAAATGAGCAAAAAACATCATATCCAGTGCCAAATTCCTAAAGGGTGTTTCCGAAACTGATCGCGCAAGAAAAACCGCTACCAAAGCGAGCGACACGCCTCGCGTGACTGAAAAGTATTGCACACCAAATTTAACGAGCGTGACCATATAAATTGATAACCCTATGACACCCAGCGCACCCGACTCACCCAACGTTTGAAAAAACTGGTTGTGAGCCATACCCACGATGTACAAGTACTGCGGTGCGTATTGAAGTCGATATTCCACGTCCCACAACCCTGGGCCATATCCGAAAATCGGATTGTCTAGCCAAGAGTTAATTGTGATCTCCCAAATCCTAGTTCTACCTGTCAGTGAAGTTAGACTGTTGTAGGTTTGCGCATCCAGCCCACTTAACCACTCTTCAACACTTGAACCAAGCAACAATAAAAGCCCACCAACTCCTACTAAAAAAGAAGCCCCCGCGATAATGAACGGCATTGTGGAATGACCTACACGAGAATTTTTTGTAACAGTTAATTTGTAAATTAAAAGTATGAGGTATGCGAGCACCGCTCCAACCCAAGCTGTTTTTGATTGAGTAGCAATCAGGACTCCCATACTGACCAACCAAGCCAGTTTACGATATAACGTACGGCGAGTTTCATCCGCCATGTCCAGTACCAAATAAACCAAGGCGGCCATTCCCAAGCTATTGGAATGGGAGAAGATGCCATGCAGACGAAAGTTAAATCCTGGGATCAAAGTCAGTGCTGTGCCTGTTGACCATGTTGGCGCAAGCACACCAAACAATGCGCTCAGCGAAATATAAATCAGCAAGACACGCTTAAATTGCTTGACGTACCACAACCAATCTTCAGAAGGGCGAGCTAAATAAACCAACGTAAAAATTAGCGGTTCATAAAACATGAAGTGTATGAAATATGGTCTAGTGCCGGCGATGGCACTGATGAAAGTTGGTGTGACAAGTGTTAAATATGCAACAAATAGCCAACCACCAGCCCTAATTTCAATTTGCTTGCTGTATAAGCTTTTAGCAATCACGACCAACCCGTAACCGAGAATTAGAAAAATTAAACCCCGCGAACCCCATTCCCCGACAAACTGAACAGCCCCTGGCGGAATCCAAACATCTTTCAGAATGCCATCAACATATTCTCCGCGAGCAATTTTCAAGTCTGACAGGACAGGAATCAATGCCAATAGTCCAATTAACCCACTCCAGAAAAATACCCCCCCCCGCTGATCTGTTATGCGAAACAAACCCCAGACCATAAATATAAAAGCCAACGGAATCACTATCGCCGCGATAAAAGTAATCGAGATAAATACGAATTCCATTACGAACCTTCAGCCATTCTGATGTTTTTTTTGTTTGCCGACAAACATAAAAGCAACACAAATAAAATGAAGTGCGCATAAAACGTTATGCCCAGTGCCAGATTTTCAAAAGGTGCTTCGGAAATTGAGCGTGTTAGAAAAACCACCACCAAAGCAAGTGACACTCCTCGCGTAGTCGAGAAATATTGCACGCCCAACTTAACGAGTGTGGAAACATAAATCGCCAGACCTATAACACCCAGTATCCCCGACGCTCCGAGCGTTTGAAGAAATTGGTTATGCGCCATGCCCACAATAAAACGATATTGTGGCGCGTATTGCAGCCGATATTCCATATCCCACAATCCGGGGCCATACCCAAAAATCGGATTTTCCTGCCATGAGCGTAGCGTGATCTCCCAAATATTCGTTCTGCCCGTCAGGGAAATCAGGCTGCGATAGGTTTGCGCATCCAACCCGCTTAACCATTTTTCCACTCCAGATTCAAGCAACCACAGTATCACCACGACTCCGGACAAAGATGCCAATCCAACCAGAATGAACGGCATCACAGAATATTCGGAGTGCCGTGCTTTAATAAAAGTGATTAGTTTGTAGATACCGAATATTGTGTATGCCAGCAGCGCACTTACCCAGGCAGTTTTAGACTGGGTGGCAATTAACACACCCATGCTAACTAACCAAGCCAGTTTTCGGTAAAGTGTACTGCGGGTATCGTCTGCCATATCCAACACCAGATACATTAAGGCGGCAACACCCAATTTGTTGGAATGGGAAAAAATTCCATGTAAACGAAAATCAAACCCCGGAATGAAACTCAGCGCATGACCCGTTGACCAAGTTGGCGCAAGCACACCAAACAAGGCACTCAACAAAATATAGACCAGCAACACACGCTTAAACTGCTTGACGTACCACAGCCAATCCTCCGAAGGGCGGGCAAAATACACCAGTGCAAAAATCAGGGGTTCATACAACATAAAATGATTAAAGGTTGGTCTTGTCCCAGCCGCCGCACTGATAAACGAAGGGGCAACGAGCATGAAATAGGCAAAAACTAACCAACCCCCAGCCCTGATTTCAACCTGTTTGCTGTACAACTTCTTGATGATCAAAATTAAACCATAACCAAGAACGAGGTAGATCAGTGTCTTTGAACCCCATATCCCCAAAAACCGAACTAGGTTCGGGGGAATCCAAATATTTCTCAATACCCCGTTAATGTATTCACCACGAGCCATCGCCAAATCTGACAGTGCCGGAATGACACCCAATATCCCAATTAAACCTGCCCAGAAATATTTTGGGCTACGCTGATTTGTGATGCGAAACAAACCCCAAAGCATGAAGGTGAAAACCAACGGGATAAGTACGGCTGCGATAAAGTAAGCTGGTGTTATCAAATACCTCATTATGAAGTCTCGATTTTTTTTACAACCCGCGCCGGATTGCCCGCCACCACCACATTCTCCGACACGTTTTTGGTGACGACCGAACCTGCGCCAACTATGCTGTTTTTGCCTATGGAAACACCCTTTAGGATGAAGGATCCCGCTCCGACGAAAACATTATCTGCAATACTTATTGGCAATGCGGCAATATCGTTCGGGTTAGTGTTATTTCTTCTGCCTTGCGCCCTGATTGCATGAAAGTCGGTATCCACAATTGTCACATCCGCGCCAAATAAGCATTCTGCTCCAATGACCACTTCAACCGCCGCGCAAATCACTGTGCCACTCAAACCGGAATTTTTACCGATGGAGATTCGCGCACCCGGACGCAAAGTACGCAAAATAACCGGTCTTGAAACACCCAAATCAGTCGAATAACTCTCCGAACACAACACCACTTTTTCACCCAGCTCAATCACGGATTCTTTAGCCATGGTCACAATAGGCAAGCCATTCAGACCAACCCCTATACCCAACTTCACCCCTTTTCGACGCAGTGCGGCTTTACCGAGCATGTTGACCACCCTATACCGCACAGCATGGAACGCCCGCATCAGCATGTAACGCGTTCCTTTTCGATTGCAGCTTGATAAATTGCAAGGTAGGCGGCAGCAACTGCGCCGACCGTAAACATTGACTCAACCCGCGCTCGCGCAGCGAGTGAATATCGCACATAGTTATTCGGGGTCAGCACATGTTCAATCGCCTGATAAATAGCCTGTTCCTGGCGTACATCGCACAACGCCCCTCCTTCACCAACCACCCAGGGTACAGCACCGCTACGCTCTCCCGCCACGATTGGCAAACCCATCGCCATTGCTTCGGCTATCGACATACCAAAAGATTCCTCCAATGCGGGATGAATCAATAAGTCCGCATTGGATAATGCTTGCAATAGCTGCTTGTGAGGGATCGCCCCATGAAAATTCATCCCCATCGCAATGCCTTGCTGTTTCGCCAAAGTTTCGGCTGTTTGTCCCAATCCAAAATCATGTCCATAAAGATGCAGCTCAACATCCGGATGGGCGATTCTAAATTTCGCAAACGCTAGCAAAGCCGGCTGCGGATTTTTGCGAGATTGCCATCCATTACACACCATGGCGAAACGAGGTAGCAGTGGGGCAACACGAGGTTTTCCCAAAGTCAGTGCAAAACCATCTACCGGATTTGACACAACTGCTATTGGCACTCGCGTCAAACCCTGCACCTCATCCCGCATATAAGATGAAACCGCTGTAAAACAACCCGCCTGACTAAACACTTTGTGTGCCATAAACGCGCGTAGCCAGCGATACAAACTCTGCGTGGGATTGGCTCGACTATAAAATCTAGCCACTTTGTAGGGAGAATCATGGCAAGTTACTACGCAAGGCAAACCTGTTTGCTGTGCGGCTAACGCAAACTCATATGTCCAATGCGCGTGTAGCACTTCTGGTGCTGTCTGAAGAATAGCCCTTTGCAATTGCTCACGTTCGAAGCCAAACAAATCTAGGATGCGACCAACGCGCAGGCCGTTGAACCCCCATGCACGCGGTCGCATGGGACTGTAGCTCAGCGAGAAATTATCACCCCGTGCGACCACTTCACCTCCATCAAGCGGGATGTCGTCAGTTAACGTAAAAGCAGAGACGCGATGCCCTTGCCGTAGTAATTCAGTGATCAAAGTTGCCAGCAAGGGTGCGCCCCCATACCCTACCGGCAGCCTAGACACCTCACCTTGAATGAGATGACCGATGTCTTCGGTGGCAATAGGACCCACGATGCCAATATGCAACTTCATGGTTGATCGTATTCTGATGCCTCGCAAAGCATCGTTCCGGACAATTGTTCACGTATAACCTCAACAATGTTGGCGTAAACAACTGTCGCTTCCAAATGCAGACGTGCATATTCAGAAGCCTTAAAACCCAACTCGTTGCGACGTTCGACGGGGAGGCTGAGGATATACAGGGCGACATCCCGTGCCTCTTGCGGACGTTTAATCAGGAACAAACCGGGAATTCGGTCAAAAACATGCTCATAACCCGGTTGGTAATTGGTGATGTGCGGCACACCACAAGCCAGACTGATCGGCAGGCGATCCGATGCGTACATGGGTATCTCGTCAAACTGCCCCCAATTCAAACTCATCCACGCGTCCCGAATAACGTCACCTTGCTTGTCGAAAGCAATTTTTCCCCGGCAATAAGGCTCGCCGTCCCAACCCTGCCCAGTGCCATAAACAGCAAAACGCTCGCCCAGCTGACTGTGCAAAACACGGGCAGTCAACTTACGATTACGTCCTCCGGGCATAAATAACCAGGGAATGCGTTTGAGACAAGGCAAGTTGGCAATCATTACCGCGTCAAGGCGACGGCTGCGCGTTGGTGTCCACGGCGTACCATAACGCTGACTATCATAAGAATGCGGAGCAAAGCGCACATTTTTAGCCCCAGCATTACGCGCCATTTCAGCCATGCTTCCCGTGCCAACCAGAAAACATATATCGGTTTCTGCCATGACAGCGCGGAGCGTCGCATCCATTTTTTTTATAAATTTACCATAGGCATCCGCTTCAAATAAAACAAGCTTGGGCTTGCTGGGAATTGCCTTAAGACTTTGCAGCCATGCTTTATCCATCGGGTAATTATTGCCTGGATGCTGAATGAAGATAACGTCCGGTGCGAATGCACGCGCACTATCTAAAAATTCGTTCCGCGCATCCTGATGGCAACTTGCAGCTTTGCCGCGCACAAGATAAGAATAGGTCGTATAGGCAGAAAAAACACCTTCTCGATGTAGCTTTTCAAAAGCCATACGAGGGCCTATTTGATCGCCTTCCACATTTTCATTTGGAGCATAAAACCAACGCATTTTCATCTCATTCTATGGGGTTAACAGCTGGAGTTATCCGGGTAAGAGTCTGGCAAAACGCGGAACACGAACAGCCAGAAAACGTATCGCGGGAAGCCGGGCGGCAAGCGTGCGCACCAATCCAAGCCCCGCCAAGAATCCGACCAAACCAGCAAGAACTTCCACTCCAAGCCGAATAAAACTTGGAATAGCAGTATCTAACCCCTGAAAGACAGCCAGTATGGGTAACATGGAACACAACGTGATAATTGCGACACAAGCCATGATAAGTGCAGTCTCTTGCAATGAGATTTTCAACACGCGGGTTAACACCAAACTCATAATGACCAAGCGTATCCACTCCGCCACCACCACGACCATAGCAATGGACGTTGCGCTAGCGGATGGCGCAAACAGGGCGAATAAAATCATCATGAGTGCCAGCATTGACATTTGAATCTTAAACTTAATGGAAAGCTGATTCATGGAATCCAATGTCACGCCTGCAACATGCGAAACGTAAAGCGGTCCCACCGACCAAGCCAGAACCTGAAGCAATGGGATCGCCTCCAGCCATTTATTGCCGAGCAATACCCTGACAATATCCGGTGCGGCTGCATATATCCCCGCACCGACCGCAAAGGCATAACTACCCACCAGTAGGGTGCTCAATTGGAGGCTGATTGACTGCTTATCGTGCTGGTTGCCGATTGAACTCATGATGGGAAACAAAACTTTAGTCAACACGTTCGCGGGTTGTTGAACTGGCAAGTTGGCGAGTAAAACGGCACGATTGTAAAACCCCGCCGAGCTGGCACCCAGCAACTTCCCAACCAGCAACGCGTCAATGTTAGAACTCAGAAATTCGATGAAACCGATCACAGAATACTTCCCGCCATAATGCAGGAAATGACCGCGCTGAACAGCGGTGTGCCGCAACCCAAGCGGGTAACGAATAACCGCATAACCGAGTATGGCCGAAAGTACGGTTTGAGACATAAATGCTGCGACCAGAGCCCAAACACCGGCTCCAGAATTAGCTGCAATAAGCCCAACCAACCCATATCCGACCACATAAGAAATTATTTCGATAATCGCGATTTCCCGAAAAGCACCGTTGCGTTGCATCAATCCAGTAGAAATGGATGAGAAGCCGAGAATGACAAAATTGAGTGCTAAAACTTGAGTTACGGCAGCAAGGTCGATCATCTCGAAATAATGCCCAATCAACGGCGCGCTGCATAACGCGAGCAGGCAGAAAATACTGGAGATCATCAGCGATAATGCTAATGCTGCACGGACATCCCCCTCTTCAAGGGTTGGCTTTTGTATGAGGGCAGGCGCAATCCCCATTTGGGCAAAATAGGAAAAAAAGCGCAAGCTCACATTGGCAATTGCAATCAATCCAAAGTGTGCGGGGTCAAGCAGGCGCGCCATAACGGCCATGAACACGAGCTGTAGTACAGTAACGGTGGCGACCGAAACCGTACCCCAGCCAACACCGTTGGCTAATTTGTCAAGTTTGGACAAACACCACCACCTTGATTGCAAAAATCAGCATACGTACTGGGCAGACCAACACGCAGGGGTGTCTGTGCTTTCCAGCCCAGCGCACGAATTCTCGAAACATCCATCACCTTGCGCATCGTGCCATCCGGCTTGGAGGTGTCCTGCACAAATTTGCCTTGATAACCTACCACCTCGGCGATGGTCTCCGCCAATGCCCGTATGGTCAAATCCTCACCCATCCCCACGTTGATGAGCGGGCATTGCGCGGGGGTCACCAACGCGTCATAACGTGGTGCATCCAATGTGGCGAGGAACACCAAGGCACTCGCCAAGTCATCCACGTACAAGAACTCGCGCTTGGGCGTGCCGCTGCCCCACAGCACCACTTCGCCCGCATTAGCCGCTTTTGCTTCGTGCATCTTGCGTATCAATGCGGGCAGGACGTGCGAGTTATTCAAATCATAGTTGTCGCCAGGGCCGTATAAATTGGTTGGCATGGCGGCCAGCCACTTGGTGCCGTATTGACGGTTGTATGACCAGCACATTTCGATACCGGCAATTTTCGCCAGCGCGTAAGGGCGGTTAGTGGCTTCCAGCTGACCCGTGAGCAGATATTCTTCTTTGATGGGCTGCGGACAATCACGCGGATAGATGCAGGAGCTACCCAAAAAAATCAGGCGGTTTACTTTGCTCGCATGGGCGGCACGGCAGATGTTGGCCTCAATGAGCAAGTTGCTCATTAAAAAATCCACCGGCAAGGTGTTGTTGGCATGAATGCCGCCGACTTTTGCCGCAGCTAAAAATACAATCTCTGGGCGTTCTTGATTAAAGAATTGCTGCGTTGCAGCGGCATCTTCCAAGTCCAATTCGGCATGGGTACGCGTAACCAGATTGGTGTAACCCTGCCGCTGTAACTCACGGACAATGGCACTGCCCGCCAAGCCGCGATGCCCCGCCACATAGATTTTGGCTTGCTTATCCATTGCCACTTACTCGTTGTAATCGTAAGCCGCAAAGCCATGCTGCTTGACCAACTCGTCGCGCTTGGCACTCTTGAGGTCTTCGCGCACCATTTCTGACACCAGCTCGTGGAAGGTGATCTTGGGTGTCCAGCCCAACTTTTGTTTGGCTTTGCTGGGGTCACCCAACAGGGTTTCGACTTCGGTGGGACGGAAGTAGCGGGCATCCACTTGTACGATGCATTTGCCGGTGGCGTTGTCATAGCCCTTTTCATCGATGCCTGCGCCTTCCCAGCGCACTTCGATGTCGAGCTCTTTGGCGGCAATGCTGACGAAGTCACGCACGCTGTATTGCACGCCGGTGGCAATCACGAAGTCTTCTGCCTGGTCTTGTTGCAGCATTAGCCATTGCATTTCGACGTAGTCTTTAGCGTGTCCCCAGTCGCGCAGGGAGTCCATGTTGCCGAGGTACAAACAGTTTTGCAGTCCCAGTTTGATGCGTGCCAGGGCACGGGTGATCTTGCGCGTGACGAAGGTTTCACCGCGTATCGGTGATTCGTGGTTGAACAGGATGCCATTGCAGGCATAGATGCCGTAAGCCTCGCGGTAGTTGACGGTGATCCAGTAGCCGTACAGTTTGGCGACGGCGTACGGGCTGCGCGGATAGAACGGGGTGGTTTCCTTTTGCGGAGTTTCTTGCACCAGCCCATACAACTCGGAAGTGGAGGCTTGATAGAAGCGGGTTTTCTTTTCCAGACCGAGGATGCGGATGGCTTCGAGGATGCGCAAGGTGCCGATGCCGTCGGCATTGGCGGTGTATTCCGGGGTTTCAAACGAGACCGCAACATGGCTCATGGCGGCGAGGTTGTAGATCTCGTCCGGCTGCACCTGCTGGATGATGCGAATGAGGTTGGTTGAGTCGGTCAAGTCACCATAATGCAAAATGAAGTTGGCTTGTTTGACGTGCGGGTCTTGGTACAGATGGTCAATACGGTCGGTGTTGAACAAGGATGAACGGCGTTTTACGCCGTGAACGATGTAGCCCTTCTTCAGCAGAAACTCTGCAAGGTAGGCTCCGTCTTGACCGGTGATGCCCGTGATCAGGGCGACTTTTTGTGTACTCATTATTACCTCAAACTTTAATTAAATTTAATCTCGTATATCAGCAAGCAACTCGAAGCAGAGCTGCAATCAACCCCGCCCGTAATTGTCTTCATAACGCTGAATGTCATCCTCACCCAAATATGCACCCACCTGAATTTCTACAATGTGCAGCGGCTCGCTGCCTAGATTTTCCAAGCGGTGTTTCGTGCCTATCGGAATGTAAGTGCTTTCATTTTTTTTCACCGTAATCACGGCCTCACCATTGGTCACGGTTGCTGTGCCGGATACCACCACCCAATGTTCCGAGCGTTGACGATGGCTTTGCAAGCTCAATCTTGCCCCCGGTGCAACTTCGATGCGTTTAATTTTGAAGCCATCCTGATCTTCTTCCAACACGGTGTAACTACCCCACGGGCGATTAACCTTGGCATGGAATATATGCTCGGTTGCGCCGCGTGCTTGCAAAATATCCACTACTTCGCGCACCCGCTGGGTTTGATCGCTTTTGGAAATCAACACTGCATCCGCTGTTTCAATCACGCAAATATCTTCAATGCCGATAGCCGCAACCAAGCGCTTTTCAGCGCGTATCAAACTGTTTTTGCAATCCACTGCCACCACATTACCTTGCAGGGCATTACCATTTTTGTCCTGTGCGGAAATCTCATGCACTGCCTGCCAACTTCCCACATCGTTCCAACCAATTTCGCAGGGGATCAGCGAGACGCGGCTGGATTTTTCCAGTACGCCGTAGTCAATCGAAATAGAAGGCATGGCAGCGAAGTGTTTTTCTACTGCCTGCTGGAATGACTCTGCTGCACGGCTCTCGGCAACAATGGTTTGCACCACGCTATATACCGCCGGCAAATACTGTTGAATTTTGGCAAGTATCGCGGAAGCGCGCCACACAAACATGCCGGAGTTCCAATAGTAGTTGCCTTCCTGCAAAAATTTCTCGGCGGTTTCTTCATCGGGCTTTTCGGTGAAGCGATCCACCGCATACACATCAGATGAAGCATGGTCGCGATGTGCTTTGATATAACCAAAGCCTGTATCGGGACGGTTGGGCTGTATGCCAAAGGTAATCAGCTTGCCACTTTCCGCCGCTGCAATCGCAACGTTCAAGTGTTCACGGAATTGCACTTCGTCTTTGATGATGTGGTCGGCAGGCAACACCACCATGATGGGGTCATTACCGTCAGCCATCAGGTATGCCGCCGCTAATGCAATCGCGGGGGCGGTATTGCGGCCTATCGGCTCAAACAAAGTTTGGTACGGCAATAAAGCGTGATATGCCTCGCCCTTGGCGTGTGCTTCTTGCGTTACGATCAACACATGCTTGCTTTCAATCACGGGTGCGAGGCGGTTGATGGTGGTTTGCAGCAAGGTCGCATCACCATCCAATGCCAAAAATTGCTTGGGCAGATTTTGCCGCGACAGCGGCCACAACCGACTACCGCTACCGCCAGCAAGAATGACGGCATTTACTTGACGATTACTCACGCATTTTCTCCAGCAATCCTATTTGTTTGGCTTCACGCTAACGCTTAATGAGACTAATTTTCAAAATTTCCTGCAATGCGCAAACGATCTTCCTTGCTCATCGCTGCCAACATTTCTTTAACAAAATTATCTTGGATACGATAAGCCTCTTTGTCATCAGCATTGATTGATGAAACGCGCACCAGCATTCCATCAGGGACTTTCCCAGTTAATCCGTAGCGCAATTGCGCTATTTTTTGCTGCATTCCTTTCAAAGCAACCGCTTTATCACCCACCGTAATCCAGTAGGTAATCGGCTCATTGCGATTCCCCTGGGTTGCGAATAAACGTTTGATTGGCAATGCACCAAATGCAGTGGAAAGCATATCCAACCTGTCTCTTTCCACTTGAAAACCCTGCGCCGTGTAGCAAATTTCCGGACGATGAACTTGCAATCCATCGCTCTGATTTCCACCGTAGGCTATCGATAACATAATGCGGGTGCCGTGCTTATCGAGGTATGCCCTGGATAAGGTTTGTGCGTATAGCTCAGCGAGTAAGACTTTTCTTTCCGGACTGATAATTTGTTCCAAAACCACTGGATCCAAATGCCACTCACCAAACTGACTGGGAATCATCATTTCAAGGTTGACGGTCGGCATGGTGTCCGCGAGTTTTTTTGTTGGCTTCAAATAGGTTGCTGATGCGAATGCAAATACCATCAGCAAGCCGACAAACAAAGCCCGCTTGTTCGCCCCCAGTATCATTTGCTTTTCACCTGATGACGTTTCACCTGATGACGTGAGAGAACAAAATGGCTTGCCCCATCCAAAACAAGAAACGCGCCGAGTGCGACCATGAAAAGTACTATCCCCGCCATGTTGTGTGCAAAGCCTTGACCTACTTCATCTCCAAAATAATAGGTGATCAACACCAAAATAATGACGCGCAATACGTTTGCAAAAAAGGCGATTGGAATAATACTGACCAGCAGAATAGTGTTGTGTACCCAGCTTGAACGTCCCACGAAATACGCATAAAACATTCCCAACGCACTGAGGCTAAACATAGAGTTCAACCCCGAACAGGCATCTGCCACCAGTAATTGGTATTGACCTATCGAGAGCATGACCCCGCTTCTGGCGACCGGATAATCAAACCAGTACAAAATATTTTCGGCCAGAATGGAAACCTGTTGTTTGAGCGAACCGGTCAAGGTATCAATCACAAAACCCGGTAAAGGGATCAGGAATACGAGGAACAGCAATGGAAACCAAAAATGCTTCGTAACACTTGAACCAAAAATCAACAACATGACACCCAAGAGCAATGGGATTTGTGCACCCACTTCAAAAAAATAAATTTCTTGGGAACGCCCAACCACATAAAGCATCAAGCCAAAAATCAATAATGCCGCACCAATGACAGGATTCTTCTTCTGCCCGTCATCACGGAGTTTTAATCTTCCTTGCCAAATTAACCACAGCACGACAGCAAGCACAATTGGACCATGCGCATACTCTTCACTTGTCCATAAAGTGAACGCGATAGACTTGTAGGTGGGAATAATCAACAGCAGCAACCCAAACAAAGCAGGCCACCAAGATACCCACGGTGAATCCGCCGATTTGAGCTTTAAGATATTCAACATCGCACGATTCGCAACAGCAGGTCAAAACTCACTCAAGACAGTGCCTATCACTTTCGTGCCAGACAGTGTCAAGCTTTCCACCTGTTGGCGTACCAGCTCAATCGACGAAAAATTTTTGCGCACCGCTACTATTGCCGCCCCGGCCCGTGCGGAAATCATCTGGGCATCCGCAAAATCAATCGCGGGCGGTGTATCAATCAAAATGACATCGAACAGTTTATTTAGACTGTTCAGTAATTCTGTAAATGCAGGTCGCCCCAGTAATTCTTGCGGATTAGGCGGGGTCGCACCGGCAGTCAACACGGAGAGATCAACAAAATTTTTGATTCGTTGTATTGCCTGCAAACCACTTCGACCCGCAAGTACCGTTGACAAGCCTTGCAAATTTTCCAACTTGAAAAGTTCATGCTGACTGGGGTTGCGCAAATCCGCATCTATCAACAAAGTTCGCTCGCCCAACTGGGAAAAAACAATGGCTAGGTTGGCAGCAAGAAAGCTACGGCCTTCACCCCGATCCGGGCTGACAATAGCCAACGTTTTACTGTCGGCATAGCCTGTAAATCTTCCTAACATCAACTGATTGCGCAAGGTACGCAAAGCCTCGGCTTGCTGGCCATAGGGGTCATAAGCCGCGACCATGGCTTCTGATACCGTTTCATCACCCGGCAATAAATATGGGTAGCCGTACTGGTTTGATAGTGCGTATTGAACATCCTGCTGGGTTAGCAAGCCCAATTTAATTCCGGCATCACCAAACAGGATTTGCTCGGCTTTCTGTAATTTTAATATCTGTTCGACATTTTTGATGGACAGCTTGCCCGTATCAACCAGTATCGCACCCAATGATTTGTCCGACTGTAATTTTTCAGATTGCATTTGCATGTGTTTATTCAGCCACGTTTGAGTCAATAATTTTCATCATGTCCAATGCGGCTATGCTGTAGCCAAAGTTTTTCTGGGCTTTAATTTCAACATGAGTGCATCGATGATCTTCTTCAGCCATTTTTTTGTGCCGGAAGGTTTTTTCTCCCTGGCAAACTCGACCAAAACAGGCAAGCTTGTCGCCGCCAGCAACGCCTCCATCGTTCTGATTCTGGGATTAAACATTTCCGTGACAAATATCGCTCCCACGCCCAACAGTGTTCCGCCAAATACCGCCAACAAAAGATTCATATAAATTTTTGGAGAGGAGCGATCCGTCGGTTCTGTTGCCGGCGTGAGTACCGAAATGTTGGTTTGATTGGACTGGCTTTTCAAATTGCTTTCGGTGTAACGCTGCACCAACACGTCATAGGCCTTTTGAGCCGATTCCACATCATTTTCAAGCACTGCAATCTGGTCACGCTGACCGCTATCTTGAATGGCTTTTCTCTTATGTGTCTCAATGGTTGCTTTCAATGCAGAACCTTTTTGCACACTCACACGATTGGCGGTGTTGATACTGCTCAAAATTTGTTGTGTCTCATCATTTAATTTTTGTTTTAAGGTAGTGATTTGACCTTCCATCGCCTGATATTGGGGATGGTTTTTACCCAAATTACGACTGAGTTCTTGCAGCTTTACTTCAAGCCTGATGATTTCTGTTTTGAGGTTCTGGATGGTTGAGTTTTGCATCACATCCACCAACGTATCTCCGGCGGACTGCCGCTTACTCTGAATCTCGGCCAATTGGGTTTCATTCAAAACCAACTGCCCGGATAGTTCGGCAATCTTGGAATTTTCCACGCTCTGCATTCTGCTACCGACAGAAACCATACCGGATTTTTTTTGAAATGCCGCGAGACGGGCTTGCGTTTGCTCCAACTCCGCGCGTAATTCCTTGGCTCTCAATTGAAACCACTGCGCATACTGCTTGGCCGGCTCAACCTTCAACTCCAGATTGGTGTTGATATACGCCTGCGCAAAAGCATTGGCTATCAATGCGGCAAAAGCAGGATCTTCCGCAGTAAATGAAATGTTGATGACATCGCTTTCACGCGAGGGCTTAACCTCTAGCTTCTGGGCAAGCAATTTACCCAGCCACACGACCAGTTGCCCTTTCCCATCTGTAGCTGTGCGCCACTGCTCTCTAATTTGCGGATTTTCATCGAGCTTAAGCAATTTCACGACACTTTGCGCAACACGGTCACTGGTAATGATTTCATTCTGTGTTGCCATGTAACTTGGCATAGCCATCCCGCCCAATGATAAGCCTATCAATGGATCAGGCGACCTGACATCCAGCAACACTGAAGTTGATGCGACGTATTTATTCGGCAAAAGAAGATTAACCAGCAGCACCAAAGTGACTGTTGCTATCAATACAAAAATTGCGATTTTGTAACGCGCCAGAAGGATGTTGAGAAACTGCTTAAAGTTCATTTGAGTACCTTCAATTTTTTGGACTAAAACAGGCTCTCACGAACATAGAGGACATCATCCACTTTTACCGCGTCAGTTAATGCAAGGGAGATCTCCTCCGACTTGCCATCTGCACTACGCCGAAATATTTTGATGTCTTTCTGTGTCCCACGCAGAGTTGGTCCGCCACTTTGCGCCAATGCCTGCATCAAAGTCATGCCGCGTTCCAACCGGTAAGAGCCTGGCCGCTGAACTTCACCATAGATATAAAACATGGGGGTGCGATGCACATAGATAACATCCCCCCCCTCGACCAAAATATCGTCTTCGCGTTTGTCATCCAAAAATAAACCAACAAGGTCAATTTCTTTGCGGATATTTTTTCCCTTGCGCACGCCCACCAAAATGATGCTATCTGAACCCTGCCCTGCAATCCCTCCCGCAATCGCCAACATATCGGAAACATGGGTGTTAAATACTTCAAGCGGGAATCGACCGGGTCTGTTCACCTGTCCCAAAACTGAAACCTGGCTGCCTCTAATTTGTGCCAACACAATGTTGACCTGCGGCTGCTGAACGAATCCACCTTCCTTCAACAGGGTAGCAATTTTTTTCTCGGCGGTTGTTATCGTCAACCCACCCAGTTCCACATTGCCAATCAATGGGTATGAAACAACACCGCTCTCGGAAATGCGCGCTTCCGTTGTAAAGTCCGGGTTCTGAAAAACCACGATGCGCACAATATCGCCTGCACCCAAGCGGTAATCATTGCTTTCAGCTGCTTGAACAGTTGCCCCGCTCAGTACTAACAACAACAGCAAAAATTGTCGAACTATTCCTTTGTAAATCATGAGAATCCTCGAAAGTATTTTTGAACGATGGAAAGTTTGACGGAGAAAATCTGTCCTTTCCTTCCAATCACTTCAGGCTGGAAATAGCCTTTGCTACATCAGGAACAGCTGCTGGCTCTGATTTTTTCTCAGATGCACCAGCAGCAATAACTGGCTTGGCTTCTGCTACGGGTTCCGCACCTGGCACAAACTCTCCAAAGTATTCAATTTTGGCAATCTTCTTTAACGAGCTTAATTCTTTGGCAATTTCCTCTTTTACACGAGTGTTGCCGAGATATTGTTGGATAGAGGCTGATACGGTTTTTTCGTCAACGGGTGCGGCTTGTGAAGCAACAACTTGTAGTATCGCCAAAGCAGCGGGGCCCTCAATCAAAGTCATCTCACCATTTTTTAACCCGCTAATTTTGGATAAGATTTCAAAGGGTGTTTCTTCGGCAGAATGGGTACTGGCGTTACCATTAAACGGGATATTTTTATTCTTCAAACCACTCGCAATGGCTTCCAATGACGCGCCCTTGGCAATTTGGTCACGCAAGCTGGCAGCCAGCCCAGGCTGGGCAGCAATGTTAAGCTCACGCAAATTAAAGATGCGTCTTTGTGCAAATAATTCAGGATGGGAGGCATAGTACTTACTGATTTCATCCGGTGTTACTTTTGCCGCAGAAGCGCGGATTTTATCCAGGTAGGCACTCGCCAAAATGTTTCGCTTGGCCTCCTCAATCGCCTGCATCACGGCTGGATCCCTGTCCAACTTTGTACTGATTGCCTGCCTCATAGCGAGTTGTTGATCAATTAAATTATCAAGCACCTCGTGCTTTACTTGCGTTGCGGTTTTGCCGGGGATTTCCTGCATTTTGGCAAATACGTTATTCACCTGACCGATGGTAATTTCATCTTTATCAACCTTGACCGCCACTTGAGTTGCCGATTTTTTGGATTCGCCACAGCCTGACAATAGCGGAACAATTGCCAACGCCGCTATACACAGCAATCGTGAGCGACAGTAAATTTGTGCGATATTTGACGTACTCATATAAACCCTTTGTTCCTTAGTTTTAATGAAAGCTGGATGCTTTATGGATTTGAATTGTAGATAGTCAAGATTACAGAATGATGACTGCTTATTTTGCTGTCATGGAGCCAAAACGCGGGCTGTAGAGTGGAAGTGAATTAACCGCGAAGCGATCAGAAATTTGCCTGTGCGGAAATGGAGACAGTGTTGTTATCAAACCCAAACGAAGAATAGTTTGCGGGTGTTGAAATACGCTTCTCATGCAGAATCGAAGTGCTGACGGCAACTATTTTGGTTGGAAACCAGTCAACCCCTATCGATTCGGAATGGGTCGCATCTTTGCGGGCAATCGCACCCGGCACGACAGCACCGCGATAATCATTGATCCCCCGATTGAACGATGCGCGCATAACTATTTGGGGGGTAATCTGCCATGTTGGCGAGATTGAAAAACGGTCGGCAACATAATAACTGCTGGCGGAATCCCACCAGATGCTGAAATTTCTTTGCCAATTCAGAGCAAGAGAGGTCTTGCCGGAAGCTTTTAAAACGTAATGTATTCCACCCTGTGTTGCACTGTAGTTACGTTGGTGGAAATTACGGCCACGATGCTGTAAATCCATCAGATTGACGGTCAAAACCGACTTCCCAGTAATGTCCCAGCCTGCCTGAAGCTCCAACTGTTTCTCTGTTGAACCCGTATCAATAAGTGTTGCCGAGTTGGCAATCTGATTGGCATTTGCTCTCCTCACGCTGCGCGAAATCAGTGCAAGTGTTCTGCTTTGAGTCTCATAATACTTAACCCCCAACTCGGATGAGTTGTTGCGCGAACCTTGATTGTTGGTGGTATTTATGCTGTTTGTAGAATGTCCGCTGGATATGCCAAATAACCAGTGCCATTTACTTCCACCGCCCCAATCACCATTCATGCTAAAACTATCAATCGTACTTAAATTCCGTGTATAGATCCTCGTATCGGCGGGATTGCTCAGTGTTTGAGCGCGCGCTGCTTTCAACCCGCCCTTAAACTTCGAGCTAATTTGCCCGCTCCATTCGCCCTTAATTGTCGAGCTGGTGTAGTCAAGATTGGAGAAATTGTTGTATTTTATTTTCGTCGCATTCGCACTAAATACCACTTCTTGGTTCGAGTGTTTTTTATCGATGTTGAGGCCAATAGAAACAAAACGCGTCAAATCTGACTTGTTGTCTTTCCCAAGATATATTTGCGAATCAAAATCTGAAGGCAACCTGAAAACATTATCGTCATAGCTAATACCACCACTCACCGTATAGTTGAGTGTATCGAATTGATCGGCCAAGGCAAGCTGCACCGCCAATAGGCAACAAGACGAAGCGACTAGGAACTTTTTAGCAACGTAAATTAAGTATTTTTGACTGGGCATAGAGAATCTAACGCTAAAAAAACAGTGCCTACACAATTAGGGCTGGTCAGCATGCCATGCTTACATTACTCATTTATGAAAACTCCTCTCAAATCGCATAAACAACCCACAACAACACGCAATACCCACTGAGTAAAAATTAACATTACCTTAACCTAGCAGTAACGTCAGTGAAATATGTTCATGCGATGGTGCGCGCATGAACAGTGCCGCCCAGAAAAATAATCATCTTCGCTTAAGCTTCATTTATCGGATGCGCTGACATCAGAATGCAACAAGTCCGCTCGATATTCTTGTCAGACATACACTTGGGAACCAAGGCTTGCCAAGCCCATTATTTACTGGAATTTTTGAAAGAGTATTCTTCGGAACATGTATTTCTGCTCGGCGATATTGTTGATTTGTGGTCAATGAGCCGGGGTGGGGTGCATTGGTCTCCCGCACAAAATACCTTCGTTCAGAAAATGTTGCGGCGTTCGCGGCACGGCGAAAAAGTTATTTTCATTCCTGGCAACCACGATGAAGCAATGCGCGAATACGTTGGCACTTCTTTTGGTGATGTACTGGTAGCGCATGAGTACATTCACACGGCAGCCGATGGACTACGATACTTGTTAATTCATGGTGACGAATTCGATCATGTCACCATGCATCACAAATGGGTCGCCATCTTGGGTGATATGGCTTACAACTTATTGGTCAGACTGAATATCTATTTATCCTGGTTGCGCCGAACCTGCAGACGATCCGGCTACTGGTCTTTGGCAGGCTATGCCAAGCGCAAAGTAAAAACTGCGGTGAATTTCATTTTCAACTTTGAAGATTCTGTTATCCGCCATGCCCGTGAACTGGGTTTGGACGGTGCAATATGCGGTCATATTCATTGGCCGGCTATAAAGCAAGTGAACGGACTGACTTATATCAACTGCGGCGATTGGGTGGATAGCTGCACTGCCATTGTTGAACACCTGGATGGACGCATGGAACTCATTCACTGGAACGTCACCCACAAAGTCGGCACTGTTCCCGCCGTTAACAATCATTGAGGAAAAATTCACGGTGGAAAGTCCATACAAAGGAAAAAAGGGCATCAAACGGTTATTAAATGCCTTTAAGTATTCGTGTGCTGGCCTGCAAGAAGCCTATCGCAACGAAGATGCTTTCCGTCAAGAAATTTTATTGGCAACAATTCTATTACCTCTCACTTTTTGGTTAGAGCAAACCATGATTGGACGGGCATTGATGATTGCTTGTGTGTTATTGCTTATCATCGTCGAGCTGCTTAACTCCGCAATCGAAGCTGCCGTTGATCGCATCTCTCTCGATGATCACAACCTCGCCAAGCGTGCGAAAGACATAGGCAGTGCGGCGGTTTTAATCAGCCTGATAAATGTCATTGTGGTCTGGCTTCTGGTTTTATTAAATTAACTCCACACATTCATTATGAAAATTTTGTATATCTCCGATGTCTATTTCCCGCGCATCAACGGCGTTTCTACCTCTATAGAAACATTTCGCCGCAACCTGAATGCCATCGGACACACTGTTCATTTGATTGCCCCCGATTACACCACCATCAGTGCTGATGAAACTGGCATTCTTCGCGTACCCTCAAAAAATATACCGCTTGATCCGGAAGATCGGCTCATGAGTTACCGCTGGGTGATCCAACAAGTCGAAAAATTACGCGCGGAAAAATATGACATCGTCCACATTCAAACTCCTTTCGTGGCGCATTATTTGGGAGTCAAGCTATCCCGTCTGCTCGGCGTTCCCTGCGTCGAAACCTATCACACTTTTTTTGAAGAATACCTGTACCACTATATTCCAATCGTGCCAAAAAATTTGATGCGCATAATCGCCAAGCAATTTTCCAGGCATCAGGGCAACAGCCTAGACGGCATGGTCGTTCCTTCGCACCCCATGTTGAATGTATTAAAGAACTACAGCATCACAACCCGTACAGAGGTAATACCAACTGGAATTGAACCCTCCAGCTTCGTTCTTGGAGATCGTGAAGCATTTCGAGATACATATTCGATTCCTCAAGATCGACCTGTACTGCTTTTTGTGGGTCGTGTTGCACACGAGAAAAATATCGGATTCTTACTCAATGTATTGGGGCAGGTTAAGCAAGAAATTCACGATGTGCTTTTCGTCATAGCGGGTGAGGGGCCTGCCCGTAAAATTTTGGAGCAACATGCTAACGAGCTTGGCTTAAGCGAAAACGTAATGTTTATCGGCTACCTAGATCGCAATACAGAATTAAACAGCTGCTATCGTTCCGCTGACATTTTTGTTTTTTCTTCGCGGACAGAAACGCAAGGGCTAGTGTTATTGGAAGCCATGGCTCAAGGCATACCTGTAGTTTCGACCGCAGAGTTAGGTACACGCGATGTTTTGCGTGAGGGCGAAGGTGTGTGGATTGCAAAAGAAGAGTTGGCTGACTTCTCTGAAAAAATCATCAAGCTGTTACGCAACCCTGATGTGCGTAAAATTCTTGGGGAAGCAGGACGGGAATATGCGCATGGTTGGTCTGCCAGAAAACAAGCTGAACGTATGGTGGGGTTTTATCAAACTATACTTGCCGCACCTAGACAGCATCGGCATTAGATGGCATTGAATTTCACGGCAAATCCCTCGAACAACTGAGCGGATGCTGCCACATTAAGTAATGGGTGGCAGCATTGCATTTGTTTGCCCCTAGTCGCAACTCAGGGCAGATTTCTTACTAAGGTAAATTTGAGTACAAAAAAATGGTCAGTTCATCACTGGCCATTTTTTCGCTTGCAACATTTTCACTTCTTTCCCGCCAACATCAAAATGTACTCAACGTTTCATTCGGCAATGTAAATGGCTTACCCTTGCGATGCGGGTGCTTCTCCCCCCACCCCCCATTCTGCTTTGCCAACTGCGCCGTTAACGCACTCTCTCCACTCAAGCGGTCCGCCATACTCAGCAAAGTTGCTTCTGGTGTAGCGGGGATGCGAATTCCCAACCACTCGGCTCCCGGTGCAGCAGTCAACGCGTGAATCAGCGACAGGTAATGCCTTTCAGCAATAACAATGCGATTAGTTGCTAACGACGCAGCAATCCATTCTAAGACTGTGTGCCGATGACCAACCAACCTGCCACGATCCGTCATGCCCCAACCATTGCTCCATTGGATATATTCCGCTGCCTTGCCGACATCATGCAACACGGCCGCAGCCAGACTGATACCCAGATTGGCTTGCGGATATTTTGCGGCAAGCACCGTGACCGTTTCGGCCACTTCAACGGTATGACGCAAATTCCCGTTCTGATAAGCATGGTGGTCACTCATTGACGCGGGGCAATCACAGAAGTGATGGAAGCGAACACCGTTCCACAACACCGCTGTGATGAGATGGTGCAGATAGTCCGGCAACTTGTCCATCATGCGCTTTGCACGCCCGACCAGTTCGCGATCCTTAACCCAACTGAGCGGTACAGTCTCAAACAGGTTGATGCCTTTGATGGGATGTTCCATCAGAACCAACCTTGCAATCTGTAGAGCACCGCTCACACAGGTACACGGTAATTTCCAACGGACTGATACCAACAGATTGGCCTTCAAGCGAATGTCTGGTTGAGACTGGTTGAATGACACCGTCAAACTCACTTTGTCATGAAACAACTGCACACGATATTCCGTGCTGCGCCCATTAGCTCCAGGTGTGGCTGAAATCGCTACGATGCGGAACACGCTGGGCATTTGATCGAGTGACGGTATATTTTGAATGTTATCCATGGCTGGACTCCTTTACTGGTTCTGTTGTTTGTGCACCTGTTAGTTGATTTGGCTTCAGTTCATCTTTGGCGTTGATGGCTTGCTCACCGCCCGCTCCGTTCTGCATCAACAAACGTTCGAACGCGCTGCCGTCTTGACGGGTTAAGTTGGGCACATAGCGTGAGTACACTCGGAACAGCATCTCAGTGGTGGTGTGCCCCATCTGTTTTGCAATCCACTCAGGAGCCTCACCAGATGCCAACCACAAAGTCGCTGCGGTATGCCGTGTTTGATAGGCACGCCGTGGCTTTAAGCCCAGATAGCGCAGCAGCGGATACCACACACGGTTGGTAACGTTCTTGTTATCAAGCGGTTTGCCATTGCGCGTGCAGAACACATAGTCGCACTTGCCCAGTGTGATTTTCTCCTGCGCTTTGAGCGCGTCATACACCACGTTCGACATTTGAATGTCGCGTTGCGAACTGTCGTTCTTGGTATATTCATCCTCACCCAGCACGAAGGTTTCACGGATCAAAATCAACCTGCGCTCGAAGTCGACATACTTCCATTTCAGGCCGTCCGCTTCCCCACTACGCATACCGGTAAAGAAGCGCATGGTGTAGTAGCTGCGAAAATCGGGACGAACCGTTGCCAAAAATGTTTTGACTTCATCCAAGGTGAACGGATCGACATCGGTGCGCTTCACTTTTAGTTGTTTGATATTCTGGTACGGCGTGCGAAAATCAAATCGGTCGGCGGCTTCATTAATGACCTGCCTCAACAAATTAATAATTCTGTTGATGCGGCGATTGCTCAGCATTGTTGTCTTGCCCCGTGCCTGTACTTTGGCGAGCTCAGCACGGTATCCAAGTATGTCTGGCTTGGTGATTCTGCCGACCTCCCATTCGCCCCAGCGTGGAATGACACGCCCATCCAAATCGGCACGGATGTTGGTTTTGTGGGAACGTCTCCATTCGACTTCTTTTTCTGCGTACCACGTTTCAGCAAAGTCGCGCAGCAGCGGTGTACCTGCCACACCCGCAGTATTTTTACTGTCAACTTGCCCAATTGCACCCGCGACGGCCACGGCTACTTGATCGATTGATGCAGGTGGAGCTGCCTCTTCAAACTTTTCCGCGTTCTTGCTGGCCGGAAAGTAACGACGATAATCAAATGTTCCTGCTGCGATTTCTGCTTCGATGTGATCGAGAACTTTTTGTACCTTTTTGCGATTTACCGTGTTGTCTGGAAGCGCGGTTTCTTCACGGCAGCGGATTCCTTTGAGATAAAAATCAATAATCAAGCAGTTATTTCTCTTGCGAACTTGAATACTAGCCATTGCACACCTCGCCGTTTGCCATTGGAATGCCGAGTTGACCACATGAGTTTTTCATGTCGCGCTCAATCGCTTCCCAAATATAGAGAATCTTGCGACCACCAAATGGACGAAAATAATGAATACCTTCAATTAATACGCTGTCTTTTAATCGGTCACGTATTGTCCGAGAGTCATAGTGGATACGCTCAGATAAGGCATCAGTTGTTAAGTAAGTTTGATTCATTGAATTTACTCCTAAGTTAGTTAATAAATACACTTGGGTGCATATATATCCAAATGTGCAGATATATTAACAACAATAACAAACAATTGCAACTACTAATTAACAAGTGTTAATATATCTGCACAATGATTAGATTTCGGATACAGGAATTACTTGCAGAAAAACAGTTCAAGGATGGTCGCAGAGTGACCATTTCCGAACTGTCCGATGCCACGGGCATCAATCGCGGAACGCTATCCAAGATGGTCAATCAAAAAGGCTACAGCACCGTCACAAACAACATCGATCAACTATGCACGTTCTTTGAATGCCAAGTTGGTGATGTCATGGAATTCATCGATGATTAGTCGACCGGCACTGGCTCCTTCGTATTTTGATTAAGGCACAGCAAATATCACGCCTTAGTATTAATCGCATCACTGCAAGCCAACAACAAAAAGCCCGTCACAAGTGAGCTGGCATCGTAAAATTGTGCATGGGAGTCATGTGCTTAAAGGAAAGGACTGAGCACGACTTTAGCCAATTAGGCCGTTGCATAGAGGATAAAGTTGGTAGTCACCAAGACTTGTAGTCGGATTTCCCCGACAAGTAACCAAGAATAATTTATCGTAGTCACCAAACAGTCACCGTTTTAGTCACCAGTAGTCACCAAAATTTTATTGCGCATTTTGACGACTATCGGTCACATGACCATAAGTCTGATTTTGGTGCGCTCGGCGGGAATCGAACCCACCACCCTCGGCTTCGGAAACCGATACTCTATCCAAATGAGCTACGAGCGCGTGTGGAAAAAACCAAGAATTTCAGAGAAATCTGAAAAGTGGAGCAAAGGTCATTTTACCTCATCACCACAAAATGACCATAAGCTTCGGAAGCTTATGGTCATCCGGGCGCGTTAAGGTAAAATGACCGTAAGCCACATTTTCAATTTTCCTCCTGAATGCCCGTAGCTCATCTGGATAGAGTGACAGTTTCCGAAGCTGTAGGTAGTGGGTTCGACTCCCGCCGGGCATACCAAATTCAGACTTTAGGTCACAAGTCTTTCTCAAAAAGACTCTGCGTCCAAAATGTGCCTAATCCGCGCCCAATTTCTTTTGGCCAGATCAATACAGGCAAGGCGGCAATTCAGACTGCCAGTTTGGCTGAAATCCCGTAAAATGCGCGCTTTGTCATTGCTTAGAAATAATCCATGCTTACCTTTCAGCAAATCATTCTGAACCTGCAAAATTATTGGGATAAACAGGGTTGCGCGTTGTTGCAACCTTACGATATGGAAGTCGGTGCGGGTACTTCGCACACCGCTACGTTTTTGCGCGCGTTGGGACCGGAGCCTTGGAAAGCCGCATATGTTCAGCCTTCGCGCCGCCCCAAGGATGGTCGCTACGGTGAGAATCCCAATCGTTTGCAGCACTACTACCAGTTTCAGGTAGTGCTCAAACCTGCCCCTGCGAACATTCTGGAGCTGTATCTCGGTTCGTTGGAAGCACTTGGGTTTGATCTGAAAAAAAATGACATTCGTTTTGTTGAGGACGATTGGGAAAATCCGACGCTGGGAGCGTGGGGCTTGGGTTGGGAGGTGTGGTTGAACGGCATGGAAGTGACGCAGTTCACCTATTTCCAGCAAGTCGGCGGAATCGAGTGCAAACCCATCACGGGCGAAATCACTTACGGTTTGGAGCGGTTGGCGATGTATCTCCAAGGCGTGGAAAGTGTTTATGACCTGACTTGGACACCGGGCGTATCTTACGGTGACGTGTATCACCAGAATGAAGTCGAGCAATCTACCTACAACTTTGAACACAGTGACGTGGAGTTTTTACTCGGCGCGTTCGGCAGTTATGAAAAGCAAGCCAAACATTTGATGGAGCAGCAGCTCGCACTGCCCGCTTACGAGCAGGTGTTGAAAGCCGCGCACAGCTTTAATTTGCTGGATGCGCGTGGCGCAATTTCAGTGACTGAACGGGCTGCTTATATTGGACGGATTCGCAATCTTGCACGCACTGTTGCCACTTCGTATTTGGATAGCCGCGCAAGGTTGGGCTTCCCGATGGCACCGAAGGCGTGGGCCGATGAAGTGTTGGCGCAGATTGAAAAAAGGGCTGCCTGATGACTACAAAAAATTTACTGGTCGAGTTGTTTGTTGAGGAGCTGCCGCCGAAGGTGCTAAAGAAGCTGGGTGAAGCATTTGGACAGATGTTATTCAAAGAGCTTCAAAATTCAAACTGCCTTGCTGAAAGTGCAACATTAACTACTTTTGCCTCGCCGCGTCGTTTAGCCGCACATATATCAAATGTGTTAGCAGAGGGTGCTCAGAAGCCTGTAAAAATGAAGCTGATGCCAGTCTCTATCGCGCTTGATGCAAATAATAAGTCGTCACCCGCACTAGCCAAGAAACTCCAAGGACTCGGTTTAGAGTATCTGCTTACAGCCACTCAGACTGTTTGGGATATGCGTATTTTAAGAGAGAGTGACGGCAAAACTGATGCGCTGTTTTATATAGACCAGCCTAGCCCCCAACCTTTTTCTCATGCTGTCCAAAAAGGTCTCTCTCAAATTGAAAGCAGTTTGCCCATTCCAAAGGTAATGACTTACCAGCTTGCAGATGGCTGGAGTGATGTGAAGTTCGTAAGACCAGCTCACCGACTTATAGTCTTGTATGGCTCAGAGGTGGTGAATGTTGATCCACGACATCCTGACCGTCCGGTAACCATGTTGGGCTTGCAGGCTGGGCGCACCACTCAAGGCCATCGATTTGAAGCAAGCAGTGCCAGCTTGGATATCTGTGCCGCCGACACCTACGAGGAGCAAATGGAGAGCGAAGGTGCAGTTATCCCGTCTTTTGAAAAGCGCCGCGCTGAGATCGTGCGTCAGCTGACTGATGCCGCCGTCAAAGAAAATCTCAGGCCAATTGATGATGACGCATTGTTAGATGAAGTAACTGCGTTGGTTGAACGTCCCAATGTACTGCTCGGAAAATTTGAAACAGAATTCCTCGAAGTACCGCAGGAATGTTTGATTTTGACCATGAAGGCAAATCAAAAATATTTCCCGCTGCTGGATAACAACGGCAAGCTCACTAACAAATTTCTGATCGTTTCCAACATTCGTCCAGCAGATGCCAGCTTGGTGATTGGCGGCAACGAGCGTGTGGTGCGTCCGCGTTTGGCGGATGCAAAATTTTTCTTCAACCAAGATCGCAAAAAGACTTTGGCATCGCGTGTGGAAGGGTTGAGTAAAGTGGTGTATCACAATAGGCTCGGCACACAAGGCGAGCGAGTGGAACGTGTTCGCGCCATCGCTAAAGCCATTGGGCAGCAATTGGGTGGTGATGCCTTGGCAGACCAAGCAGACCAAGCCGCGATGTTAGCTAAGGCAGATTTGCTCACCGATATGGTGGGCGAATTTCCTGAGCTGCAAGGCATCATGGGTCGCTACTACGCTAAGCACGATGGATTGAGTGATGACATTGCATTTGCAATTGAAGACCACTACAAACCACGCTTCGCAGGCGATGAATTACCACGTAATCAGGTTGGCATTTGTGTGGCACTGGCCGACAAATTAGAAACGCTGGTGGGTATGTTTGGTATCGGGCAGATACCGACTGGGGATAAAGATCCGTTCGCGCTGCGTCGTCATGCGTTGGGTGTAATTCGGATGCTGGTAGAAAAGGAAGTGCAAATCGGATTGAATGAGTTGTTCGGTATTGCACTGCGAGTATTCCCATCATTCACCAAAGATGCAGCACTACAGTTAGAAGATTTTATTTATGATCGCCTCTCTGGAGTATTCCGCGAACAAAATTACAGTGTCCAAGAAATTGATGCGGTTCTTACTTTACGTCCCCAGCGGTTTAATGATGCATCAAAGCGTTTGGCAGCTGTACATGCTTTTACTGAACTCCCAGAAGCGATTGCGCTAGCAGTGGCAAATAAGCGTGTTGGCAATATCCTCAAGAAAGTAGAGGGCGAAGTTTCATTAAAAGTTAATCCTAATTTATTTATTGAGCCCGCCGAGCAAATGCTTATTGCTGAGCTAACGATAGTTACCCCAAAGGTTTCCTTGCAATATAACATGGGTAATTACACAGCTTCGTTGCAAGCCCTTGCCGCGCTGCGTGTTCCAGTCGATGCGTTCTTCGACAGCGTGATGGTGAACGCTGAAGATTTGGCACTACGCGCCAATCGTCTTGCATTGCTAGCACAGTTGCATCGGGCAATGAATCGCGTCGCTGACCTTTCCAAGCTCGCCGCATAAATGAGTTTGCTATCAACTAACGACGAGCGACTAACGACTGCCTTATGAAACTCATCATTCTTGACCGCGATGGAGTCATCAATTTTGATTCCGACCAGTTCATCAAAAAGCCGAAAGAATGGCGGCCAATACCGGGCAGCCTTGAAGCCATCGCACAGCTGAACCAAGCGAATTATCGCGTGGTGGTGGCGACCAATCAGTCTGGTATCGGACGCGGTTTGTTTGATATGCCGATGTTGAATTCCATTCACGACAAGATGCACAAGGCGTGTGCTTTGGTGGGGGCGCGTATCGATGCGGTGTTTTTTTGCCCGCACACCAGTGAAAATAAGTGCAATTGTCGCAAACCAAAAGCAGGCATGTTGGAAGAAATTGCCTCGCGCTATAACGTGAATTTAGCGGGCGTTCCTGCGGTTGGCGATTCGTTGCGCGACTTGCAAGCGGGTGCGGCTCTGGGTGCGCAACCTTATCTGGTGTTGACGGGCAAGGGTACGAAGACGCAAGCAGCGGGTGGACTGCCTGAAGGTACGCAGGTATTCGCCGACTTGCCTGATGTAGTCAAAGAGTTATTGAAAAACTAAAGAGACGCTGATTAGAAATAAAAACATAAGCCACAGAGTACACAGAGTTCACAGAGAGGGGGCAGCGACTTATGGTGTTTTGTCACGAAGAATAATTTTGTGGTGACTCCGTTTTTCTCTGTGGTCTCTGTGTACTCTGTGGCTTGCATTTAGGTCTTGAAGATTTTTTGGAGTTGCTAATGCTGGTTATTCGTTCGTTGATTTTCTTGTTGCTGCAAATCATCATCACGCCGATTTTTTCCACTTTGGCTTTGCTGTCCTTTCCATTCAGTCGCCTTACACGTTACAAGATTATTTCGCAGTGGGCAAAGATGATGCTGCCGATTTTGCGCGTGGTGTGCGGCATTCGTCATGAAGTGAAAGGCATCGAAAATTTACCCACTGAGCCGTGCATCGTATTGTGCAAACATCAATCGGCCTGGGAAACTTTGGCATTGCAAAAAATCTTTCCACCGCAGGTGTGGGTGTTGAAGCGCGAATTATTTTGGATTCCATTTTTTGGCTGGGCCTTGGCGTTAACCAGTCCGATTGGTATTAAGCGCAGCGATGGGAAAGGCGCGATGAAGCAATTGCTCAAGCAGGGTAAGGAACGATTGGCACAAGGTTTCTGCGTGGTAATTTTTCCCGAAGGTACACGCATTCCATATGGACAACGCGGCAAGTACAAAATTGGCGGTGCGATGTTGGCGGCGAGTAGCGGCGTGCCCGTGATACCTGTCGCGCATAACGCGGGACGTTTATGGGGGCGCAATGCGTTCAGCAAGCATCCCGGCGTGATTACCATGAGCATCGGTTCGCCGATAGCAACGAAGGGGCTGAAAGCGGAAGAGATTAACGCCAAGGTCGAAGCATGGATTGAAAATGAGATTCAGTTGCTTGAACATTAAAAAATATCCGTTCGCCCTGGCAATTCCACATCCAATTTATTGGATAGTGGATTGCGTACTTTTAGTGCTGAGCTTGTCGAAGGGTGATCGGTATCTGCAATATCAATCCGTTGATGGTTCGACAAGCTCACCACGAACGGATTGGATTGGTGTTTTTTGATGTTAGAGAAGCTACGCAATTTAGTTGCTAAGCCCACCGTTGAGCAACGCGCCACCCACCTTGCTGGCAAACAGATTGCCTACACCCTAAAACGCAGTAGCAAACGCCGCAGCATCGGCCTGCGCATAGACCATCGTGGACTCACCGTGAGTATGCCGTTACGAGCATCGGAAAAATGGCTAGACACGGTATTGCAAGAGAAGGCTGAATGGGTGGTGGCAAAACTCGATGGCTGGCAATCTCGCATCCCCGTTGAGACTAAATGGGCGGATGGAGAGTTGCTAGATTATCTGGGTGATCAGCTTACGTTGCGAATAGAGACCAGTTTGTTTTCCGCACCCGCGCAGCAGCGAACAAATGAGTTGTGGGTGTTTGTGAAAAGCGATTATTCGCCGCACAAAATCGAGCAGGCGGTTATGCGCTGGTACCAACAAGAAGCTTTACCTTTATTCAAACAACGCGTTGACCATTACGCCCCTCTGCTCAATGTTGCACCGCACATGATTAAATTGTCGAACGCCAAAACACAATGGGGATGCTGCACGGCTCGCGGCACAGTTCATTTGAATATACAGCTCATCAAATTGCCGTTGCACTTGATCGACTATGTGGTGATACATGAACTCGCCCACTTGCGCGAAATGAATCATTCCGCCGCGTTCTGGCAAGAAGTTGGAAGCGTCTGTCCTGATTACTTACAACATCGTGCAGAGCTTAAAGCCATTGCTCTGTAGGGTCTCTCCAGACTTCAGCTTTATAATCCGAAGAAAATCCTTTAGGTGCAATCATGCGTCGTAAATTTTATTTAAGTATTGCTTTGATCTTGCTGTTGCAAGCGTGCGGTCATAAAGGCCCGCTCACTTTGCCAGTAGAAAAAGCACAACCCGCCACCCCTTCTATTCAACCCACAAAATAATGATGAACAATTACTTTCACTATAAAAATGATGCGCTACATGTCGAGCAAGTGCCGTTGGCAGACATCGCTGAAAAATTTGGCACGCCTTGCTATGTGTATTCACGCGCCGCTTTGACGGATGGTATTAGCCAGTTCAAAAATGCGTTGCAAGGTAGAGCGCATTTGATCTGTTATGCGGTGAAAGCTAATTCTAATTTGGCGATTTTGAATGTGTTTGCACGCATGGGCGCGGGCTTCGATATTGTTTCGGGCGGCGAATTAAAACGCGTGCTGGCGGCTGGCGGCGATGCGCGCAAGGTGGTTTTTTCAGGGGTCGGAAAAACCATTGAAGAAATGCGTATGGCATTGGATGCGAACATTCTCTGCTTCAACGTCGAGTCGGCAGCTGAGTTGGACAGGCTGAATGAAGTCGCCGGCAGCATGGGTAAAGTTGCGGCGATTAGCTTGCGTGTGAATCCTGATGTGGATGCAAAAACGCATCCGTATATTTCCACCGGCTTGAAGCAAAATAAATTCGGTGTGGCTTACACCGAAGCGATTGCGCTATATCGCAAAGCACGCGATATGAAGAGTCTGCACATCACGGGGATGGACTGCCACATTGGTTCACAGCTCACCGAGACCAGCCCATTTGTCGCGGCGATAGAAAAAGTTTTGGCACTGGTTGACGCGTTAGCGGCGGAAGGAATCCATCTTGAACATTTAGACTTGGGCGGTGGTTTAGGAATTCGTTATGACGACGAAACACCACCCGCAATTGCGGATTATGTCGCTGCAATTTTGAACGGTTTGCGCGGACGAACCGAGAAGCTAATTCTTGAACCTGGTCGGGTGCTCGTTGGAAATGCGGGTGTGCTTTTGACTAAAGTTGAATACCTCAAGCACGGCGAAGAAAAAAATTTCGCAATTGTTGATGCAGCGATGAACGACTTGATGCGCCCCGCTTTGTATGATGCGTATCATCAAATTTTACCTGTATCGCGTGAAAAAAATGCGACGCTAACTTACGAAATCGTCGGACCAATTTGTGAAACGGGCGACTTCATCGGACGTGCGAGAGAATTATCAATCTCCCCGCAATCCTTATTGGCTGTGCTTTCTGCGGGCGCGTACGGTATGAGCATGAGTTCAAATTACAACACGCGTGGTCGTGCTGCGGAAGTGGTGGTGGATGGTGGTGAGGCGCATTTAGTGCGTGAGCGTGAGACGGTGGAACAATTGTTCGCAGGCGAAAAAATAATTTTTTGACTGTCGTAATTTTCGCAAACATTGCTAAGAAATTTGTTGCGTGATTTTTCAATCATCGCTACAGTACCGATGCCGCAAGCGTCTTTCGCTAACAATAGGGCGTTTGGGTGTGTATTGAGTCGTAGAAAATTTCTAAATTAATAATGGAGAATTAAAATGGCAACAACAGCTAAAACGCCCGCAGCGAAAAAACCAGTAGCAAAAAAAGCAGTAGCCGCAAAAAAGCCAACCGTTAAAAAAGCAGTCGCTAAACCAGCAGTGAAAAAAGCAGTCGCTAAAAAGCCAATCGCTAAAAAAGCGGCAGCCAAGCCTGCTGCAAAAAAAGCAGTAGCCGCAAAAAAGCCAACCGTTAAAAAAGCAGCCGCTAAACCAGCAGTGAAAAAAGCAGTCGCTAAAAAGCCAATCGCTAAAAAAGCGGCAGCCAAGCCAGTTGCAAAAAAAGTAGCGGCGAAGAAGCCGGCCGCTAAAAAAGCAGTCACCAAGGTCGCAGCTAAACCAGCGGCAAAAAAAGCGGTAGCGAAAAAGCCGGCGGCGAAAAAAGTGGTCACCAAGCCAGCAGGCAAGGGCATTCTAGGCGCGTAATTGTGCGCGGAGGGCGGAGCATTTCCGCCCTGATTTTATCCCGCTGTTTGTGTAATCCCGCAGCCTTGCTGTGCGGCTTGTTGCTTCCTCGTTAGACGAGGAATATCGTTGCCAATCCCAAGAAGATAAAGAATCCACCGCTATCGGTAATCGCGGTAATCATTACACTGGATCCAATGGCAGGATCGCGTCCAAACTTTTGCATCACGAGCGGAATAATCATGCCGACTGCTGCGCCGACCAGCAGGTTAAGCAGCATGGCACTGGTCATCACTACGCCCAGCGCAGCGTTGTGATACAGAAAGTAGGCAAACAGTCCTGCAACGCCGCCCCATACCAAGCCGTTCAATCCGCTGATGGCAAATTCTTTCAGCAGCAGCCTGCGTGCATTGCCTTGTGTAACTTGTCCCAACGCCATCGAGCGGATAATAATGGTGGTGGTTTGATTGGCGGAGTTGCCCGCAATCCCCGCAACAATAGGCATGAGCGTGGCGAGGGCAACAAATTTTTCGATGGTATTTTCAAAGCCGCCGATCACCCGCGAGGCGAAAAATGCGGTGCACAAATTAAGTGCCAGCCACAGCCAACGGTTCTGCGCGCTCTTCCATACCGATGCAAAAATATCTTCCTCTTCGCGCAGCCCTGCTTGATTGAGCAAATCATTTTCAGATTCAGTGCGAATGTAATCCAGTACCGCGTTGACGGTGACACGCCCTACCAGCTTGCCCTCTTCATCAATTACGGGCGCGGACACCAAGTCGTAACGCTCGAATGCTTGAGCGGCTTGAGCGGCCTTCTCATCGGGATGCAGCTGAATAGTGTCGGAGAGCATCAGGCTGCCGACGCTAAGTTCAGGCTCATTCACGACGATGAGATTGATCGGCAGCACTCCTTTGAATTTATCGTCCCGATCAACGACAAAAACCTGGTCGGTATGGTCCGGTAATTCTTCAAAGCGGCGCAGATAGCGCGACACCACCTCCAGCGTGATGTCCTCGCGCACGTGAATCATGCTGAAGTCCATCAGTGCACCCACGCAGTCCTCCGGATACGACATCGCTTCGCGTAACTGCTCGCGCTCTTCGATAGAGAGTGATTTGAACACGTCGCGCATGACATTCTGCGGCAAATCGGGAGCGAGGTCGGCGAGTTCATCCGTATCCAATTGACCTGCCGCCGCGCTCAACTCTTCGCGGTTCATTGTCGCAATTAGCGAGTCACGAACCGCGTCGGAAACCTCAATTAGAATTTCACCATCGCGTTCCGACTTAACCAAATCCCACACCAACAAACGTTGGTTGATAGGCAGCGCTTCTAGGATGTACGCGATGTCGGCGGGGTGCAAAGTGTCGAGTTTGCGGTGCAGCTCGGCAAGATGTTGCTTGTGCAGCAGTGAATCCACTACGTTGTGGCGATCCTCGCGCGGAATAACCGCGCGGTGCGCGATGGTTTCCAATAGCTCGTGTTTATGCAGCAGTGACTCCACCTGCTTGAGGTGATCTTGCACATTTTCGGAGTGATGATCGTCGTGATTGAAGTTTTGCATCGCGTAGCTTACGGGTATATCTGAATAATATAGAGGTGCTCCGATTAAATTGCGCACCATTGTTAAAGAAAAGGTCGTTCGGCGAAATGCTGGAGGCTGTTATCCCCCCGCAATTATGACTCTTTTTTGTAAGAAGGGGCTTCTATCAATCCAAATTTCGTCGCGATACTGCGTTGCTCACAAAAAAACAACGTGCGCAGCGACTGTGTTTGGTGGGGAGGCCTCTTGCGGGTTTGTCTCGCTTGGAACTTTGAATTGATAGAAGCCCCCCAAGGGCAATGGCTTATTCGCCACTTGGATGACGGGCGAGACGGCGTGATAAGCCACGAGCACATAAGAAAACCCTGCGAAGACCATCGTTGTTGCTTGGCTTGCGAGTATAGGCTTCGGGTGTAAATATCCCTGAGTTCGGGTATAATCCGCCGCTTTTATGCGGCTCTACACTTGGTAGTGTAGCTTCGCAGAGCATCATGTAATTGGAATAAATATGGCAAAGCCTAAAGATAAGAAGAAACCGACCAGCAAACCTGCTGTGGTGATTGAGCAATCTGCTGCGGATCAGCAACAAGATATTGATGCGCGCCGCACGCGCCTGAAAGCCCTGATTGTGTTGGGTAAAGAGCGCGGCTACCTGACTTACGCGGAAATCAATGATCACCTGCCGGACATGCTTGAAGTCGAGCAGGTCGAAGGTGTAGTGAGCATGATTAACGAGATGGGTGTGACGGTGTGCGATGTCGCGCCTGATGCCGAGTCAATGATTATGACGGACGCTGCGCCGCCCGTGGCAAACGAAGATGCGGTAGAGGAAGCCGAGGCTGCGCTGTCCACCGTTGATTCGGAGTTTGGACGCACCACCGACCCTGTGCGGATGTACATGCGCGAGATGGGTACGGTCGAGTTACTGACCCGCGAAAAAGAAATTGCGATTGCCAAGCGCATCGAAGAAGGTCTGAAGCATATGATTCAGGCAATTTCGATGTGCCCTGCAACCATTGCGGAAATTTTAGCCTTAGCAACAAAAATCGAGTCCGATCAAATGCGTGTTGACGAGTTGATCGACGGTTTCGTGGATGTTGAAGATGACACCATGGTGGCAGCCACAACCGTGAGTGAAGAGGCTGAATCAGAAGCTGAAGAAGAGCCCGAGGAGGAAGATGAAGAGGCGGCGGCGGCGGAAGCAGCGGCAGAGGCTGCCGCTAACTTGGCGCAATTAAAAGCTGATGCGCTAGAACGCTTTGCCATTATTTCTGACTTGTTCAGCAAGATCGGCAAGGCTTACGAAAAGCACGGCTATCGCAGCAAGCAATATGACAAGTTGCAAGCGGGCATCACTGAAGAATTGATGAAATTTCGCTTCTCCGCCAAGCAGGTAGATGCTTTATGTGACACCATGCGCGGCTTGGTTGAAGAGGTGCGTCGCAGCGAACGCAGCATTCAAGATATGTGCGTGGTTAAAGGCAAAATGCCGCGCCCTTATTTCATCAAAACCTTTCCTGAAAACGAAGAAAATTTGCAGTGGGTTGCGCAAGAGCTCAAAGTTAAAAAACCTTATAGCGAAACTTTGGGGCGTTACGAATACGCGATTGTTGAGAAGCAGCAACAGCTGCTTGATTTGCAGCTACGCGTTGGCATTCCTATCCTCGACTTGAAAGAAATCAATCGCCAGATGACAAATGGCGAAGCAAAGGCGCGCCGTGCCAAACGTGACATGATCGAAGCTAACCTGCGTTTGGTGATTTCTATCGCCAAAAAATATACTAATCGCGGGTTGCAATTTCTCGATCTGATTCAAGAGGGTAACATCGGGCTGATGAAGGCGGTGGATAAGTTTGAATATCGTCGCGGCTATAAATTCTCGACTTATGCGACTTGGTGGATACGCCAAGCTATTACCCGCTCTATCGCAGATCAGGCGCGTACTATCCGTATCCCGGTACACATGATCGAAACCATCAATAAAATGAATCGTATCTCCCGCCAAATCATGCAAGAAACTGGGCAGGAAGCGGACATCGCGACGTTAGTGGTGAAGATGGAAATGCCGGAAGATAAAATCCGCAAAATTTTCAAAATCGCCAAAGAGCCAATCTCCATGGAAACGCCTGTAGGTGACGATGATGACTCGCATTTGGGTGACTTTATCGAAGACACGCACACTGCCGTACCTATTGACGCAGCAATCTACGACAGCCTGCGTGGTGCAACCTCCGATATTTTAGATAGCCTGACTCAGCGCGAAGCTAAAGTATTGAGAATGCGCTTTGGTATCGAAATGAATACTGACCACACACTGGAAGAAGTCGGCAAACAATTCGATGTGACGCGCGAGCGTATTCGCCAAATAGAAGCCAAGGCATTGCGTAAGCTGCGTCACCCATCGCGTTCGGAAAAGCTGAAAAGCTTCCTCGATAGCGAAAACTAGGCTAATAAGAGCTTTCGGGTCTGTAGCTCAGTTGGTTAGAGCAGAGGACTCATAATCCTTTGGTCGAAGGTTCAAGTCCTTCCAGACCCACCAATATAATCAAGGCTTGCAGCGATGCGAGCCTTTTTTATTTGGTGACCGTAGCCAAATCGTAGCTCAACAACTTTACCGAATCCAACCGAGCCGCCGCACTTGCCAGATGGTCAGGTGCAAGGTGTGCACACATAAGAAATGGAAGTTACTGTCCAATCAAGCGGAGCCACCTCTAACCCTCTTGTAATTAAACAATTCATCCTCATGTTGGCACTCTTGGGTGGGGAGTGCTAAACTTCGCCTCCAAATTTTTTCAATCGTTTTTAGGAGACTCAGCATGAAAATTCGTCCATTGCACGACCGTGTAATCGTTAAACGCATGGAAGAGGAGCGTAAAACCGCTTCAGGTATCGTTATTCCTGATGCAGCAACTGAAAAACCCGATCAAGGCGAAATTATCGCCGTGGGTAACGGCAAGACAAGTGATGACGGAAAATTGCAGCCTATGAGCGTCAAGGTTGGCGACAAGGTATTGTTCGGCAAATATGCAGGTCAAGCCTTCAAAATGAACGGCGATGAATATATGACGATGCGTGAAGATGACATCATCGGCATCGTTGAAGCGTAATCAACTTTAGAAATTTCAGGAGAAAAATCATGGCAGCAAAAGACGTAAAATTTCACGACGCAGCGCGTGCAAAGATGGTGGTTGGTGTAAACATTTTGGCCGACGCAGTTAAAGTAACGCTCGGCCCCAAGGGTCGTAACGTGGTGTTGGATCGCTCATACGGCGCACCAACCATCACTAAAGACGGTGTATCTGTAGCAAAAGAAATCGAACTGAAAGACAAGTTCGAAAACATGGGTGCTCAGATGGTCAAAGAAGTTGCTTCCAAAACTTCTGATGTGGCGGGTGACGGTACAACCACCGCAACGGTGTTGGCTCAATCTATCGTTCAAGAAGGCATGAAGTTTGTCGCTGCCGGCATGAATCCGATGGACTTGAAGCGCGGTATCGACAAGGCTGTGATTGCAGCTGTTGCTGAACTGAAATCGATGTCCAAACCATGCACTACCAGCAAAGAAATCGCTCAAGTAGGCAGCATCTCCGCGAACTCTGACACCGTGATCGGCGAAAAAATTGCCGCTGCGATGGAAAAAGTGGGCAAAGAGGGCGTGATTACCATTGAAGATGGTACGGGCTTGGAAGATGAGTTGGACATCGTTGAAGGTATGCAGTTTGATCGTGGCTATTTGTCACCGTACTTCATCAACAACCAAGATCGCCAATTGGCACTCATGGAAAATCCATTCATCTTGTTGCATGACAAAAAAGTTTCCAACATCCGTGACCTGTTGCCAATTTTGGAACAAGTCGCAAAGGCAGGTCGCCCATTGCTGATTATCGCGGAAGATGTGGATGGCGAAGCATTGGCAACGCTGGTAGTGAATAACATTCGCGGCATTTTGAAGACGGTTGCAGTTAAAGCACCGGGCTTCGGTGATCGTCGTAAAGCCATGTTGGAAGACATCGCGATTTTGACGGGCGGCACTGTGATTGCTGAAGAAGTCGGTCTGACTTTGGAAAAAGCCACTCTCGCTGAATTGGGTCAAGCCAAGCGTATCGAAGTGGGCAAAGACAATTCCATCATCATTGACGGCGCAGGTAAAGAAGATGCGATCAAAGGTCGTATCGGTCAAATCAACAAGCAAGCTGAAGAATCAACCAGCGATTACGACAAAGAAAAATTGCAAGAACGCAAAGCCAAGCTGGCTGGCGGCGTTGCAGTAATCAAAGTTGGCGCAGCAACTGAAGTGGAAATGAAAGAAAAGAAAGCGCGTGTTGAAGATGCCTTGCACGCTACTCGTGCCGCAGTTGAAGAAGGTATCGTCCCTGGCGGCGGCGTAGCATTGTTGCGCGCTAAGGCTGCGGTTGCCAAGCTGAAGGGCGACAACCACGATCAAGATGCGGGCATCACCATCGTGTTGCGTGCCATGGAATCACCGTTGCGCGCGATTGTATTCAACGCTGGCGAAGAAGCCTCTGTGGTGATCAACAAAGTGTTGGAAGGCAAAGGCAACTTTGGCTACAACGCAGCGACTGGCGTGTATGCAGACATGTTGGAAATGGGTGTGGTTGACCCAACCAAAGTTACTCGCACTGCCTTGCAAAATGCAGCGTCGATTGCTGGCTTGATGTTGACCACGGCTTGCATGGTTGCCGAGTTGCCGGAAGACAAGCCAGCAGCTGGCGGTATGGGCGGTGGTGATATGGGTGGTATGGGCGGCATGATGTAATAAAACTGCTAGTTTTTAGCAGTAATAAGCAAACCCCGCTACGGCGGGGTTTGTCATTTAGCGTGTTATCGGTATAATGCGCGGCTTCGCGAGTTGGCCAGTTTTTACTAAGGCAGGCGAAATAAGTGATAATGGCCTGGTAGCTCAGTCGGTAGAGCAGAGGATTGAAAATCCTTGTGTCGGTGGTTCGATTCCGCCCCGGGCCACCAAAAAACAAAGGGTTGCACTCGTTGCAGCCCTTTTCATTTTCTCTTTGTCAACAAACCGTCAGCGGCTGCGTGTTGTGGGTGCGTTGATGCTTCACAGCCGCGCAAGCGGATTAAATGCCTTTGCCTCCTGCAAATGATCTGGCGCAAGATGTGCATAGCGCATCGTCATGGTTAAACTAGGGGACTCATTCTTCACTCGGATCGTGGTAGCCAGTATTGCGCTCATGATTATCAACACGTACTGCGCCAATTCGGCATGATTGCATCCATGAGCCGAAAGGGGGATTGTTGGGATAACGCGCCGATGGAAAGTTTCTGGGGAACGTTGAAGAACGAGCTCGTTCATCACCGACAATTCAAAACCAGACAGGAAGCAATTCAGGAGATTACCGAGTACATCGAGGTCTTCTATAACCGACAACGCAAGCAGGCAAGACTGGGCTATCTGCCACCTGTTGCGTTTACACAGCGATACAATAACAGTACTCGCTGCTTAACCCGTTGGACTCTTTGATTGACAGCAGAGGTCACCTCCTGGGCCATGTTTTTTGACGGGGTCAAAACCTCCAAGAAGCTGTCGGCCACTGTCCGCGTTCAGGCAGTGTACACCCCTGTGTTTCTATGCATAAGGGGCGCGGCAAGCCGTGTGGGCGGTTTTTTAAGATGTCACGCTCCATTTTGACCCGTGCAAGTTCTGCCCTTAAATGCGCCAGTTCCATCTGCTCCGCGCTAACAGGTCTGGCTCCAGCTCCGGTCAGTTTGCCTTTGGTCGCTTGCCTTACCCAGCTATCCAAGGTCTGGTTGGGAATGCCCAATACTTTAGCGGTGACGGAACAGGCTTGACCTCCTTGAACTAACCGCACGGCTTCCAGTTTGAATTCCAGTGTGTACGCCGCTCGCTTGCTTTTCTCTGCTGTCATTTCTTCGTCTCCTTAACTTCGATTTTATCCCCAGTTAAGAAATACGTTTTTACGGGCCAAGGTCAGTACTTGATCGGCGTTTCCTTAGTATCTTTTATTATTGCAATTAGACACTAGTGTTCGTTGTGTAGCCACTCAATCAACCTGTCCTGCGCAGCTTGCGACAACGCGGCATTGGAATGATTGACGATAAACACGATGATGTACTGTTTTCCGCTACGCGCTTTGACGTA
>CXWL01104561.1_pt1 | contig 65110 bp, 61 predicted proteins | sample 590931 | NCBI WGS metagenome assembly CXWL01 (sample SAMEA3498368, study PRJEB10139) | groundwater metagenome | biome: water well; material: biofilm material | place: Germany | collected 2015-04-27 | reverse complement strand
GAACCGCATTGAACAAGCATCAGCGATGGGCGATGTGTTTAGTCGCGGCAATGGCGCTTGTCGCCTTGCCGGTTTATTTGATCCTTGCCTTGCTCACCATCCCTATTGGCGTAGGTTTGCTCATGCTGACAAGTTCCAGTCCGTGGATCTTGAAACTCTATCCATTTGTGTTCGCTGGCGACGGCCACTGGAAGTCGCCGCAATACTACCTGGAAACGGCACTCAGCCTCCCGCTCACAATCGTCCAATGGGCATTAATTTCATGGATTGCGAGCATTTTCTTGCGCGATTTCAGGGGGCGCAAGTTAATCCTTGCTGCATTCGCAGTGCTGGTGATCGTTGGGGTAGCGACATCGGCGGTTTTATCGGTGACGGAAATAAAATTGGTGTGGCCCGCCGCCTATACATGAACGAAGTGCACGCGGATTCGATTGACACTGCCAGCCGGCGCGCCGCACAATAATCTATCGTTTGCGAGCACGGGGAATGTCGTGCCACGGCCTTCAATCATCCGCAAGGGAAGCGCAGCAGGCCAGGTTACTCCCAACTGGACCGACTACGATGGCTTGCGCGCCAACTTCTCGTGGACAGCGGCGCGGCGCGAACTGGCTGGCCTGCCAGGTGGCGGCCTCAATATCGCCCATGAGGCCGTCGACCGCCACGCGGGCGGCGCCGCGCGCGACAAGACCGCCTTCCGTTTCCTCGGCGCCGAACACAGCCGCGACCTCAGCTACCTCGACCTTTCCCGCCTCAGCAACCGCTTCGCCAACGTCCTGCGCGCGCTCGGCGTCGGCAAGGGCGAGCGCGTGTTCGTGCTGGCCGGCCGCATTCCCGAGCTCTACGTCGCGGTACTCGGCAGCTTCAAGAACGGCAGCGTGGCCTGTCCGCTGTTTTCCGCCTTCGGTTCGGAGCCGATCGCTACCCGCATGACGATCGGCGACGCCCGCGTGCTGGTCACCACCGAACTGCTGTACCGTCGCAAGATCGCGCCGATCCGGGCCCAGCTGCCCGCGCTGCGCCACGTGCTGCTGGTGCGCGACGACGCCGGCGCCGGGCCGATCGCCGGCACCGAAGACCTGGCGCACTTGCTCGACGCGGCATCCGACCAGTTCGAGATCGTGCCCACCGCGCCCGACGACCTTGCGCTGCTGCACTTCACCAGCGGCACCACCGGCACGCCGAAGGGCGCCATGCACGTGCACGGCGCAGTGCTCACGCACTGGGTCAGCGGCAAGTACGCGCTCGACCTGCACCCGGATGACATCTTCTGGTGCACCGCCGACCCTGGCTGGGTGACCGGCACATCCTACGGCATCATCGCGCCGCTGCTGCATGGCGTCACCTCGATCGTCGACGCCGCCGATTTCGACGCCGAGCGCTGGTACGGCATCCTGCAGCAGCAGCGCGTGAGCGTCTGGTACACGGCGCCGACCGCGATCCGGATGCTGATGAAGGCGGGCGATGCGATCGCCAGAAAATATGCCTTCCCGGCGCTGCGCTTCATTGCCAGCGTGGGCGAGCCGCTCAATCCCGAGGCGGTCTGGTGGGGCCAGGAGGTGCTTGGGCTGCCGATCCACGACAACTGGTGGCAGACCGAGACCGGCGGCATCATGATCGCCAACACGCCCGGCTTCGACATCAAGCCCGGCTCGATGGGGCGTCCGCTGCCCGGCGTCGAGGCCTTCATCACCCGCCGCGCTGACGACGGCAGTGTCGCCATCGTCAGCGAGCCCGACGTCGAGGGCGAGCTGGCGCTGCGGCGCGGCTGGCCGGGCATGTTGTGCGGCTACCTCAACAACGAGGAACGCTACCGCAAATGCTTCGCCGGCGAGCTGTACCTGACGGGCGACCTGGCGCGGCGCGATGCGCAGGGCTATTTCTGGTTCGTCGGCCGCAGCGACGACGTGATCAAGTCCGCCGGCCACCTGATCGGCCCGTTCGAAGTCGAAAGCGCCCTGATGGAGCACCCGGCAGTGGCCGAGGCCGGCGTGATCGGCAAGCCCGACCCGACCGTCGGCGAAGTGGTCAAGGCCTTCGTCTCGCTCAAAACCGGCTACGCCGAATCGGAGCCGCTGCGCAAGGAACTGCTCGGTCATGCGCGCACCCGCCTAGGCGCCGTAATGGCGCCCAAGGAAATCGATTTTGTCGCCGCGCTGCCGCGCACCCGCAGCGGCAAGATCATGCGGCGCCTGCTCAAGGCGCGCGAACTGGGCCTGCCCGAAGGCGACCTGTCGACCCTGGAGGCAAGCCCGTGAATCCCGCCGAAGCCGCCTTGTCCACCGCCTGGCCGCCGAGCGCACCGCGCGAGCGCGCGTTCTGCCACGCCTTGCTCGCCGACATGCTGCGGATCCGCCGCATGGAAGAAAAATCGGCTGAGCTGTACGGGGTCGGCAAGATCCGCGGCTTCCTGCACTTGTACGTGGGGCAGGAGGCGGTCGCGGTCGGTGCGCTGCATGCGCTGGCGCCCGAAGACAACGTCGTCGCCACCTACCGCGAACACGGCCACGCGCTGGTGCGCGGCGTGCCGATGAACGCCATCATGGCCGAGATGTTCGGCAAACTGGCCGGCTGCTCGCACGGGCGCGGCGGCTCGATGCACCTGTTCGACCGCGCCAGCCATTTCTACGGCGGCAATGCCATCGTCGGCAGCGGCATCGCGCTTGCCGCCGGGCTGGCGCTGGCCGACAAGATGCAGCAGGTGGCGCGCGTCAATGCCTGCTTCTTTGGCGAGGGCGCGATGGCCGAGGGCGTCTTCCACGAAACGGCGAACCTGGCCGCGCTGTGGAAGCTGCCGCTGCTGTTCGTCTGCGAAAACAACTTCTACGCCATGGGCACGGCGCTCGCGCGTTCCGAGTCGCAGACCGACCTGTGCGCCAAGGCGGCGAGCTACGCCATGGCTACCCGCAAGGCCGACGGCATGGACGTGCTGGCGGTGCACGAGGCGGCGGCGGCCGGCGCCCGCCATGTGCGCGCCGGCGAAGGACCGTTCTTCCTCGAATGCCAGACCTACCGCTTTCGCGCGCACTCGATGTTCGACCCCGATCTGTACCGAGCGCCGGCCGAGATCGAACAGTGGAAGCAGCGTGGGCCGCTGGCCACGTTCGCGGCGCGCCTGAAGGCCGAGGGCAAGCTGACCGAAGACGAATTCCTCGCCCTCGACGCCAGCGCCGGGCGCGAAGTCGATGCCGCCGTCGCCTTCGCCGATGCGGCCGGCTGGGAGCCGGTCGAAGACCTGGCCAAAGACCTGCTCGGCGCCGGGACGCCATCATGAAGATGAGCTACCGCGAAGCGATGCGCGAAGCGCTGCGCGCGGCGCTGCTGGCAGACCCGCGCGTGTTCCTGATGGGCGAGGACGTCGGCAAGTACGGCGGCTCGTACGCCGTCTCGAGAGGATTCCTCGACGAATTCGGGCCCGAGCGGATCCGCGATACGCCGCTGTCCGAACTCGGCTTCGTCGGCGCCGGCATCGGCGCCGCGCTGGGCGGCATGCGCCCGGTGGTCGAAATCATGACCGTCAACTTCAGCCTGCTGGCGCTCGACCAGATCGTCAACACGGCAGCGGCGATGCGCCACATGTCCGGCGGCCAGTTTGGCGTGCCGCTGGTGATCCGGATGGCGACCGGCGCCGGGCGCCAGCTCGCGGCCCAGCATTCGCACAGCCTGGAGGGCTGGTATGCGCACATTCCCGGCATCCGCGTACTGGCCCCGGCCACCGTGGCCGACGCGCGCGGCATGCTGGCGCCGGCGCTGGCCGACCCGGATCCGGTGATCATCTTCGAGCATGCGCAGTTGTACAACATGGAAGAGGAGTTCGGCGACGAGGCGCCGGCGCCGTGGTGCGCCATCAGCGGCGCCGCGGTGCGCCGCGCCGGCCGCGACGTCAGCCTGTTCGCCTACGGCGGTTGCGTGCCGAAAGCGCTGCAGGCTGCCGAACAGCTGGCCGCTGCCGGCATCGACGCCGAGGTCGTCGACCTGCGCGTGCTGCGCCCGCTCGACACCGACACCATCGCCGCTTCGGTGCGCAAGACGCGGCGCGCGGTGGTGGTTGACGAAGCATGGAAGAGCGGCAGCCTGGCCGCCGAGATCGTCGCGCGCATCATGGAGAACGCCTTCTACGACCTGGACGCCCCGGTGGCCCGGGTTTGCAGCGCCGAGGTGCCGATTCCGTATGCGCGCCACATGGAACTGGCCGCCTTGCCGCAGGTCGAGGGCATCGTCGCCGCCGCGCGCGAAGTGCTGGGGCGCGCATGATCGAATTCAAGCTCCCCTCGCTCGGTTCCGACATGGACCAGGGCAAGCTGCTGGCCTGGCACGTCAAGCCCGGCGACGCAATCCAGCGCGGCCAGGTGGTCGCCGTGGTCGACACCTCGAAGGCGGCGGTCGACGTCGAAACCTGGAACGACGGCACGGTATTCGAGCTGCTGGTCCAGCCCGGCGAGACGGTGCCGGTCGGCGCGGTGCTGGCGACCGTGCTGGAACCGGGCGAAACGGCCGAACACGCGCGCCAGGTGCAGCGCAGCGATCAGGCGCCGCCGCCGGCGCCGCCGGCCGTGTCGGGCATCGCTGCGGCAGCGGCGCCCAGTCCCGCGCCCGTGGGCCGGCGGCGCGTCTCGCCGGCTGCGCGCAAGCATGCCGAGGACGCCGGCATCGACCTGTCGGGCGTCATCGGAACCGGCCCCGGCGGCGCGGTGACGCTGCAGGACGTCGAACACGCCATCCATGCGGCGCCGTCCGCGCCGGCGCCGGCCGATCGCCAGCGCGAGATGCGCAAGTCGATCGCGGCGGCGATGAGCCGTTCCAAGCGCGAGATCCCGCACTACTACCTGAGCGAAACGGTGCCGATGCGGCGCGCCCAGGAATGGCTGGCGGCGGCCAATGCGCAGCGCCCCGTCACCGAGCGCCTGCTGATGGCGACGCTCCAGCTGAAGGCGGTGGCGCTGGCGCTGCAGGACTACCCCGACCTGAACGGTTTCTTTCGCGACGGCGCCCATCAAGGCTCGGCGCAGGCGCACGTCGGCGTCGCGATCGCGCTGCGCCAGGGCGGCCTGATCGCGCCCGCGCTGCACGACGTCGCCGCCAAGCCGCTCGACCAGCTGATGCGCGAACTGGCCGACCTGGTACGGCGTGCGCGCGCCGGATCGCTGCGCAGTTCCGAGATGTCGGCGCCGACCATCACCGTCACCAACCTCGGCGAGCAGGGCGTTGAGGCAGTGTTTGGCGTGATCTATCCGCCGCAGGTCGCGCTGGTCGGCTTCGGCCGGGTCGCAGAGCGGGCCTGGGCCAGCGACGGTGTGCTGTCCACCATGCCGGCCACCACCGCCAGCCTGGCTGCCGACCATCGGGTCTCGGATGGACACCGCGGCGCCTTGTTCCTGGCCGCCGTGCGCGAACGTCTGCAGCACCCGGCCGAACTATGAGGGAGGAGCGGCGATGAACGATCAGGATTTGTTGGCCGGCGTGATGGCGGAACTGACGTCGATCGCGCCTGAAGTGAACCCGGCCGAACTGGCGCCGGCCAGGCTGCTGCGCGAGCAGGTCGACCTCGACTCGATGGACTGGCTCAATTTCTTGATCGGATTGCATGGGCGCTTCAAGGTCGACATCCCCGAATCCGATTACGCGCGGCTGCGCACGCTTGACGACCTGATTGCCTACTTGCGTGCCAAGGTGGCCTGACCAGGCAGTCCGCACGGCGTTCGCCTTTTCAACCTTGCGTTCTCACTGAGGAGGCAATTCGATGGGTACCTTGACCAAGCTGGCACTCGGAAAAATGGGGCAACTGCGGCCGAAACCGGCGCTCGGCGAGGCGGCAACGACGATCGTGCTGCCGGCGCCGCAGCTACACGGCGGCGTGTCGTTGATGGCGGCGCTGGCGGCGCGCCACTCTTCGCGCGAATTCGCGCCGCGCGAGTTGGAACAGCCGCTACTCTCCGCGCTGCTGTGGGCGGGCGGCGGCGTGAATCGACCGGGCGGCGGGCGCACCGCGCCATCGGCGATGAACGCGCAGGAAATCGATCTGTTCGTCGCACTGCCCGGCGGGGCATACCGCTACGACGCGCCCGGACACCGGCTTGACCTGGTGGCAGCGAACGACCTGCGCCGCGTCACCGGTTACCAGGATTTCGTCGACGACGCGCCGATGGACCTGGTGTTCGTGGCCGACCACACGCGCATGCGCCTGGTGCCAGTGGAAAAACGGGCCGCGTATGCCTACACGGCGGCTGGGGCGATGGCGCAAAATGTCTACCTGTTCGCCGCCGCGAACGGCCTTGCCACCGTGATCCGCGCCTGGATCGACCGCGAGGCGATCGCCGATGCGCTCGGCCTTACCCACGACCAGGAAGTGCTGCTGTCGCAGACGGTCGGCTATCCGAAGGACGGCGCCTGAACAGCGGCCACTGTTGCGCCTGGATTGACGACGGGTCACTGCTCATCCGTTTATCGCTATCCACGAGGGCGGGCCGTGCGTGGGCTGACTGTGCTGCCGTCAATGTCGACAAGTATCTCGACGGAGTGACTCGCGCGCTTGGCCTGCAGTTCCGAATTGAACGTATGGCGGGGTAACGTAGCCCAATCGTCCATCTCCCGGCGATGCACCGCCCGGTTGGTTGCTCCACGCTTGGGTATGTGTTGAATTGGGGCAGTCCCCCTCGACGGCTGGCCCCGATAACGCAGGGCGCCTCTCCAGAGCATCCGGCCATTTACCGCTGCAACGTTACATTGCTGCGTTGTTGGTTTTTGGTTATAGTCAATTCTTTATCCGATGGACAGGAGGGTCAGGCTTTCCTGCAGCGAATCAGCCAATGAGCAACAGCCCTGCATTCCCCAAGGTGGCCGCGAGCTCCGTTGTGACGGTCACCTGCGTCCTCGGCCTGCTCTATTTTGGACGGGAAGTCCTCGAGCCGCTGGCCCTCTCCCTCGTTCTCAGCCTCGTTCTCGCGCCGCTTGTCCGCACCATTGCCAGGACCGGACTGGGGCAACTGCCCGCCACCTTGATTTCCGTGTTGCTCAGCGCGATTTGCGTCCTGGGCGTCTGCATCGTGCTGGCATCGCAAATGGTCGCGGTGACCGCCGACCTCCCGCAGTACCGCGCCGCCATCCAGACCAAGCTCGCAACGGTCAGGGAAGTCACCGAGCGTCCGTTCGCAAGGATCCAGGCGGAACTGCGCGCGGTAGCGCCAGTCTTGCCTGCGCCCGGACCGGTGGCGCGCCGCGGCGCAGCGACGCTGGTCGCCGGTCAAAATAAACCGATCCCGGTCGAGATCCGCACTCCCGAGTTGTCCACCACCGCGACGATCACGCGCCTGCTTTCCCTGGTCTCCGGCCCGATCGGCAAAGTCGGCCTCATCCTGGTCCTGCTCATCTTCATCTTGCTCGAACACGAGTCGCTCAGGGATCGCGTGGTCCGCCTGGCCGGTAAAGGGGAAGTGAGCCGCACCATGCGCGCGCTGGGCGATGCCACCGAAGGCGTGTCCCGCTTCTTCTTTTCCCAGTTCCTGGTCAATGTCATCTTCGGCGCCGTCGTCGGGGTCGCGCTGTGGGCCGCCGACGTTCCCCACGCGGCGCTGTTCGGCGCGCTCAGCGGCCTGCTGCGCTTCGTCCCCTACCTCGGCGCGCTGGTGGCCGGCGCCGCGATTGCCCTGTTCGTCGCGGCGATCGATCCTGGCTGGACGCTCGCACTGACCTGCCTGGTGATATTCGCCGTGCTCGAACTGATCGTCGCCAACGTGGTCGAGCCGAAGGTGTACGGCCACAGTTCCGGCCTGTCGCCATTGGCGGTGATGGTCTCCGCGCTGTTCTGGGGCTCCCTGTGGGGGCCCGTCGGCCTGCTGCTGTCGACGCCGCTCACGCTGTGCCTCGTCGTCGCCGGCCGCCACGTGCGCGCCCTGGAACCGATCACGATCCTGTTTGCCGACATGCCGAACACGAACGAAGCGCAGCGCTTCTATCACCGCCTCATGTCCGGCGAAGCGGACGCGATCATTCGCGATGCCCACGCCTACTTGCGCAAATCGAGTTTCGCCCGCTATTGCGACCAGATCCTGCTGCCTGGCCTGGCCCTCGGCGCGGACGAGTATGCGACGGGACGCATCGAGAAGACGCAGCAGAACAAGGTGCGCGCCACGATTGCCGCCCTTGCCGGAGCGGTCGTTCCAATCGCCGGCAGCTCTCGCAAGAAGACCGAGCGCCGTCGCATTTCGATGCTCGACGCGAATGTCGGAGCGCATTTGCGCGAGATGCGCCAGGCCCACCTTGGCCGTTGGCAGGGCTCATTGGATGTGCCGCCGCGGTCGATTACGCTGTGCGCCGGCTTGCCGAATGAACGCGACGACCTGTTGAATGAATTGTTCGCCCTATCGCTGCGCGAGCTTGGCTTGGACGCGCGCAGCGTCGCAGTTGCCACGCCCGAGGATAGCCCGGGATCAGACCGCGGCGACCTGGTGTCGACGGTGTTCCTGACGTATCCGCTGAAGGACACCCTCGAGCGCTGGCAAGTGATCGCCGACCAGTTCCGCGAGCGCCTGCCGCAGGCTTTGCTGGTCACGATCCGCCTCAATCCGGACAGCCGGGACGCGGACCAGGCTATCGTCGAGCGGAATGTCGACATGGTGCTGCGCACGTTCGAGGAAGGTGTGGCGCTGCTCGGGGCGGATGCCCCCGCGGCGCCATGATGACCGTCAGTCGAGATCCGCGGCGTCGTGCCGTTCCGGCACCTGATCGGCCGGATTGCCCCTCACGCGGTTGACCTTGCGGCCACGGATGACGGCCGGCCGAGCGGCGATGTCGTCGGCCCAGCGCCGGACGTTCGCGTACTCGTGCACCGACAGGAATTCGCCAGCCTCGTAAAGCTCTCCAAGCACCAAGCAGCCATACCACGGCCAGATCGCCATGTCGGCGATGGTGTACCCGTCGCCCGCGATGTAGCGGCGGTCGGCGAGCTGGCGATCGAGCACGTCGAGCTGGCGCTTGACTTCCATCGCGTAGCGGTCGATCGGGTATTCGAGCTTTTCCGGCGCATACGCATAAAAGTGGCCGAAGCCGCCGCCCAGGAAAGGCGTTGAGCCCATCTGCCAGAACAGCCAGTTCATCGTCTCGGTGCGCGCCGCCGTTTCCGTCGGCAGGAAGGCGCCGAACTTCTCCGCCAGATAAACCAGGATCGAGCCCGATTCGAACACGCGCAGCGGTTGCGCTCCGCTGTGGTCGACCATCGCCGGAATCTTCGAATTCGGATTGATGTCGACGAAGCCGCTCGAGAACTGCTCGCCTTCGTTGATCTTGACGAGCCAGGCGTCGTACTCCGCGCCGGCATGGCCGAGCGCGAGCAGCTCTTCGAGCATGATCGTCACCTTTACCCCGTTCGGGGTCGCCAGTGAATACAGCTGCAGCGGATGCTTGCCGACCGGCAGCGCCTTCTCATGGGTCGGGCCGGCGGTCGGGCGGTTAATGCTCGCAAATGCGCCGCCCGAGGAAGCAGGCGGTACCCAGACCTTCGGCGGCACATACTTTGATCCTTCAGTCATTTATCTCTCCTTGAGTGTTGAACGCGGGCGCCATCGCGGCGCTTGCAAAAAAATTGGGTCCCCGCGTTCGCGAGGACGACGGTCTTTGGGATGTTANNGTCTTTGGGATGTTAGCCTCAAAACCGTCGTCCTCGCGCACGCGGGGACCCAATTTCCTGTGCGCTGCCGATACCGCCCACATGGTTACAGCTTTTCCGTCTCGCCCGATTTCGGTTGCCATTTCATCAGGCGCTTTTCGATCCGCCCGACCAGCATGTCGAGCGCCAGCGCAAACCCTGTCAGCACCAGGATCCCGGCGAAGACGGTATTGATATCGAAGCTGCCTTCGGCCTGCAGGATCAGGTAGCCGACGCCACGCGCCGATCCGAGGTATTCGCCGACGATGGCGCCGACGAATGCCAGTCCGACCGAAGTATGCAGGCTCGAAAAGACCCACGACGTGGCCGACGGCAGATACACGGAGCGCAACAGCTGGCGCGCATTCGCGCCCAGCATCCTGGTGTTCGCCAGTACCACCGGGCTCACCTCCTTGACGCCCTGGTAGACATTGAAGAACACGATGAAAAACACCAGCGTGACGGCCAGCGCGACCTTCGACCAGATGCCGAGCCCGAACCACATCGCGAAGATCGGCGCGAGGATCACGCGCGGCATCGCGTTGGCCGCCTTGACATACGGGTCGAGGATGGCGGAGGTCAGCGGCGACAGCGCCAGCCACAAGCCGGCGCCGAGGCCCAGCGTCGTCCCGATCGCAAACGCCAGCACGGTTTCCGTCAGCGTCACCAGCAGGTGCGCGTAGATCTCGGCGGGGAAGTGCAGCGTGAACCAGGTGGTGTCGCNNCTTCGAGCGTTCCGCTGCCGACCGTGAACCATTGCCACAGGCGGGAGAATACCTTGAGCGGCTCGCCGAAGAAGAACGCGGTGTCCGGATTGCGCGACACGAGATGCCAGGCGCCGAAAAACGCGATCAGCAGCAGCAGCTGCCAGGCGAGGAGGTTCTTATGATTCGGTTTGATCGCATTCCACATGCTCAGGCTACCTTTTTCTGCTGTTGATACCCCTTGAGCACTTCGTCGCGCAGCACGCTCCAGATCTGCGCGTGCAGTTCGACGAAACGCGGATCGGAGCGAATCTCGGCGACGTCGCGCGGGCGCGGCAGGTCGATCACGAATTCGCCGATCGGATGGGTCGCCGGCCCCGCCGACAAGACGATCACCCGGTCCGACATCGCGATCGCTTCGTCCAGGTCGTGGGTAATGAACAGCACCGCCTTTTTCTTCGCGCTCCACAAATCGAGCACTTCGTTTTCCATCAGCTGTCTTGTTTGGATGTCGAGCGCGGAAAATGGTTCATCCATCAGGATGATGTCGGGGTCGAGGATCAGCGTCTGCGCCAGGGCCACGCGCTTGCGCATGCCGCCCGACAGCTGGTGCGGATAGCGGTCGCCGAATCCCTGCAGGCCGACGCGCGCCAGCCACTCTTCGCCAAGCTGACGCGCCTGCGCTTCCGGCATGCCGCGAAAACCCAGCCCGGCGGTCACGTTCTGCAGCGCGCTGTACCACGGCATCAGCGCTTCGGCCTGGAACATGTAGCCGGCGCGGCGATTGACGCCGTTCAGCGGTTCGCCGAACACGCTGACCTTGCCCGACGAAGGCGCCAGCAAGCCGGCGCCGACATTGAGCAGGGTCGACTTGCCGCAGCCGGTCGGGCCGACCACCGATACGAATTCACCCGGCGCGATCGACAGGACGGTGTCGGCCACCGCGGTGTAGCGCTGCGAGCGGTCGTCCTTCGACACGAACGTACAGCTGATATTGTCGAAGAAAAGCGCGGGTGCGATCGGGGCGGCCTGGCTCATCATTTGTACTTGGCGTTGGCCCGCTTGACCAGTTCGTTGGTGTAGGTCTTGGACAGGTCGATGCTCTTGCCGGCCAGTTCAGGCTCGTAGGCCTGCAGTGCCTTCAGCGCCGTGGCGGGGCCGTCTTCAGGAACCATGCCGTCGACCGAAATCGCCTCGCGCACGTTCTTGAATGCCTCGAGGTACAAGGCGCGATCGCCGAGCTGGAACGTCTCCGGCACCACTTTGACGATATCGCCCGGGCCTGCCTTCTGGATCCATTTCAGCGCCCGGACCATCGCGTTGGCCAGCGCCTGCGAGGTGTTCGGATATTTTTTCAGGAACGCGTCCGTGGTGTACAGGCTCGCTGCCGGCATCGGCCCGCCGAAGACAGTGGCCGTATCCTTCAGCGTGCGCGCATCGGCAATGATCTTGATCTCTTTTTTCTGCTGCAGCATGGTGATCACCGGATCGAGGTTCGAGATCGCGTCGATCTGGCCGGAACGCAGCGCGCTCAAGGCGCCGGCCGAGGTGCCGACGCCGATGAACGAGACGTCGGTCGGTTTCAGGCCGCCCTTGGCAAGCACGAAGCTGGCCATCATGTTGGTCGACGAGCCGGGCGCCGTGACACCGATTTTTTTGCCTTTCAGGTCGGCGATCGATTTATAGTTCGGCATGGTCTTGGTCGACACGCCGAAGACGATTTGCGGCGCGCGAGCCTGCAAGACGAACGCGGTGATGATCTGGCCTTTCGCCTGCATGTTGATCGTGTGTTCGTAGGCGCCGGATACCACGTCCGCGCTGCCGCCGACCAGCGCCTGCAGCGCCTTGGCACCGCCGGCAAAGTCGCTGATCTCGACCTGCAAGCCCTCGTCCTTGAAATACCCCATTTGTTCCGCAATGGTCAGCGGCAGGTAGTACAGCAGGTTCTTGCCGCCCACCGCGATCGATACCTTTTGTTTTTCCAGCGCCTGCGCGAGTACGTTGCCGTTCCATCCGAATGCGCCCAGCATGAACACGCCGAGTCCAAGCGTGATAATTCTTCTTTTCGATTTCATTCTGTCTCCTGATGATTCGATTTATTGTGTTTTATTAATATAGCATGCGGGTAACGCATCGTCGCCCCATGGAGGATGCGCTATTTGGACCGCGCGACGATCAGACGAGAAAGGCTGGCGACGCTGGCGACGGCGGCGAAGGTGGCCGCCACACCCAATGCGTAACGCGTACCGCGCACATTCGACAAGGTGAAGCAGTACGCCACCAGCGCGGCACCGGTTGCCTGGCCGGTCAGGCGCGATGTCGCCACCATGCCGCTGGCGCCGCCGGCGCGCGACGGCGGTGCGCTGACCATGAACGCCTTCAGGTTGGGCGCCTGGAAAAATCCGAAGCCGATTCCGCATAAGGCCATGCGCCAGCTGATGTCCCATGCCGAGGGCGCGCTTGGAATCGACAGCAGGGTGACCAGTCCTGCCGATAGCGCGGCAAGGCCAATGCCGCCCAACACGCCGGGCGAATAGCGGTCGCTCAGGCGGCCGGCGATCGGCGCCATGACGCCAACCAGCACGGCCCACGGCGTCATCAGGAATCCGGTTTCGATGGGTGAGCGGCCAAGCGTGGTCTCGAAATAAAACGGCAGCGCCACAAAGGCCAGGCTCTGCGCCGAGAAGGTGCACAGGGCGGTCAGCACGGCGAGTGCGAACATCGGCCGGCGCAGCAGATCGACCGGGAGCATCGGCGCGGCATGCGAGGCCTGCCGGTGGAGCAGGAGGGCGAAGCAGAGCGCCGCGCCCAGAATTTCCGGCAGCAGCGTGGCCATGCCGGCCTGGTGGGCGGCATCGCCCAGCGTCAGGATCAACAGGCCGAAGGCGCCAACGTTGTAGATCGCGGTCAGTGCATCGACCTGGTGGCTGGCGCGCTTCGTCGCGGGCAGGACGCGGCGACCGAGGACGACGGCGATCACGCCGAGCGGCACATTGATCGCGAATAGCCACGGCCATGGCGCGACCGACAAGATCAGCGATGCCGCCGTCGGTCCGACCGCGAACCCCACCGCGACGACAAGTGCATTGGNNCTCGCCCCGATGCCCTGAAGCAGCCGCGCGATCACCAGCGATGGCAGCGACCAGGCCAGCGCACAGGCCAGCGAGGCCACGGTGAACAGCGCCAGGCCGGCGATGCACACGCGCCGGTAGCCGATCGTTTCGCCGAGGGCGGCAAATGGCAGCAGCGTCGCCACCATCGCCAGTTGATAGGCATTGATGATCCATACCGATGCGGCAGGCGTCGCCTGGAGCTGGTCGGCGATCGCAGGCAAGGCGGTGTTGGCGATCGCGGTGTCGAGCGACGCCATGCCGACGCCGATGGCCACCGACAGCATCGCCCATCGGCGCGCTTCGGGTGGCAGGCCGTCGCCGCCGGCGGGGGCGGGAACCGGTTTTGGCGACCTTTGGGAAAACATGGTGTTTCCTAAATCATGGTTGTGCGTCATTGTGACCGGGATGGCGCGACTCTGCCGAGAGCGCAGGTTGGTGGCCAACTTGCGACAGGCGCCCGCGTCGCTGACGCGCAGATTGAGGAATTAATATTATCTGCGTGACATTGCTTGGCAGATAATGCAAGATTGGCAAAACCATGTCCCCTGCCGCAATTGAACGTTGCACGCCCCTAAATTCCTCTGACTTAAAACATGAAAAAAACGGCGCATCGAGTAAATCTCCCGGAGTTTGCATGAGCGTACCCTTGCGCATGCATCTGGCCACGCTCGATGAGGACGCCTGGGACGATCTGCTCAGTTTTATCGACGACAAGCGCGTCATTCCCATCCTCGGCCCGGAACTGCTGGAAGTGCAGACCGATGCCGGCGCGCGCCTGCTGTACGACTGGTTGGCCGAGAAGCTCGCCGCCAAGTTGAATGTCGATGTCGCCCAACTGCCGCAGCCGTACACGCTGAACGACGTCGTCTGCTGGTTCCTGTCGATGCGCGGCCGGCGCGAGGAAGCCTACGTGCGCCTGCGCGCGATCCTGCGCGAGGCCACCTTTGCGCCGCCGCGCGCACTGCAGCAACTGGCGGCCATCACCGATTTCGACCTGTTCGTCACCACCACCTTCGACTCCCTGCTGGAAGAGGCGATTAACGCCGAACGCTTCGACGGCGCGGCGACGACCGAGATCATCGCCTATGCGCCGAACCGCGTCGCGGACCTGCCCGGCGAGCGCGAATCCCTGCACCGTCCGGTGGTCTACCACCTGTTCGGCAAACTCTCCGCCTCGCCGAGCTACGTAATTTCGGATGAGGACACGCTCGAATTCATCTGCGCGCTGCAAAGCGACCACCTGGCGCCGGAAAAACTGTTCCACGAACTGGAACACAATCACCTGCTGTTCATCGGCAGCAGTTTCAACAACTGGCTGGCGCGCCTGTTCCTGCGCATGGCCAAGCGCCAGCGCCTGTCCGACCCGCGCGACGTCGGCGAGATTTTGGCCGACGACCATTCGAGCGACGACGAACGCCTGATGGATTTCCTGCAGCAGGTCAGTGTGCGCACCCGCGTCTACAGCGGTGCCGAGAAGTTCGTCGCCGAACTGTACACGCGCTGGCAAGCGCGCCGCGCCAAGGCCGACGCTAAAGTCGTGCCGCTGCCCGGCAACGCCCAGCGGATCCTGCCGCCTGCGCGCGAGATGCCCGACAACGCCGTCTTCATCAGCTACGCGCGTGAAGACCTCGCCGCGGTCCAGCGCATCAAGGCCGGCCTCGAAGCGGCCGGCGTCACCACCTGGTTCGACATGGAACGGCTGGAAGCGGGCGACGACTACGATCGCAAGATCCGGCGCAACATCGCGCGCTGCGCGTACTTCATCGCCGTCGTCTCGCGCAATACCCAGTCCAGGCACGAAGCCTACTTCCGGCGCGAATGGAGCTATGCGATCGACCGCGCGCGCAACATGGCCGATGGCGCGCTGTTCTTGATGCCGGTGACGATCGACGACACCGCTGCCGGCGACGCGCTGGTGCCCGACAAATTTCGCGCCATGCACTTCAGCAGCCTGCCGGCAGGCGAGGTGACGGCCGAATTTGGACAGCGCCTGCGCGAGTGCATACGCCACCGGAGCGGAGCATGAACGCGCCGCACGAACGCGATGACGCCGCCATCGACGAACGCCATCCCTGGCTCGGCCTGGCCTCCTTCAGCGAGACGACGCGCGGCTTTTTCTACGGCCGCGAGGACGAAGTTGCCGAACTGGCGCGCCGGATTCAGCGCAAGCTGCTGACCGTGCTGTTTGGCCAATCGGGCCTCGGCAAGACGTCGATCCTGCACGCCGGCATCGTGCCGCGCCTGCGTGAGCAAGGCTACTGTCCGGTGTATGTGCGCGTCGACTACGGCCGCGCGGCGCCGGCAGCGTCGGACCAAATCAAGCAGGCCATCCTGCAGGCCACGGTGCAATTGGGCAGCTGGACCAAGGGCGGCGTGGCCGCCGAAGGCGAGTCGCTGTGGGAGTTCCTGCACCATCGCGACGATGTGCTGCTCGACCGACACGGCAAGCCGCTGATCCCGCTGCTGATCTTCGACCAGTTCGAGGAGATATTCACCCTGGCGCAAGCCGACGACGACGGCCGCCAACGCGCTGCCGCCTTCATCGATGCCTTGTCGGAGCTGGTCGAGAACCGCCCGTCGGCGGCGCTCGAAGCGAAGCTGGACGACGACGACGTCGCCGCCGAGCGCTTCGACTTTGCGCGCAGCGACTACCGCGTGCTGATCTCGCTGCGCGAAGACTACCTGGCCCATCTCGAAGCGCTCAAGGGCGGCATGCCGAGCATCACCCAGAACCGCATGCGGCTGGCGCCGATGACCGGCCAGCAGGCGCTGGCCGCGGTCACCGGCCCAGGCGCGGCGCTTGTTTCCGGCGAAGTCGCCGAGGCCATCGTGCGCTTTGTCGCCGGCGGCAGCGAACTGGCGCACGCGCAGGTCGAGCCGTCGCTGCTCAGCCTGATCTGCCGCGAACTGAACGACAAGCGCATTGCCGCCGGGCGCGACGCCATCACGCTCGACTTGCTGGCCGGTTCGCATGCCAGCATCCTGGCCGATTTCTATGAGCGGGCATTGGCGGACCAGCCGGCTGCGGTGCGCGCGGTGATCGAGGACCTGCTGCTGACCGACTCCGGCTACCGTGAAAATGTGGCTGCCGAGCGCGTTGTCGCCGCGTTCGCCGCCGCCGGCGCCGCGCCAGGCGCGCTGGCGACGCTGGTGGACCGGCGCCTGCTGCGCATCGAAGAGCGGCTCGACGTGCGCCGCGTCGAGCTGACCCACGACGTGCTGTGCGGCGTGGTGCGCGCCAGCCGCGAACGGCGTACCGAACGCGAAGCGCTCGAAGCGAGCGGGCGCCTGGTCGATGCCCAGCGCCTGCGCGAGCGCGCGACCCGCCGCAGCCTGCTGCGCGCCCGCAGCGCCGCCATCACGTGCGCGCTGCTGATGGTGGCGGCGGCGGGCGCTTCGGTGTACGCCTACCGGATTTCGCAGCGCGCCGAGCAGGCGCGCCTGCAGTCGGAGCGGCTGATGGCCTATCTGAGCGACGATTTTGCGCTCAAGCTCGATGGCGCCGGCGATCTGGAAGTGGTCGCCGGCTTCGAAAAACGGACGGTCGACTATTATGCCGGCCTGCCGCAAAACACCCCCGGCTCGGAGACCGAACGCAATCACGCGGTGGCGATGGTGCGTTACGCGGAAGCGCTCGCCGGCCTTGACAATGTCCGCGTCGCGCAGGCCGGCAAGATACTGACCGAAGCGCTGGCCATCCTGGAAGCGCGCCGCAACGGCGGCGACACCAGTGAAACCACGTTGCTGACGCTCGGACGCGGCCTGACGGCGCAAGGGCGCGTCACGTCCGTCGCGGGCGACCCGGCCGGCAGCATCGCGCTATGCCAGCGCGCGGCGAAGTATCTGCTGCCTTTGGCCACGGGTCCGGCGGCGTCAGTCGCGGCGCGGCGCGCGTATGCGAACACCATGTCCTACGCGGGAACCGTACTATATACGAACGGCGATTATTCCGAAGCCGACGCTTCCGAGGCCGCTGCCAAGGCTGCGTATGCGAGCATCGGTGCGCGCGACTTGCGCGATCTGCCGGCGGCCATCGGCTACGCATCGGGCGCCGCATGGCAAACCTCCGCGCAGTTGCGCCTGGGACGCAGCGACGAAGCCGAGCGCACCGGCGACGAGGCCTTCGCAATGATATCGAAGGTACTCGAGCTGCGCCCCGGGCACTTGAGGGCCCTGCGCGCCCGTGGTTACGTCAGCGAAGGACGGGGGATCGTCGCCACCGATGCGATGCATCTGGACGAGGCATCGGCGCGGTTTACCGACTGCATCGGCGCCTGGATCGAATCGAGCCAGCGCGACCGCCTGAATGCGGTTGCCTGGGTCAACCTGGGCGACGGTCATCGCCAGATCGCCGAGATATGGTTTCGCCTGGGCCGGCCGCGCGAGGCCATGCGGTCCTTGAACGCCGCGCTGACNNTGGCCGCGATACAGGCCGACCTCGGCGACCAGGCCGGCAGCCTGGCCTCGATGGCCGAGGCCGCGAGTGTGCGGGAACAACGGATCCGTGATGAGCCGGCCGGCAGCTTTATCCGGGCGCGCATGGGATCGCAATACGCGTATTCGGCTGCCACTGTGGCTGCGCTGAATAATGACGCGGCGCAGGCGGGGAAGGGGGCGCGCGAGGCGATTGCACAGATGGCGGTGGTCAAGGCCGCCGGCGCCAGCCAGCGGGGCCGCCAGCATATGATGCTCTTTTCGGCGCACTCGCAACTGGGCGGTGTCGAATACGGACAAGGCGACTACGCTGCGGCGGCAGAGTCGCTGCAATCGGCGCTGGCGTTCCGGGCGAAGGAACCGTTGGGCGACCGATTGGCCCAGCGCGAGCAGGCGCGCAGCGCGATCATGCTGTCGATGGCGCTGTCGCAGCTGAACCGGCACGCCGAGGCCAGCACGGCGCTTGCGCCCGCGCTGGCGCTGCATCGCGATCTGGCCAGGTTGAACCGCGACGATCAGCTCCAGCACCTGGAACTGGCCAGTGCCCTGGTCGCGCAGGCGCTGGCCGATCCGGCGTCGCGCGGGGCGTCGCTGCGCGAAGCGAACGCGTTGATCGGCGCCTTGCCGGCCGAGATGCGCTCGCTGCGCTCGGTGGCGATCTGGCGCGACCGCATCGCGCTGGCGGCCATGCCCAAAGGCCCTGCCAAAGCGCCGCAATGAAGGGCTAGGCAGCGCGCATCTGGCTCACGCGTTGAAAAAAGATCAACGTTTGTGTTAGGAAGCGCACGGAACGGTCGCATTCGCGAACGATACTATTTGAGCAAGTTATTCGACGCTGTGCAGCCGTCCGCGGCTGTGGCCCCGAGCCCAATTACTACTCGGCGGCCGCGCTGAATTTGCTCAAATCAGGTAAACAAAATGAGTTATACATACGATATCCGTCCAAGCGCGGCCCTTCACGGCGGTGGATGGAACCTGCATCTGTATGAAAACGGCGAGGCGGCTGGATTGATCGACTTCCCTGCGAACGCCTACGCCAGTGCNNGCCGACAGGTCTACAGCAAGCGGCGCAGGCGCCTCGTTATTCATCCCGTGCTGGCGAGTTTGCTCGGCGGCGTGGTGGTCTACACGCTCTTCAGAGTGGTGACGTTTATCTTCTAAAGGCGAGTCGATTGCTGGGCGGCCGCGCGCAGTGCGCGCCCCCAGCGCGCCGCAAGGCCGGATGGCCAGCCGCCATCTCCGGACATCAGGCGCGGCGATGGCCAGCGATTCGTGCGGCAACTGGTCGAGCACCAGCACGAAGTCGCGGGGCGCGATCATGGTCGGTACGCTGATGCGCAGGCCGCGCTGCCCGAACTGCCGCGTCTCGGCGTAGCGCAGCGTGACCACGCACGGCTCGCCGGCGGCCAGGTTGCCGAGGTTCAGGCTCTAGCTGTGGTCGTGGTTCTTCTCCATAAACGATTTCGATATTGCGCTCGGATGGATTGCGGAAGCGCTGTTCCACCGCCACCTCGAGGGTCAGGCCATCGACGGCGCCGGCGACGCTGACGCCTTCGAGCAGGACGTCGGCCCCCTTGCGGGTTTGCAGGCGGGCGGTGGCGGGGGTGACATATCAATACAGGCGGTCGAATTGCGATAGAATGAAATTTCCCAAGGGAAATATTGGGATCATCATCATCATCATCACACACAAGAATTGTCGAGCCTGGAGATTGCAATGACTGACAAGACGACAAATCCGCTCGATGAATTTCCCGCGAGCGGCTTGCGACCCGGCCTGCTCGGCAGGAGTTTTCGGCTCGAAGGCGATCGCGAAACCTACACGGTGCTTGGCCTTAAGGGCCGGCAAAATACGGTGTTGCTGCAGGCGACGACGAGCGACAGGATGCTGTCGCTGGAGGCGGATCAGTTCGTGCGGCTAGCGACCCGCATCGACGACTGATCCGGATCGCCGTTTCGCTCATCGGTGATAGAGTGGATGAATCATCGATCAGACGGGGAGGGCGGCATGACAAGGATCATCGGCATTGCTGGCAGCTTGCGGGCAGGCTCTTACAACAAGGCGCTGCTGCGCGCCGCGGCCGCCTTGATGCCGCCCGGCGCCACGCTGGAAACCGGCAGCATCCAGGGCATTCCTTTGTACGACGGCGACGTCGAGGCGAACGAAGGCATACCGGCGGCGGTCGACCAGCTGAAAGACCTGATCGCCGGCAGCGATGGCGTATTGTTGATCACCCCGGAATACAATAATTCGATGCCGGGCGTGCTGAAGAACGCGGTCGACTGGCTGAGCCGCCCGCCGGCCGACATCGCCAGGGTATTCGGCGATCGGCCGTTTGCCGTGATCGGCGCATCGCCCGGCGGCTTCGGCACCATCCTCGCGCAGGAAGCCTGGCTGCCGGTATTGCGCACGCTGGGCACGCGGCCGTGGTTCGGCGGACGCCTGATGGTGTCGCGNNCTGGTGCGGCGACGCTTGCCGGTGGCGCGTATCAGCAGCAAGAGCGCGAACCCGAGGCCGAGCAGCGCTGCTGACCCAGGTTCGGGAATCGGCGTTGGCGCCTGCGGACCATTCGGTCGCGGGCTCGATGACGGCTCCGGTGTCGTTGGCGGGGACGAGGGCGGCGTCGGAGATTGAGGCGGCGACGAGCCCGGCGGAGGCGACTTCTCGGGCGGCGACTTCGGAGGCGGCGAATCCGGCGCAGGCGACGGCGTGCGCACAGGCACGCTGTTTCCGCCGCCGGCTGGCGGTGTCGCGCGTACTGGCACGCTGCTTCCGCCGGCGCCGGCTGGCGGCGTCGCGTTGAATGCGAGGATGCGCGTCGGCGTGTAAAACGCTGGCGGCGACTGCATGCCTGAGTCGAGAGCGAGCGCGAAGGAAGGCGCGCCGCGCGTGCGTGTGGCCAGCTGCGCGTCGGCAGCCTGCGCCGTCGCGGCGAGATTCGCATTCGGCGCCCCTTCCGATGGCGCATCGATCAACGGTTCTGCCGAAACGAACGCCATCTCCAGCACTTCGGGCGCCGGTTCATTGAGCAGCACCGGCGCTTGCGCCTCATCGGCGATGCGGTTGCCGCAGCGCGCGCGCACCAGGTGTTCGCCATCGGTCAGCAAGGTCTCGCCCTGCGCGAGGCGGACCGGTTTCTTGGTCCAGTAGATCTTGTCGCCGATGCGATACGACACGTGCGCCATGCGCGAGCGTTCGACCTGCACATTGCGCGCCGCGTCGACATTGAAACCGGCGTAATGTGCCGCCGCCACCGGGTCGTGCGCAAGGGCGGAACGCAATTCGGCCGAACTGCCGACGCCGCCAGGCAACACCGAATTGCGATACACCATTCTTGCCGGCCGCGCCGCGGCGGGCGCTGCAATCCGCGCGCTTGTCGCTGTCAGGGCGATTCCGGTCGACGGCTGGCGCTCGGGCTCGGGAGGCGCCGGCCACACCCATGCTGTCACGAGCGCGACGAACGCGAACGCGCCCCCGGCCAGCACGCGTGGCGGCGGTAGTGGGATTCGCGTCCTGATTTTCCGGTAGGGCATAGATGGAATTTGGTGACTCTTGGCAACAATGCCACACAGTAACACAAATTTCATTGTGAAAATAGTACCGCCAGGCGCGGGATTCCCTTTCTGTTGTTTTTTTGAGCAGTGCGCCTATGGCGCGATCAGCCGTGCACCACCTCGAGCACGATCTTGCCCACATGCGAACTCGACTCCATCAGCGTATGCGCCTTGGCCGCGTCGGCCAGCGCGAACGTCTTGTAGATCACCGGCTTGATCTTGCCCGCCTCCAGCAGCGGCCACACATGCGCGCGCAGTTGCGCGGCGATCTTCGCCTTGAACGCCAGCGGCCGCGGGCGCAGGGTCGAGCCGGTCAGCGTGAGCCGGCGGATCAGGATCTGCCCGAGCGGCACGGTCGCCTTGCCGCCGCCGAGCAGGGCGATGAACACCAGCCGGCCGTCATCGGCCAGGCAGCTGATCTCGCGCGGCACGTAGTCGCCGCCGACCATGTCGAGGATCACGTCGACACCCTTGCCGCCGGTCTCCGCCTTGACGATCTCGACGAAGTCCTCGGTCTTGTAATTGATCGCGCGGTCGGCGCCCAGCGCCTCGCAGGCGCGGCACTTCTCGTCCGAGCCGGCGGTCGCGAACACCTTGTGCCCGAGCGCCTTGGCCAGCTGGATCGCGGTCACGCCGATCCCCGACGAGCCGCCCTGGACCAGCAAGGTCTCGCCCTCGGCCAGGCCGGCGCGGTCGAACACATTGCTCCACACGGTAAAGAACGTCTCCGGCAACGACGCCGCTTCGAGCACGCTCATCCCCTTCGGCACCGGCAGGCACAGCGCCAGCGCGGCGCTGCAATACTCGGCATAGCCGCCGCCCTGGACCAGCGCGCACACCATATCGCCCATCGCAAAGCCGCTGCCGGCCAGGTCGCCGCCGACGATTTCGCCGGCCACTTCCAGCCCCGGCAGGTCGGACGCACCGGGCGGCACCGGATAGTTACCGGTGCGCTGCAGCACGTCGGGCCGGTTGATACCCGCCGCGTGCACCTTGATCAGCACGTGGCCGGCCTCGGGCACCGGCATCGGCCGCTCGCACAGCTTCAACACATCGGGCGGGCCGGGCTGGGTAATTTCGATTGCGCGCATCGGGGTTCTCCTTTATTCAATTACCAAGAGCATACAAGCCATTCGCCGAATTTGCCCAGGATGCGGGTGAAATTCGGCGAGCGCCCCGGCATCTGGCTATTCTTGACCGTGGTCAATGAGCAAACACGGCGCGCGTCGATATCATGGACCTCGCATCATCGTCGTCGCCATGGGATTCGTCCGTGGCAGAAAAGAGCGGTGGGCAAACAAGAGGGTCTTTGTCGGGCATAATTAACAGAGTGATTCTTCGGAGAGAACAGTGCCATGAGCAAAGCATTAGAAGGTGTCCGCATCCTGGACTTCACCCATGTGCAGTCGGGCCCGACTTGCACCCAGCTGTTGGCGTGGTTCGGCGCCGACGTGATCAAGGTCGAACGCGCCGGTGAGGGCGATGCCACGCGCGGCCAGTTGCGCGACATTCCCGGCGTCGACAGCCTGTATTTCACCATGCTGAACCATAACAAGCGTTCGATCACGCTCGACACCAAGAAGGCGGCCGGCAAGGAAGTGCTGGAAACGCTGATCAGGGACTGCGACGTGCTGGTCGAGAACTTCGCGCCCGGCGCGCTCGACCGCATGGGCTTTTCCTGGGAACGCATCCAGGAACTCAACCCGAAGATGATCGTCGCCTCGGTCAAGGGCTTCGGCCCCGGCCCGTACGAGCATTGCAAGGTCTACGAAAACGTCGCCCAGTGCGCTGGCGGCTCGGCCGCCACCACCGGCTTCGCCGACGGCCCGCCGATGGTCACCGGCGCCCAGATCGGCGACAGCGGCAGCGGCCTGCACCTGGCGCTCGGCATCGTCACCGCGCTGTTCCAGCGCACCGCCACCGGCCGCGGCCAGCGCGTGCAGACATCGATGCAGGACGCCGTGCTGAACCTGTGCCGCGTCAAGCTGCGCGACCAGCAGCGCCTCGAGCGCACCGGCGTGATGGAAGAATATCCGCAGTACCCGAACGGCGAGTTCGGCGACTCGGTACCGCGTGCCGGCAACGCTTCCGGCGGCGGCCAGCCGGGCTGGATCCTCAAGTGCAAGGGCTGGGACACCGACCCGAACGCCTACATCTACTTCGTTTGCCAGGCGCCGGTGTGGGGCGCGATCTGCAAGCTGATCGGCCGCGAGGAATGGATCTCCGACCCCGACTACGCCACCCCGCGCGCGCGCTTGCCGCGCCTGATGGATATCTTCGCCGCGGTCGAAGAGTGGACCATGACGATGACCAAGTTCGAGGCGATGGACGCGATGAACAAGTTCGACATCCCGTGCGGCCCGATCCTGTCGATGAAGGAAATCGCCGAGGAACCGTCGCTGCGCGCCAGCGGCACCGTGGTCGAGGTCGACCACCCGGAACGCGGCAAGTACCTCACCGTCGGCAACCCGATCAAGCTGTCCGACAGCCCGACCGATGTCGAACGTTCGCCGCTGCTCGGCGAGCACACCGACGAAGTGCTGCGCCAGCTCGGCTACAGCGCGGAGCAGGTCGCCCTGCTGCGCGCCGAACACGTAATCTGAACCAGAATTTATCAACAATGGCGGCGCCTATGAAGCGCCGCTGGTACTCAGGCCACCCGGCCTGCGGAGACAGGACCAAGCATGAACCAGATGATCATTCCGATTAAAGTTGAAGGCGCATCGCGCCAGCGCAAGCGTGAAGCGCCGAAGGGCCGCCGGGTCGATCCCGCCGCGCTGGCCCAGGTGCAGAAGCTGCTGGGCGATGAATCGCGCCAGGCCGACATGCTGATCGAACACCTGCACAAGATCCAGGACAGCTTCGGCTGCCTGTCCGCCGAACACCTCGCCGCGCTGGCCGCCGAGATGAAGCTGGCGCAGACCGAAGTCTACGAAGTGGCGACCTTCTACCACCACTTCGATGTCGTCAAGGAAGGCGGCGACGCCCCTGCCGCGCTGACCGTGCGCGTCTGCAACGGCCTGTCATGCGAAATGGCCGGCGCCAGCGAACTGCTGGCGAAACTGCCTTCGATCCTCGGACGCGACGTGCGCGTGATCGCGGCGCCGTGCATCGGCCGCTGCGAGCAGGCGCCTGCCGCCGTGGTCGGCCAGAACCCGGTGCCGCATGCGACCGTCGAGTCGATCGCCGCCAAGGTCGCAGCGAAAGAGATTACCCACGTCCAGCAGGGCTTCACCGATTACCTGGCATACCGCGCCGAAGGCGGCTACCAGCTGCTGCGCGAATGCATCGCCGGCACCCGCGACGTCGAAGCGGTCATCAAGACGATGGAAGACTCGGGCCTGCGCGGCCTCGGCGGCGCCGGTTTTCCGGCCGGCCGCAAGTGGCGCATCGTGCGCAACGAGAACGGCCCGCGCCTGATGGCGATCAACATCGACGAAGGCGAGCCTGGCACGTTCAAGGACCGCTTCTACCTCGAGCGCGACCCGCACCGCTTCATCGAAGGCGCGCTGATCGCCGCCTGGGCGGTCGGCATCGAAACCATCTACGTCTACCTGCGCGACGAATACCACGGCTGCCGCGGCATGCTCGAAGCGGAACTGAAGCGCCTGCGCGCCGACCCGCCGGTCCAGGGCATGCCCGAAATTATCCTGCGCCGCGGCGCCGGCGCCTACATCTGCGGCGAAGAGTCGGCCATGATCGAGTCGATCGAAGGCAAGCGCGGCATGCCGCGCCTGCGTCCGCCGTACGTGGCGCAGGTCGGCCTGTTCGGCCGCCCGACCCTCGAGCACAACTTCGAAACGCTGCACTGGGTGCGCGACATCCTCGAAAAGGGCGGCGCCTGGTTCAGCAGCTTCGGCCGCAACGGCCGCAAGGGCCTGCGTTCGTTCTCGGTGTCGGGCCGCGTCAAGGAGCCGGGCGTCAAGCTGGCCCCGGCCGGCATCACGATCCAGGAACTGATCGACGAACATTGCGGCGGCATGCTGGAAGGGCAGGCGCTGTACGGCTACCTGCCGGGCGGCGCCTCGGGCGGCATCCTGCCTGCTTCGCTGAACAACATCCCGCTCGACTTCGACACCCTGCAACCGTACGGCTGCTTCATCGGCTCGGCGTCGGTGATCGTGCTGTCGGACCAGGACACCGCGGTCAATGCGGCGCGCAACATGATGGATTTCTTCGCCCACGAGTCGTGCGGCCAGTGCACGCCGTGCCGTGTCGGCACCGCCAAGGCGTCCGCGCTGATCCAGAAACCGAAGTGGGATCTGCCGATGCTCGCCGACCTGTCGCAGGTGATGCGCGATGCGTCGATCTGCGGCCTCGGCCAGGCAGCGCCGAATCCGGTCGACTGCGTCGTTAAATATTTTCCGCACGAGTTGGGATAACACCATATGAACGCGATTACCCGCAATGAACTGGCACAGATCGATGTGCCGACCGTCACATTCGAACTGAACGGCCGTGAAGTCACCGGCCGCGCCACCGAAACGATCATCGAGATCGCCGACCGCGAAGGGGTCGAGATCCCGCGCCTGTGCTACAAGGAAGGCCTCGACGTCGCCGGCAACTGCCGCTCGTGCATGGTCGAGATCAACGGCGAGCGCGTACTGGCGCCGTCGTGCTGCCGCTTCCCGACGCCTGGCATGAAGGTCAGCTCCGACAGCGAGCGCGCCGTCGCCGCCCAGAAGATGGTGCTCGAACTGCTGCTGTCGGACATGCCGGAGACCGAATACACCCTCAACAACGAAGTCGACCAGTGGGCCGCCAAGCTCGCAGTCGGCAAGCCGCGCTTCGAAGCGCGCGCCCGCGTCGCGCCCGACTATTCGCACGCCGCCATCAGCGTCAACCTCGATGCCTGCATCCAGTGCACCCGCTGCGTGCGCGCCTGCCGCGACGAGCAGATGAACGACGTGATCGGCCTGTCGCTGCGCGGCGAAGGCACCAAGATCGTGTTCGACATGGACGACCCGATGGGCAACTCGACCTGCGTCGCTTGCGGCGAATGCGTGCAGGCCTGCCCGACCGGCGCGCTGATGCCGGCGCGCGACGTCGCCATGACGGTGCCCGACAAGCAGGTCGATTCGCTGTGCCCGTTCTGCGGCGTCGGCTGCCAGCTGACCTACAACGTCAAGGACAACAAGATTCTGTACGTCGAGGGCCGCGACGGCCCCGCCAATCATGAGCGCCTGTGCGTCAAGGGCCGCTACGGCTTCGACTACGCGCACCACCCGCACCGCCTGACCATGCCGCTGATCCGCCGCGCCGATGCGCCGAAACGCGGCGACGTCGAGATGGACCCGACCCGCGTGATGGAATACTTCCGCGAAGCGAGCTGGGAAGAAGCGCTCGANNGGCGCCGTGTCGAATCCGGTGATGGACGTCGTCAAGGCCGAAGTCATCGTCATCATCGGCGCCAACCCGACGGTGAACCACCCGGTCGCCGCGACCTGGATCAAGAACGCCGTCGCCAACGGCAGCAAGCTGATTGTCATGGATCCGCGCCGCTCGGAACTGGCGCGCATCTCGCACCGCTTCCTGCAGTTCAAGCCGGATACCGACGTCGCCATGCTCAACGCGATGATGCACGTGATCGTCCATGAGAACCTGGTCGACAAGGAGTTCATCGAAAGCCGCACGATCGGCTATGAAGACCTGAAGAAGAACGTCGAAGGCTACAGCCCGGAGCTGATGGCGCCGATCTGCGGCATCGACGCCGAGACGCTGCGCTACACGGCGCGCCTGTACGCCACCTCGCGCGCATCGATCATCCTGTGGGGCATGGGCGTATCGCAGCACATCCACGGCACCGACAACGCGCGCTGCCTGATCGCGCTGGCGCTGATGACCGGCCAGATCGGCCGCGACGGCACCGGCCTGCATCCGCTGCGCGGCCAGAACAACGTCCAGGGCGCGTCCGACGCCGGCCTGATCCCGATGATGTATCCGGACTACCAGCACGTCACCGATCCGAAGGTCCAGGCCAGCTTCGAAAAAGCCTGGAACCTGCCGGCCGATTCGCTCGACAAGACCCCGGGCCTGACCGTGGTCGAGGTCATGCACGCGATCAAGAAGGGCGAAGTGCGCGGCATGTACGTGATGGGCGAGAACCCGGCGATGTCCGATCCGGACGCCAACCACGCGCGCGATTCGCTCGCCTCGCTCGACCACCTGGTGGTGCAGGACATCTTCCTCACCGAGACTGCCTACCTGGCCGACGTCATCCTGCCGGCCACCGCCTTCCCGGAAAAGGACGGCACCTTCACCAACACCGACCGCCTGGTGCAGATGGGCCGCAAGGCGCTCGACGCGCCGGGCGAGGCCAAGCCGGACCTGTGGATCATCCAGCAGATCGCCCAGCGCCTCGGCCTCGACTGGAACTACCAGCACGTGTCCGAAGTGTTCGACGAGATGCGCCACACGATGCCTAGCATCGGCGGCATCACGTGGGAGCGCCTCGAGCGCGAGAACGCGGTCACTTATCCTTGCCTGAAAGAGGGCGACCCGGGCCAGTCGGTGGTGTTCACCGAAACCTTCCCGCGCGAGTCAGGCCGCGCCAAGTTCGTCCCGGCCGACATCATCCCCGCCGCCGAGCGCCCCGATGCCGAGTACCCGATGGTGCTCATCACCGGGCGCCAGCTCGAACACTGGCACACCGGCAGCATGACGCGCCGCGCGCTGGTGCTCGACGCACTCGAGCCNNCTGTATGCGCGGGCCGACGAGAGTTCGCCGCGCGGGGCAGTGTTCGTCCCGTTCTGCTACTACGAAGCGGCGATCAACCGGCTGACCAACGCGGCGCTCGACCCGTTCGCCAAGATCCCGGAGTTCAAGTACTGCGCGATCCGCATCACGCTCGGTGGCGATGCGCCGGTGCAGGGCAGCTACGGCGGCGGCCAGATCCTGACCGCAACCGAGAAGCTCCGCTCCGCTCAGTAACCGTTTGCTACCGCTACCCCCGTCGTCCTCGCGAACGCGGGGACCCCATCTTGCTTGCTCAGTAGATGACGCATGCAAATGGGGTTCCCGCGTTCGCGGGGACGACGTCTTTCAGCGCGTNNGCCTGGATCTCCCAGGTCGAGCGCCACGCCAGCCCGAGGCCCTCACTGGCCCAGCGGTGCAGCAGTTCGCCGTCGTTGCAGTCGAGGTTGCCCGCTACCTTGATCGTTACCGGCTTGCCGTCCTTCTGGAAGTACCAGCCGCGCTGCTGGCCGCCCTGCAGGTTGAACGCCAGGCAGTTGTGCTGCGCCAGGTCGTCGAGCGAGCGCGGAATGCCGTGCCGCTCGAAATACCCCGGCGTGCCGCACACCACGCGCCGGTTGGTCGCCAGCTTCACCGCGACGAAATTCGGGTCGAGCACGCCGCCGATCCGGATCCCCAGCTCATACCCTTCGCGCACCAGGTCAACAACATGGTCGGTCAGGTTGAACGAGATCTGCACCTTCGGATGCGCCGTCACGAACGCCGGCGCATGCGGCGCCACGTGCAGCCGGCCGAACGCCGCCGGCGCCGACACGATCAGGTGGCCGCTCGCCTTGTGGCGGCCTTCCGACACGATCGTCTCGGCGAAGTCCACATCGCTGAGCAGCTTGCGGCAGTGTTCGAGGAACACCACGCCTTGCTCGGTCAGCGTCAGGTGGCGCGTGGTCCGGTGCATCAGTTTGACCCCCAGGCGCTTCTCCAGCGCGTCGATGCGCCGCCCCAGCATCACCGGTGTGATGTCCTGCTCCAGCGCGGCGCGCGCCAGGCTGCCTTTATCGACAGCGTCGACAAAGGCTTCCATCTGTTTGAGTTTGTCCATGCAGCGATTATTCCATACTTGGAGTATCGAATAAACCGATTTTTTGTCGTCTTATCATCAGCCGCTTAAACCACTAGCATACGTTCATCGAGTAAATGCATTTCAAAACTGGAGGATGACATGGCTAAGATGACCGCGGCGGAAGCAGCAGTTCACGTGATGGAAAAAGAGGGCGTGCACGTCGCGTTCGGGGTGCCCGGCGCCGCCATCAACCCGTTGTACGCTGCCTTGCGCAAGCGCGACAGCATCAAGCACATCCTCGCGCGCCACGTCGAAGGCGCCTCGCACATGGCCGAAGGCTACACCCGCGCCAAGGCCGGCAACCTCGGCGTGTGCATCGGCACCTCCGGGCCGGCCGGCACCGACATGATCACCGGCCTGTATTCGGCCCAGGCCGATTCGATACCTATTCTTTGCATTACCGGCCAGGCCCCGCGCGCCCGTATTTACAAGGAAGACTTCCAGGCGGTCGACATCGAGTCGATCGCCAAGCCGGTCACCAAGTGGGCCGTCACCGTGCGCGAGCCGGCGCTGGTGCCGCGCGTATTCCAGCAGGCCTTCCACCTGATGCGCTCCGGCCGCCCGGGCCCGGTGCTGATCGACCTGCCGTTCGACGTCCAGATGGCGATGATCGAATTCGACCCGGACACCTACGAGCCGATGGAGCTGTACAAGCCGAAGGCGTCGCGCGCGCAAATCGAGAGAGCGCTCGGCATGCTGAACGACGCCGACCGTCCGCTGATCACCGCCGGCGGCGGCATCATCAACGCCGACGCATCCGACCTGCTGGTCGAATTCGCCGAGATCACCGGCGTGCCGGTCATCCCGACCCTGATGGGCTGGGGCGCGATCCCCGATGACCATCCGCAGATGGCCGGCATGGCCGGCCTGCAGACCAGCCACCGCTACGGCAACGCCACGGTGCTGGCGTCCGACTTCATGATGGGCATCGGCAACCGCTGGGCTAACCGCCACACCGGCTCGATCGAAGTGTTCACCAAGGACCGCAAGTTCGTCCACATCGACATCGAGCCGACCCAGATCGGCCGCGTGTTCGGCCCCGATTACGGCATCGTCTCGGACGCCAAGGCGGCCCTGCAATTGCTGGTCGAAGTGGCGAAGGAGTGGAANNCGCAAGCGCACCATGCTGCGCAAGACCGACTACGAAAACGTCCCGGTCCAGCCGATCCGCGTCTACCACGAGATGAACGAATATTTCGGCCGCGACGTACGCTACGTCGCCAGCATCGGCCTGTCGCAGATCGCCGCCGCCCAGTTCCTCAGCGTGAACAAGCCGCGCCACTGGATCAATTGCGGCCAGGCCGGCCCGCTCGGCTGGACCATTTCGGCGGCGCTTGGCGTGCGCTGTTCCGACCCGACCGGCGACATCGTCGCCATCTCGGGAGACTACGACTTCCAGTTCATGATCGAGGAGCTCGCCGTCGGCGCCCAGTTCAAGCTGCCGTACATCCACGTGCTGGTCAACAATTCTTACCTCGGCCTGATCCGCCAGTCGCAGCGCGGCTTCGAAATGGATTACTGCGTGCAGCTCGCCTTCGACAACATCAACGAGCACACGCCGGAACTGGAGGGCAGGGGCGTCGACCACGTCGCCGTCGTCGAAGGCCTCGGCTGCAAGGCGATCCGCGTATTCAAGCCGGAGGACATCATCCCGGCGTTCGAAAGGGCACGCGATCTGATGGCGCAATACCAGGTGCCGGTGGTGGTCGAGGTCATCCTCGAGCGCGTCACCAACATCGCGATGGGCACCGATATCGACGCCATCAATGAATTTAACGACGTCCTCGATGTCAAATAAGAAGGAGAACGCCATGCCAAAATTAGCCGCCAACCTGACGATGCTGTTCAACGAAGTCGATTTCCTCGATCGCTTCGGCGAAGCGGCGCGCGCCGGCTTCAAAGGTGTCGAGTTCCTGTTCCCGTATGCCTTCGAGGCCGCGCAGATCGCCGAACGGCTCGATGCCAGCCGGCTCGAGCTGGTGCTGCACAATCTCCCGGCCGGTAACTGGGAAGCCGGCGAACGCGGTATCGCCTGCAACCCGGCCCGCAAAGCTGAATTCCAGGACGGCGTCGGCAAGGCGATCGAGTACGCCAGGGCGCTTGGCGTCGGGCAGCTCAACTGCCTGGTCGGCATCAAGCCGCAGCACGTCACCGACGGCCAGGCATATGGCGCCGTGGTCGACAACCTGAAGTTCGCCGCCGGCGCCCTCAAGGCCGAAGGCATTCGCTTGCTGGTCGAGCCGATCAACACCTTCGACATTCCCGGCTTCTATTTGTCGGGCACAGAGCAGGCGCTCGGCATCATCCGCGAGACCGCCTCGGACAACATCCGCGTCCAGTACGACATCTATCACATGCAGCGCATGGAAGGCGAGCTGGCCGCCACCATCAAGGCCAACCTGGCGATGATCGGCCACATCCAGCTGGCCGACAATCCGGGCCGTTTCGAGCCGGGTACCGGCGAGATCAACTACCGCTACCTGCTTGGCATGCTCGACGAAATCGGCTACGCCGGCTGGGTCGGCTGCGAATACAAGCCGAAGGCCGGCACCGCCGCCGGCCTCAAATGGATCGCCGAACACGGGCTGTAAGACACCAATCACGATCAGGGAGAACGACATGACTAAAGTAGGATTTATCGGCCTGGGCATCATGGGCGCACCGATGGCGGCCAACCTTCAGGCGGGCGGCTGCAAGCTGTACCTGCACGACCACAAGAACCCGCCGGCGGCATTGATCGAAGGCGGCGCCACCGTCTGCACGTCGGGCGCCGAAGTGGCCAAGCGCGCCGACATCATCATCGTGATGGTGCCCGACACGCCGCACGTCGCCTCGGTGCTGTTCGATGCCGACGGCGTCGCGGCCGGCCTCACCGCCGGCAAGATCGTCGTCGACATGAGCTCGATCTCGCCAATGGAGACCAAGCTCTTCGCCCAGAAAATCAACAAGCTCAATTGCGAGTATCTCGACGCACCGGTGTCCGGCGGCGAAGTGGGCGCGCGCGCCGCCTCGCTGACGATCATGGTCGGTGGCTCCGAAGAAGCATTCGGCACCGTCAGGCCGCTGTTCGAAATGATGGGCAAGAACATCACGCTGGTCGGCGGCAACGGCGACGGCCAGACCACCAAGGTGGCCAACCAGATCATCGTCGCGCTGAACATCCAGGCGGTCTCCGAAGCGCTGCTGTTCGCCTCCAAGGCCGGCGCCGACCCGGCCAAGGTGCGCCAGGCGCTGATGGGCGGCTTCGCCTCGTCGCGCATCCTCGAGGTGCACGGCGAGCGCATGATCAAGCGCACCTTCGCGCCGGGCTTTCGCATCGAACTGCACCAGAAGGACCTGAACCTGGCGCTGCAGGGCGCCAAGGCACTCGGCGTGTCGCTGCCGAACACCGCGACCGTGCAGGAGCTGATGAATTCGTGCGCCGCCCACGGCATGAGCGGGCTCGATCACTCGTCGCTGTGCCAGGCCATCGAGCGCATGTCGAACCACGCAATCGCGCAAGCCTGAGCTGATGAGCGAACACCGGCAGTTTCTGCTCGACCTCTTCGGCGCCGCCGTCGGCGCCGTCACGGCGGAGGGCTGCCTGCCGGCGTTCCTGCCGAAGCCGCCCGCCAACGGCCGCACCATCGTCGTCGGCGCCGGCAAGGCCGCCGCCGAGATGGCGCGCGTGGTCGAGGCGCACTGGCCCGGACCGCTCGAAGGCATCGTGGTGACCCGCTACGGCCACAAGGTGCCGACCAGGCATATCGAAGTGCTTGAGGCGTCCCATCCGGTGCCCGACGCGGCCGGCGAACAGGGCGCCCGGCGCATGCTCGACGCGGTCGCCGGCCTGACCGAAAACGACCTGGTGCTGTGCCTCATTTCCGGCGGCGGCTCGGCGCTGCTGGCGCTGCCGGCCGACGGCGTCACGCTGGCCGACAAGCAGTCGCTCAACAAGGCCTTGCTGAGCAGTGGCGCCACCATCTCCGAGATGAACTGCGTGCGCAAGCACCTGTCCGGCATCAAAGGCGGGCGGCTGGCGCTGGCGTGCGCGCCCGCGCGCGTGGTGACGCTGCTGATCTCCGATGTGCCAGGCGACGATCCCGGCGTGGTGGCGAGCGGGCCGACACTGGCGGACACCACCACCTGCGCCGATGCGCTGGCGATCCTGGCGCGCTACCGGATCGCGCTGCCGGACCACGTGCGCCGCGTGCTCGAATCGGGCGAAGGCGAAACACCCAAGCGCGGCGATCCGCGCTTTGCGCGCAACAGCTGCCACATCATCGCCTCGGCGCAGATCGCGCTGCAAGCGGCCGCCGCCGCGGCGCGCGCCGCCGGCATCACGCCGCACATCCTGTCCGACGAGATCGAAGGCGAGGCGAAGGACATCGCCCTGATGCACGCGGCCATGGCGCGCGCCGTCGCGCGCAACGGCCAGCCGTTCAGCCGGCCGTGCGTGATCCTGTCGGGCGGCGAGACCACCGTCACGGTGCGCGGCAAGGGCAGGGGCGGGCGCAATACCGAGTTCCTGCTCAGCCTCGCGGTGGCGCTGAACGGCCAGCCGGGCGTGCACGCGATCGCCTGCGACACCGACGGCATCGACGGCTCGGAGGACAACGCCGGCGCGCTGCTGGCGCCCGACAGCCTGCTGCGCGCCGGCGCGCACGGTTTGCGCGCGCGCCCAATGCTGGACAATAATGACGGATACAGTTTTTTCGAAGCGCTCGGCGATCTGGTTGTTTGCGGGCCGACGCTCACCAACGTCAACGATTTTCGCGCGCTGCTGATCCTCTGACCGGCGAGTGCGCGCACGAAAGGAATGCGGACATGAGCACACTCGTTTATACCCATACGGACTGCCTCAAGCATGAACCGGGGCCAAGCCATCCGGAGTCGCCGCACCGTCTCAAGGCTGTGCTGGAGGTGCTGGAGGCGCCCGAGTTCAAGGCGCTGGCATGGCGCGAGGCGCCAATGGGCACGCGCATGCAGGCGATGCTGGTGCATGACCAGGACTTCGTCGACGCGATCGCCGATGCCGCCCCCGACAGCGGCCGCGTGGCGCTCGATGGCGGCGACACGGTGATGTCGCCCGGCTCGTGGGCCGCGGTGATGCGCTGCATCGGCGCTGCTTGCGCCGGCGTCGACGCGGTGATGGCGGGGGAGGCCGACAACGTCTTCTGCGCGACGCGCCCGTGCGGCCACCACGCCGAGCCGGATCGGGCGATGGGCTTCTGCATCTTCAACCAGGCCGCCATCGCGGCGGTGCACGCACTGCAGGCGCACGGGCTCGAACGGGTCGCCGTGGTCGACTTCGACGTCCATCACGGCAACGGCACGCAGGCGGCGTTCTTCGCGCGGCCGGAGCTGTTCTATGCGTCGAGCCACCAGTCGCCGCTGTATCCGGGCACCGGCAGCCGCACCGAGACCGGCGTGAGCGGCAATATCGTCAACGTGCCGCTGCCGCCCGGCTGCGGCTCGCAGCTGTTCCGCGAGCGGATCGAGGCCGACATGCTGCCGGCACTGCGCGCGTTCAAGCCCGACTTCATCATCATCTCGGCCGGCTTCGACGCGCACCGGCTCGATCCGCTGGCGGGCATGAACCTCGAAGACGACGATTTCGGCTGGGTGACCGAGCGGCTGATGGAGATCGCCGGCGAGCAGTGCGCCGGCCGCATCGTGTCGATCCTCGAGGGCGGCTACAGCGGCGAGGGCCTCGCCGGCGGCACCGCGGCGCACGTCAGGGCGCTGATGGCGGCGTAGGCCTGCTCGCAAGATTGAGCCCCCGCGTGCGCGAGGGCGACGGCCTTTGGCAGCGTCGTCCGCGCGCGCGGGGACCCCATCACCTGCATGCATACGGACGGGAAACGCAGGCCAAAAAAAACCGCGGCCCTCGCAGGCCGCGGTAAAAATACTTCGGAGTGAAACGAGGGCGATTCTGCACGCCACGCGCGCCCGTCGCCTTGACTGCCGTCAAGATTCGCCAATTCGCGCCGCGGGCCCGGGCATCGGGATCAGCTTCGCGATCAGGGCGGCGCCGTCGTCGAGCAGGAACTGCCTGAACGCGCGCGCCACCGGCGGCAGCCGCTTGTCGTTGCGGTGCACCACATACCAGTCCAGCATCAGCGGGAAGCCTTGCACCGGCAGCACCACCAGCGAGCCGGCCTTGAGCTCCTGGCCGATCGTGTGCGCCGACAGGAAGCCGATCCCCATCCCGGCGATGATCGCCTGCTTGATCGTCTCGGTGCTCTTGATCTCCATCGCGATGTTCAGGTCGCGCAGGTGCTCGCCGAAGCCGGCCTCCATCGAAAACCAGGTATCCGATCCCTTTTCGCGCACCACGAAGGCCTCGCGCATCAGCGCCTCCATCGAGATGCGCTTCCTGCCCGCCAGGTGGTGCCCAGGCGCCGCCACGATCACGTACGGGTGCGGCGCGAACGATTCGTTGAGCGTGTCGAGGTTGTGCGGCGGGCGCACCATGATCGCCAGGTCGGTCAGGTTGTTGGCCAGCTGGCCAAGCAGCTCTTCGCGGTTGTGCACCGTCAGGTTCAGCTTGACGCCCGGGTGCTGGCGCGCGAATTCGACCAGCAGGTGCGGAAAGAAGTAGTCGCCGGCGCTGATCACCGCCACATTCAGCTTGCCGCCCGAGATGCCCTTGAAGTGGGCCAGCGCCTCCTCGGCGTCCTGGAACTGCTTGATGATGGCGCGCGAGTAGTACAGCAGCTCCGCGCCGCCCTGGGTCAGGTAGACCTTCTTGCCGAGCTGCTCGAACAATTCGAGGCCGACGTGGCTTTCGAGCGTCTTGATCTGGGTCGAGACGGCCGGCTGGGTCAGGTGCAGTTCTTCCGCGGCGCGCGAAAAACTGAGGTTGCGCGCCACCGCTTCGAACACTTTCAGCTGGCGCAAGGTCGCGTTCTTCATGGGGACTCGCTTCGATGTATTCAGGGTCGTGAATCATTATGCTTAATAACTTTAACTATTGCTAATCATTTGTGCAGGCTAGGATGAACTCACTGATTCGCAACCGCCCCTTTCCAGGAGAACCGCCATGTCCACCATTCACAGCAGCAATCAAGCCGACGCCCACCGCAACGCCTACAACGCCGCCTTCCATGAGTTGGGGCTGAGCTTTCACTGGGACAGCGCGGCCTACCAGGATGTGTTGTGCCAGGATGGCGAGCGCGAATGCCTGCGCCGCTACCTCGAACGGCACCAGGCGCACCTGCTCAAGGCCTACGATGCCGAATTCCTCGTCGACGCCATCCAGTCGGCCAAGGAACGTTGCTACGGGGTGATGACCGCAGCGGGCTGCCGCCCCGACGCCTTCATCAACTGGGCCGAGATCCAGCAGCACCACGCTGGGGTTTAATGTCAAAATTTCCATAGTCGAGATTTCAAATCTTAACCGGGGTCAAGGATATAAAAAAACGCGTCTTCCACAATCAGTCATCTGTCGGAACTTCCGTAAGTGCGTGACCCCGATAAAAATCGGGGCGCCAACCGGGCCAGAAAAATAGTTCTGAGCTCGACTTGCGGTGATTTTGGAAGGTTCGACAGGGGCTTTGGAACGGCGACCAGCCCGACCAGTAGCGCCTGGCCAAGCCGGTTTTCCGCCAGGCGGGAAAACGGCACGACGGAATAGTCCAGTGCTTGCAAAACAAAATCAGGAGACAGCGTCATGAAATACCATTACCAACCTTCGACCAGCGGCATCGGTTACACCGGTGTTCCGGCATATTCCACAGCAATGGCGGGGGCAGCACGGGCTTAACCAGCTGCCACTCACGCGCAAAGACGCGACATTCACACCATCACGGAGACATGGAAATGACAAACGAATCAACAATCAACGCGCCGGCCACGCCGAACGCAAATCGCTGGATCCAGCTGGTCATGGGGATCATCTGCATGGCGATGATCGCCAACCTGCAGTATGGCTGGACCCTGTTCGTCAACCCGATTGCCGACAAATATCACTGGTCGAAGGCGGCAATTCAGGTGGCGTTCACCATCTTCATCCTGACTGAAACCTGGCTGGTGCCAATCGAAGGCTGGGCGGTCGATAAATTCGGCCCGCGTCCGGTGGTCCTGTTCGGCGGCCTGCTGTGCGCCCTCGGCTGGGTCATGAACTCGTTCGCCGACACCCTGACGATGCTGTACATCGCCGCCGCGGTGAGCGGTATCGGCGCCGGCGCCGTCTACGGCACCTGCGTCGGCTCGGCCCTGAAATGGTTCCCGGACCGTCGCGGCCTGGCAGCGGGCTTGACGGCGGCCGGCTTCGGCGCCGGCTCCGCGGCGACCATCATCCCGATCTCGATGATGATCGCTTCGAAAGGCTACGAGCAGACCTTCCTGTACTTCGGCCTCGGCCAGGGCCTGATCGTCATGCTGCTGGCGCTGATGATGGTGCGTCCACCAGCCCACGTGGCCGGTGCGATCAAGAAGAAAACCAAGGTTCAGCAAGGTAATGCCGAATTCACGCCATCGCAGATCATCCGCAAGCCGGTGTTCTGGGTCATGTACGTGATGTTCGTGCTGGTCGCCGCTGGTGGCCTGATGGCAACCGCCCAGATGGGCCCGATCGCCAAGGACTTCGCCATCGACGGCGTCAAGTTCAACGTGATGGGCATGATCCTGCCGGCCCTGACCTTCGCCCTGGCGATCGACCGTGTGCTGAACGGCCTGACCCGCCCATTCTTCGGCTGGGTATCGGACCAGATCGGCCGCGAGAAGACCATGTTCATCGCGTTTGCGATGGAGTCGGTCGGCATCCTGGCGCTGTACTACTTCGGCCGCGATCCGATCATGTTCGTGATCCTGACCGGTGTCGTGTTCTTCGCCTGGGGTGAGATCTACAGCCTGTTCCCTGCAACCTGCGCCGACACCTTCGGTACCAAGAACGCCGCCGGTAACGCCGGCCTGCTGTACACCGCCAAGGGCACCGCATCGATCTTCGTGCCGATCTCGAGCATGATCGCAGCGGCCTCGGGCAGCTGGGAAGCCGTGTTCTTCGTCGGCTGCGGCCTGAACGCGGTCGCCGCGCTGATGGCCTGGTTCGTACTCAAGCCGATGCGCAAGACCTTCATGGAGACTGCCGTCACGCCAGCTGAAAACGAAGCTGTGGATATCGCCACCGCAGCACGTATGGCCCGCTAAGCAAAGGAGGCGCCGGGGCGGTCCGAACCATGCCCGCCCCGGCGCCGCTTCCAACGACCAATCCGGCGTAGTGAGAGAACCAAATGATGAAGATTCAACGCTGGATACGCTTCCATTACATGGATGCGGTGCGCTTTGGCACGCTCGAAGGGGACAAGATCCGGATCCACGAAGGTGACATGTTCAATGCGCCGACGCTGACTGCCAATACGACGCACATTAAAGAAGTACAACTGCTCGCGCCTGTCGTGCCGGGCAAGATGTTGGCGATGTGGAACAACTTCCATGCGCTTGGCAAGAAACTGGGCCTGGAACCGCCGGCCGAACCGCTGTACCTCATCAAATCCCCGAACTCCCTGCTCGCTCCCGGCGGCACGATCCGCAAGCCGCTGTGCGACGGCAAGGTGGTGTTCGAAGGCGAGCTGGCCATCGTGATCGGCCGCACCTGTTTCAACGTCAGCGAAGAAGCGGCGTCGCAGTATGTCTTCGGCCTGACCTGTGCGAACGACGTCACGGTCGCCGACATTATCGCCCGCGACCCGACCTTTCCGCAGTGGGCCAGGGCCAAGGGCTTCGACACCTTCTGTCCGCTCGGGCCGGTGATTGCAACCGGGCTCGACCCGGCCATGCTGGTGGTGCGCACGATCCTCAACGACGAAGTGCGGCAGGACTACCCGGTCAACGACATGGTGTTTTCAGTCGCCCAGCTGGTGAGCAAGATATCGAAAGACATGACTTTGAATCCGGGCGACGTCCTGCTGTGCGGGACATCGGTCGGCGTGGGCTCCATGCGACCAGGAAGTACGATCGAAATCGAGATCGATGGCATAGGCAAGCTCAAAAACCGTTTCGAGTAAACAGGTGGGAGCACGTCATGAAAATTGCAATTATCGGAGCTGGGGCAATCGGTGGCTATGTCGGCGCAAAGCTGGCACTGGCCGGCGAGGATGTGACGTTCATCGTCAGGGGTGCCAACCTGGAGGCCATCAGGGCCAGGGGCATCAAGCTGATCGAGAACGACGGAACGGAGAAGGTGGCGCCGCACGTGAAGGCCACCGATAACTACGCGGAAGCGGGTGTGCAAGAGCTGGTGATCCTGGCCCTGAAGGCGCACCAGGTCGACGCCGTCGCCGACGAGGTGGCAAAACTGATGGGCCCGGACACGGTGGTCGTGACCATGCAGAACGGTATCCCGTTCTGGTATTTCCACCGCCACGGCGGGCCGTTCGAAGGCCACACGGTGCACAGCGTGGATCCGACGGGCGAGCTGGCGAGCAAGATCGCGCCGGCACGCATCCTCGGCTGCGTGGTGTATCCGGCGGCCGAACTGATCGCGCCGGGCGTGATCCGGCATGTGGAAGGCGAGCGTTTCCCGCTCGGCGAGCTGGATGGCTCATCGAGCGCGCGCGTGAACAAGATCTCGGGCGTGTTCCAAAATGCCGGCCTGAAGGCGCCGGTGCTCGACAACATCCGCGCCGAGATCTGGCTCAAGCTGTGGGGCAACGTCTGCTTCAACCCGATCAGCGCGCTGTCGCATTCGACCCTGGTCGATATCTGCCAGTTTCCGCTGGCGCGCGAGCTGGCGGCCGACATGATGCTCGAAGCGCAGGCGGTGGCCGCCAAGCTGGGGATCTCGTTTCGCGTCACGCTGGACCGGCGCATCGAAGGCGCCGAGAAGGTCGGCAAGCACAAGACGTCGATGCTGCAGGATGTCGAAGCGGGGCGCGGGCCGGAGATCGACGCGCTGGTGGGATCGGTGGTGGAGCTGGGGCGCCTGACGGGCACGCCGACGCCGCATATCGACTCGGCCTATGCGCTGGTCAAGCTGCTCGAGCGCACGATGAATTCGGAGCACGGAGGCGTGCGCCTGCAGAGAACCGTCGCTGCTTAGGCGAACACCAGGGNNTTTTTTTATTGCGCCGCACTATTGCTGCGGCAACAATTTTTCAGGCCAAATTACAGGCCGTAGGTGAACGCTGCGTCCGACTTGTCGCCTGCGGTGTCGGCGTCGAGTTTCTCGCGCAGGTTGACCATGAACAGTGCCGCGATGATCGAGGTGAACGAGAACGACGGCGCTGGGTAGGTCGAGCCAGCTGGTGCGGTGTTGGTAATCGAAGTCATGTGGAGCTCCTGGAAGGTTGGTTGAATTCTATAAGTTCGATTATAGGGATAGGTTTCAACAAGCTCCAATTGCGAGTTCTGATATGTGTTATAAGTGCCGCGAATATTGCCTATGAAAAATCAGGTCTTTTCGCATACTAATTTTTTGTTGCGGCGCACGAAGCCGGCCGCGAATCAGATTTTGCCCTGGTTTTTCAGCCGGCTCAGCGTTTCCGGCGACAGGTTCAGGTAGGACGCCAGTTCCTTCTTCGGCAGCCGCTCGAACAGTTCCGGGTGCTTGCGCATGAAGCGGTGCACGCGGCCCGGCGCGTCGAGCAGGTGCAGCGTGATGGTGTGCGCCATGATCGAACTCATCAGGTTCATCACCTCGTATTCGAACGCCTCCTTGACCTTGCTGTGGCTCTCCATGAAGTCGATCCACTTCAGCAGCGGCATGCTGGCCACGCGCGCTTTCGTCACGCAAACGATGCTGTATGGCGTCGGCGTGTGCAGGCGCCACGCGGCGTAGCTCGTTTCGATGTCGCGCTCGGCCGAAAAGCGCAGGATCATCTCCTTCGCTTCCTGGTTGGTCACCACGCGCTTGAGGATGCCGTCGAGCACGAAGTACTGCTCCATCTCGTGCACGCCCTGGTGCAGCAGCAGGTCGCCCTTCTGGTGGTTGACCACCGTCAGGTACGGCTCGAGCGCTTCCATCTCGCTGTCACGCAGCTCCTTCAGAACCACGTTCTGTTTCAGCTGGACACGAATAATGTTTCGTTCAGGATGGTTCGCGACTAAGGTCATGGGAGTTTTGCTACCTAATTTCACAAGTGCCGACATCATGCGGCGAAAATTGACCTCGGTCAATGAGAGATAACATCGCGCCTCGCTATGATGGCCGCACTAAAAGACGGTCTGCACATCGACGCAGGCGGGCAGGAAATACGGCCCGAACCTCGCAGTCGCGTCGCAGCACCCTGATCGATTCACAAGGAGGAGACATCTCATCATGACAGATAGCACCCAAGCACCAGCAATGACCGACGGCTTCCACCTGGTCATCGATGCCCTCAAACACAACGATATCGACACGATCTTCGGACTGGTCGGTATTCCGATCACCGACCTGTGCCGCCTGGCACAAGCCCAGGGCATGCGCTTCATCGGCTTCCGCCACGAGCAACACGCCGGCAATGCTGCCGCGATTGCCGGCTACATGACCAAGAAGCCAGGCATCTGCATGACCGTGTCGGCGCCGGGCTTCCTGAACGGCCTGACCGCACTTGCCAATGCTACCACTAACTGCTTCCCGATGATTTTGATCTCCGGCTCGTCCGAGCGTGAAATCGTCGACCTGCAGCAGGGCGACTATGAAGAGATGGACCAGCTGAACGCGGCCAAGCCGTACTGCAAGGCGGCCTACCGCATCAACAAGGCCGAAGACATCGGCATCGGCATCGCCCGCGCCATCCGCGCCGCGGTATCGGGCCGTCCGGGCGGCGTCTACCTCGACCTGCCGGCGCAACTGCTGGCGCAGACGCTCGACGCCGCACACGGCAAGCGTTCGCTGGTCAAGGTGATCGACGCCGCGCCAGCGCAACTGCCTGCGCCGGATTCGGTCGAGCGCGCGCTGGACCTGCTGAAGAGCGCCAAGAAGCCGCTGATCCTGCTGGGCAAGGGCGCAGCGTACGCACAAGCCGACGCCGACATCCGCGCGCTGGTCGAAAAATCGGGCATTCCTTACCTGCCGATGTCGATGGCCAAGGGCCTGCTGCCTGACACCCACGCGCAGTCCGCATCGGCGGCGCGTTCGTTCGTGCTGGCCGAAGCCGACGTGGTGCTGCTGGTCGGCGCCCGCCTGAACTGGCTGCTGTCGCACGGCAAAGGCAAGACCTGGGGCGCGATCCCGAAGAAATTCATCCAGATCGACATCTCGCCGACCGAGATCGACAGCAACGTGGCGATCGCCGCACCGCTGATCGGCGACATCGGTTCCTGCGTGCAGGCACTGGTCAAGGGCATCGATGCAGGCGGCTACACCAAGCCGTCGGCCGAGTGGACCGGTGCGATTAACGAGCGCAAGGACAAGAACCTGACCAAGATGGCCGCGACGCTGGACCTCAATCCTTCGCCGATGAACTTCCACAGCGCACTGCGCGTGATCCGCGATATGGTCAAGTCGCGTCCGGACATCAACATCGTCAACGAAGGCGCCAACACGCTCGACTACGCACGTTCGATCGTCGACATGTACGAGCCGCGCAAGCGTTTCGACTCCGGCACCTGGGGCATCATGGGTATCGGCATGGGCTTCGCGATCGGCGCCGCCGTCGTGTCGGGCAAGCCGGTGATCGCGATCGAAGGCGACAGCGCGTTCGGTTTCTCGGGCATGGAACTGGAAACCATCTGCCGCTACGACCTGCCGGTCGTCACCATCGTGTTCAACAACAACGGCGTCTACAAGGGCACCGATCCTAACCTGAACCCGAACAACCCGAACGACGTGCCGGTCACTTCCTTCGTCAAGGGCGCGCGCTACGACAAGATGATCGAAGCGTTCGGCGGCATCGGCTACAACGTCGAGACCCCGGAAGAGCTGGACAAGGCGCTGAAGGAAGCGATCGCATCCGGCAAGCCGACCCTGATCAACGCGGTCATCGATCCGAACGCCGGCACCGAGAGTGGCCGCCTGACCAACCTGAATCCAACAAGCGGCAAAAAGCCGGCCTAATCGAATACCTCAAGGAGACATCATGAGCAACAAACCGTTAGAAGGCATCAAAATCATCGACTTCACGCACGTGCAAGCCGGTCCTGCATGCACCCAGATGCTGGCGTGGTTCGGCGCCGACGTGATCAAGGTCGAGCGTCCAGGTTCGGGCGACGTCACCCGTTCGCAACTGCGCGACATCCCGGGCGTCGATGCGCTGTACTTCACCATGCTCAACAGCAACAAGAAATCGCTGACGCTGGATACCAAGACCGAAGCCGGCAAGGAAATCCTGACCAAGCTGATCAAGGAATCGGACGTACTGGTGGAGAACTTCGGTCCGGGCGCGCTCGACCGCATGGGCTTCACGTGGGAGCACATCCACACCCTGAACCCAGGCATGATCGTCGCGTCGGTCAAGGGCTTCTCCGATGGCCACCACTACGAAGACCTGAAAGTGTACGAGAACGTCGCCCAGTGCGCCGGCGGCGCCGCTTCGACCACCGGCTTTGACGACGGTCCGCCGACGGTCAGCGCTGCCGCGCTGGGCGATTCGAACACCGGCATGCACCTGGCGATCGGTATCCTGACCGCACTGCGCGGCCGCGACAAGACCGGCCAGGGCCAGAAGGTCGCCGTCTCGATGCAGGACGCCGTGCTGAACCTGTGCCGCGTGAAAATGCGCGACCAGCAGCGCCTCGACCGCATCGGCTACCTGGAAGAGTATCCACAGTATCCGCATGGTTCGTTCACCGACGTCGTGCCGCGCGGCGGCAATGCCGGCGGCGGCGGCCAGCCAGGCTGGGTCCTCAAGTGCAAAGGCTGGGAAACCGACAAGAACGCCTACATCTATTTCACCATCCAGGGCCACGCCTGGGCGCCGATCTGCAAGGCGATCGGCAAGGAGGAGTGGATCAACGATCCGGCCTACATGACCGCCGCTGCACGCCAGGACAAGATCATGGACATCTTCGCCGTGATCGAAGACTGGCTCAAGGACAAGACCAAGTTCGAAGCGGTCGACATCCTGCGCAAGTTCGACATCCCATGCGCACCTGTCATGACGATGAAGGAACTGCTGAACGATCCATCGCTGCGCGAGAGCGGCACGATCGCCGAAGTGGACCACAAGGAACGCGGCAAGTATTTCACTGTCGGCAGCCCGATCAAGTTTTCGGACACCACGGTCGAGATCACCGGCTCGCCGCTGCTCGGCGAGCACACCGACGAAGTGCTCGAAGGCCTCGGCTACACCCAGCAGCAGATCGCCGGCTTCCATGAACAAAAAGTGGTGTAAGCCATCGGGCGGCGCAAGCCGCCGATGACTGACCGCGGCGCGCTGTGGCATCATGCCGCTGCGCGCCGTTTTTCTATTTCCGGACCGAAAGGAACTCGCATGCAATCGAATATCGATTTTCATCAACTGGTCGATGCCCTGGGCGACGGCGTCATCGTCTGCGATGCCGGCGGTGCGATCACCGTCTGGAATCCGGCGGCGACGCGCATCTTCGGCTTCACCGAAGCGGACGCGATCGGCCAGTCGCTCGACATCATCATCCCCGAGCGGCAGCGCCAGCGCCATTGGGACGGCTATCACAAGACCATGGACACCGGCGAAACGCGCTACGGCGCCGACGTCTTGCGGGTGCCGGCGCTGCACAAGGAAGGCAAGCCGCTGTCGATCGCGTTCACCGTCGCCATGCTGTACACGCCGGAAGGCAAGGTATCGGCCATCGTTGCCATCGTGCGCGACGAGACCGTGCGCTGGACCGATGAGCGCGCGCTGAAGGCGAAGGTGGCGCAACTCGAGGCCCAGCTGGCCGCGACCGCCGCCAAGTAACGCTTCATGCTCCGAACAAGGCCCGCCGCGTGCGGGCCTTTTTGTGGCGCAAGTTCTTCGCTGACGTGCTCGCTTGGCGTGTAAGATGAAACACCATCCTGTCCTGGAGCCGTCATGACCAACCTTGTTTCGATCACTTGCTGGACAACGTTCTCGGCCCGTGCGATTTGCGCGGCGATCTTCGCCTTCAGCCTCGCTGCGGCAGGCGGCGCGGCGCATGCGGGCAAGCCGGCGCCCAAGCCGACGTATACGTACTATGCGATCGGCGACCCCGCCGTGGTACCGACCATCGTCAGCCCGAGCTCGCCGGCATTCGTGCTGATGGGCGGCGGTCCCGATGTCGACGAAGCGTTTCGATGGATGATCCGCAAGGCCGGCATCGGACCAACAACCGGTGGGCGCCTGGTGATCATCCGCGCCACCGGCGATGGCGCCTACGATCCCTACATCTACTACAGCAATGCGGCCTCGTCGCGCTCGGCCGCCGATATCGTCGACGGCTGGGTCGGCGGCGCGTCGCTGGGGCTGACGTCGGTGGAGACGCTGGTGGTGCCCGATATCGCCGCCGCCAACGATCCGTTCGTCAATGCCGTGCTCGAGCGCGCCAGCGCCGTGTGGATCGCCGGCGGCGACCAGGGCGACTACATCAGGTCCTGGAAGGGCCAGGCGCTGGAGCGCACGCTGGCCGCGCTGATGGGCAAGAATGTGCCGGTGGGCGGCACCAGCGCCGGGCTGGCAGTGCTGGGCCAGTTCGATTACGCGGCATTGAACGGCACGGTGACGTCCGCGCAAGCGCTGGGCAACCCCTACAACAAGTACATGACGCTCGATCCCGCTCCGCTGAGTTTGTCCGGCGGGTTTATCGCGCCGCCGGCGTTGGCCAACACGGTGCTCGATTCGCACCTCGACGCGCGCGACCGCATGGGCCGCCTGGTCGCTTTCGTGTCGCGCCTGGTCGCCAGTTATCCCGGCGCCGGTTCGCAGCAGTTCGGCTGCGCCGGCGGCGTGCTGGCCAACAGCGCGGCGCGCGGCATCGGGGTGGACGTCGAGACCGCGCTGCTGGTCGAGTGGGATGTGGCCGGTGCGCACTTCAGCGGCAGGCGCGTGACCAATAATCCGGCGCCGGCGAGTGAAGCGGCGGTGTATTTCGTCAACGTCACGCAGGGACCGACGCGCTGCGCCTCCGGCAAGCCGCTCGACATCGGCGCCTCGGCGGTGCAGATTCGCAAGCTGGCCGATTCCACCGCCACCATCAACCTGTCGGATTGGTCGTCATTCCCGATCCACCGCTCGGTCGGCGTCGCCGCCGGCGTGCTGGCGCCCGATCCTTATTGAGCTCGCCGGTGCTAGCGGCGCGCATCGCCTTCGGCGGCAATCAGCGCCGCGGCGGCGTACAGGTCGGGCGCGATGCGGGTCGGCACGCGGCGCGGCCCCAGCCGCCATTCGGTCTCGGTGCCGTTGTCGATCAACACGGTGCGGCAACCGGCGCGGTTGCCGGCCTCGACGTCGTGCAGGCTGGCGCCGATCAGCCACGAGGCGCGCAGGTCGATCTCGCGCTCGCGCGCCGCTTTCAGCAGCATGCCCGGCTGCGGCTTGCGGCAGAAGCAGTCGACCGCGTAGCGCGCCACCGTGCCGTCTGGACAGTGCGGGCAGTAGTAGAAGCCGTCGAGCGTCAGCCGTTCGCGGAACAAGAGGTCGGCCAGGCGGTGCGACAGCGGCGCCATCGCTTCTTCGTCAGCCTTGCCGTGCGCGATCGCGCCCTGGTCGCTGACGACGAACAGGCGGTAGTCGAGCCGCGACAGCAGCCGCAACGCCGGGCCGGCGCCGCTCGCCAGCGTGAAGCGCGGTGCGCCGGCGCCATCGACCAGCGCGCCTTCCTTGTCGAGGAATACCGCTTTCATCGTCAGGCAAACCGGACGCGATACTTGACGGCGCCGAGCAGGCGCCAGAACACCGCCACCGGCGGTATCAGCGCCGACGTGACGAGCATGTCGGCAACGTGCGACACCGTTTTTGCCTTGCCGCGCAGGCGGCTGATGCAAAATATCCCGGTCAGGACCAGCCAGGCGCCGGCGCCGATCACGGCGAGGATTTCGTGACCGATGGCGAGCCCGGTGGCGCCGACCAGCAAGGCGGCGACGATGGCGTAATCCTCCCAGCAGGGCAGGCGCCGGATCTTCTGGCGGTACAGCTCGGGATGCTTCTTGTAGAGCAGCGCGTCGAAGCTGATTCTGTGCAGCTGGAACAGGCTGGCGCCCCATGGCGCCGGACGCAGCGGGTGCACCACCAGCGCGCTGGCCGACCGCCCGATCCGCGCGCCCATTTTGAGCAGGCGGAAATGCAGGTCGTTGTCGGCGCGCCAGCCAACCCGGAAGCGTTCGTCGAAGCCGTCCAGCGCATCGAGCACGCCGCGCCGGCAGAAGCAGTTGGCCGCCACGAACTCGGGCGGCTCGGACTCTTCGGGGTTGCCGCGGACGGCAGGCGTTTCGATGCGGCCGCACAGCACGTCGGTGTCGGCATCGAAGCCGGCCAGCCCGTGCGCCAGCCAGCCCGGCGCGGGTACGGTGTCGTCGTCGGTGAAGGCGATGATCGGCGCCCTGGCCACGCGCCAGCCGCGGTTGCGCGCGGCGGCCGGCCCGTGCGCGCCGTCGTTGGCGACGTACACCAGGCGCGCACCGCGGTCGAGCGTGCGGGCGCGCCAGCCCGCCACCAGCTGCAAGGTATTTCGGCTGGGCTCGTCATCGACGACGATCACTTCGTAGGGGGCGTGGAGGTCCTGGCGCGTGAGCGCGTCGAGGCTGCGGTCAAGCAGGTCGAGCCTGCCGCTGGTGGGCACCACCACCGACACGGCGAACGCGACTTCGTCGACCATTCCTGCGATTGTTGACGACATCGGCTTCTCCATGAACGCTCCCTTGTTCATGGTTGGAGTGCGCGCCGCGCGCCGGGTTCCGGCCGTGTTACATCGCTTGTACCTGGATCAATGCCGATTTGCTGCGGACGAACTGGTCGATCGCGTCGAGCGTCGGCGCCAGCGAGCGCAGCGGCGCGGCGATCGAGGCCACCAGCGTGGTGTGGCTGACGCCATCGTAATAGATTTCCTTGACCGGCACGCCGCGCGCGCGCAGCCGGTTGGCCAGGCCGCCGGTATTGCGCACCGGGTTGACCAGGCTGTCCTTGCTGGCGGCGATCAACAGCGCCGGCAAGGCGCCGCCATCGAGATGGTTGACCGGCTGCGAGTCGGCCGGCGTATTCGGGAAATGGAACACGGGGCGCGCGGTGGGATTTTCGACCGGCAGGAAATCATACGGGCCGGCCAGGCCGATCCAGCCGCTCAGGGCCTTGGTCGACAAGCCCTGCTTGCGCAGCCAGCGCTCGTCGAGCGCGAGCATGGCGGCGTTGTAGGCGCCGGCGCTGTGGCCCATCAGGAACAGGTTGTTCGGGTCGCCGCCGTAGCGCGCGATGTTCTTCGCCGCCCACGCCACCGCCTGCGCGGAGTCGTCGAGGAAGTCGGGATAGCGCACTTCAGGGTAGAGCCGGTAATCGGGAATGACGACGACAATCCCGCGCGAGGCGAGGGCGCGGCCGACGAACGCATAGTCGGCGCGTTCGCCGGTGGTCCAGTTGCCGCCGTAGAAAAACACCACGACCGGCGCGGCGCTGTTGACGTTGGCCGGGCGGTAGATGTCGAGCTTGAAGCGTGCGCCCTGGTCGTAGGCAAGGCCGGTGGTGACCTCGGAGGCGCCGCCGGGAGACAGCGCATTGATGGCCGTCAGCGGCGAACAGGCAGCCAGGCTGCCGAGCGCCACGATGGCGGCAGCGAGGCTATACAGGGTCAGGCGAATGTTGCTCATGGATCTCTCGTGTCTGCGGGTTTTTGTCCAAGACAATTATAGTCATTTGACAAAAACCGCAAGCACGGTTGAGCTCGCCTGCCGGAACCGGTCAGAGCTGGCGCGCCCCGAACGTATCGCACTGGGTCAGTTCGCCCGTCTCGATGCCTTTGCTGAACCAGCGCACCCGCTGCGCCGAAGTGCCGTGGGTAAACGAATCGGGCACGACAGTGCCTTGCGACTGCTTCTGCAGGGTGTCGTCGCCGATCGCCGTTGCCGCCGCCAGCGCGCCCTCGACGTCGCCTGCTTCGAGGATCTTGTTGGTCTTGTTGGCATTGAACGCCCACACGCCGGCAAAGCAATCGGCCTGCAGTTCGAGTTTCACGGACATGGCGTTGGCCTGGGACTCACTGCCGTTCTGGCGCGCCGCGGCGACCTTGTCGTCGATGCCGAGCAAGTGCTGCACGTGGTGGCCGACTTCATGGGCAATCACGTAGGCCTGGGCGAATTCGCTGTTGACGTGGAAGCGCTGCTGCATCAGGCGGTAGAACGCCAGGTCGATGTACACCTTCTGGTCGCCAGGGCAGTAGAACGGGCCGGACGCGGTCTGGCCGGTGCCGCAGGCGGTCTGGGTGGCGCCGGTAAACAGCACCAGCTTCGGTTTGACGTACTGGGCGTTCTGGGCGCGGAACAGGGTGGTCCAGGTGTCTTCGGTCGAGCCGAGCACGGTGCGGACGAACTTGGCGCCGGTGTCGGATGCCGGCGTGTCGTGCGCCGGCGTCTGCTGCACCTGGGCGGTGCCGCCGCCGCCGCTCAGCATGTTGATGATCGTCATCGGGCTGACGCCCAGGAAGTACGATCCGACCAGCGCAATGGCAATGGTGCCGATGCCGATCGAACGCCCGCCGAGGCCGAAGCCACCGCCGCCGCCGTCGCCGCGACGGTCTTCTACGTTATCGCTCTCGCGATTGCCTTCCCATTTCATAATGCTTCTCCTGCTTTNNGGTGGCGAAACCGGGCGCGCTCAATCGGGCGTGCCGTCCGAGCGGCGCCCGACATTGCTCTGCAGGTCTTGCCGGTCCGGCGTGGCGGGCGGGCGATTGACGGTGTTCGACAGGCCGGTGTCGTCGTCCATTTTCTGGTCGGCCGCCAGGTGGTGGCCACCCGGGCTTTTCGGCATGCCGCCGGCGACGTCGTTCGATTCCCGTTCGGCCGGCGCGGCCGGGTGCCTGGCGCTGGTGTCGACCACCTTGCCGGCGCGCGAGGAGGAGACGTCCAGCTCGTTGCCGCCGTTGTCCGACTGCTTGTTTCCCTGGCTTCGTTGGGTCGAGTTCATGGCGATTCTCCGCGTAAGTGAAATTGCCATAATGCAGGTCACACACGCGCACAAGAATAGGAGCAAGGACCGCGCCGGTGTAGGACTGGCGCTGACGGGAGCGTCCTACGGCGGCACTATTTATTTTGCGCATTTTCTATAGCGTCTTATCCTACAAGGTCGCCTGCTTTTGTCCTATACCCTCATCTATCCACGCTGCATAAGATGATTTGACCGGATCGCTCATCGGCACCTTGCCGGAGGGATCGGGCCTCTACCTCCGCAAGTGCGGCGTCGGCCAAACGGGGGAATGAAAAAACTGAGGGAGGTTCATCATGGCTTCAAGTAATCAGGGTAACAAGCAGAGCGGCAGTCAAGGCAGCGGGACCAAGAATCGCGGATTCGCTTCGATGGATCCGGCCCGCCAGCGCGAAATTGCCAGCGAGGGCGGCAAGGCCGCACACCAGAAGGGCACGGCGCATGAATTCACGTCCGACGAAGCACGCCGGGCCGGCAGCATGAGCCATGGCAATCGGCAATCGGCCGAGTCCAGTTCGCGTACCGCCAGCAGCGCGCGCACCAGCGTCAAGCCGGAAGCAGAGCAGGGCGGCAGCAGGCAGGGCGAGCATGCGGGCAGCCGCAGCGGCGGCGCTGAAAGCGGCCACAAGCCCGGTACGCCAGGCACTCCGAAGAAATAGCGCGGGGTGTGCCATGCCGGCGCCAGCGCCTGCAAACCAAGCACCAGTACAGAGTGATACCGGGGAGCGCAAGCTCCCCGTTTTATTTCCGCTTTCACACAGAATGCCAGGCGGGGATGGGGTAGAATCGACGCGCCTTTTCAATCCACACTCCAAGGAACATACCTCGTGAAACAAGCGGTGATCCGTCAAGTCAAAAGCATGTCGATGTCGTGCGACACGGTCGGCAACCTGTTGCTGGTCAAATTTTCCTACTCCGGCGGCAAGGAATCGACCGTCTTCCTGCCCGCCGCGATCGTGTTCTGGCTGCTCGAGCACTTCCCGGTGAACCAGGATCCGGACCTGAAACCGCCGCCCGCGCCGCCGCAGATCTTCCAGGAAGACTGGGATCTTTCCACGCCGCGCGTGATCAGCGTGCAGTGCAAGGAGTTTGCCGACGCGATCCGCATGACCCTGGACCTCGATCCGAAGCCGGACCTGACCGTCCTGCTCGACCGCGCCAACATTGAACTGATGCGCCAGATCATGGGCCATTACCGCAACGAGCTGATCGACCTCGACGCGTAACGGCGCGGCGCGCCGCCGGCTTGGCGGCGGCGCCTGAAATGCGGGTATCATGCTCATCTTCGTGAACCCGCTTTTTCAAGGACCCCCATGCCTATCAAAATCAGCCAGTTGTTCGACTCCGGCGCCATCGACGTGGTGCAGGCCGACAGCGCCGCCCGGATCGACCTGAACCTGCGCAGCGATTCGCACGCGGACATCCACCAGTGGTTCCACTTCCGCCTGCAAGGCGCGCGCGGCCAGGCTTGCACGATGCGTTTCCTGAACGCCGGCCAGGCCACCTATCCGAAGGGCTTCGAAGGCTACCAGGTGGCTGCCAGCTACGACACCGAAACCTGGTTCCGCGTGCCGACCAGCTTCGACGGCCAGGTCATGACGGTGACCCACACCCCTGAACTCGACAGCGTCTACTACGCCTACTTCGAGCCGTACTCGTGGGAACGCCACCTGCGCCTGCTGGGCGAAATCGCCGAGAACCCGATGGCGCGCGTGTCCGACATCGGCAGCACTGTCGATGGCCGCGACATGAACCTGGTCACCATCGGCAACCCGTCGGCGGAGAAGAAAATCTGGGTCATCGCGCGCCAGCATCCGGGCGAGACGATGGCCGAATGGTTCGTCGAAGGCATGATCGACGCCTTGCTCGACGACGCCAACCCGGTCGCCCGCAAGCTGCTGCAGCGCGCCGTGTTCTACATCGTGCCGAACATGAACCCGGACGGCGCCTACCGCGGCAACCTGCGCACCAACGCCACCGGCGCCAACCTGAACCGCGAGTGGATGACGCCGTCCGCCGAGCGCAGCCCGGAAGTGCTGTGCGTGAAGAACAAGATCCACGAAACCGGCTGCGACATGTTCTTCGACATCCACGGCGACGAAGCGCTGCCGTACAACTTCGTGGCCGGCAACGAGATGCTGGCCGATTTCACGCCCGAGCGCGCGGCGCGGCAGAAGGCCTTCATCGACCAGTACATGGCGGCCAGCCCCGACTTCCAGAACGTGTATGGCTACGCCGCCAGCAAGTACAACGAGGACATGCTGACGCTGGCGTCGAAGTACATCGGCCACACCTTCAAGTGCCTGTCGCTCACGCTCGAGATGCCGTTCAAGGACAACGCCGACCTGCCGGATGCTTACACCGGCTGGAACGGCGCGCGCAGCAGCGAGCTGGGTGCCGCCATCCTGCAGCCGATCCTGCAGTCGCTGGACTGATCGTGGGCGTCGAGATCGAACGCAAGTTCGTCCCTAGCGGCGACGGCTGGCGCGCGCTCGGCACGCCGCTCTTGCTGCGCCAGGGCTACCTGTCGTCCGACCCGGCGCGGGTGGTGCGGGTGCGCGTCGAGGGCGACCAGGCGTACATGACGATCAAGGGCAAGAGTGTCGGCGCCACCCGCGGCGAGTGGGAGTATCCGATTCCGCTGGCCGATGCGAACGAACTGCTGGCGCTGTGCGAGCAGCCGTTGGTGGAGAAGCATCGGCGCCGGATCGAGTTCGCCGGCAACGTATGGGAAGTCGATGAGTTCCTCGGCGCCAACCAGGGTTTGGTGGTGGCCGAGATCGAGCTTGCGTCCGAAGACCAGCCGTTCGACAAGCCCGACTGGATCGGCGCAGAAGTCACGCACGACAAGCGCTATTTCAATTCAAACCTGGCGCGCCGTCCGTATTCGAGCTGGTAGCCTCTCCAAGGAATACAAGATGACCGGAACGTCCCGCCGCGCGGCCTTGCGCGTTTGCCTCGCTGCAGCCCTTGGTTCGCTGGCGGGGCTGGCCGCCGCCGCGCCGGCCTATTTCCCCCCGCCGGGCGACTGGGCCAGGAAGGCCCCTGCCGAACTGGGAATAGACGCAGCGCTGCTCGCCGCCGCCGTCGCGTATGCCAAGGCGCACGAAACCGAGCGCGCGATCGATTTCTCGGACCAGGAACCCACCTTCGGCACGCTGCTCGGCTCGATGCCGAGCCGGCGCGCGCACACCAACGGCGTGGTCATCTACAAGGGTTTCGTGGTCGCCGAATTCGGCGATACCTCATTTGTCGACCCGACCTACTCGGTCGCCAAGAGCATGCTGTCGACCGTCGCCGCGGTGGCGCTGCGGGACGGCAAGATTGCCAGCCTGGCCGATCCGGTCGGCAAGCTGGTCAGGGACGGCGGTTACGATTCGTCGCAGAACGCGCCAGTCAGCTGGCAACATCACCTGCAGCAAGAGTCGGAGTGGCAAGGCGCGATGTGGGGCAAGCAGGCCGATTTCGTCGGCGCCGCGGCGTTCGGCGCGGGCGAACGCAAGCCGCGCGCCCTGCAACCGGCCGGCGCTTTCTACGAATACAACGACGTGCGCATCAACCGCTTCGCCCTGTCGCTGCTGCGGGTGCTCGGCAAGCCGGTGCCGGACGTCTTCCAGGACGAGGTCATGGGGCCGATCGGCGCCTCGAATTCCTGGAAGTGGGTGCCGTACCACAACAGCTACGTCGACATCAAAGGCAGGCGCACGGCGTCGGTCAGCGGCGGCACGCGCTGGGGCGGCGGCATGTGGATCAATTCCTGGGACATGGCGCGCTTCGGCTACCTGTGGTTGCGCGGCGGGGCGTGGGCCGGCAAGCAGATCCTGCCGCCGGCGTACGTCAGCGCGGCGCTGGCGCCGAGCGCGCACGGCCCCGATTACGGCTATCTGTGGTGGCTCAACAGCAAGGGCAAGAACTTTCCCGGGCTGCCGGCCAACGCGTATGGCGCGCTGGGCGCCGGCAGCAATACGATCACCATTTCGCCTGACCATGAGCTCGTGATCGTCTGGCGCTGGCATGCCGGAAACCCGGCCGAATTCGCCCGCCGCGTGATCGAAGCAATCCCGCAACGCTGACGCCGCCGGGCGATATTGGCGCGCTGCCTTTTTCGCATCCGTGACAAACTACCTTCTCCGAATTTCACGTCCGGAGGATGCGATGACATTGACGCTGACATCGACCGCTTTCGACGCTGGCGGCCCGATCCCGCCGGTCTACACCTGCGATGGCACCAACATCTCGCCGCCGCTGGCCTGGTCCGGCGCGCCGCCGGGCACCAAGAGCCTGGTGCTGATCGTCGACGACCCCGATGCGCCCGACCCGGCGGCGCCGCAGCGCACCTGGGTCCATTGGGTGCTCTACAACATGCCGCCGGACGCCGCGGGCCTCGAGCAGGGCGGGCGCCACCTGCCGGCCGGCACGCTCGAAGGCACCAACGACTTCAAGCGCACCGGTTACGGCGGTCCTTGTCCGCCGGTCGGCCGCCATCGCTATTTCTTCAAGCTGTACGCGCTCGACGTGCCGATGCCGGACCTGCACCGGCCGACCAAGCAGCAGATCGAGCATGCGATCGAGGGCCACATCTTGGGCAAGACGGAGCTGATCGGCACTTACCACCGCAGTTAAAAAAAAGCCCGGTTGCCCGGGCTTCTCGATCAGTGGAAGTGCTCGCCGCCTTGCGGCGTGTCTTCCGGCATTTCCGCGTGCACCAGTTCGCCCGAGGGATCGGCGAAATACGGCGCGCCGCAATCGTCGCAATATTCCGAGACGAAAAGCTCGCTGTGCTTCTTGACGTGGGTGACGCCGGCCTCGTTCAGGTGCGCGATGATCTCGTCGAGCGGCGCTTTCTGGTCTTCGATGCCGGCGATGCTCAGGCCTTCGACCGGCGTGCCGTCCTCGTCTTCCTGGCCGTACAGCGGCCAGACGATGCCGTAGATGACGTCCGACTCCTGGCGCAAGGTGAAGGCGACGCGGTACTCGTCGATCTGGCCCTCGGCCGATTCTTCGCCGAAGCCGGCCACCACCGCGCGCAGGTCGGACGCTTCCACGCCCAGCGTGTTGGTGAGGTAATGCACGGCGGCGCGGATCGACACCGGGCGGATCAGCTTGTCCGCCTCGCGGCAGGCGACGTAGTACGCCTCCGGCAGCAGCAGCTCGATGCCGCAGCCGGGCAGCAGGCGCGCGACGTTCGGCGTGGCCTGCTCGCGCCACTGCTCCAGCGCGCTGTTGCGTTCGCCGGCAAAATTGAGCTGGTGCTGCGGCTCCTGCCAGCGGAACAGCGGCGCGCCGAGCGGCGCCACCACCGCCATCAGCAGGTAGCGGGTGTCGGCCAGGAACGGCGCCGTCTCCGGCGGCTTGCCGGCCGGCTTGATGGCGCTGCCCTTGAACGCGGCCTGTGCCAGCTTGTGCGTGATCGCGTAGGTTTCGGCGTGGGTGCGCGGCAGCTGGTCGATCGCGAACAGCGTCGGCGCCATCGCCATCTTGGTGCCTTCGGCCAGCAGGTGCGCCGAGAAGTGCGCCGACAGTGTCGTCGCCAGCTCGGCCGGAATGGCGCCGGAGGCGATCGAAAAGCGCGTCCAGGCCAGGATCGGCGCGGCCACCAGCAGTGCTTGCCAGCTGGTCTCGACGCCGTCCTGCAGGTCGACCATCACCGACGATTCGCTGACCGCCTCGACCGCTTCCATCAGCACGTCGTAGGCGTTCAGGTCGTCCTTGAACAGGGCGTTGAGCACGGTGTCGACGGTATCCTGATGGCCGGACTTGAGCAGCTTCTGAAGCTGCGCATCCAGCTGGTTCTCCCAGGTCCGTTCCTCGACGCGGCTGGCGGCCTGCGCGATGGCCATGGAGATGCTGACCAGCCGTTGGCTCTCGGCGGACAGTTTGTGGGATGGATCTTTTGGTGGACGACGCATGGCGCTTGGGTACTCTTTAATTAGTGGCATGAGCAGGCGGCCGTCCAGGAACGATGGCGCACCCTCATCACCCGTATTGTAGTTGATTCAGCTACAGGCCATGAACACGGCGCAAGAGTGGGGCAAAAAACGGGCGACCGTCGCAATTTCGGAAAATTCTCACAGCCACCTTTCGAGGCGATGCCGTGGACATTGATGCGCGCGCAGTTGGCGCGGCAAATGGCTGCTAAAATTATCTCTTGCGCGTCTTCGATAGATGGAGCCACCATGATCAAGAAAGATCAACATGTGATTTCCAGCAACGGCAGCTGGGCGGTTAGGCGCACCGGAGCGGAACGCGCGACGAGGTTGTTTGCGACTCAGGGCGAAGCGGTTAACTACGCACGGAGCATCGCTCAGAAGGAACACACGGCACTGTATGTTCATAAGAAGGACGGCAAGGTCATGTCAAAGGATAGCTACGCGAAGCCTCCTGCTTCGTCAAAAGACGATAAGTGACCATGGCGTTCGAAAACAATGTTTTCGTGAACTGCCCATTCGACGCCGAATACAAACCGCTGCTCGATCCGATTCTCTTCACAATTCGTTACTTGGGGTTTCAACCAAGGATTGCGCTGGAACGGTCCGAGTCGGGCGAGTCGCGGATAACAAAAATTATCGAGTTAATCGAAGATTCGAAATACGCCATTCATGATCTCTCCCGACTGAAAGCGAAAAGGAAAGGCGAGATATCGCGGCTCAACATGCCTTTTGAGCTGGGTGTGGACTGGGGGTGCAGGCAGTTTGGCAGCGGCCGGTTGTCGGAGAAAAAGATCGTTATCCTCGAGGCGTCGCGATTCACCTATCAATCGGCGTTATCGGACATTGCGGGCTCGGACATTGCGGCACACCGCAACGAGCCTGAAGAGGTTGTGTCGGTTGTCCGAAACTGGCTGGCCAACCAGTGTCGATCTGCAGCGCCTGGGAAAGGCAAAATTTGGAGTGCGTTCAATGACTGTATGGGGCAACTCCAAGACCACCTCGGCAACCGTGGCTTCGATCCCAGTGACATCGAGAATCTGCCAGTTTCCGAACTATTGGCGTACATCGGGGATTGGGTACCTCGGGATCCATAAAAAAACGCCGGACGAATCCGGCGTTTTTATTTGCATCCTGGCGGACGCGCAAAGTGGCTAGACCAGTATTTACGCGGCCAGCAGCTGGCGCAGGACGAANNGTCGCCAGTTGCTGCGGCTTGATCTCGCCTTCCAGGCCCTTCAGGTCGAACGTCTCGTTACCGGTGATGCCCAGCGTCTGCACGCTGTCGTCGCCGATGAACTGCAGCGGCAGCACGCCCATGCCGACCAGGTTCGAGCGGTGGATGCGCTCGAACGAACGGGTGATGACCGCCTTCACGCCCAGCAGCTGGGTGCCCTTGGCCGCCCAGTCGCGCGACGAGCCGGTGCCGTACTCTTCGCCGCCGAACACCATCGTCGGCACGCCGTCGGCGACATACTGCATCGCCGCGTCGTAGATCGACATCTGTTCGCCGCTCGGCTGGTGGATCGTGATGCCGCCTTCGACTGCCGAACCGTCGGCCTTGGCCGGGATCATGCGGTTCTTGATGCGCACGTTGGCGAAGGTGCCGCGCATCATGATTTCATGGTTGCCGCGGCGCGAGCCGTACGAGTTGAAGTCCGCCTTCAGCACGCCCTTGGCTTTGAGCCATTTGCCTGCCGGGCCGTTTTCCTGGATCGAGCCGGCCGGCGAGATGTGGTCGGTGGTGATCGAGTCGCCGAACACGCCCAGCGCGCGCGCGCCGGTGATGCCGGTGGCGGCCGCTTTCGGGATCATCGTGAAGTCGTCGAAGAACGGCGGCTCGGCGATGTAGGTCGAGGTTGGCCAGTTGTAGACCTGGCCCGACACCGTCGTGACCTTCTCCCACAGCTTGCCTGGCGCGCCCTTGACGTCGGCGTAGTTCGACTTGAAGGTGGCCGAGTTCATCGCGAACTTCATCAGCGCCGCCACTTCTTTCGAGGTCGGCCAGATGTCGCCCAGGTAGACGTCGCGCCCTTCGGCGTTCTTGCCGACCGGCTGGGTCATCAGGTCGGTCGTCATGTTGCCGGCGATCGCGTAGGCGACTACCAGCGGCGGCGAGGCCAGGAAGTTCGAACGGATGTTCGGGTGGATCCGCGCTTCGAAGTTGCGGTTGCCCGACAGGACCGCCGAGGCGACGATGTCGTTGTCGGCGATCGCCTGGTTCATTTCAGGCGTCAGGTCGCCGGCATTGCCGATGCAGGTGGTGCAGCCGTAGGCGGTCACGCCGAAGCCCAGCTTTTCCATGTACGGCAGCAGGCCTGCCGCGGTCAGGTATTCGGTCACCACGCGCGAGCCAGGGGCCAGCGAGGTCTTGATGTGCGGCGCGACCGTCAGGCCGGCTTCGACCGCCTTCTTGGCCAGCAGGCCGGCGGCCAGCATCACGCTCGGGTTCGAGGTGTTGGTGCACGAGGTGATCGCGGCGATCAGCACGTCGCCGTTCTTGACGTGCACGCCGTTGCTGGTCGTGTAGACGTTGGTCAGGTCGGACGCTTGCTTGTTGAAGCCGTTTTCGGTGGTCGGCTTCGAGAACAGTTCGGCGAAGTTCGACTTGACGTTGCCAAGTTCGATACGGTCCTGTGGACGCTTCGGGCCCGCCAGCGATGGCGTGACGGTGGCCAGGTCGAGCGTGACGACGCGGGTGTAGTCGATGTCGCCGGCTTGCGGGATGCCGTACATGCCCTGCGCCTTGTAGTAGTTCTGGAACGCGGTGATCTCGTCCTTGGTGCGGCCGGTGCCTTCGAAGTATTCGACGGTGGCGTCGTCGACCGGGAAGAAGCCCATCGTCGCGCCGTATTCAGGCGCCATGTTGGCGATGGTGGCGCGGTCGGTGAGCGACAGCGATTCGGTGCCGTCGCCGAAGAATTCGACGAACTTGCCGACGACTTTTTCCTTGCGCAGCAGTTCGGTGATGGTCAGCACCAGGTCGGTGGCGGTGCAGCCTTCGCGCAGCGCGCCGACCAGGTGTACGCCGACCACGTCAGGGGTCAGGAAGTAGACCGGCTGGCCCAGCATGCCGGCTTCGGCTTCGATGCCGCCGACGCCCCAGCCGACCACGCCGATGCCGTTGATCATGGTGGTGTGCGAGTCGGTGCCGACCAGCGTGTCAGGGTAGTAGGTGTCGCCGGCCTTGTGCACGCCGCGCGCCAGGTACTCGAGGTTGACCTGGTGGACGATGCCGAAGCCCGGAGGCACGACGCCGAACGTGTCGAACGCCTGCATGCCCCATTTCATGAACTGGTAGCGCTCGTTATTGCGCGAGAATTCCAGCTTCATGTTCAGGTCGAGCGCGCCCTTTTCGCGGAAGTGGTCGATCGTGACCGAGTGGTCGACCACCAGGTCGACCGGCACCAGCGGCTCGATGTTCTTCGGGTTCAGGCCCATCTTGTGGGCGACGTTGCGCATCGCGGCCAGGTCGGCCAGCAGCGGCACGCCGGTGAAGTCCTGCAGCACCACGCGGGCGACCACGAACGGGATTTCATCGGTGCGCTCGCCATTCGGCGCCCAGTTGGCGAGCTGGCGCACGTGTTCTTCGGTGACCTTCTTGCCGTCGCAGTTGCGCAGCACCGATTCGAGCACGATGCGGATCGACACCGGCAGGCGCGAGATATTCACGCCGAGGCTTTTTTCCAGCGCGGGCAGCGAGTAGAGCTGGCCTTTTTTACCGGCCGACAGTTTGAAATCCTTGAGCGTGTTCAGAGTGTTGCGGGACATGACCTCTCCTTCAGTGGTGTTTTGTTATTCGATTAAAGCGGTGTTTTTTTCTCGGCCGGAGCAGCCGGCGCTGGCGTCGCTGGTGCGGCTTCCATTGCCGGAACCGCTGCTGGCGCTGGAACTGCTTCAGGTGCCGGAGCAGCAACAGGCGGCGTCACTGGCGCCGGTGCCGGAACTGCCGCCGGCGCCGGAACTGCTACAGGCGCTGGAACCGCCGCGGGCGCCGGAACGGCTACGGGTACGATTTGCGCAGGCGCTTGAACTGCTGCGGGCACGATTGCCGCGGGCGCCGTCGCGCCACCTGCGGCTGCCGGCAGCGGCGGGATGATCGGTTCAACCTTTTCGACCACCTTGGAAGAAGGCATGTCGGCCGGTTTCGTGTTCGGCACCGGCGTGGCGACGATACCGCGCTCCTGCTCGGCGTTCTTGCATTCGTTAGCCAGTTGGCGGTTCAGTTTGGCGTCGAGCAGCATGCCCTTGGCGGGGATGCCGATCCAGATCAGGCCGAAAGTGCTGTTCTCGAAGCGCGACGCGCCGGTGGTGGTGCCGATCCGGTCGAGCCGGTGAATACGCTTTTTCCAGCGCAGCGCGATGTGCGAGTCGTCCTTCTCGTTGGTGAAGATCGTCAGCTTGTTGCCAAGTTCGCAGTTGTAGTCGGCGCTGACGGTGTCGGTGATGTCCGCATCCGGTTCGCTCGACTTCACTTCCTCTTCCGCTTTCGGGTGCGCGTTCTTCTTGGCGGCCTTGGCTGGCTTCTTCTGCGCCGCGGCGATCGCCACCGGTGCGGTGCACAGGCTAGCCGCCAGCGCGACGCTGAAGGCGATCATGGTCTTGTTCAGGAATGTGGACATTTAGGTAGGTTCCGGTGAGGTGTCTTGGTTGAGCAGTGCGGCCGCGGCTTCGGGCAGCGCCAGGCCTGCCAGCTTCGCGCGCTGCAGGACGGTCCAATAATAGCGGTAGCTGGCACGGTCGTGCAGCCGGCCATGCTGGGCGATCGGCCCCCAGTTTGCGTTGATGGCTTCGGTAAGGATGTTGGTCGCTTCATTCACTTCCGACACGCGTGGTGTGAAGGCCTTGATGATCGGTTTGATCTGGTCCGGATGAATGCTCCACATGCGCGTGAAACCGAATTCGGCGGCGGCGCGCTGGGCGTCGTTGGCGACCACCGCGCTGTCCCTGATTTCGGTCGTCACATTATGCGACGGTACCTTGCCGTGCGCGTGACATGCCGCAACGATCTCCAGTTTGGCGCGCACCACCAGCGGGTGCGTGAACTGGCCCGGCGTGCGCATCGCGTTGCCCGGAATGGCGCCGTAATGGGCCGAGACGAAGTCCATGATGCCGAACGAGAGGCACTCGACCTGCGGCAGGGCGGCGATGTCCCAGGCGTCGCGCAGGGCGCCGTGGGTTTCGATCAGCACGTGGATCGGCAGCGCTTCGCGCCCGGCCGGCAGCGCGTAGCGGTTGACGAATTCGATCATCCGCTGGACGTCGGCCAGGTTCTCCGCCTTCGGCAGCACCAGGTAGGCCAGGCGCGCGGCGCAGGCCGGCACGATGGTGGCGACGTCGCCGGCGAAATGCGGGCTGGCGCTGTCGTGCACGCGCACGCCGATACGGCCGAAGCGGTTGGCCTCGTCCATCACCAGCGCGGCGACCAGCTGGGCGTGCTCCTTCTCTGCGCCGGCGGCGGCGCCGTCTTCACAGTCGAAGGTGATGTCGAACAGCGGCCCCAGCTCCTGTTGCAGGGCCATCGACTTGCGCATCAGCTTTTCGGAGCCGGCGTAGTGGTCGCAGGCCGGCAGCAGCAATGGCTGGCGTTTGCCCTGGAAAAGGACTTCGGAAGGATGCATTGTTGTTCTTTGAGATACAGAGGCGCCCGTGCCGCTCGGGGCGGCACGGCGCGTGCGGCGAACAGGTGGGCTGGATGGCTCCACGAAGTGCGCCGCGGAGTGCTTAGGCCAGCAGGTGGGCGACGCCGTCGCGCTCTTCGGTCAGTTCCTTGAGCGTGAGGTTGATGCGCTCTTGCGAGAACTCGTCGATCGGCAGGCCCTGGACGATGGTGTACTCGCCGTTTTCAACCGTGACCGGGAAGCCGAACATGGTGTCCTTCGGGATGCCGTACGAACCGTCCGACGGGATGCCCATCGTGGTCCACTTGCCGGCGGTGCCGAGGTGCCAGTCGTGCATGTGGTCGATCGCCGCGTTCGCTGCCGACGCTGCCGACGACAGGCCACGCGCTTCGATGATGGCGCCGCCGCGCTTGCCGACGGTCGGCAGGAACGTGTCGCGGTTCCAGGCGTCGTCGTTGATCGACTCTTTCACCGACTTGCCGTCGATGGTGGCGAAACGGTAATCGGCGTACATGGTCGGCGAGTGGTTGCCCCACACGCACAGCTTCTCGATCGACGCCACCGGCTTGCCGGTCTTGGCGGCGATCTGCGACAGTGCGCGGTTGTGGTCCAGGCGCAGCATCGCGGTGAAGTTCTTGGCCGGCAGCGACGGCGCCGATTTCATGGCGATGTAGGCGTTGGTGTTGGCCGGGTTGCCGACGACGAGTACCTTGACCTTGCGCGAAGCGACGGCGTCGAGCGCCTTGCCTTGCACGGTGAAGATCTGCGCATTCGCTTCGAGCAGGTCCTTGCGTTCCATGCCAGGGCCGCGCGGGCGGGCGCCAACCAGCAGGGCGAAGTCGGCGTCCTTGAACGCGGTCATCGGGTCGCTGTGCGCGGTCATGCCGGCCAGCAGCGGGAACGCGCAGTCGTCGATTTCCATCATCACGCCCTTAAGCGCTTTCTGCGCCTTCTCGTCAGGGATTTCCAGCAGTTGCAGGATGACTGGCTGGTCTTTGCCCAGCATGTCGCCGTTGGCGATGCGGAACAACAGGGAATAGCCGATCTGGCCGGCGGCGCCGGTAACAGCAACGCGCATTGGGGTTTTAGCCATGAGAATCTCCAAGGTGGGGAATGAAAACGGTCGAAACTGAGGATACGCTTGTTCGGGAAAACTGCAATGATACCAAAACCGAACGTCTTTCGGCCGCCGCGGAGGCTGGCTGAAAGAAGGGGGCGTATGCCGGATTGACCGCGAGTGTAGGCCTCGCCGCGACATCTGTCAATTTATATCATATGTCTTATATAAGACATAGAATCCGAGGGGTTATTGCTGGACGGAGGAGGGCAATTGTGGTGAAATCGTGGTCTATGAACCCACTTCCGACCCATCCGACTGACGATGGCAGCGCGCCGCCTGGCGTGGCCAGCGGTCCGGCCGCCGGAATCGCCAACCTGCCGACCTTCAGCCCGCTGTACCAGCAGATCAAGGCGCTGCTCACCCAAAGCCTGCAATCGGGCGAGTGGAAGCCGGGCGAGCTCATTCCCAGCGAAGTCGAGCTGGCGGCCCGCTTCAAGGTCAGCCAGGGCACGGTGCGCAAGGCGATCGACGAGCTGGCGGCGGAAAACCTCGTCATGCGGCGCCAGGGCAAGGGCACTTTCGTCTCGACCCACCACGAAGAGCGCGCCCACTTCCGCTTCCTCAAGCTGATGCCGGACGCCGGTGTGCCGCACCATCCCGACAACCGCATCCTCGACGTCAAGCGCATGCGCGCGCCGCCCGAAGTGGCGCAGCTGCTCGACCTCAAGTCGGGCGACGCGGTCATCTACATCAAGCGCCTGATGTCGTTCGACGGCGCCCCCACCATCCTCGAGGAGCTGTGGCTCCCCGGCGCCATCTTCAAGGGCCTGACCGCCGAGCGGCTCGACCAGTACAAGGGCCCGATGTATGGCCTGTTCGAATCCGAGTTCGGCACCCGCATGATCCGCGCGACGGAGAAGATCCGCGCGGTCGGCGCCGACGCCGGCGCTGCCGAACTGCTCGGCGTGGCGGAAGCGACGCCGCTGCTGTGCGCCGAGCGCGTCTCGTTCACCTACGGCGACAAGGCGGTCGAATTGCGCCGCGGCCTGTATCTCACCGCGCACCATCACTACCAGAACGATTTGTCGTAGCAAAGGCACTTCGGAGTGCGGCGCGAGTCTCACATAGAGGGCGCGCGGCGGCCAGCACGTTTATACGGTTGGGATTAAAATACGTTGTTGTCGAGAAAAATTTCGTATATCTCGATTTAGATATTGTTGCAGCACACAAAAATCGGCGAAAATTGCGGGTTCATCATTTTGTAGTCAGTTTAAGGGAGGTGTTTCATGTCCGAAGCCGTGCGAGAGGTTCCAAAAAAACAGCGGCCTGAATTCCGTAATATTCATGTTACGGAGTTAAGCAATTACCGCATGCCGCTGGCGTCGATCGTCTCGATCCTGCACCGCATCAGCGGCTTCCTGATCTTCCTGTCGTTGCCGCTGATCCTGTACCTCTTCCAGATGAGCCTGCTCTCGGAAGACACCTTCAAGTACTTCGCCGGCATCGCCGCGCACCCGCTGGTCAAGCTGGTGATCCTCGGCCTGTGCTGGGCCTACTTCCAGCATTTCTGCGCCGGCGTGCGCCACCTGTTCATGGACCTGCACCTCGGCCTCGACAAGGATTCGGCCCGCAACAGCGCCGCCACCGTGCTCGGTGTCAGCCTGTTCCTCACTTTCGTCACCGCCCTCAAATTGTTCGGAGTATTCTGAGATGGCTAACAATAACAACATCGGCCCAAAACGCCTCGTCGTCGGCGCCCACTACGGCCTGAAAGACTGGCTGGCCCAGCGCCTGACCGCCATCCTGATGGCTGTCTACACCTTCACCTTGCTGTTTTCCTTCCTGTCCGGCCACAACTTCACCTATGAAGGCTGGGCCGGCCTGTTCGCGCACCAGTGGTTCAAGCTGTTCTCGCTGGTCACCTTCGCGGCGCTGTTCTATCACGCCTGGGTCGGCATGCGCGACATCTGGATGGACTACGTCAAATCGGTCGGCCTGCGCCTGACCCTGCAAATGCTCACCATCGTGTGGCTGGTCGTCTGTGCCGCCTGGACAGTACAAATTCTCTGGAGTGTTTAACGTGGCAGCTACCAAAACTGCAATCCCTACCCGCCGCTTCGACGCGGTCATCATCGGCGCCGGCGGTTCGGGCATGCGCGCGTCCTTGCAGCTGGCCGAAGCCGGCCTGAACGTCGCGGTGCTGTCGAAAGTGTTCCCGACCCGCTCGCACACCGTGGCGGCGCAGGGCGGCATCGGCGCCTCGCTCGGCAACATG
>CXWL01106161.1_pt1 | contig 65178 bp, 45 predicted proteins | sample 590931 | NCBI WGS metagenome assembly CXWL01 (sample SAMEA3498368, study PRJEB10139) | groundwater metagenome | biome: water well; material: biofilm material | place: Germany | collected 2015-04-27 | reverse complement strand
GCATTCACCGCCACCGCTGCCCCGGCGGCGAAAATGCCCGCATTGCCGGCGACGGTGACATTGCCGATGATGGGCATGTCGCTTGTCGTTATGCTGACCGAGCCGCCCGCATCCAGAGTGCTCCTATCAACATACGCCCGCACGCTGTTCCTGATCGTGTTGACCGAAGCCGATGTGCCGAGCGCCAAGACGGGCGATACGCCGACATTGCCGGTCAGCGAACCGATCACCGAAAGGTCGTCAGCCTTGATCCCGATGTCGCCCCCAGCCATGACGCTCGGGGCATTGGCGATGTACGCCCTGGCCTCGCCGGTAACGGTATTGACCGAAACCGACGCCGACACAGAAATAGCGCCGGCCGGGCTCCCGGCAGTGATGCTGCCGATAACGACCGTGTTGTCTGCGTCGAGCCTGATGTTGCGGGCGGCATCCAGATTACCCCCATCCGCGTAGGCAGCAGTCGTGTTGTCAATCGTATTGACCGTCACCGCCCCATCAACGGTCACGCCGATGGCTGCCGAGGAATAGGCAACCACGCCTATCACCGAGGTATCGGCAGCAGTCAGCAGGATATCCCTGCCCGCTTTCGCTGCCGGAAGAGAGGCGCTGCCAGTTGCCGTGCCTTTGATGTGGGATTCGGTGGTATTGGCGATGGTGTTGACGGCAACCGCGCCGCCAAGAGAGACCGCGCCGCTAGACACGCACACGGAAGCGTTGCCGATGACCGCCGTGCTGAGGGAATTCAGCCGGACATCGTTTCCGGCAATAAGCCGGCTGGAGTCGGCATAGGAGAATATCCTGTCGCTGATGGTATTGACCGAGACCGATGCGCCCAGAGAAAGCCCGCCGACTCTCAGGGAACCGGCCAACGCTCCGATAACCGAAGTGTTGCGGCTGTCGAGCTGGATGTCCCTGCCGGCATCAAGTGTAGAGCCGTTGATCGCCCTGCTCCCGGCTTCTCCGGTTAGGGTATTGACCGACACGGTGCCGCTTGCGGCAAAAAACCCCAGGGCGCCGCTGAACGCGATATTTCCGATCACGGCATCATTGTCGCTCGCCAGAACGATATCGCGACCGGTCGTCAAGATCGCCTTATCGACCCTGGTGTTGATATGGCTGTCTATGGTGTTGACCGCCACCCCGCCGCCGACCGTGCCGCCGGTAATCGTGAACTGGATCGCTCCGGCGATTGCGCCGATGACCGTGGTATCGGAGGCCCTGAGAGTCATATCATGCCCGGCGTTCGCGGTTGGCGTCCTGATGCCTGTCCCCGCAATCACGGCCTCGGTCGTGGTGGCGATGGTGTTGACCACAACCGAGCCTCCGGCAGCAAAAAATTGTGCACCGGCCCCGCCGATCGCAACGTTGCCAATCACCGAACAATTATCGGCTGTCAGTAAGAGGTCGCGCCCGGCATCCAGGTCGCTGTCCAATGCCTTTGCCGTTACCGTATCCACCACCGTATCAACCGATACCGCAGCCCCTACCGCCCCCCCTTGAGCACCGGCAACCGAACCCGCCCCGCTTCCGATTACCGAGGTGTTGCCGGCCACAAGCCTGATGTCCTGGCCCGCCTTAACGGTTGAACCGGCCATGAGCGTTTCGGTGGTTGTCACGATTGTGTTGACGCCTGCGGAGATTTGGATTGCAACCCCCTGCGCGCCCCCTCCGGCAACCGAAAGATTGCCGATCACCGCTACATCGGACGCATCAAGAGCGATATCGCGCCCGGCAAAGAGGGCGCTCCCGGATTCGACCCTGGAGGAAGTCTTGCCGACAAGGGTATCCACCGCCAACGCCCCGCCGATTGAGAACCATTGCGACCCGCTGAACGAGCCGGCTGCCGCCCCGATGACCGCCGCATCCCGCGAGCTCAACCGGATATCCTGCGCGGCGTTGTAAGCGGAAGCGGTTGCCACCGATTCGACGGTATTAACTATGGTATTGACGCTGACCGAACCGCTCCCCGCCGCCGAGCCCGCAAATGCGCCCCCAACGGCAGCGCTGCCGATGACCGAGGCATTCGCGCTCTTGATGGTGATGGAGCCGGTGGGAGATTCGAGCGTGACGGTTTCAGTTACCGGAACAAGGCGCAAATCCACCGCCTTCACCGCGCTGCCGGAAGTCTGGTTCGAGGTAGCTGCCAGCTTGACAGTAAAGTCATCAACCTGGATGACATAGTAGGTCGCATTGTTGCGCAGCCCGGCTAGCTGCAAGTTGCCGTCGCTGCGATAGACCACGGCATCGTTGGTTTTCAGGTTATGGGCAGCCGCGAACCGGATGGTATCGGCCGTGGCATCAACCGCACTTGACGGGTTGAACGCCAGCTGCCGGGTAACGCCAGCACTTTGCGCCTCGAGGAACGGGATCCTGCCTGCAACGGCGATGTTGATCGCCTTGCCGTTGGCCGCATCCTCGGCGGAAACAGCCATGCGGATCGTGTTGGCATCTACCCGTATCGCGTAGTAGATACTGTCGTTTTCCAGGCCGGCAATACCGCCGGCGGAGTTGGAATAGACAAACGATTCCCCTTGGGACAAGCCGTGGGCAGCGCCGAAAGTGATCCGGTCATTTGCCGCATCAACCGCAAAGTTGCCGGATTGAACGGATTTCGCCGGTTTTTGCAGCGAATGCTGCGCTGTCGCCGCTCCCGCAAGCGGTGCCAGTGTCAGCGAACTGTTAGTTGCGGCAGCGGCCTGCGAGCTTGCCAGCTTGATGGAATTCTCACTGACCCAAATGACATAGTAAACAGCGCCGTCAACCAGGCCGATGTTGTCGCTTCCGCTATGGTGGTAAATAACCTGGTCGCCGGTGGCAAACCGGTGTTTGCCGCTGAAAGTGACCGTATTGTTCTGGAGTTGTGCAAAGGGATCGAAACTGCGCATCCCGGATTCGAGGCGGCTGCTGGCGGTATGGGAGCGCGTCACGTCAACAATGGTATTGACGGCGGCAGCTGCGCCGAACGATGCCGTCCCCGCTCCCTGCACCGAACCGGCCAGCACCCCGATGACCGTAGCGTTGGTTGCGTTGATGTTGATATTCCCCAGCGCATAGAGCCTGGAATCCAGGGCGGAAGCCGTTGTGATGGCGACAATCTGGTTGAGGGCTACCGAGCCACCGACCGCAGCAGTCTGGGCGAACTGGCCGCCAACGGCAAGGTTGCCAATGACGCTGACATTCCCGGCTGCGATATTGATCGTGCCGCGCGACGTGAGGGTTCCACCCTCGACGGAAGCGGTGGTGGGATTGACGATGGTGTTGATGCTGATTGCGCCGCCAATGGCAGCCGCCTGGGCAATCTGCACCGTACCGGACAGGGCGGCGATCGCGGAGACGTCGCGGGCGATGACGGAGATGTCGCCGCCGGCCGAAAGAACGGGGACGCTGGTGCCGTTTTTCCGCACCGTGGCCAGCGTGGTAGAGGTCAGAGTGTTAACCGCCATCGAGCCCCCCAGCGACCATCCGCCAGAACCCTGCAAGCCAGCCGCCATGGCGGCAATGACGCCGACACTCTCGGCATCAATGCAGATGTTTCCCCCTGCCGTGAGCGTGCTCCCCTCGACGCGGGCCGACAGGTTATTGACCAGAGTATTGACGGCGATCGCCGCACCGCCGGCAAAGCTCTGCGCCCCCTGGAGCGCACCGGAAAACGCGCCGATCACCGACACATCTGTGGCCTTCACCGTGATGTCGCCACCGGCAGCAGTCACGGCAGATTTCAGCAGATAGCTTTCGCTGACCCCGACCAGAGTGTTGGCGACAACCGACCCGCCGATGGCCGCTTTCCCGGCTCCCTGTCCGGCACCAGCCAATCCGACAATAACCTCCGCGTTGGTGGTATTCAGGTTGACGCTGCGGGCAGCGGTGACCGCGCTCCCTTCCACCCCGCTCCGCGCGATACCGACCTGGGAATTGACTGCCACCGCCACACCGGCAGCAGCGGTTCCGCCCCCCTGGAATGCTCCCGCCGCCGCGCCCGAGACCGATACGTTGAGGCTGGTGAGCGACAGATCATTTCCGGCCTCCAGGGTAGAGCCTTTGATGAGCGACTCGGTAGTGGTGACCAGGGTGTTGACGGCAACCGAGCCGCCGAGCGCCCACCCTTTGGAATCCGCCGCCACCTGCCCGGCAACGGCAAGGTTGCCGGTCACCGCGATATTCTTTGCAGCGAGACCGATGTCGTGCCCAGCCGACAGGGTGGCGCAGTTCTCGACCGTTGCCTTGACGTTGCTGATCTGGGTAAAGATGGAGACCGCCCCGCCAGCAGCAACGGTTCCCGCGCCCTGGAGCGTACCGGCAGCGTTCAAGGTTCCGGAGGCGTCGAGCGAAGACAGGGAAATATCATTCGTCACATAGGCATTCGTGTTCGCCAACCGGGCTTCGGTGGCGGCCACCACAGTACCGATGGCGAATGAGCCGCCGACCGCCCACCCCTTGGAATCCGTGGCCAACTGCCCGGAAGCGGCTGTGGTTGCCAGGGCGCCCCAGCGGAGAGCGGAAACATTCAGGTTTCTGCCTTTGTCGCTGGCGCTGTTGATCGAACTGTTCACTGCGCGGGCGCTGGTCGAACCGACGATGGTGTTGACCGCAATCGCAGCGCCGACCGCCGCCTGCTCGGCGCCCTGAAAGGCACCGGCCAGATTCAGCAGCACCGAGCCGTCAGTGGCCGATACCGTCGTTGTTTCGGTTGCCAGAACCTGCGCCCCCTGGATATAGGCGTCGGTATCGTAGACCAGCGTGTTGACGGCAACCGACCCCCCGAATGCATACTTCTCCGCCCCTTGCCCGCCTACAGCAAGGTTGCCGATGAAGGCATTGTTCAGGGCGACCACTTCCAGATCCCTGCCGCTGTGAACGATGAGATTATCTGAACCGGTTCGATCCCCTGCAATGTAGCTGTCCACCGTATTGACCATGGTATTGACCGCTACCGACGCCCCGCCGGCCGCCGCCCCCTTGCTCTCTTTCCCGCCTTTCAGACCGATGCCCGCCGTGCCGGCCAAAGATCCGACAACGGAAGTATCGGTGGCAGAGACGCCGACATCCCCGGTCGCAGTAATCTGGTACGCGCTTTGCGGATGGTCGGTGGCGCCGATATAGCTGAAGGTTTCGGCAACGATGGTAGTGGTGGCAACCGAGATCGGCGCCGCCACTCCGCCACTGGAAATCGCTCCCGCACCGGCCAGAGAGCCGGCCACCGAGGTGTTGCGGGAGGCAACGAAAATGTCGCCGCTGCTCGAGATGGAGGAATCCTCGATGTAGCTCTTGATGCTGTTGGCCAGCACCGTGGTCGCTATTGCCGGGCCCAGTCCGGTCGCACCTCCCGAACCGACGAGACTACCGGCAACAGTTCCGGTAATCGAGGTATCAGCAGCAGCCAGCGCGACATTTTTGACACCGGTTACCGTACAGTCGCTAACGTACGCCAGAGTTTGTTTGACGTTTACCGCTGTCGCGCTGGAAAGCCCGACAGCAAATCCCTTTGCCTGCTTTGACATCGCCCCGCTGGCAGCCAATGCGCCGCAGACCCCCGAAGTTGTCGAGGCCAGGCCAAGATCGCCGGACATGGCAAGAGAGGATTTATCAATGCTCGCTTCCGTTCTGGCAACGGCAATATTGCCCGCAAGAGAAACGCCGATACCTACGGAACCCTCTTCCGACTTGAAGGAGAGCGCCGCAGAACCGGCTGCCGCGCAGTTGACCGTATTATTGGCCGCGTTCAAGTTAATGTCGGACGCATTCAAAATGGTCGCGTTGGCCACCCTCGCTTCGGCAACTTCAACGGTAATATTGGCCGAAATATTTCCGGAGAAATTGACTCCCCATTTCGACAGCTTGTCTTCCTCTTTGGCATCCGGTTTGTCCTCTTTCCCGGCATCGGCCACTTTTTTCTTGTAATCTTCCAGGCCGCCTTTATGGAGAAGTTGGTTCAGGTCGGAAAAACCAGATTTGACCTGATTTATTTTGAGGCCGAACTGCTTGAGATCAGCGACAAACTTGGTGGTTTTTGGCCACGCATCTTTCAGTTTATTACCGAGGCCCTTGGTAAAATCCTCCCCCCCCTTGGAAACCGAATCGGGAACCAGTTGGGATCCCGAAATAGCGGCAGAGAAAGCCCCGGAGAAGCCATCATTTAATGCCTTTACGTCAATGGCACCACCCGAGGAAAGCGATCCGCTGCCTCGGGTAACCGCAACCGGATCGCCGATCTGAGCCTGGGTGTCGCGGTAGAGAACATTGATCGCTCCGGCCAGCCCGACTCCCGCAGCTTCGCCAAATGCGGCGCTTCCGCCAGCATTGACCGCCACCGTGGTATCGCTCGCCTGTACCAGAACGGTTGCCTCGCTCCCTTCAAGCTTCTTCGAGCCGGTGACAATTACGGCGTCACCATCAACCCGGGCCGAAGTCTGGTTAACAACCGTAGTCAGGGAAAGCGCCCCGCTCAACGAGGTTTTCTTTGCGTTTGAGCTGACCGGAGCCACTCCCACATTTACCACATCCGTATCGGCAAGAACGGACAGCGTCTCTGCGGTGACTAGCGTTTTCGCCGAGGCATCTGCGCCGCTGCGTATTTCCGCTTTGACATCATTGTAGTTAACTCCAACCAGCAGGGTGACGCCGCCAGCCCCCTCCCCCCCTTGTGCGCCAAACGGAGCTTTCAGGTTGCTTAACGTCAGTGATGGGATCACCCCGGCAAGGTTGACCGTTGCCATATCGCTCTTCGCCTCGACCAGAACATCCTGGCTTTCGGAACGATATAGCGGCGACTGGTTGATCTCTGCCCCCTCGTCAATATAGGCGTGGCTCGAATTGAGCAGCAGCAGAATATTGGCGGCTCCCTGTCCGGAAATGCCGCTGGACGTACCACAACTCCTGGCATAGGACGAGAAGAGATTCCCCAAAATGCCCAAATCGCCGCCGGTGAGGTCGGAAAATGCTGACTGGATCGCTGTGCCGACTTCCAGATTTCCGGTGATGGTGCTGGCCGCTCCACCGAAATTATTTGATGAAAAAATATCGGTGAATATCTCCGGCAAGTCCATAAACATCCCGCTGTACCCCTCTGACCAGGGGAGCGATGTCTGCGACTGGATAGAAATTGAATCGAGCGCATCAACCGTTGCATTCTTGCCGATAAAGGCATCGGCCCGGCTCAGCAGGAAACCGAAGGCGACGCCGCCCCCCAGAGCGGTCTGTTTGGCGGTGTTGCTCTCCGCCTTGTTGTTGACGCCCGAGACATCACTCTCCGATGCTATTTTCGGGGTGTCACTGGTGGTTGCGGAAACCAGGATGCCGCCCTGCTTGGCGGTCACCGAGGCGTTGTCGCCTACCCTGGCCAAGCTAATGTTGGTGTGAACGGATACATCTGCGGCACCGGACAAAGCAATATCATTCAGGACGCCGGTAAGGCCCCCCGGTTTTTTCGGTTCAGCCTGCGGCTTGGGGGTATCTTTCTTCAGGATCGCACTGCCGCTCTTATCGGTAACAATCTGCCCATTTTGGGTTTGGACAACATCCAGATAGCTCTCACTCTTCTGCCCCGGCACATGGACGCGCGGTTTTTTCTTGAGGATCAAGGGAACTTGTCCTCCACCGGTCATAAAGGCATCCATATTGGCGACATGGTCGCGCACGTTATACGGCTTCTTTTCCGGAGCGGGCTCTACCTTCTCTTTTTCTCCTTCTTCGGGTTCAAAGGTAGCGGTGGCCTCCGAGCCGTTCTCGCCGGTATTGAGAGATGAGGTGATGGAGACATCCTGACCGGCAATGACCGTACCATCAACCGCTGCCGTTGCGGTTCCGGAAAAAACCGATACCGCGACACCCAAAACAAACCTGCCCCCCGCATCCGCGCCGACCGACTGGTTTTTACTGATATCCGCGCCGACGGAAAGGGCGCCACCGACATTCAGGGTTGATCCGGCAGCGATAACCGAAGTGGCTTCGGCAGCTCCGACGCCTACAGCCACCGAAATTTTCGGGAGAAGATCAAGCTTCTCTTTAATGCCATTTAAAAAATCATTATCTAACCCGTCCCTGATCCAGTCGGCAAAAGCGAGCGGCTTGGTGAGCGCTATCCAGTTAATATCGGATTCGGCTATCGCTTGAATATTGCACTCTGCCGCCGCATTGACCGACATATCGCCGCTGGTGACAATATCAACACCCGTGCCTATGTTCACCCGCGCTGTCGGCACAGCGACCGCGACAGCGACATTCAATATCGGAATCCCCTGGATAACCACCGACGCGCTGGAGAGCGCGGTCGCATTGAGGATCAGGGAGTCGGCAACGATGCGGGTGTTGCTTCCGGAGATATCGACCGTCGCGCTGGCAACCGATACGGCCACCGGGCAGATGCTGAAAGTTGGCAGGATGTTGTCGGTAACAATGCCGTCAATAGCCCCCAGGACCTCGAATATCTGCCCGGAAACATCGGGCACTCTGGTCAGCGTATGTTCAGTTCCTTCCGCCACAGATGAATCCAGATCGATAAACTTCGGCGCATCGGCCTTGGCATCGCCCGCGCTTGCCGCAAGCTTGACGGTTCCGGCATCAACCACAACCACGTAGTAGGTTGCTTTATCCTTCAACCCGCCAAGAGCGGCGCCATCTTCGTCAACCGCGTAGATCACGGCATCGCCGGTCTTGAAGTTGTGCGGCTTGTTGAAGGTGATAGCGCTGCTCTCGCTGTCAATGGTGGTCGGGTTGAAGCCAGATCCTTTCTCCTCGAACAGTTCCTGCTGCCCGGCATCGGCGGCTATGCTTACCTGCCCCCCCTGGATGACGCTATCGGCGATGGTTACCGAGGCTGCTTCGACATCAATGGGCAAAGTCGAGTAGATCAGGTCTTTCAGGAATTTCAGATCATGCGGCCACGAACCGAGCAGATCGCCCAAAATCCCCCCCTGCGGGGAATCTTTGGCCTGCAGGAAAATGTCGCCAGACTGAAAACTGCTCCCTGTTCCGGTATGTGCGAGCAGCTTGGCGCCTGCTTCAAGATTGAGATTCTGGCCTTGCAGGAAGATGCTGCCGGAATCGGCCGTGGAAACGCCGTTCAGGTAATCGGCATCGCCGATGACCCGCGAGGAGACGGTAATGCCGCTCCGGATCGTCAGCGCTCCGCCGGAGACAATGCGTACCCCCCCTTTCATAAGCAGGTCGGTGGAGAGCGTGAAACTATTCGGGTCGAATATATTCAGCGAGCCAATAGCGCCGGCATAATCGTAATAATCATCGCCATAACCGCCCGCATAGATGTCGCCGCCGCCTCCTCCTGCCAGGTTGTCGTTGCCGCCGCCACCGTAGAGAATGTTGTTGCCGGCATCGCCGGTCAGAGTGTCCGCAAATTCGGAGCCGAGCAGGTTCTGGATGCCGCCCAAAGTATCGCTGCCGCCGTAGCCGTCACGAGCCGCACCGACCAGGCTGACCTCTACCCCGTTTGGATCGTCGGCGTAAGAAGCGGTATCGCTGCCGCCGCCACCGGTAATGGCGTCGTTTCCGGCACCGCCTTCCAGCAGATCGTTCCCCAGGCCGCCGTTGAGGGTGTCATTTCCTGCGCCGCCGTAAATATAATTATCGGCGCCATCGCCGGTTAAGGTGTCGTTGTGTGCGGATCCTCTGAGATTTTCGATACCGTTCAAAGTATCGCTGCTACCGGAACCGTCGGTTGCCGCGCCGCCGAGCGTGACATTCACCCCGCTGGTTTCATTGGCGTAAGAAGCGGTATCGTTCCCGGCCTCGCCGTACAGGCTATCGTTCCCGGCATCCCCTTCGAGGGTATCGTCACCCGACCCGCCATATAGATGATCGTCGCCAGAGCCGCCGCGCAGTATGTTGTTGCTGGTATCTCCGATCAGGGTATCCGCACCGCTGCCGCCGGTCAGATGTTCCACGCCGCTGAAGGTATCGACATCGGCGATTCCGGTTACTCGCCCCATAGCGTCAACGAGCGAGGCGGTCACGCTTGCCGTCTCGCCCGCATAGGAAATCGTGTCGTTACCGAGGCCGCCGAGCAGGGTGTCGCTGCCGCGTCCGCCTATCAGCAGGTCATCCCCGGCCCCGCCGGTCAGGATGTTGGCCTGTGCATCGCCAGCCAGAGTGTCGTTATGGGTCGAACCGTAAATGTTCTCCATACCAGACAGGGTATCTCTCCCATCCCCTGCCGTATCCTGCTCGCCCGCTTGGCCGAGTGAAACATTGACTCCTGCGTTTGCAAACAGGTAGGAAGCAGTATCGCTGCCGCCGCCTCCATCCAGTATGTCGTCGCCTGCGCCGCCTTCCAGCCAGTCGTTCGCTGCCTCGCCGCGCAAGGTGTCATTGCCGCTCCCGCCGAGCAGGCGATCCGCTCCTGCACCACCGACAAGTTGATCGTCACCGCCACCGCCGTAGAGCGAGTTGTCGGCCGCATCTCCGGTCAGGGTGTCATTGAGGCCAGAGCCGAACAGGTTCTCGATTCCGGCCAGCGTGTCGCTGCCCGCGCCTGCGGTATTCTGTGCAACCACCACAGCGAGTGATGCCGTTACTCCGGCTGTAGCTCCCGCATAAGAGGCGGTATCGCGCCCGCTTCCACCCTGCAGTTGATCGTCGCCGGTTCCGCCTGCAAGAGTATCGTCCCCGGCGCCGCCGTAGAGTTGATCGCCCCCGGCACCGCCAGCAAGCACGTTGTCGTTGTCGTCTCCCGTTAAAATATCGTTGAATCCCGATCCGGCCAGATTTTCGATGCCGTCCAGAGTGTCGCTGCCGGCACCACCGGTGTTCTGGGCAACCGGCTTGCCAATGGCATCCACCAGCCCCAGGGTAACCGTGACCTCTGCCAACGCATTGGCATAGGAGGCGGTATCGCGCCCTGCGCCGCCAACAAGAAGATCGTTGCCTGCCCCCCCTTCCAGGATGTCATCTCCGGCCAGCCCCAGAATACGGTTGTCTCCATCATTGCCGACCAGCGTATCGTCGTAGACTGATCCCTGCAGATTTTCGAAATTGAGGAGGGTATCGCTGCCTGCCCGTTTCGTATCTTGAGCCGCAGTGAGTGACAGATTGACGCTCACGCCGGCCTGCGGATGCGGGTCAGAGGCCGCGACCTTGACATCGGCGTACGAGACGGTGTCAATACCGCCGCCACCGTCCAACCGGTCATCACCCATACCGCCGATTATCAGATTGTCTCCGCTATCGCCCGTCAGCTGGTCGTTATAATTCGAACCGATCAGATTCTCGAAGCCGCTCAGGATGTCGGTGCCGGCACCGCCGGTGTTTTGCCCGACAGCCGTCCCCTGGGTGTCAGCTTTGTTCAACTCGACCGTCACAATGCTTTCTGCAGAGGCATAGGAAACGGTGTCGCTTCCCTCCCCTCCGGTAAGCACATCATTCCCGGCACCGCCGACAATGCGGTCATTCCCTGCTCCGCCGTCGATGAGATTGGCCTCGGCATCGCCGGTCAGCGTGTCGTTATAAGCGGAACCAATGACATTCTGGAAGCCGGAGAGCTGGTCATTCCCGGCTCCCAAGGTGTCCTGCTGCTCGGTCACAGCAAGGTCTATGGTCACCCCGGCAGCAGCCTGCGTATAGGAGAGGGTGTTTGTCCCTGAACCGCCCCGCAGGGTGTCGTCTCCCTCGCCACCATCAAGGGTATCGTTGCCGGCCAACCCATCCAGCACATCATCCCCGGCGCGCCCATCCAGCCGGTTGGCCTCGCTGTCGCCGATCAGGATATCGTCGAATTCGGAACCTTCGAGATTTTCAATATGGGTCAACGTATCACTGTTGCCATACCCGTCTGTGGCCGACAATCCCAACACGACTGCGACTCCGGTCGGATCATTCCGGTAAGAGACCGTATCGCTACCGGAGCCGCCGTCTACGGTGTCCGCACCGCCTCCGCCAAGCAGGTAATCGTCACCCGCGTTGCCGCTCATGGAGTCACCGCCATCTCCACCGGCCAGAATATTGGCGTTGCTGTCACCGGTAAGGGTATCGTTATAGGACGAGCCGATCAGATTTTCGATCCCGGCAAGGGTGTCGCTGCCGGCCCGAACCGTATTCTGTGCCGTAGCGAGCGCCAGATTTACGCTGACGCCGACCTGCGGGTTTAGATCACTCTCTGCTACCAATAGATGAGAGTAAGAGGCCGCATCGCTCCCGTCACCGCCAACAAGAAGGTCGTTGCCTTCTCCGCCCTCGAGGAAATCATTCCCCGCATCGCCATACAGAATGTCGTTGCCTAGCCCCCCTGCCAGCAGGTCGTTCTCTCCGCCGCCGGCAATCGTGTCATTCCCGGCATCGCCATCAATCTGGTTGTCCAGACCGTCACCGGTCAGGGCGTCGTTCCCGGCTGAACCGATCAGGTTCTCAATGTTCTCGAGCGTATCGCTGTTGCCGTAACCGTCGTTCGCCGACACGCCGAGGACGATATTGACGCCGTTCGGATCGTACTCGTAGGTGGCCGTGTCGCTGCCATCACCGCCGATCAGGCGATCATTTCCGCGCCCGCCCAGCAGCATGTCGTCGCCAGCGCCACCGTCAATGATATTGTCGTAGCGGTCGCCATAGAGGAAATCGTTGTAGGCAGAACCTTGCAGATTCTGGATATTAAGCAGCGTGTCACTGTCGCCGTAACCATCAACTGCGGTTGCGTTCAGGAAGACTTCCACCCCGCCGGGATCATCGGCGCAGGAAGCGGTATTGCTGCCGCTGCCGCCATCGAGCCGGTCATTCCCTGCACCCCCGTTCAGAACGTCATCCCCGGCCATGCCGAGCAGGATGTCGCTCCCTTCGCCGCCGTTGAGCATGTTCGCACCGCCGTCGCCAACAAGCGTGTCGTCGTGCGCTGACCCGGTCAGATTCTCGACACCGGCCAAGGTATCCTGGTTGCCGGAGCCGTCAATGGCAGTTCCGCCAAGAGTCACATTGGCTCCTGCAATATCGCCCGCATAAGAAGCCGTGTCATTGCCGCTGCCGCCGTCCAGGAGGTCGGCCCCGGCACCCCCTTCGAGGAGGTCGGCCCCGCCGCCGCCAAAGAGCCGGTCATCTCCGCTGCCGCCGGTCAGGTGGTTGTCCCCGGCATCCCCTGTCAGAACGTCGGCAAACTGGCCGCCGATCAGATTCTCGGCGTTTGTGATGGTATCGCTGTTGCCATAACCATCAATCGCGGCGCCGCCGAGCGTGACATTGACGCCATGCAGGGCATCCGTGTCGTAGGTGTACGAGATGGTGTCGGTGCCGAGGCCGCCGTCCAGGATGTCGGCTCCTGCACCGCCCGCGAGGGTATCGCTCCCCTCTCCGCCTGATAGCGAATCGTTCCCGGCACCACCGAGCAGCAGATTGCCTCCGCCGTCTCCGATCAGAATATCGTCATGTGCTGAACCGAGAACGCCTTCAACCTCTTCCAGCGCATCGCTGCCACCGTAACCATCCGTTGCGCTTCCGGTAGAAAGATCAACCCGCACACCATGCAGATCGCCAGCATAGGATAGGTGATCCACCCCGTCGCCGCCTGCGAGACGATCATTCCCGGCACCACCCAGAAGCAGGTCATCCCCTACACCACCCAAAAGATAATCATTGCCTGCCCCGCCGTTGAGAGCGTCATTTCCCCCTCTGCCATCAAGCCGGTTATCTGCCGCATCGCCGGTGAGGTTGTCATCAAATTTTGAACCGATCAGATTGGCTATCCCGCTCAAGGTGTCAATTCCCGCACCGCTTGTATTCCGGGCTTGCCCCTGCAGATCCAGGTTAATCGTGACTCCTTCTGCGGCGTCAATGAAGGACGCCGTATTGATGCCGCTCCCGCCCTCCACCCAGTCGTCACCTGCCCCACCGATCAACAGGTCGTTGCCATCTTGGCCGAAGAGGTTATCGTTGCCTGCGCCGCCGTCCATGATGTCGTTATTGAGACCACCACGAATGACATCATCCCCGCCACCACCGGACAGGGTGTCATTGCCACCGCCGCCGTCAATCGTGTCGTTGCCGGCGTTGCCAACGATCAGGTTATTGAATTTGTCGCCGTTCAGGGTATCCCCATACTGGCTGCCAACGATATTGCTGATTTCCGACAGGGTATCGCTCCCCGCGCCTCCGGTATTTTTGGCAACGGGCAGGCCATTGGCGTCGCGCAGTCCCAGATCAACTGTTACGCCTATGCTCCCCTGATTTTCGATTTCTGCGTACGAGACCGTGTTGCTCCCCTCCCCGCCGGAAAGCAGATCGTCGCCCAGACCTCCGGCAAGAACATCATTCCCCTTGTTGCCGTACAGCTTGTCATTACCCGCGCCGCCACTGAGGAAGTTGTCCTGATCGTTGCCGGTCAAAATGTCGCCGTATTGGCTACCGACAACATTTTCGATCTCCGTCAGGGTATCCTTGCCGTTCCCCACGGTATCCTGCTGCCCGGTCAAGCCGAGGTTAACCTTTACGCCACGGGTATCGGTCACGTCGTCGTAAAGAGCGGTATCTGCACCGCCCTCGCCCTTGAGAATGTCGTCCCCGGTTCCGCCGGTCAGCTCGTCATTGCCGGTGCCGCCCATCAAGATATCGTTGCCGCCGCTACCGAGCAGCCTGTCGTTACCCGCGCCGCCGTCAAGGTTGTCGCTGCCTTCACCTCCGTAAATGACATCATTCCCGTCTCCGCCGGAGAGGGTGTCGTTCCCGCCGCCACCCATCAGAGTGTTCGCGCCAGCGTCCCCGCTCAAGGTGTCGCCAAAAGCGGTGCCTACCACCTGCTTGATATTCAGCACGCCGGAAGTTCCGGTTGCCGTGCCCGGCGTCTGCTCGTCAGTCGCCGTGAGATTGGCTGTGACACTATTGCCGTAGGCGGAATAATCGAGGGTATTCAGAGTCCCCGCCCCGCCGTCTATGATCCCGGCGAATGTGGCGCTGCTTTCAAATACAAAGCTGTTCTCCCTGCTGCCGCCGAGCAGTTTTTCCACATTGGCGATCTGGCTGACCAGCAGGGATCCTCCAGCCGCCTGAACGGAAACCGCGCCGTTATTGTGAACTGTGAAAGCAAGGTTCTGGTCAACGGAAGAGAAATCCAGGACATCCCGCACCGTAGAATTTTCATTTTCAGCCTTGTTGCTGGATCCGCTGCCAGCCTGCTCGACGACCTGAACGCCATTCCAGTTACTGATAAACCGATAGCGGTCGGCACCCCCTTTCCCTTCAAGCAGATCCGTGCCACCACCGCCGTCAATGATGTTGTCTGCCGAGTTGCCGACCAGATGATCCTTGAGGGTTGATCCGATCAGATTCTCAACATCCTGCAGGATGTCGGTGGCTGCCGACCCGTCAGTAGCGTAACCGCTGTCCAGGTTGGCTACGACCGAATATCCACCTTGCGAGACATCGCCGTGATCGTGGGCATAGGTGATGGTGTCATTCCCCTCGCCGCCGTCAAGACGGTCGGAGCCGCCCCCCCCTTCAAGCAGGTCATTACCCTTGCCGCCATGAAAAATGTTGTCGTACTGGTCGCCGCGCAATACATCGTCATAACTAGAGCCGATCAGCTCTTCTATGCCGACCAGGGTGTCGTTCCCTGCCGCCAGGGTGTTCTGGGCGCCGTTCAGACTCAGATCGGCGCTGACTCCGGAGGCGGCGTCCGCGTAGGAGGCGGCATCGTGCTCGAGCAGCGTCGAGCCGGAAATATATTCGCCGCCATCCAGCAGGTCGTTACCGGCACCACCGATCAGAACATCGGAACCCTGCATCCCGTAGAGCACGTCATCGCCTGTCCCGCCGGAAAGCGTGTTGCCCAATAAGTTGCCCCGCAGGACATCGTTAAAATTAGAGCCGATGAGATTCCGGATGCCGACCAGGGTATCTCTGCCCGCGCCGCCAGTCTCCTGGGCGGACGCCATGCTTAAATCGACTGAAACAGCACTCGTTGCACCGGCATAGGAGGCGGTGTCCTGGTCACCTGCCAGCGCCTGGTCAAGGGTCCCGCTGGTGATCGCTTCCTGGATCGCATCGCCAAAAATAGACACTAGGATCGCCGGATTGAGCAACTCCATCTGTGCCATATCAAAGCCGCCGTTCAACTGGTCGTTCCCCGCTCCGCCCACTAGGATATCTTCACCGTCGCGACCGAACAGCCCGTCATTTCCAGCTCCGCCATCCAGAAGATTGGCCTCGCGGTTCCCCCATATCCGGTCATCGCCCGATCCACCGATGACATTCTGCATGTTGCTGAACCCGCCGATGAGGGTCTGGCCGGTCCCGGTTTCAGCATGGGCAAAGAGATTGGTATCTGTGGTGGGAATGGTTATCCCGAGATCAACCGAGATGTCGGCGGTATAGGCGGAAAAATCGAGGGTGTTGCTGCCGCCGCCACTGCCGATATCGAGCCCTATGGCTGCCAGAAACTGATTGTCCATGCCCAGGGTGCCGCCGAACACCGCGCCGTCCTCGAAGACGAAGATGTCGTTGCCCTGGCCGTCTATCAGCCGTTCGATGCCGCTGACCGGCTGAAGATGATTGATGCCATCTGTGACCGAAACGGTGCCATTCTTGTGGATAGCAAAGATCAGATCCGAGGTGACCGCAGAAAAGTCCAGGGTATCGGCGGCACCACCGGTCTCCGCAAAGATGGCGTCATTCCCCCAGTTGTCGGAAAATTTATAGGTGTCCGAACCGGTGCCGCCGCTAAGCAGATCATCCCCCTCTCCGCCTGCAATGATGTTGTCGCCAGCATTGCCGATGAGCAGGTCATCGAAGGCCGAACCGGTCAGGTTGTGAACCGCCAGGAAATTGACCTGGCTGGTTCCCGCCTGCTGAACCTGGGCGGAGAGATCGAAATTGACTGCACGGCTTGAACCTTCAAAGGAAAGGGTGCCGTTTGCCACGGATCCGCTGAAGGCGATATCGCCACTGCCGGCAATGACCCCATGGATATTGGCAATACCTCCAGTGCCGGTGGCCGAGCCTTGCACCAGATCAACACTGATCGCCCCTTGGTACGCGGAATAGTCGAGGATATTGGTTCCGCCAGCGCCATCCATTGTTCCGTGCATTAGCGCGCCATCGGCAAGAATGAACCGGTCATCCCCTTTACCGCCGATCAGTTGGCCAACCGTTGGCGAAACCGACAGCGTGCTGATGCTATTTGGCGCAGACAGGGCGGCTCCCGGCATACCGCCGAGAGTTGCCAGCGGGTTTTCCCCGTCGGCCACCGCCACGCCTCCGTCGGCCCGGATGGTAAAGAACAGGTTGTTATGGGACGCCGAAAAATCCAGAGCTATCGTGCCTGAACCATTGATGCTGTCGTCGCCCCAATTGGCCCCAAAGTGGAAGCTGTCTGCGCCGCCGTTGCCGTTAAGGATGTCATTCCCCTCGCCGCCACTGATGGTGTTGGCCGCACTGTCACCGGTCAGATGATCGTCAAACCGGGAGCCGATCAGATTTTCGAACCCACTCAGGGTGTCGCTCCCCGCCCCCATGGTGTCCTGTGCGACAGCCGCCCCTTGGCCTTCCTTCTTGTTCAGCTCGACCGTGACCGCAGAGCTGGCGGAGGCATAGGAGAGAGTGTCGCTCCCGGCCCCGCCGACAAGAACATCATTCCCGTCACCACCGGTGATGGTGTCGTCGCCTGCTCCGCCGTCTATACGGTTGGCACCTCCATCGCCGGCCAAAATATCATTAAGAACGCTCCCATCCAGGTCTTCGATGCCGGCAAACATGTCGGTGCCGCCGAAGCCGTCCTTTCCTTCAGAGTTTGCGAGATTGATGTCCACCCCCTGCGGTGAAGCCGCATAGGATGCCATGTCGCGGCCAGCGCCCCCATCCAGATGGTCATTCCCTGCGCCGCCATCGAGGAAGTCATTCCCTTCTTCGCCAATCAGCGTATCGTCTCCACCGAGACCGAAGATCCGGTCGTTACCCTTGCCACCGATGATCTTGTTGGCCGCAGCCGATCCACGCAACAGGTCATCACCCGCTCCTGTTTTCAGGTTGCCGATCTGCTGGAAACTGCCGAGCAACATCCCGCCATCTGTTTTCGCGGCGGTTCCTGCGCCAAGGTCAACCTGAATGGAGCTGGTATAGGCGCTGAAGTCGAGGTTGTTGTTGCCGCCAATGCCGCCGACTAGGGTTCCGGAAAAAGTTGCCGTATCTTCAAAACGGAAGTCGTTGATGCCTTGGCCGCCAATCAGTTTTTCAATGCCGCCGGACACGGCAAGCCCATTATTACCGTCTGAAACCGTTAGATGGCCATCTGCGTATAGGGTGAAAAAAAGGTTTTGGGCAACAGCCGAAAAGTCGAGCACGTCAATGCCCAATGCCCCGGAATCGGTGACGGTATCGGTACCCCATCCGTCGGCAAAGAAATAATGGTCACCGCCGTCAGTGCCGATAAAAGCCTCATTTGCAGCAGTGCTGACAAAATCCTGCATCAGAAAACCGTACGCCGGCACAGACAATGAACCGGCCTCTATCGCGCCGGTCGAATGTTCCAGCGTCCAGTTGCCGCCGAACTCTGCGGCACCGGTCGCATCGGTGGACGCGGCGATGTCAACGCCGGTGATCTCAATAAGGCTCTGCACAAAGGCCAGCCCCTCCACACCCTTGGCCACGTCGCAACCGTAGAGCAGGATGTCGCCGCCCGGGCGAAGCGCCTTGCCCCAGCTGGCAATTTGTTCCTTGTACTTATCCAGCTTGCTGCCGTTGATCTGGCTGTTGCCTAGACGCAATGTTCCGGTTGCGCCATGCGACAGCAATTGCACCGCAGACAGGTTGCGGTACGCAGACAGGATTACTGCCACCTGATCCACGCCGTCAAAACGCGCATCAAGTACCACCACTTCAACATCGCCGTAACGCGATACTTGTAGTTGCGCCTTGTCGGTACTCAGGCCGGTTGCCGCAGTTGAAGCAGAATCGGTTTGCGCCGCGCCGAAATTCAGCAGGCTCTTGACCAGCGCTTCGTAATTTTGAACGGCGGGGTCGACGATGACCACCTGGCTGGGCGCGGGTCGGCACTGGGCATATGCCGCATAGTCCGACAGCGTTACCGGGGCCACTTGAGCCGGCTTGGCGGTGGAATCGTTATAGGCAACGTTGTCAAGAACCTCGACCAATAGTGTAGCGTTGACAACAGCGCCCTGGTCATTTGAAACCTTGTATGTAATCGGGGTGGCTTTTCCCAGAAAGCTATCATCAGGGGTGAAGGTGATCGCGCCGGTTTCGGGATCGACGCTCCATACGCCTTCGCCCTGCACGTTCAGGCTCTTGCCGTCTGCGCTCAACACCGCCCCCTCCGGGTTCGAGGTGATCGTTACCGAACCGGGCTCCAGCGCGCCGTTCAGATCGGCGTGCCTTGCCAGTATGTCTATCGTTACGGGGGTGTTTTGTTTTGTTTCAAAACGGTTGTTGATGTCGTTTGCATTGCCGCTCTGCGCCAGTATCGTGTCGACTTGCTCGATGGTGGGTATCGTTGCAATGACGCCGCTGAAATCGTAATTTTGCGGGGCAGCAATAATTTCTGTCTGCCCTGTGGTTTGCGGCGACCTGCCCTGCATGTTGTATTGAAACAGCGCACCGGATGCCGCAAGGGATGCCGTATCGGTATCAAACGGCGCCTCCAGCGCAGACAGCAATGGGGTCGAGCCGGGCGGCGGCGGGACAAGGAAATCCGCCGAAAGCAATAAACGTGGTTCCAGCGCTTCAAAATGAATTTTGCGTCGCGGGGATAGTCGGGCATTCCCGCGCAGCCAAGACATCCATGGGAACATTTCTGCCAGCGCAAAGGCGTTGGGTTTGAGTCGAAATTCACAGTTTTGGTCGGCTGAGTTGGCCTCGTCAGCAGCCAATGCCGCATTCAGGACGCTCGACCCCGAACGCTTTCCCTTTGTATTGGTCAGCTCGGATACAGCCACCCAAGCATTCAGCGCCTCTGACCAAATGGTTCGATAGAAATGGTTAAGAGATAATTTCATGGCTCGCTACATATCGCAATATGATCGTTGCCCTTAACTTTTATTGGGTTTATTGATCCGGCATGCTTTGAACTTGATTGCCGTTCGTGTTGAGCCTGTCGAAGCACAAGAATCCATTCACACTTCGACAAGCTCAATGCGAACGGATTCTTGGATAATGCGTGCCGGATCAATAGTTCGAGTGCAGTGCTGTTATGGCAAGTTGTTTTAGTCTTGCCTGTCAAAGTTCAGTGTGTTTTACCTTCGCCCTTTTCTTCAGCAGCAATACGCTGACCCAGACGCTCGGACAAACGTGACACATTGCCCAGCGACATGAGGTGCGCATAAATCAAGGCCAAGTAGCCACTCCGCGCAAGACCAAGCAGTTGTGCATCATCAAGCGCCGTCAGCCGTTCCTCATCCACTACGCTGAACCCTTGAAGAACAAGAGGGGACGCACCGTTGAGTTCCACCTGCAATACTCTGGGAACCAGCAAATCCAGCGACTGAAGTTGTTCCATGAAAAGTCTGGTGCGCACGATCTCCCCTTGATAGGAGCTCAAAAAATCCATCGCCTGCTTGAGCAAAGCTGCGGGCTCCCCCTCGTCAGTAAAAAGTCTTTCCCCCTCATTATTGCCAAAGCCAGGATAGGCCTCGTCAATATAGACATTAAAGTCTTCAGCATCTTGTTTTTCAGCTAATACAAATGGGTAACGGCGAACAAAAGCGGGGATGTAACTGCCTTCCCAGCCACCACTCTCCGCAACATAAAGATTTTCATCCTTGCGCACACCGATCAAGGCGATGGGAAAAAACGCCTCTCCATCCTTGCCGGTAAAGGCGATAGGGTATCCACGCGCCGCATTAAAAAACTCAACGGTAGCAAGAGGTACTGAATTGGTGAGGCCGGCAAATCCAAAATCACCCAACGATTTAACACGCGTTTTAACGTGTAAATTACTATTCAGAGGCACCGGTTTTTTGTAAAAAAGTAATGTTGTCATTTCACTTCTGGCCGATAGTTTCGTGAATCATTTTTCTGCAAGCCAATATTGATAATGGGTTCACCGTGATTCTGAATTCAGGCGATTTGAAATCGTCATCCGCTTTCGGGCTGTATCGTTGCCATTTTTTCCGGCAGGCGATGCAGTCAAATGAACCATGACTGAACCCCACGATAAAGCCGGTTAACTTCAATGAATGACCAATCTCCAGTTCACTTCACCATTTCATTAGCCGCCAGCAGATCCGCTTCATTCAAAATCCCTGCCGCCTGCTTCAGGCGCAGGCCATTCAGGATGAAGTCATATCGTGCCTTCGCAAAATCCCGCTTTGCCGCATAAAGATCCCGCTCCGCATCCAGCACTGCCAGCATTGTTTCGAGCCCTGCCTTAAAGCCTTCAAACTTGAGCTGCCTCGCGCTCTTCTGGGATTTTACGGATTGACCAAATGCATTAACGCGCCCCACCCCGCCTGTCACCCCCTGAAACGATGCCCGGGCTTGACGTTCTACCTGGCGCTCATCCCGCACCATGTCTTCCTGCGCCCCTTGGTAGCGGCTGGCCGACTCCGCAGTCAGCGCGGACGTCAGGCCGCCCGTATAAATTGGCAGGTTGAACCTCACCATGAGTTCATTGGTCCGCACATCGCTGCCTCCGCCGAAAAGGCTGCCACCGGTATCTTTTCTGCTGCTAGTGGCAACCACATCCAATACCGGGTAATGGCCCGCGCGCTGCTTTTCCACCTCCTGCTGGGCGACATTCACCGCCTGGCGGCGCGCTTCAAGAACCGGGTTGTTCTTCTGCGCCATTTCAATCCACTGGTTCAAGTCATTCGGCTCCGGCAGGTTCAACGGGATTTCGCCATGGAGCGGAGCAAGTTCAGGAATTAGCTTCCCGGTTATTTCGCGCAATGCCTGCAACATGTCATCCAGTTCATTTCGCGCCCCCACGACTTCCGCCTCCTTAACCGCATAGCGGGATTTCGCATCATGCAAAGCAGAAATCGAGCCAAGTCCGTTAACGTAGCGTGCCTCGGCGAGATCAAGATGGCGCTTGACCGCCTCTCCTTCCGCCTCGACAAATGTCAGCGCATCTTTCCCTGCCAGTACGTTCAGATACGCGGTGGCGGTGCGCACAATCAGATCCTGTTCGGAAGCGGCAAATGTGGCGACGGCTTGCCTGACCTTTGATTCGGCCTGCTTGTTGCCCAGCCAAGCAGAAAACCTGAAAATCGGCTGAGTCAAGGTAACCGTTTTATTTGTTGTGGGAAATTTTGTTGCCCCGGTTGCGTAAACGACATTCTTGCTACTTAATATCTTTTGCTCTGTATCCGTTTTGGTATGTTCAAGAGTGAGTGTCGGCAGCAGCGCGGCAAGCGCCTCCACCTTGGCATACCCGCTCGCTTCAAACTCGTGGCGTGATGCCTTGTATTTTGGATCGCTCGCTTTTGACAATGCATATATGTCCGCCAGATTCTCACCATGCGAAACAGGAGCGCTCCAACAGCCAATTAATAGCGCGAATATGGCAAGTCTATGGCAACTGTGTTTCGTAGATTTCATTCTCAAATCTCGCAGTAGATTTTCCTGCTACTACCCATGCATTAACTGCATGTTACACCAAACATAGGCGCTAACAACTGGGTATCTTGACTGTTGACCTTCCCCCAAAAAATCGTCTTCCAAGGGTGGCGTAAAATTAACATTATTTTGGAAAGGAAGACGATGAAGATACCGAAACATGAGTACACCCCGAAATTCCGGGAACTGGCCGTCAAGCGCATCAAGGAAGGTGTGACGCCTGGTGCGTTGAGCGAGGAACTTGGGGTAAGCGAGTAGACCCTGCGCAACTGGGTCAAGGCGGCTGATGCCGGGAAGCTGAACAAGGCGGGCGGCAAGGTCGTGACGCCCGAGCGGATGGATCTATCGCGGTTGCGAGCGGAGAACGTACGGTGTCAAATCAGATTGTTCAGGAAACTTAAATTCACTGCGCGAATTGGGCCTCGATGTTCGGTTGAACGAGAAATAGCTCAAAATTATTCCTGATTAGAAATGAACGTCAGCCAAGAACTTTATAGGCGGTTTGCCATTTCCGAAAATGCCGCAATTTCGAGATTCTCGCACGGGTTTCTGGGCTCAGGCTTGCACCGGAACGACAAAAGCTGACGTTCATTGCTAATCAGGAACTATTTTACAAAAAACCGAACCCCATTATTTGCCATATGAGTTAGTGCGTGCTACCATAAAAATGGCCGTGTTTATTGTTTGTCGCCCCTCATAATGAGTGACAAAACTCTCAAATTAAATGACGAACGACACTTGCGACCCAAATCTATAGTTGAAAAAAGCTCGCCCTGCCTTTATTATTAGCACTCGTTGACGGCGAGTGCTAACCCAGAGTGCCGCTATTGACTTAACCAATTGTTTTTAGGAGAGTAAAGAATGAAAGTTCGCCCTTTGCACGACCGTGTCGTTGTTAAACGCCTGGAAGAAGAACGCAAAACCGCATCTGGAATCGTGATTCCCGACGCCGCAACCGAGAAGCCCGACCAAGGTGAAATTATCGCCGTAGGCAACGGCAAAATCGGCGATGACGGCAAGTTGCGCCCGATGAATGTGAAAGTCGGCGACAAAGTGCTGTTCGGCAAGTATGCAGGCCAAACCTTCAAGATGGATGGCGTGGAATATATGACCATGCGCGAAGACGACATTATCGGCGTAGTTGAAGCCTGAACAGCACATAAACCGCGCAGTTAACGAATTTTAGGAGATAGAAACATGGCAGCAAAAGACGTGAAATTTCATGATGCCGCACGCAACAAAATGGTTGCGGGTGTCAATATTCTGGCCGATGCGGTCAAGGTTACTCTCGGCCCGAAGGGCCGTAATGTAGTGCTGGATCGTTCATATGGCGCTCCCACCATCACCAAGGATGGCGTATCCGTCGCCAAGGAAATCGAACTGAAGGACAAGTTCGAGAACATGGGCGCGCAGATGGTCAAGGAAGTCGCTTCCAAGACTTCCGACGTGGCCGGTGACGGCACCACTACCGCGACCGTGCTGGCGCAATCCATCGTGCAGGAAGGCATGAAGTTCGTTGCCGCCGGCATGAACCCGATGGATTTGAAGCGCGGTATAGACAAGGCGGTCATCACCGCCGTGGAAGAACTGAAGAAGCAATCCAAGCCATGCACCACTTCCACCGAGATTGAGCAAGTCGGCTCGATTTCCGCCAACGCCGACGCGGCCATCGGCAAGATCATCGCCGACGCGATGGAGAAAGTCGGCAAGGAGGGCGTCATCACCGTCGAGGACGGCAAGTCGCTCGACAGCGAACTGGAAGTGGTCGAGGGCATGCAGTTTGACCGCGGCTACCTGTCGCCTTATTTCATCAACAACCCGGACAAACAAATCGTGGCGATGGACAACCCGTTCATCCTGCTGCACGACAAAAAGGTTTCCAGCATCCGTGACCTGCTGCCGGTACTGGAGCAAGTCGCCAAGTCTGGTCGCCCGCTGCTGATCATCGCCGAAGACGTGGAAGGTGAAGCGCTGGCAACCCTGGTGGTGAACAACATCCGTGGCATCCTGAAGACTGTCGCCGTCAAGGCGCCCGGCTTCGGCGACCGCCGCAAGGCCATGCTGGAAGACATCGCCATCCTGACCGGCGGCACCGTGATTGCCGAGGAAGTGGGCTTGACGCTGGAAAAAGCGACGCTGGCCGATTTGGGCCAGGCCAAGCGCCTCGAAGTGGGCAAGGATAACACCACTATTATTGATGGCGCCGGCAAGGAAGACGCGATCAAGGGCCGCATCGCCCAGATTAACAAGCAGGCCGAGGAATCCTCCAGCGACTACGACAAGGAAAAGCTGCAGGAGCGCAAGGCCAAGCTGGCTGGCGGCGTGGCGGTAATCAAAGTCGGCGCCGCGACCGAAGTCGAGATGAAAGAAAAGAAGGCGCGCGTGGAAGATGCGCTGCACGCGACCCGCGCGGCGGTGGAAGAAGGCATCGTCCCCGGCGGCGGCGTGGCTTTGCTGCGCGCCAAAAACGCGGTGTCAGGCTTGAAGGGCGACAACCATGACCAGGACGCGGGCATCACCATCGTGTTGCGCGCCATGGAATCTCCGTTGCGCGCCATCGTCGCCAATGCGGGCGACGAACCTTCAGTTGTGGCCAACAAAGTGCTGGAAGGCAAGGGCAGCTTCGGCTACAACGCTGCCACCAGCGAATATGGCGACATGCTGGCCATGGGCGTGGTTGACCCGACCAAGGTTACCCGCATCGCGCTGCAAAACGCCGCTTCCATCGCCGGGCTGATGCTTACCACCGCGTGCATGGTGGCAGAATCGCCGGAAGATAAACCGGCTGGTGGCATGGGCGGCGGCGGTATGGGTGGCATGGGCGGCATGGAAGGCATGATGTAACTGTTGCAGGTCGTATGCAATAACCGGCAAACCCCGCCTTGCGCGGGGTTTGTTTTTTAGCCCAAACGGATAGGGGCTGCACCAGCGAAAAGCGAGTTGTATACCATGAACACTCCCGTTGTCGAAGTTGCTGCCGCCGTGTTGTTGCGCGAGGAAAGCTTCCTGCTGGCGCAGCGACCTGCTGGCAAGGTTTATGAGGGCTACTGGGAGTTTCCGGGCGGCAAAATCGAGCCGGGCGAGTCGCCGCTTCGTGCCTTGTACCGCGAGTTGCACGAAGAGCTGGGTATCGAGATCATCGAAGCCCACCCCTGGTTGACGCGCGTGTTCACCTATCCTCACGCCACGGTGCGCCTGAATTTTTTTCGCGTGCTGCGCTGGCGCGGCGAACCGCATGGCCGCGAAAACCAGTCACTGATCTGGCAGACCGTATCCGATATTACTGTCGGCCCGCTGCTGCCCGCCAATGCGCCCGTTCTGCGCGCGCTGCAACTGCCGTCCCTATATGCCATCAGCAATGTTGCCAAACTGGGCCGCGACGAATTTCTGCGCCGCTTGCAGCGCGCGCTGCAAGATGGTCTGCGGCTGGTGCAGGTGCGCGAGAAAGCCATGCCGCGCGATGCGCTACGCGATCTGTCATTGCGCGCCATCGAGCTGGCACGCAAGCACGGGGCGCGGGTGCTGCTCAACAGCGATATCGAACTGGCGCAAGAGGTCGGCGCGGATGGGGTACATTTGAACAGCGCACAGCTTGCCGCGTGCGGTGCGCGACCGGATATGGAATGGTGCGCGGCATCCTGCCACGATGCCCGTGAACTGCGGCGTGCAGCCGATCTGGGGCTGGATTTCGCGGTGCTGGGCCCGGTGCAGCCGACGCCAAGCCATCCGGGTGCTGCGCATCTCGGCTGGAAAGGGTTTGCCGCACTTATCAAGGACTCGGAGATTCCGGTCTTCGCGCTGGGCGGACTACATGGCGAGGATATGGGAACTGCGTGGCGCCACGGGGCTCATGGTGTCGCCCTGTTGCGTCAGGCTTGGCAGGCCGCCTGATCCGCGCCACTTTTTTTGCTGCGTTCCTCGTCGAAAATCGTCAGCGCCAACGGGTTGCGAAACACCGTGGTGGTCAGCAGGAATGGCCCTGGATTCCTCTGTTGAAGATGTACTTCAGAGCAAACCTGCTGGCGCAAAACACCTATTGCTGGCCTGTTTCAGCGCCAGAATGGAACTGGGGCGCAGTCGAGGCTGGGGTTTTTGGTTTATACCACCAGCCGCCCCACCAGCTCCGACATATTCGAGTAAGTGACAAATGCCTCGTGCGTGGCGCGCGTGATGGCGACATATGTCAGGCGCACATCGTCTTCGATATCCACAGCCTTCTTCAGCTCACCCAATCCACCTATCGCCACGCAGGGGAACTCCAACCCTTTGGCGTTGTGCATGGAGAGAAAGCGCACCGCGTCCCGCCCAGTCTGCACGCGGTTGCCATGTTCTTTGGCTACGTCCACCGGCACATCGCGTTTCGCCAGTATTTTCTCGAATCGTTCGCCGATGAAATGCCGGGGATACAGCACCGCCATCTGCCCCCACTGGTAACCAGCGTCCTTGCGTCCGAGCAACCATTCCGCAATCGCATGTGCTTCGCCGTCATAGCTCACGCACTGACGCACCACCGGCTCCACGCCATCGCGCCCGCCGTTTTCCGGCATCAGGATCGCGCTCTCGTCACCCGCGCATACGCCGGGTGCGCCAATCACATCGGCGGCGAACTTGCGCGCGAAGCGCAATATCTGCGCGGTGTTGCGGTAATTCACCTTGAGTACCGTGGTGCGACCAGCAGCCTCGATGCCGAGCTGCTTCCACACCGGGCGTTTGCGCCCTTTGTAAATCGCCTGCGCATCGTCGTAAACGATCATCAGCGCCTTCGTGTCCGGGTTCACCATCTTCGCTGCCAGCGCCAGCCATTGCGGCTCGAAATCGTGCGCCTCGTCTATCAGCACCGCGTCGTATTGCCCACCCGGAATCAGGCCGCGCTCGGCGGCATCTAGCACGGCCTGCACGCTGGCGGCAAGCCGCTTTGAGAAGTCTGGGAAATCCTTCTCGGTTGGCTGCGACAGGCAGTACTCGCGCAGCATCCTGAAGCACCAGGAATGGAAGGTCGAAGTGACCACCTTGTCCTCCACCCCCCTGTCCTGCATCGCATTCTCCAGCCGCCCCGAGATGCCGTTCGCGTAACTCAACAGCAGCACCGGGCGGCTAGCCGCGCGCGCGATCTGCTCGGCGCGGAACGCCAGGATCAGCGTCTTGCCGGAACCCGCCACGCCGCGCACGATGCGGTGCCCCTCGCCCATGCTGCGCGCCAGCAACTCCTGCTGCATGTCCATCACAGCCAGCAAGCGGTCATCGGCGGGGGAGGATTTTTCTGATGGCTCATCGAACGGCAGGGCGATCTGCGTGACGCGAATCTCCGGGAACAGCAGCGCACGCATCCGGTCTATCTGCGGCAAAGACAACGCAGGCCCAATGCGCGGCGACACCATGCGCCAGATCCGCTCGCGGAAAGCGTCGGGATCGACTTTTTCCGCCATCTCGTCGCGGAAGATGCAACGCTCCGGCGGAAACACCTCGCGCAAATCGGTCTGCTCAAACTGCTTGCGCGTGATGTTGCTGAACGCCACCCCATGCCCGAAAGAAAATACCGGTCTGCCCTTGAAGCTCCCGCCCTCGTTGACCAGCAAGGGATCGCGCTGCAACGCATTCACCACGTTGAACATGTAGTTGCGCACCTGCACGAATGGATTGTCAGTCTGCACATTGCCACGATCAGTTATCAGCTCGACCTGCTTGCTGTTCGCATTGCCTATCGTATCCAGCCGCCAGTCCTTCACCTCCAGCACCACAATGCCCTGCTGCGGATGCAAGGCCACGAAATCAGGATGCCTGCCGAAAGGCCCGACCGGAATGTTGTGCCACACCCATGCATTGTCTTCGAGGCAATCTTTCAGCCGCTCGGCTAGGCGCAGCTCCCCCCGCGCATCGAAGCGGGCAGCGCCCAGGGAGGGGATCAGGGTAGCCATGGGATGGGGTTATCGAAGGTGGGTTTTGTACTTTAACTCGTTGCAAAGCTATTGCGCTGCGGATGCCAATGAATTCGCCAGCGCCTGCCAGCCGACAACGCGACACCCGTCGCGTTCATACAGCCCCTCACCGCCATAAACAATGCCCGGCGGCAATGCCGCATCGCCGAACAATGCCGACAGCTTGCGCAGCGCAGCCGTCCAGTCGCTGCTGAAGGTGGAGCCGGATTTTATTTCCACGGGCATGAAATGGTTGCCTTGCGGGATCAGCAGATCAACCTCATGTCCTGCGCTGTCGCGCCAGAAATACAGCTCGGCAACTTGCCCGGCATTGAACTGGCGCTTCACCCACTCCGACACCACCAGCGATTCAAACAGCGCACCCCGTGAGGCATGGGTAGCAAGCGTATTCACATCGCGTATGCCCAATAAATACGCCATCAAACCGGTATCGAGAAAGTACAGCTTGGGCATCTTCACCAGCCGCTTGCCGAAATTCTGGTGATGCGGGCGCAACAGATAAACGACATAACTCGCCTCCAGCACGGTCATCCATTCCCGCGCCGTCACATGCGAGATGCCGCAATCCGCCGCCAGCGCAGAAAGATTGAGTAACTGCCCCGAGCGCGCGGCGCACATCTTGAGGAAGCGCTGAAACAGCGATAAATCGCGCACCGCCAACAACTGCCGCACATCTCTTTCCAGATAAGTGGTCACGTAGTTGGGAAACCAGTCACCGGGCGCAACGGGACGGTCGTACAGCGGCGGATAACACCCTCGCAACATCGTTTCATCCAGCGTTGTGGGCAGCAAGCCGCCTTCCCTCAACTCGACCAGCGAAAACGGCAGCAACTGCAACAACCCCACCCGTCCCGCCAGCGACTGGCCGATGTTAGACATCAAGCCAAACTGCTGCGACCCCGTGAGAATGAACTCGCCCATCCGCTTGTGCTTATCCACCACACCTTGCAGATAAGAAAATAAATCCGGGCAACGCTGCACCTCGTCAAGAATCGCCCCCTGCGGAAACCGCGCCAGAAAACCGCGCGGGTCGGAGTCGGCGAACGAACGCTCCTCCGGATCTTCCAGTGAAACATAAGGCTTGCCCGCAAACAGCGCTCGCGCCAGCGTCGTCTTGCCGGACTGGCGCGGTCCCGTGATCGCCAGCACGGGGAAACCCTGCGCCAGGCGCAATGCGGTGGAAAATGCGGATCGGTTCAGCATGTTTGCAAATTGAAAGTTGAAACTTCAAATTGCATGGTAAGGGAAAACGGGGAGGAGGGGAAGGGGATATGCCGTCGAAACTATGGTGACCCCGTATCACCCTTGGGAAACACTGAACAAGTCCTCCGTTCGTGGTGAGCCTGTCGAACCATGAGCGGAGGGCGTTACAAATGCGAAGATTGCCCTTCGACAAGCTCAAGACGAACGGACTTATTCAGCGTTTCCCTAGGAACGAGCAGCCTCACTCCATCGAGCCATTCCAATCCAGTGTAGTCCAGTCGCTGACCATTTCACGGCGCTCGATGACCAGATCGGATGTGGGCATGGCGCAGCAGAACAGGGCGAGACCCGCCTCCCTATCCTCCGCAGACAATGCGATTACCGTTGACCTGCCGTGATCCACCGTGCCTTGCAGCACACTTCCCTTGCACAAACCGCACGCGCCATCGGCGCAACCGAGCGGCAGGTTGTGGCCATGTTTCTTCGCGGCTTCCATGATGGTTTCGCCAGCTTCGGCGGTAAAGGTGTCATTGTCCGGCAGGAGTGTGATACTGAATCCCATGTCGTCTTCTGGTCGTTAAGTAATAAAGCGTGAATTATAAGGGGTAACTTGGCGAGTGGGTTTGCAGGAACCGTGATCTGTCGTCCCTGATGGTTCGTTATTCTCTGTCAAGAGATTGGGAGGCTATTGCGATGCTGACCCTTTTAGCTCCCCTGACCCTTTTAGCTCCCTGACCCTTTTAGCTCCCTGACCCTTTTAGCTCCTTAAGAGGCAATATGCGTGATGTCAAGACCTGAACCCTTACTTCTACCTTACTTTTGATTATTCAGTAGGGAATTCTGACAATTCTTCAAGAATTCGCCACTGTCCAGAAATATCAGGGCCAACCAAAAGCGAAAGTGAATCAGAAAACTGTCTTTCTGCACCTTGTGTTTTTACGCCAAATCGCTTGGTGTTTATTCGAATATTCACCCCCTCTTGTTTGTACGAGGTATCCAAGAAAGTACTATTTGGGTATTTACTATTACTTCTCGCTGCCGTCAAAGCATGTCTAAATATTTCTTTATATCTATTTATAGGAACATGTACCGTGTTGGCAAACCTTCCTGTTCTGACTTGTGTAATGACTGCATTGTCAGAATACAAATCAACGACAGCGGAATCCAACGCATTGAATAATTCAACGTACTTACCCAACAATTCTTCCGCCTTATCAAAATTACTTGCATACACAGAATTTAATGGCAACAAAATAATAAAAAGAAAAACAATGAATTTGAATGCCATGTATTCCTCCTAACGAATGAAAGCCCCCCGCGTCAGAATAGTTGTCGCCCCGATATGATCTTGAAACAACCGGGGACAAAACAACCGGGGACAGACCACGGTTTCACGCCGCCAGCTTGAGTTCGACTTTCTTCCCCGCCCGCGTCGCCAGTGTTATCAGCATATCCAGGCTGAACTTCTCGAACTTGCCGCGTATCAGGTCGGAGACGCGTGACTGTGAGATGCCGAGCACTTGGGCGGCTTCGGCCTGTGTCCATCCCATGTCGCGAGTTTTGATGCGCAGCTCACCCATCAGTTGAGCGCGCATGGCGAGGATGGTGGCTTCTTCCGGCGAGAAGCCGAGATCAAGGAATACGTTGCCGCAGGATTCGGTGATTTTGAGTTTCTCTTTTTTCATTTGGCACTCTCCTTGAGTTGCTTGTAGCGCGTGGCCGCCAGTGAGATTCCGATGGCCTGGCAGCCAGCCTGCAAAGCCAATGGAGCGGACTCGCTGATCTTTGCCCGGCATTCGCCAGCGGCCTCAAACGATGCTGCAAGCCTCGTTGAATTCCAGCCTCGGGCTGCGCGGGTACACTCCGGCAAGGTCGCCGTAGCCGAGATTGCACAGGAAATTCGATTTCACCTCGGTGCCGGAAAAGAACAGCTGGTCCACCATCGCGTTATCGAAGCCAGACATCGGGCCGCAGTCCAGGCCGAGGGCGCGCGCCGCCACGATGAGATAGGCGCCTTGCAGCGTGCCGTTGCGGAAGGCGGCGGTGAAAGCGGTCTGCTCGTCCGTGTCAAACCAGCCGCGCACCCCCTGCACGTGGGGAAACAGGCGCTCCATATTTTCGTAGAATTTCATGTCGTAGCCGATGATGGCGGTAACCGGCGCCGCCATACTCTTGGCGCGGTTGCCTTCGGCGAGCGCGGGTTGCAGCTTCTCCCTGGCTTCCTTCGATTTGACGAACGTGACGCGCGCCGGGCAACAGTTGGCCGAGGTCGGCCCCATGCGGAAAGTGTTATACAGGCGGTGCAGCAGTTCGTCCGGCACCGCGCGGTTTTGCCAGGTGTTGTGGGTGCGGGCAGCAAGGAACAGTTGGTCGAGCGCGGTTTGGTCGAGAGGGGTGGGCATGGTAATTCCTTCCTTATTAGTCAGGATTAAGGGCGCACCATTATCCCACCAATGCCGCCAGCGAACGTAATTGCAATCTGCCTTGACGCTGCCGTATTAACAGCGGAAAATCATTTCCGGTTGTAGGGGCAATTTCCACTTATTGCAGGAGGAGATCATGAAAAAAATAGCATCGGCAATATGCGTTTCGGGTGTACTGGCGTTTTGCGCCGGAGCGGTTCAGGCGGCGGATGATGTGGGTAGCCGCAATCTGGCGGCAGCGTGTGCGGCGTGCCACGGCACCAATGGTCATGCCGTGCCAGGCATGGCGGCGATGGCTGGCATGGACAAGGCTTACATCGTCAAGGTGATGCAGGAATTCAAGACCGGCAAGCGGCCCGCGACTTTGATGCACCAGATCGCCAAGGGCTATAGCGACGATCAGATCGTGCTGATTGCTGATTACTATTCCAAACAGAAATAGCGCCGGCTGACGCGCTCAATAGGAGGAAATCATGGAAAGACGAGAATTTATCAAACTGGCCTCGGCAACTGCCGCACTGGCCGCGATACCGGGTTGCGCTTCGGTGGGCGGTGGCAAAAGTATAGGCCGCGTGGTGGTGGTAGGGGGCGGTTACGCGGGGGCGACTGCGGCAAAATATGTGCGCATGTGGGGGCCGGATATCGAAGTGACCCTGGTTGAGCGCAACACCGATTTCGTTTCCTGTCCGTTGAGCAACCTTGTGCTGTCGGGAGGGAAAAGCATCAAGGATCTGACGGTCAGCTACAGCAAGCTGGGGTCGAAGTACGGTGTAAAGGTTATCAATGATGAAGTAACCGCAATTGATGCAGCCAAGCGCACTGTCACCCTTGCGCGTGGCACCGCTCTTAACTACGACCGCCTGATTGTTGCTCCGGGCATAGATTTCATGTACGACACCATTCCCGGCCTGAACAATGCTGCAGCCCAGGAGAATGTTCTGCATGCCTGGAAGGCGGGCCCGCAGACCGTGGCATTGCGCAAGCAGCTTGAAGCCATGCCGGATGGCGGAGTGTTCGCGATTTCGATCCCCAAGGCACCCTTCCGTTGCCCACCCGGCCCCTATGAGCGCGCCTGCCTTGTAGCCGCCTACTTCAGTAAGCATAAACCCAAATCCAAGGTACTGATCCTTGATGCAAACGAGGAAGTCGTGGCAAAGAAAGGCCTGTTCACCAAGGCGTGGAAAGAATTGTACCCCGGCATTGTGGAATACCGCGCCAACAGCGAACTGGTGGATGTGGATGTCAAGACCCTTACTGCCAAGCTGCAGTTCGAGGATGTCAAGGCTAATGTGCTGAACGTGATTCCACCGCAGCGGGCAGGGAAAATCGCCGCCAGCGCCGGTCTGATCACCGCCAACAACCGCTGGTGCGGAGTAGATTACCTCACCTTCGAATCAGTGGCGCAGAAAAACATCCATGTGCTGGGAGATGCGATTCTCGCCGCGCCCAAGATGCCGAAATCCGGCCACGTAGCAAACCAGCACGCCAAGGTGTGTGCTGCTGCGGTAGTAGCGCTGATGCATGGCGAGGCGGTCTACGCCGCTCCAGTGATCGCTAACACCTGCTACAGCTTCGTGAACGAAACACAGGCAGTGCATGTTTCGGCAGTCTACAAATACGATGCCGCTGGCAAAACCATGGCCTCGGTACCAGACAGCGGCGGCCTGTCGAGCGCAGCCACTGATATCGAGGGCATGTACGCAGAAGGCTGGGCGCAGAACATCTGGGCAGACATGCTGGGATGAAGTAGCAAGTGAGGGAACCGTTAAACCCCCGCCCACCGGGCGGGGGTTTTTGTTTGTGCATCCGGGATGGCGCACAAGGAAACATGGAACAATTCCCGCATGGCCGCGCACATGATTTTGCGGGAAGGGCTGCCGGCGGCTGCTCCCGCAATCGGTTGCTACGCAGTAACGTGTCGCAGCCGCCACATTCTGCCCACTTTCCAACTTTCCCCGGAGGGGGAAAGGGTGATCGCTCCCTCTCCCTCCGGTGGGTTGGGGTGAGGGTTGGCACTTCTTGCGGTCATCGCGATTTTGCCAGCAACGCGGCTCATGAAGAACTTGTTTAGTGTTTCCATAAACCCCGCCGCAACATTGTTCGGGGAGGGTGTTGCGGGGAGGGTTGACAGCGGTTGTAGGTTACGGCATAACGCGCTACGTGCATGTTTACTCCTTACCGACACACAAAATGCCCGAGATTAAACAGCTAACGCCACAGGAAACTCTCCAGCAAATTGCCCGAAACATCGGGCAAGTCATGTGCGGGCAGCACGAGACCGTGCGCAAGCTCTTGGCCGCATTTGCCGCAGGCGGCCACGTGTTGCTCGAAGACTATCCGGGAACCGGCAAGACCACTTTGGCTAAAGCGCTGGCGCGCTCCATCGGTGCAGAATTCAAACGCATCCAGTTCACTCCCGACCTGCTGCCTTCGGATATTCTCGGCGTTTCCGTATTCGATCAGCGGGAGCAAGTGTTCCGCTTTCACGAAGGGCCGATATTCACCAATATCCTGTTGTCCGACGAGATTAACCGCGCGTCGCCAAGAACGCAGTCCGCCCTGCTGGAAGCGATGGCGGAAGGGCAAGTCAGCGTCGAAGGAAAAACTTATCAGCTGGGCGAATTGTTTTTTGTGATCGCCACGCAGAACCCGGTTGAATTCCGCGGCACCTACCCCTTGCCCGAAGCGCAAATGGACCGCTTCTCGGTGCGGTTGAGCCTCGGTTATATCGGAGCGGACGCCGAGGTGGAAATGGTTTCGGCGCAACAGGATAGCCACCCCCTGAACAACATCGAAGCGTGCGTTTCGGTGCAAGACGTGCTATCGCTCAAGCAGCGTGTCAAGCAGATCCGTGCCAGCGATGAGCTGAAACGCTATGCCGTCGAACTGGTGCGCGCGACGCGCACCGCCCCGTCGGTAAAGATGGGGGCGAGTCCGCGCGCATCGCTGGCTTTGCTCAAAACGGCGCAGGCCCTGGCGCTGTTCGATGGCGACCAGTTTGTCAAACCGGAGCAAATCAGGGAAATGGCTGCACCCATCCTGGCGCACAGGATCGCCGTTGATCCGCAGGCGCGCTTCTCCGGTCTCACCTGCGAAGGGATTGTTGCCGACATCGTGCGCGCCGTTCCGGTGCCAACATGAAGGCATAACACCAGCGATCGGGGAGTCGAGTTCGGAATAATGCGGCGCATTTTCTACTTCAGCCTCCGCGCGATTTCTTCACTCAAGTTTTGGGCCGCGCGGCATTTTACCCGGCAGGGGCTGTTCGTGCTGGGCGGGCTGGTTGTTTCCGCCGTGCTCGGGGTGGATACCAACCAGACGATGGCTTACCAGATTTTCACACTCCTGCTCGCACTACTGTCGGTCGCGCTGGTGGGCAGCCTATTTTTGAAGCCCAGCTTTGCGGCGCAAAGAACTGCACCGCGCCATGTAACGGCGGGGCAACCGTTTGTTTGCCGCATCGCGCTGCACAACAAAACCGGGAAAATGCAAGGCGGGTTGACCCTGCTGGAAAACCTGGCTGACCCACGCCCATCTTTCGGCGAATACGCCAGTGCCGCTACCGGCCCGCGCAACCGGTTTAGCTGGACTCGGGGCTACCGCTTCTGGCAGCGGCTGGTTGCCGGAAACAAAAATGCGGAAACCAAAGCGCAGGATTTGCCCTTGCTGCCGCCTGTCGGCTCCACAGAAATACGCATTGAGACCACGCCATTGCGTCGCGGATATGTGCGCTTTACCGGCGTCACGGTCGCCCGACAAGACCCTCTGGGCTTATTCATGGCTTGCGCGCAAATCCCGGCCGAGCAGTCCGTTCTGGTGCTGCCAAAACGCTATGCGTTGCCGGACATCCCGCTCCCCGGCATACGCCAGTACCAGCCTGGCGGGGTAACGCTCGCCTCTTCGGTAGGCGACTCCGAGGAGTTCATCGGTTTGCGCGATTATCGCCCCGGAGACCCTTTGCAGCGCATACACTGGAAAAGCTTTGCCCGCGCCGGCAAACCCGTCGTCAAGGAATTTCAGGACGAGTATTTCGAGCGTCACGCCTTGGTGCTGGACACGTTTTTGCAATCCGGAAGCGACGAGGTTTTTGAGGAGGCCGTTTCGGTTGCGGCATCGTTCGCGTGCGCCATCAACACCCAGGAATGCTTGCTGGACCTGATGTTTGTGGGGGCCGAGGCTTACTGCTTCAGCGCCGGGCGCGGGCAACTGCAAACGGAAAACATGCTGGAAATTCTGGCGGGCGTCCAAGCGATTGGCGGGCGCCCGTTCTCGGACCTGCAACGCTCGGTTATCGGGCGCCGCCCGGCGTTGAGCGGCTGTATTTGCATATTGCTTGAATGGGACGAGGCGCGGCAGAATTTTATCAAACACCTGCAATCGCTCGGCCTGCCGGTGCTGGTGCTGGTCATCGCCGCCGCGCCGGTCGAGGGCGTCCAAACAGATTGGTTGCACATATTGGAGCCGGGCAATATCCAGCAGGGATTGTCGCAGCTATGAAAGCGCCGCCGCTATTATTGGGGGCGGCAATCTTGCTCTGGGGCTGGCAGAACGGGCTGTTGCCGCTCGCGGCATTCCTTGCCGCCTCCCTGGAGGCTTCCCGCATCGTAACTACCCGCTGGGACCTGAAGGCGGCAGAGTTTAACCGCATCGCGGATTTTTGCTCTTTGCTGTTTCTAGGGACGGCGGTTTATCTTGTTTCCACCAAGGGGATGCCGCTAGCCGTCATTACCTTGTTTGCATGGATGCCGCTGGTGTTTCTGCCGCTTGTTGCCGCCCAGATTTTCAGCGGCGAGGGCGCGGTAAATGCGGGTGCGCTTTTTTTTATCTTGCGCAAAAAAGCGGGATTGCAGGCATCCGCCGCCAAGGTAAATTTAACCTATCCATATTTTGCCTTATGCCTGCTATCTGCCAGTGCAGCAAACACCCGAGTGCCGCAATTCTATCCGGCCCTGGTCGCGCTTTGCGCGTGGGCGCTGTGGTTTGCGAGATCGCGGCGGTTTCCGCCGCTATTGTGGGCTGGCCTGCTGCTGTGCGTCGCAGCGCTCGGCCACGCCGGGCATATCGGGCTGCACCGGCTGCAAGGGCTGGTTGAAGACGCGACCCAGGAATGGCTCACCGGGGGCGACGGAGGCACCGACCCATATCAGGCCACGACCGCTCTCGGCCATATCGGCAAGCTGAAGCTTTCCAACAAAATCGTGTTGAGAGTTGATACCGGCAACAATTCCGCGCAGCCCTTTCTGTTGCATGAGGCCAGCTACGACACTTATTCATCGGCAGTCTGGAGCGCGCGGGACGCGGCTTTTACCCGGATACCGCCCCCCGCAGACGGCGCCACCTGGACAGTGCAGCATGGCGAACCTGGCGACAGCATGGCAATAACCGCCTATTTGCGGCGTGGCAAGGGCTTGCTGGCATTGCCCAACGGCACAGTGCGGGTGGCAGATTTGCAGGCGCGGGAAGTGAGGCAAAACCGCCTGGGGACGCTGGAATTCGAGCAAGAGGCGGGAACGGTGACTTATCGCGCCTGGTTTGCCCAGGCCGTTTCTACGGAAAGCTCACCGACCTCCAACGACTTGAAAATTTCCGCCCGGGAAGCACGGGTTATCTCCGATCTGACGTCTAGTTTGCGGCTCGCGGAGCACTCCCGGAAAGAAATTCCCGGCCTAATTCAAAAATATTTTCGAGAAAATTTCCGCTACTCGATATTCGGGGTCGGGCATGATAGGAGCAGCAGCCCACTGGCGGATTTTCTGCTCAAAACAAAATCCGGGCACTGCGAATATTTTGCTACCGCGACGACGCTCCTGCTCAGGGCCGCAGGCATCCCGGCGCGCTATGCGGTCGGCTACTCGGTGCAGGAGTTCAGTAAGCTGGAAAACCAATACGTGGCCAGATCGAGACACGCTCACGCGTGGACGCGGGTTTATCTCGATGGCGCCTGGCAGGATCTCGATGCCACACCGGCCTCGTGGTTTGCTGCCGAAGAAGAAAACGCCCCGCTGTGGGAACCGGTTTCCGATGTATGGCGCTGGGCGGCGCTCCGGTTTGCCGAGTGGCGCGAAAGCGGGGCAACAGCAACCACTGGCTGGATCGGGTGGGCCATACTGCCGTTGCTCGCCTTTTTGGCGTGGCGCCTGCACCGGAAAAAACGTGTCGCCGCAGGTGGCGGCCAAACACGGTCGCCACCCAACGATGCGCGGCAAGGCGAGGACTCGGAGTTTTATTTGATCGAGCGATGTTTGGCCGGCTCCGGGTATGGCATGGCTCCAGGCGAATCGCTGGAGCAATGGCTCGACCGGTTGAGGTTGTCCGCGTTAAACCGGGCGGAGCTGGATGCCTTGAGCGGCATCGTGGGCCTGCATCAACGCTACCGTTTCGACCCCGCCGCCATCAGCGCGGAAGATCGGGGCGCGCTGAAAGAAGAGTCTCGCGCCTGGCTGGCCGCCCACCGAAATCGTCGCTCCAGCCAGCCGCAAGGCTTGGCACTGCCAACTCGATAGAGAGGTAAACGCTGTGAAAAACTGCCCTCGCTGCAACGCTGAAATTCAGGAAGACCGGGAGGAATGCCCGATGTGCGATGCGGTATTCGCCCAATGGGACACCGCTCATGCCCCATTGCCAGACGACAAACCCCAAAGGCAAAGCTCCAGGCAGCACCTCTGGATCGGCCTGTTCATTCCGGGGTTGGTATTGCAGGCGCTGGGGACGGTATTGCAGCCGCCTGTCTTGCCAATTCTCCTAACGGGCGTATTGCTGAGCGGGATTGGGCTGGCTTTATACGCCATGAGCAAGGGGCAAGATTGGACGTGGTGCGGATGGTCGTTTCTGGGGTTTGTCGGCCAAGTGCCTGCCCTGCTCTATTTGGCTTATTCAGAAAAACCTGCCTGCTATTTGAGCAAAGAGGAAATTGCTGGGCAAACCTGGAAATCGGCAATCAGGGAATCGCGCGTTTTCTTGCTGGGATTGCTCGCGGCTGCTGCCTGGCTGGCATATGCGGGGTACGATAACGGAGTGGCGAACTATTATATTGGGATGTTCACGATCATAGCCGCGCCTATTTCGTTTTTTCTGTTTCTGGGCAGTTTCAGCAAGCTTCGCAGCGTCCAGCTCAAACGAGCAGCCTTGCTGGTCGCGTGCGTTATTCCGGTCGCAATCAGCGCATGGTCAATCTCCGAACAAGAGCGACAGTTGGGAAATTTGTCCGCTCCTCTCGTCGCCGCACTTGAGAGATATAAAGCCGCGAACAATGGCTACCCTGAAAATCTTGAAGCGCTTGTCCCAAAATATCTTCCATCGTTGCCGGAATGCACAAAAGGGTCGGAGACGCCAGTGATGATGTACCGCAAATCAAACCCGGAAGATGGTTATTGGCTCGTTTGCAAAAGAAAGTGCCTTAGTTTTTATAGTTATAAATCAAAGTGGAAAGAATGGAATGCCGAAGGGTTGATGGGCTCTTATCGGGTTCGTGGTGAATTCCCGCAGTTGAGAGAAAAACCAGAATCGGGCACATGCGCGCGCTGATAGTATTTGCCGGTGGCATCGTGGGTGGTGTGGTTGGTTACCTTGAGGGGCGGGAAGCGCTCGCGCAATTTTCCGCCAAAATCGGCCATAAAATCAGCTCGGATAATGGTGGCATGCTTGTTTTTAGCTTATGTGTATGGGTTGGTTCGCAGGTATAGTCGCAGCGTATTGGTTAATTAAACTCTGGCGATCGGGTTCGAGATCGCAATGCCAAATCAGGAAAGCTGGACGATAGCTTGAAATAGTCAGGTTGGAACGAAAATGTGCAGGAACGCTATTGCACGGCGCAAGACACTGATGCCGTCTCGCCCACCGATCAGGCAAGTGAAACCCGTGGCTGATATCGCAAAATGAAATCCATGGGCTTGACGCCAACATTCAAATTCGCGCTGCTGGCCACGCTGGCAATCAAGCTTCTGCTCGCGTGGGTGCTCCCCATGTCGGGCGACGAGGCCTATTTCGTCGTTTGGGCGAAACACCCGGATTTCGGTTTTTACGATCACCCACCGATGGTGGGTTGGTTGCTCCAGCTCCTGCTGTATTTTGGCAGTTCGGAAGTGCTGTTGCGCCTCCCCGCGATCCTGCTTTCCACGGTGATCGGCATCGGCATCTACCGGCTGCTCCAGCCGCACGATGAGACCCGGGCGGCGCTGGTGGCGATGCTGTTTCTGGTTGCGCCGCTAAATGTGATGAACGTTCTGGTCACCACCGACACGCCGCTGATCCTGTTTGTTTTTCTGTCTGCCGCATCGCTATATCGGGCGCTGCAAATAAACAGTTCTGCTTGGTATGCGCTGTCCGGTGTTTTTTTCGGGCTGGCCTTCCTGTCGAAATATTTTGCGGTGCTGCTGGGGCTCGGGTATCTGGCGTATTTTGTTTTTTCGCCCAGGAGCAGGCAGAAAACGCGCGGGCTTGCCTTGCTGTTCCTGGCGGCGCTGCCGTTTGCGCTGCTCAACCTGTACTGGAACTACACCCATTGCTGGGACAACATCCTGTTCAATTTCTACACCCGGAACGAAGGCGAGCAACTTTCGCCGGGCAAGGTCGCCATTTACCTCGGCACGCAAATTTATCTGATGACCCCGCCGGTCATTTACTACCTGTTCAGGCACCGCGCGGGGTTCCGGCGAAAAATCAGGCGCGATGACTTCAGGTTGTTCGCCTGCGCATTCCTGCTGCCGATGGCGGTGTTCGCGCTGCTGTCCCTGAAAAAAGTGATCGGTCTGCACTGGGTGCTGGCGTTTTACCCCTTCCTGTATCTGCTGCTGCACCATCTCCTGACGCGCGAAGAGCTGGTCAAGTCGCTCAACTTCACGGTCTGGTTCAGCGCCGCGCACCTGGCGGCAATCGCACTCATCGCTTTTCTGCCGATGGAAACCTGGAAAAACACCAAGCTCTACGACGGCATCGTGTTCATGTTCAAGAACGATGAGATCGTCGAAAAAGTGCGGCCCTACGAGCAGCAGCAATTCCTGCTCGCGGCGGACGGCTACACGCCCGCCGCCATCATCTCTTACCATTACGGCAGGAATTTTTTCGTGTTCGGCGAAGGTTCGCTGCATGCCCGGCAGGACGACATAGTTACCGACTTTCGGCAGTTTGCCGGGCGCAATATCCTGATCGTAAAAAAATCCGCGCCCGACATGTCGCAGTACCAACCGTTTTTCAATCGCGCGGAAAGCAGGCAGTTCGAACTGCGCGGCGTAAATTTTTATTTCGTGTTAGGTTACGGCTTCGATTACGACAAGTACAGAAAGCTCGTGTTGAAGCCGATCAAGGACAAGTATTACAACATCCCGGCATTTTTGCCGCATGCGCCCTGCTATTTTTGCGAGAAGTATTTCCCGGAGGAACGCGGCTGATGGGTACGCGAGTCGCGCCAATTTCCGGCTGGGGGCGCTATCCGGTGGAATCCTGCGAGCTGGAGCGCCCGGAGCGCTATGCCGACCTGCGGCCTTTCGCGGGCGGGCTGATCGTGCGGGGGCAGGGCCGCAGTTACGGCGATGCATCGCTGAACGAGAACGGCCGGGTGCTGCTGACCGAGCGCGTCAACCGCCTGCTCGACCTGGATGCGGAGCAAGGTATCCTGCGCGCCGAAGCGGGCGTCACCTTGGAGGAAATTCTCGGTGTGATCGTGCCCAAAGGCTGGTTCCTCCCGGTCACACCGGGGACAAAATTCGTTTCTCTGGGCGGCTGCGTGGCGGCGGATGTGCATGGCAAAAACCACCACCGCGACGGTTCTTTCGGCGATCACATCCTCGGTTTGGAAATGATTCTGGCCGACGGCAGGCGGCTATCGTGCGCTCCTGCTGAAAATGCGGCGCTGTTCTGGGCGACGGTGGGCGGCATGGGGCTGACCGGCATCATCGGCGAGGTGACGCTCAAGCTTATCCCGATCCAGAACGGCTGCATGAAGGTGTACCACCACGTGGCCAGCAATCTGGAGCAATTGTTCCAGTTGCTGGAAGATCCGGCCATGGATGACCGCTATACCGTTGCCTGGCTCGACAGCCTGGCGACCGGGCAGCATCTGGGGCGGGGCATCGCCATGTTCGGGCACCACGCGGCAAACGAAGATCTTCCGGTCGGCATGGAGCATCCTCCCGTAACGGGTCGCAGCCGCTCCATCCCCTTCGATTTCCCGGCCATGGCGCTGAACCCGGCCAGCATCGGCGCTTTCAACGCATGGTATTACGCGCGGGAAGGGAAAAAACGGGAGCCTTTCCTGTGCGGCTATGACCCGTATTTTTATCCGCTGGATGCGATCGGCAACTGGAACCGCCTGTACGGCAAGCGCGGCTTCGTGCAGTACCAGTGCGTGATCCCGGGTGCAGCCGCTTTCGATGGCATCAAGACGTTGCTGGAAAAATTGGCCGATAGCCGCCGCGCCTCTTTTCTGGCCGTGCTGAAACGGTTCGGCACGCAAGGCAAAGGGCTGCTGTCTTTCCCCATGGCCGGTTACACGCTGGCGCTTGATTTGCCGATCCGCGACGAGGGGCTGTTCGATCTGCTGCTCGAACTGGACAAGGTAGTCCTGAAACATGGCGGGCGCGTCTATCTCGCCAAGGATGCGCGGCTTTCCGCCGAGTCGTTCCGCGCCATGTACCCGCGCTACAGCGAATGGCTCAAGATCAAGAATGTGGTTGACCCGAAAAACGTGTTCAGCTCGAGCCTGTCGCGCCGCCTGGGGGTAGACGGCGACATGGCATGATTTTTATGGTGATCATAGCGGCCAAGAGTCGGTGCTTGACCAAGCATTGCAGTATGAAAGGAACTCGCGTAGCCGCATACGGTCGTGCAGGGTCAGCAGCATGAGCAAAGGGCTGACATCATTCAGAGCGCTGGCATTCTTTGCCATTTTTCTGTTTCATTTGGGCGACGTTGGCGCCAGCCATTTCGATGTTCAAGGCGGCTATCTCGGTGTTGAGGCTTTTTTTGTCCTGTCCGGGTTTTTGCTGACGCCCATACTGGTTGAGATGAAGTCCAGTTTGAATAAAAAAGATTTTTTTATTCATTTCTATGGCAGGCGCGCACTCAGGATATTCCCGCTTTACTACGCATACCTGCTTATAGTCGCGGCCATATCCTTCTGGTTTATATCGCAGAATGGATATTCCGGGGGTGTTCCAGCGAGCAAAACCAGGCTGTTCGTTGACCTGAACCAGTTCATCAAGCAATTGCCGTGGACGGTGACCTACACCTATGACTTTTATCACGCCAGCAATTATTTCAGGCACTCGTTTTTGGCTACGCACTTCTGGTCGCTGGCGGTGGAGGAGCAGTTCTATCTGGTATGGCCGCTGGCAATATTTTTTATTCCGGCTCGCCACCTGAAAAAATTTCTGTTGCTGGTGATCGCGGCAGGGCCGTTAACACGTTTCTTGTTGGCGCTGGCTGTGGATGCGAATATGCTTCCCGTGCTTCGCCAAACTGACCTTGTCATTTACATCCTGCCTTTTTCGCATATTGATGCTTTTGCAATAGGGGGCTTCTTTGCCCTGTATGGGAAAAGCAGGCCGGGTTATCTCGTGTGGATGTCCGTATCGCTGGTGCTCATGCTGGGTTTTGTGACGAGCTGGCTGTCGGCAGGGCAGCTTCATCTGGGCGAGCTTGGCTATGGGCCATTCATGAAGGACTCGTACAAATATGTCTGGGGGTATTCGGCAGTGACTCTGATGCTGGGATATATGCTGGTCCAGATCAGGAATAAAACTTTCATGCCCGCGCTATTCGAGAACCCATTGCTGGTTTATCTTGGTACCATAAGCTACGGCCTGTATGTGTTTCATTATCCGGTTATGTGGCTGGTATACCCCATGATGCACAGCTCACCGGAAATTGTGCGCGCAGCCACAACCCTTATGGTTACTATTATCATCAGCGTGGCCAGTTACGAGTTGATGGAGAAAAGATTCATCAATTCAAAAGACAGGTATTTTGCTAGAACTTCTGCGGGCAAACAGTCTTGAACCGGTTGACGCTCTGCCCCGGCACTCTTGATGAGTTTGGGGCTCATTGGTGAATTTGAATTTTTAGGTAGTTTATGAGTGAATCCGTACTGATACTGGGCGCGACTTCCGCCATCGCGCGCGCCACCGCCGCCGCCTTTGCCGGGCAAGGTTATGCCCTGTACCTGGCTTCGCGCGACGCGGACGAATTGCGGCGCATCGCCGCAGATTTGCGGCTGCGCTACGGCGTCGAGGTGCGGCACGGGGAATTTGATGCGGAAGCAACCGCGACCCACGAAGCGTTTTTTCAGTCCGTGGTCGCGGCCATGCCGAACCTTCGCGGCGTGGTGCTGGCCTTTGGCTACCTCGGCGACCAGATGGCGGCGCGCGATTTCAGGGTGGGCGAAAAAGTCATCGCGGCCAACTTCACCGGCGCGGCATCCATCCTGAGCCACTGCGCCAATTATTTCGAGCCGCTGAAAAGCGGCTTCATCATCGGTATTTCATCGGTGGCGGGCGACCGTGGCAGGCAGAGCAACTACGTGTACGGCGCTGCCAAAGGCGCGTTGAGCCTCTACCTGCAAGGCTTGCGCAACCGCCTCTACGCCAGCGGCGTGCGCGTCATCACCGTCAAACCCGGTTTCGTGGATACCGCCATGACCTACGGCTTGCCCGGCCTGTTTCTGGTGGCTTCCCCGCAGGACATCGGCGCGCGCATCGTGCGCGCGCTCGACAAGTCGGCTGACGTGGTTTATCTGCCCTGGTTCTGGCGCTACATCATGCTCATCATCCGGCACATCCCGGAGCCGGTGTTCAAGCGGCTGAAGCTGTGAGCGAAAAAAAACTGGTGGTGGCGGCGTTCGATTTCGACGGCACCCTGACACGCCGCGACACCCTGTTCCCGTTCCTGCTGCATGTTGCCGGATGGGGCGCATTTGTGCGGCATGTATTGGCGCTCGCGCCGACGCTGGCGGGCTACGGGCTGGGTGTGATCCGCAACGACATCGCCAAGGAACGGGTGTTCGCGCGCTTCCTGTCCGGCACGGACATCGGCGTGCTACAACGCAAGGCGCTGCAGTTCGCGGAGCAGAAACTGGCCGGAATGCTGCGCGCCGAAGCGCTGGAGCGCCTGGAATGGCACAAGCGGCAGGGGCATCGTTGTGTCGTCATCAGCGCCTCGCTGGACCTTTACGTGCGGCCTTGGGCGCTGAAAACCGGTTTCGCTGACGCGATCGCCTCGCATCTGGAAACGCTGGACGATGGCCGCATTACCGGAAACCTGTCGGGGAAAAATTGTTTCGGCCCCGAGAAAGTCAGGCGGCTTGAAGCGTTGCTGGGCCAGAGAAGCGGGTACACGCTATACGCCTACGGCGACAGCCGGGGCGACAGGGAATTGCTTGCCAGTGCCGACCATGCTTATTATCGCAACTTCGGGAGCGGTTGAACCGGGCGCACAAGGTGTGCAGCCACCACCCATTCCTTAAGGCTTATGCTAAATCTTGCAATCCTAACTGCCTCGCTGATCGTAATTTCTGTCGGCCTGTACCTGAAGAAACGGGGCGGCGGAACCCGGCACACAAAAATCTCCGACACCATTCTGGTGGTGTTGGGGGCGGTTGCGCTGCTGTCGTATGTCAATTTCAAGCCGCTTTCCACCCAGCCGAACAACTGGGACCTGTTTCACTACTACGTCGGATCGAAATATTTTCAGGAGATCGGCTACACCCGTCTGTATGCCTGCGTGGCGAGGGCCGAAGCGGAAAACGACGACGAGGCGGTCGCTCACGCGGCGAAACGGCGCACCATCCGCGACCTCGAAACCAACGAACTGGTGGCTTCGCGCAATTACTTCTTTTCCGAGAATTACTGCAAGGAGCGGTTTTCCGCCGCGCGCTGGGAATCCTTCAAGAATGACATCGGTTTTTTTCGTGGCCGCTTGCAGGATTTGTGGGAGCTGGCCCAGGTTGACCACGGGTTCAACCCGTCGCCGGTGTGGATTCTTGCGGGCGGGCTTGTTTCCGGCACGGTAGCGTTATCCGAGAATGCCATCACGGGGATGGTGCTGCTGGATATCATCCTGCTGCTGGGTAGCGTTGCCCTGCTGGCCTGGGCTTTCGGTTTGCCGACGGCGGCGTTTGCCGCCATTGCGAGCATGGCCTCGGGCGGGATAGATTGGTCGTGGGCGGGCGGCGGGGTGTTGCGCCTCGACTGGTTTTTCATGGCGGTTCTTTCGGTGTGCGCAATGAAGCGCGAGCATTATGTGCTCGCTGGCGCGGCGCTGGGCTACGCGGCGGCATTGCGGGTTTTTCCGGCAATCTTCGCGCTGGGGCCATTCATCGGCTTGGTCTATGCGATGGTCAAGCGGCGGCCAGATCAAGCGCGGGCGTACGGGAAGTTTTTTGCCGGAATGGCAATATCGGGCGCCGTGCTGCTGGCTGCTGTCTCCGCCTTGTACGGAGTGGATTCGTTGCGGGCGTTCGCGGATAACACCCGGAAGCATTCTGCGGTGGTGAGCACCAACAATGTCGGGCTGCGCACGGTATTGACCTACCGGCCCGATACGGCGGTGCGCAACACCATAGACATTGACGCCCGGGAAGCCCACCTGTACTGGAAATGGGAAGAGGCCAAAGCCGTAGCCAAGAAAAACGTGGTGCCCGCCTATATCGCCGTCGTCGCGGTCTGCCTGCCGCTTTTTGTGCTGGCGGTCATCTCGGGCGGAACTTGGCAGGCGGTCGCCCTGGGAGCGACGTTTATCCCGTTCGCGTGGTCCGAGATGTCCAACTATTACTACCTGTTTCTGATGGCCGTGGCGACGCTTTTTGCCGCCGACCGGAGAGTGGCCTTCCCCTTGCTCGGGATCGGCATTGCGACAGGGATCGGGAAGCTGTTCGAGATTGACATCAACCGGTATTTCGAGCAGCCTGCGCTGCAAGGCGCGATTTCCGGAATCGGTCTCGACGAGATCTACACCCTTTTTTCTGCGGCTGTCTGTGTCGGGTTTCCGGCTATTTGGTGGCTGCTCGGCTCGCGCGCGATATTTCGGAAAAAGCCCACTGAATACATGAAGCCAGACTGATGGAAAAACTGTTCGATTTGCTGCGCCTGATGCGTCCGCACCAGTGGGTAAAAAACACCTTCGTGTTTATCGGCCTGCTGTTCGGCCATGTCTGGCAGGATTACGATCTGGTTGCGCGGGTGATGCTCGCTTTCGCTTCGTTCTGCATGATGTCCAGCGCCATCTACATCATCAACGACATGGTGGATGCGGAGCAGGATCGCCACCACCCCAAGAAATGCAAACGGCCCCTGGCATCCGGCAGGGTAACCATGCCGATGGCCGCCATGCTTTCCGGGTTGCTTTGCGCGCTGGCGCTCGTGGTGTCATACACGGTTTCCGGGATCGTGACGCTGATCTTGGCCGCATACGCGCTGATGAACATCGCCTATTCCCTCCGGCTCAAGCACGTGGTGATCCTGGATATTTTCATCATCGCCACCGGCTTCATGCTGCGCATTCTGGCCGGCACGCTCGGGGTCGGCATCCCCCCGTCTCAATGGCTGCTGCTGTGCGGTCTGATGGTGACGCTGTTCCTCGGTTTCACCAAGCGGCGCGCGGAAATCATCGCGCTGACCGAAGACAGCAAGGCCGCCCACCGCAAGGTGCTGGAGCAATACAGCCCGGTGCTGCTGGATAAGATGATCGGGGTGACCGCAGCCGGACTCATCATGAGCTACAGCCTGTACACCATGAACCCGGACACCATACGCCTCCACGGCACGGCCAACCTGATCTACACCGTGCCGTTCGTGATGTACGGCGTGTTCCGCTACATCTATCTGCTGCACCACCAGCGCGGTGGAGGGGATACCTCGCACGACCTGGTGCGCGACGTTCACCTGATCGGAGTGGTTGTTGGCTGGCTGGCGGCGACCCTGTGGCTGATCGCATAATTCCAATTCGCAATAATCAACGATAACTATGTTGGCTTCATCTTCGCTATCTTATTCTCATCCCGGAGTGTTCATTAGCGCTAAACCTGTTCCTTCCCCCTTGCAGGGGGAAGGTTAGGATGGGGGTAGAGTCGTAAATGCGGAATTTCTACCCCCACCCTAGCCCTCCCCCTGCAAGGGGGAGGGGATGTCCGGTCAGATGGATTATTTGTGCTCTTTCTTGTTGCGAACAGAAATAATATGACGGGCCTCGAACCGCACGCCATCATGGGCGGGTGGCGCTTTCGCGCGCTGCTGCTGACCGTGCTGGTGAGCGCGGCTGGCTATCTGGGGTTTTCCCTATGGGGCGGCTGGCGCGAAGTCGTGGAAGCCATCGCGCGCGTGGGGCTGGCGGGCACGGCTATCGCGCTGGCGCTTTCGCTGGTCAATTACGGGCTGCGCTTCGTGCGCTGGCAAAAATTCCTCGGCCTGCTCGGGCATCGCGTGTACGCGCCGGAAAGCCTGCGCATCTATATCGCGGGTTTCGGCTTCACCATCCTGCCGGTCAAGGTCGGCGAGACGATACGCAGCGTGTTTCTCAAACAGCACGGCGTCTCCTACCCGGAAAGCCTGGCGGCCTATTTTTCCGAACACCTTTCCAACTTCATCAGCATGTTGCTGCTGGCGGCGGTAGGGCTGTGGGTTTACCCGCAGGCCCAACTGCCGGTGATGATCCTGTCGGGGCTGATCCTGGTCGGCCTGATCGTTCTCCAGCAGACCGGATGGCTGCAAGCGATCGAGCGCATCGCACAAGACAAGCTGCCCGCCCGCATCGCCCGCTTCCTCACCCACGGCATAGAAATCGTGCTGCACTCCGGTCGCTGCTTCCGCCTGCCCATGCTGCTGCAAGGCATCGCCCTCGGGGTCGTGGCGTGGGGCGCGGAAGGCGTGGCGTTTTACTACATCATGCACCTGCTCGGCAGCGATCTTTCGTTGCAGACCGCGATGTTCATTTACGCCTTCTCCATGCTGGTTGGCGCGCTCAGCTTCCTTCCCGGCGGCCTCGGCGGCGTGGAAGCTTCCATGCTGGCGCTGCTGGTGCTGAACGGCGTCGCGCAACCGCAGGCCGTGGCCGCAACGGTGCTGATCCGCCTCGCCACCTTATGGTTTGCCGTGGCGCTGGGTATTGTTGCGCTGCTTTTGCCAGAGAGGAAAGAACAGGGCTGATACCCCGCGTGAGGTAGGCGCGAAGCTGGAACGGATACGGTACAAGCCGATCAGCCGGTAGAGCAATACAAAGGTCGTTCGCCCTGAGCAGGCCGCAAGCCGTATCGAAGGGTGCCCTCTCCCACTGGGAGGGCTGGGGTGAGGGGGTAGCCGTTCGTACTGAGGGGGTGGATAACCCGCCATGCCCGGACTAGAATGCCGCCATTCATCAAGCGGTTGTTCATGCAAGTAGTTATGAGCGACCGCATCTGAACAGGAGCAACGCCATGACATTAGCAGAGAAAATTTATCAGCATAGTTGCAGGTTGCCGGAACAGGCAGCGCGCGAGGCGCTGGATTTCATTGAATTCCTGGAGCGGCGTTATACGGAAAAATCAGCCGCGCCAGCCGGTGATACCGACACCTTTCTTGCCGCCATCGCAGGCAAATTTAGCGATGATTTCCCCGACGACATCACCGACGATGACCTCGGAACAGACGTGCCGCGCCACGAGTTGGACTGATGGCCTACTTGCTCGACACCAACGCAGTAATCGCATTGATGAAGAATCACCCGCGTGTCGTGGAGCATATCCGCCGCACAGGACGACCCGAACTTCTGATTTGCGCGCCGGTTGAAGCTGAATTGTGGTTCGGTACAAGCAAGAGCAGCCGGATCGATGAAAATCGACAACACCTGTTGACCTTGCTCGAATGGTTACCAAGTCTTCCGTTTTCCAGTGAGGCCGCGCGCTTATGCGGTGAAATCCGCGCCGATCTTGCACGCAAGGGCACACCCATCGGCCCATACGATTTGCAGATTGCCGCTATTGCGCTGGCGAACGACTGCAAGCTGGTAACGCACAATACGGGCGAGTTTTTACGCATCTCTGGATTGAAGCTTGAGGATTGGGAGGCGGAAAAGTGAACGCGGAAACCGTGGTCTGTCCCCAATTGTTTCGCTTTTCAGTTGTCGCATTGAAGGCGATGCGACACGCCCAACGTGGAGTTGAGGCGCCTGCGCGGCCTTTCGCGCAGGTCGCCTCGAACGCAGGTTAGCCAGCGACTTCACTTCTTCGACTGGCTATCAAGGTGCTGCTGCCAGAGGTCTTTGACTGTCTTTCCGTCGTCAGTGACCCAGTGAGCAGGACCGCGGACCGAATTGCTCTTGAAGCCCGCCTGACCAAGCAATTGCTGAGCAAGGTTACTCATGGAATACCGTTGCCCGTTGTAGATCACGTCTGCGCCCGAAACAGAAGCCGAAACCTTCTGTACTCGATTGCCTTGATAGTCGATGAGATACAACTTCTGACCATTTCGGAGAACTCCTTTTTGGACCAACAACTGTAAGTCGGCTTTGGGGGCTTTGCTTCGCGCGGTAGCGATAGCTAGGCTCTCAGCGAGAAGTACATCAAGGTCGGTGCCGGAGGAGGCCGACGGCGCTTTCCTTTGGGCTTGGGCCTTTGATCCATCAAGGCCAAGCAGCCGACGAAGAGTTGAGTTTGGGGTATCAACGAATGGCCGAGCGTTCTTTTGCAGGTAAGAAAAAAGGTCGGTGTCAATCTCGATGGTTTGCATTTAGTCATTCCTTTCTTAACACAAGACAGAATAAGAATAGCGTAAGAATTTTCTTGTGTCAAGAATAAGAATTAAAGGGCCGTGGTCGAATTTAATTCTCAGTTTTAGCGAATTAACGGGGTCAGCATCTGAGGTCTCCCCACAAAACCCCGTTGTGTGCGTTGCACAAAAGGGGCCAGGCTAAAATTGTTTTTTCAGAGCCCGTAGGGCGCAATAACCAACGGGCATTGCGCCGTAAGTGTTCGTCAACTGGTGCAATGCGCTACGCTTATTGCACCCTACAGAAATTTCTTGCGCGCTACTTTTTTCCCCTGTGCGGGGCCGCAGAGTAGCGCAGGCTGGTCAGAAAGGCTCTGGGGTCAGGTCTTGCATTAACACATCCCCTCGAAATCAAATCCAGCATTACGCCGGCTTGCGCGCTGTCCGCTTTGGGCGGCCTGTTATGCGGGCGGTCTGTTCCGTGAGCGTAAGCAAGCCGAGCAAGGCGGCATTTACGGCTTCCGAAGTCGGGAAAATCTTGGCGATGGCCGGGTCGAGCAGGACTACGGATGTTCCCTTTGCAACTTCTTTGTAGAACTTGCCGCGTTCGAGTTTGGTGAAATCGGAGCGCTTGTACTCTGCGCGCATTTCGTCTTTAGTTTTCTTCATAAAGTTTCCTTTCTGCACGGGTCACACGGCGTGCGCTGATGATGCGGATAACTCCGGGGCGATGGGTGTGGAAGACCGTGAGCAACCGTCCCAAGCCGGACATTCCGAAGGTGATGTAGCGCGGCTCGCCCGTCGAGTGGTCGGGGTCAGGGCCGGAGAGTGCGAGCGGGTCGAGGAATGCTGATCCAGCTTCATCGAATGATACGCCATGTTTGCGCACGTTCGCTTCAGCCTTTGCGGTATCCCACTCGAACCTCATCATTGCGCATACTCCAGTCTGAGCCAAGGTTCGGGGCAGGCATATAATGGATGCATTTCACTCACAGCCTCTAAATTCTTCCCGCTGAAGCGAAGTGTACCCAAAAATAATCGGCGAGTGTCGGCAAGGTATCAAGAAAACTATTGGGGTCGGGAAACAGTGCCATTGGGGTCGGGTTCGCAATACTTTGCCGGAAACGAATCTGTCCATGCTCCTGCAAGCCTACACCAGCAACCCAGCCAACTCCTGATAATCCGGGAACCGCCCGTCAACACTCAACAGTTGCGCTTGGTGTTCGATAGCCGTAGCGATGATGATGCGATCAACCGGGTCTTTGTGGTGTTCGGGCAACGTAACTGCGCACTCGGCGATTGCTCTTGATACCGGAATAATCACCACACCATTTTCTTCGACCTGATTGAGCCAGTCAGAGACAGACAGCTTAAGGGTAATCCGTCCGTGCTTAACAAGCCACGCCATTTCCCAGCAGGTCATTGCTGAAACAGCCAGAGATTCAGCCGTTTAGATGGCTTCTATGTGCTGTTGTCCCAGCTTGTCTGGTGTGCGATTGACCCACCAGTAAAGCGCGTGAGTGTCGAGAATGAGCATCAGGACAATGCTTCCCAGTCGCTTTCTGGCGGGCCGCTGAGGATGTCGCCTTTTTCTTCGCCCATGCCTGCGAGCGCTGGCGGTGGCGAGCGACGTCCGGCTGGTTTGGTAGATTCCCACATCACGATGACACGAGCGTGTTCGGCATGGGCAGGTAATGCCGCATCCTGTATGACAAGGCGATGGCCGTCAATGGACGCTGTCGTTTCAAGAGCTAACACGGGCGGGCCTCCTTTGATACTGATTCACCAAGATTGTACAACATCCACTTGGCGTGCTGATAGCCGGTGTGAAGTTGCAACGGCATTGGCAGCGCGCGTCCGGTTATCCGTTTTTTCAGCAGCAAAAGGACTGGCCGTGGAGAAGCATGGTGCGCTGTAGCGCTATTGTGCTACGGTATGCGTGTATCTTTAACTCCTGGAGACAGCCATGCCCACAACTACCATACGCTTGCCGGAAGACCTGAAAGCTCGCGTCGCTGCTGCGGTAATGACTCAATAATAGGGGACGCAATAATAGCAATAATAGGGGACGTACCACGATTATTTCTCATGCTGCAACCCTCCACATTCCATCATTCCACGCTCGTCGCATGAAAGGTTTGGCCACCAATCAAAGGCAGCATCGTAGAAAAGTGGCCAAGCTCGGATTAAATTCTAGCCACCTTAAATTGCCGGGCGCAGATAGCTTATGCGTTGTAATCCAGTCTAACAAAATTCATCAGCCAAGGGTAAAGGAGGCCGTGCTCGAAATATTTTCAAACCCCTATCCCCACGAAGGAAGGGTAAAAGGGGCCAGGCTCCAATTGTTTTTTCAGCGAAGCTAAACGGCTGAACGAAACAGCCTACCGGGCAAAGCGAGAGGGTTCGTACCATGATTGATTGGTCTTCATGTTCCGCCGTTGAACGGAATCCTGCTCGGTAGAATGCGGTGCAACCGCATCGTTCGCGGTTGATGTGGTTCGCCCCACACCGTTCCTTGTATGCTATTTTCTTGACGCGCGTAGCTGGTGCGCGTAGATTATGCGCATTATCAATGTCGAGGAGAAGCGGTGGGCAACATAACTTTCGACCCGGTCGCACCCAAGAAATCGGCCAACCTCAGCATCAACGCCGATCTCTTGCGGCAGGCAAAACAGCTCAACATTAATCTTTCGCAGACGCTGGAGCAGCATCTGGCCGAAATTGTCCGGCAAGCGCAGCGCAGCCGCTGGCTGGAGGAAAACAAGGGCGCGCTGGATGAATACAATCGCCGCATCGAATCGCGCGGCGCGTTCAGCGACGGCCTGCGGCGGTTTTGATGGCGCAGTTTGATGTTTACCTCAACCCGAACGCGGTTACGCGCAGGGATATTCCCTATCTGCTGGATGTGCAGGCCGATCTGCTGGATGCGCTGGCAACCCGCGTAGTGGTGCCGCTCGTTATGGCGGAAGCGATGGGGCGGGCAGCCAGCCATCTCAATCCGCAGTTCAGGATCAAGGGTGCGGCGGTCGTCATGTCCACCGCCGAACTGGCGGGAGTATCCAACCGTTCGCTGGGCGATAAAGTTGCCTCGCTGAAAAATAAGCGCGATGAAATTATCGCCGCGCTGGACCTGCTGTTTACCGGGATATGATGCAATTTCAGTTCTGAAGCGAAAACGGGCCAGGCACACATTATTTTCAAAACACACCCAAGGTTACAGGTCGCTTGGAAGCAAAATGGGCTAGGCTCAAATTGTTTTTCAAATAAGGGGCCATGCTCGAATTGTTTTTTGGCATCACCCTGCTTGCAACCTTGACGGCGCCCGCCATCGTCAAGCTATTACCAGGGGTTGCACCTTCGATGGAGTGTCATGGGGGTCGTGGCTCGCATGGTTTTCTTGACACCGCAAACGTGCAGTCGCCGGTTATGCCGGAAGGGGGAGTGCTTCGATACGTCGAGCAAGAACGGAGAGGTAGCTCGTTCGCGCCGGATCAATAGCATGGGTTAAATCAGCCCCATATTGCGCGCCGTCAACGCGGCTTCCGCGCGCGAGGAGATGTTGAGCTTGCGGTAAACATCCTTGACGTAGCTGGATACGGTATGCGGGCTGAGGCCAAGAACCCTGGCGGTTTCGGCCAGCGTGAGCCCCCTGGCTATGCAGCGGAGCGCGTCGGTTTCCCGTTCGGTAAGACGCTCTCGCACGGGTTCCGGAGCAGGCTGAAAATAGCCGAGCAGTTTGCGGGCGATGGCGGGAGACAGCGGCGGGCAGCCTTCGGCAATGCCTTTGAGCAATTCCACAATTTGCATCAGTGGCTGGTCTTTCAGCAAATAGCCCCGCGCGCCGGCGCGCAGGGCAGGAAAAATATGCTCGTTGTCGTCATAAATGCTGGCGACCACGCACAATGTCTGCGGCGCGCGGCTATTGAGTTCGGCAATCAGTTCAACGCCGCTGCCATCGGGCAGCCCCAGGTCTATCAGCGCCAGATCGGGGGCGGGATGTTCGGCGAGCCATTGCCTGGCTTCGGCAAGGCTGCCGGATAATCCCGGCGCAATGCCGGGAAAGGCTGCATTCAGGATTTCCGTCAGCCACTTCCGGGAATCCGGGAGGTCGTCGAGAATCAGGGCGGTTTTCATTCCGGTGCAGGTGAATTGGGAAGTCGTGATGATAACGGATCGACGGCGGTTACCGCCGCCGCGCTTTGGTTGGGCAAGTTTGACAATGGCGTTTCCATCAACATCTGGCAACCGTTTGGCTCCGTCGCCCGCCACGCGAGGCTCGCCCCCAGTGCTGCGGCGCGCGCGCGCATGCTGTTCATGCCGCGATGGGGTATTGCGCCATGAGCCGGCAGGCCCACGCCATTGTCTTTAACGGACAGGATAAATCTATCCTGCGCCAGCGAGGTCTTGACCGCTATCTGGCTGGCCTGGGCGTGGCGCAACACGTTGGTGATGGCCTCGCGCAGAATACGGCTGAGATTGAGTGCGGCCTCCGCGCTGACCGGCATGGGCATATCTTCTGCGGGAATCCGCCAGTCCAGCATGATGCCTGCGTGATGCAGCCGCTGCTCGGTTTCCGCCCGCCAGTCCGCCACCAGATCGCCGAGGGGCGTGGCTGGCTGCGTCGAGCGCGAAACCACATCACGCAGGTCTTGCAGGGCGGAGCGTGCCAGATCCGCCTCGTGGTGCAGGTCGGCGCGCTGGGCCGAGATCGCCAGCCCGAGCAGCTTTGCGCCGACGTCATCGTGCAGATCCCGGTAGATGCGTTCCCGCTCGCAGGCTGCCGCATGGCCGATTTCCAATGCCCGCCGCTGATCGAAGCTGGCCTCCATTGATTGTTGTGCAGCGGCAACCCGCTCTTCGAGTTTCTGCCTCATCTGCTTCGATTTGTTGAGGATGACCAGAGTACCGATAATGATACTCAACAACAATGTCGCTATCAGACCACGATAAAACCAGGCCAGATTACGCTGGGGGTTGGGATCGTAAAGAAAGCCGTCCAGCGATAGATCGCGCGGCAACATGCCGATGTCGGCATAGGTGTCGGCGATATGCCGCCAGCGGGACTCGTTCATGTAGCCTACTTCGATCAGCTCGGGGTGGATCAGGGCTATCGTTTGTTTCGCCTCAAACAAGTAGTAATCGCGGGTGTGCCGTTGCGAATATCTGGCGAGAATCAGATCCGCCATTTCCTGCGGATGCTCCACGGCATAAGCCCAGCCGCGCAGACTGGCCGCACGGAACGCCTTGACGCGCTCCGGATGGATCTTCAGTTCGTGTTCGGTGGTGAACAGGTTGTCGCCATAAAAATCTATGCCCGCAGAACGGGGCGAGTATATCTGGTAGGGGAAGCGGGCGAGATACAGGTAGTAGGGTTGGTTGGTGGCATAGCCGGCTATCGCGTCAATTTTGCCGTCCATCAAATCCTGCGGGTCGTAGCTGTGTTCGACTTGCGTAATGTGGCTGAGCGGAATGCCCTCCCTCTTGAGGTAGGCCAGCAACTCGTCTGCCTGCGGTTCCAGCATGACGCGCTTACCGGCAAGGTCGTGAATATCGGGGGCTGCGCCAAACTGCCGCGCAATCAGCACATAGGGTGAATGTTGAAAAATAACAGCCAGCGCCACGACCGGTTTGCCCGCTTTTCGCTGTAGCAGCAAGGCGCTCGTGCCGACGCCGAATTCGGCATTGCCATCGAGCACTCTTTGCACCGGATCCGTGCCTGGCAGCGCCTCCACGATGCTGACATCAAGCCCGGCTTCGCGGTAATAGCCTTGTTTCTGTGCCGCATAGTAGCCGGCAAACTGAAAAGCGTGCGTCCATTTCAGTTGCAGCGTAACAGCATCCAGCGCGTGCGACGGCAAGGCAACCAGCATGGCGGCAAGGAGCAGGAGTTTCGACAAATGGCGAAATGTGTGCGGCATTAGCGCTTGCAAGAGGCGAATAACAGTTGACCTGGCATCAAAATGGCGTCATCCCTCACTTCAGCCGCTCGCCTTCCGGGATAACCGGTCGCTTTGCCGCCGTTCTTTGGCGGCTTAACGGAATGGCCGGCAGCTTCACCAGAGAAGCTGCGGTGAGGGAGCGCCGCAGCCATTCTGCCTCATGGCGTGATTGCACCACAGCAGCAGAGGGATTCAGGTTGGATCATGGAGGCTGCGTTTTTTAATTTTGCGGGGCGGGTTAGGCGCGCCTTATGCCGTATGCCGCTAACCGGCGTTCAGCCTGTCCAGCAGGTCGCGTATTTTCATCGGATCGTCCACGCGCAAAATCTTGTGTGCGAGTGTTGCGGCATCAGTCAGGCTGGTGGTCAGGATGCGCTGCTTGACGCTGAACAGTTGCGCCGGGTGCATGGAGAACTGGCGCAAGCCCAGGCCGAGCAGCAGGCGGGTATAAGCGACTTCGCCGGCCATTTCGCCGCACACCGAAACCGGGATGCCGGCCTTGTTGGCGCCGCCAATGACTTGCGCCAGCAGGTGCAGCACCGCCGGGTGCAGCGGGTCGTAGAGGTGCGCCACCTCTTCGTCGGTGCGGTCTATTGCCAGGGTATACTGGATCAAATCGTTGGTGCCGATGGAAACGAAATCCAGCTTCTTGGTGAACGCGCTGAGGGCGAGCGCGGCGGCAGGAATTTCGATCATGCCGCCGACCGGTATCTCGCGGTTGAACGGTATCCCTTCGTTATCCAGACTCTGCTGGGCGGCAGCGATGGCTTGCAGGGTCTGGTTGATTTCCATTGCGCCGGAGAGCATCGGAACCAGGATTTTTACATTGCCGTAATGCGAGGCGCGCAGCAGGGCGCGCAACTGGGTGCGGAACAGTTGCGGCTCGGACAGGCACAGGCGGATGGCGCGCAACCCGAGCGCGGGGTTGCTGGCCACGCGCTGCACGCCCTTGAGCTGCTTGTCCGCACCGAGATCAAAGGTGCGGATCGTCACCGGCAAGCCGTGCATGCCTTCCGCCACGGCGCGATAGGCCTCGAACTGTTCTTCTTCGTCCGGCAACTCGTCACGGTTGAGAAACAGGAATTCGCTGCGGAACAACCCCACTCCGGCTGCCGCGTTCTCCCTCACATCCGGCAAATCGCCCGGCATCTCGATGTTGGCGTGCAGCTCGATGCGCGTGCCTTCCAGAGTGATGGCGCGCTTGGTCTTGAGACCCTTGAGCTTTTTCCGCTCCAGCTCCCACTGGTCCTGCCGCAATTTGTATTCGGCAAGAATCTGCTTGTCCGGGTTGATGATGACGACGCCCCGCTCGCCGTCCACGATGAGCGTGTCGTTTTCGCGCAATATCTGGCGGGCGCGGTGCAGGCCGACCACGCAGGGTGTGTTGAGCCCGCGCGCGATGATGGCGGTATGGGAAGTGGCGCCGCCCAGGTCGGTGAGTATGGCGGTGAACTGGTGCGACTTGAGCTGGATCAGGTCAGCCGGACTGACATCGTGCGCCACCAGGATCATGCTGTCCCCATCCTGCGCTGTGGGTGGCACATGACCGGCATGACCGGCCAGCGCCTGGAGCACACGCTCCACCACTTGCACCACGTCGGTTTTGCGCTCGCGCAGGTAAGCATCCTCGAAGGCCTCGAAATGCGTCACCAGCTCATCCATCTGCACTTTCAGCGCCCATTCCGCGTTGCAGTGCTCGCGCGCGATCATCTCGCGCGCCGCCTGGTTGAGGTGCTCGTCATCCAGAATCATCAGGTGCAGGTCGAGGAATGCATCGAATTCGGCGGCGGCCTGCTGCGGGCGGGCGGCGCGCAGCGCGGCCAGCTCTTTGCGCGTGGCTTCCAGCGCGGAATCGAAGCGCGTGATTTCATCCTGCACCAGATGCGCGGGAAGCGCGTAGTGCACCACTTCCAGCGAGGTATGCGAAACCAGGTGGGCGTGGCCGATGGCGATGCCGCTGGAAACCGCGATGCCGTGCAGCGTGAAGCTCATTCGCCTTCTCCAAAATAATTGTTTATCAGTGCCAGGATCGCGTCCATCGCTTCCTGTTCCTGCGCGCCGCTGGTTTCGACGGCAACGGTGCTGCCCCGTGCGGCGGCCAGCATCATCACGCCCATGATGCTTTTCGCGTTCACGCGCTTCCCGGCTCGCGACAGCCACACCTCGCACGGATATTTCGAGGCGGTCTGGGTCAGCCTGGCCGAGGCGCGCGCGTGCAGCCCCAGCTTGTTAATTATTTGTGCATCCTGTTGCAACATCGCAGCTTTCCTTATCCGAATCCAGGGTGAGAATGCACCCGCGCCCGCTTTCCAGCGACTTTTGTACAACTTCAGCCAGCGGCCTGGTGCTGTGGCACACCGCGCGCAGCAGCATGGGCAGGTTCACTCCCGCCAGCCCCTCGACGCGCCCCGGTTGGTGGAGCCGCCGCGCAATATTGGCTGGCGTCGAACCGAACAGGTCGGACAACAGCAGCACGCCTTCGCCAGAATCCAGTTGCGCGATGAGCGCGCGCGCCTCGTCTTCCTTGCGCTGCGGATCATCTTCCGCCAGCACCGACAGCACTTTGACGTTGGGCGGCACTTCGCCCATCACATGCCGCACACAATCCACCAGGCTGTCGCCCAACCCGTTGTGCGCCACCAGCAAAATCCCGATCAATTCAGATTACCCCCATGTAGCGCGCCAGCATTCCGGCTGCAAGCAGCAACACTATCCAGCCATAACGCAACAAGATGGCGAGCCATTTTTTGCGAGCGGCTTCTTCGCGCAAGTCATCATCCACGATGCCGCGTATTTCCTTGAGCGCGCGAACTCCAACCGTGCGCCGGACATTCTGCTCCAGACGTTTCTGGTCCGTAGCGTTCATTGTTCCACCTTTACGCGGGTGTCTTTGTCCGTGAATTCTAGCCGCTTCTGCATTGCGGCGGTGAGATGCACCACGCCTTCGCCGTCAATCAGCAGCGCCTCGGCAAGGTTCATCTTTTGCGCGGCCCCGCGCCAGCCCTGGTTGCCGGAAATGAACAGCGGCTTGGATGCGACATCAGACAGCACGCCCGCGCGGGTGCCGCGTACCAGCACCGTTACCGCCTGCACATCCCGCACCGGCTGGCCGACCCCCGGATCAATCAGGTGGCAATAGCGCTTGTCGCCCAGCATAAAATAGCGCTGGTAATCGCCCGAGGTGCCGATAGCCTCGCCGTCGTGCAGTTCCAGCGTGGCAATCGGCCCCGGTTTGCGCGGATGCTGGATACCGATGCGCCAGGCGCGATCGCCGTGCCGCCCCAGCGCCAGCACGTTGCCGCCGATGTTGATGAGCGCGTTGCGGATGCCCTGCTGCCCCATCAGCACCGCCGCGCGGTCCAGCGCGTAGCCCTTGGCGTAGCCACCGAGATCGAGCTGCACCGCTGGGTTGCGGCTGGACACCCGCTCGCTTCTCCCTCCTTCCTGCTTCCCTCCGGGGGGAGGAAGAGCAGCCGTCCCCTGCGCTGATGGAGGCGGAGGGAGAAAAACCAGATCGCCCATCTGCGGGTTTGCCGCAACCAGCCTCGCAACTTCCTTTTCGTCCGGCAGCGCGGCCTTGAACTCGTCGGCGTGAAAGCCCCACAGCTTTATCAGGCCGCCGATAGCCGGGTTAAACAGGCCATCGGATTGCGCCGCAAGCTGCGCGGCATCCTTCAGCATGGCGGCCAGCTCGGGTGAGGCATTCCCGGCAGCGCCCTTGCTGAATGCCGCATTCAGCCCGCTCAGCTCGCTGGGTTCCCAGGCGTGCAGCAGGTTGTGCAGCCGCTGGAATTCCTGCATCACCGACGCGGTAGCCTGCCTGGCGCGCGCCTCGTCTTCTCCGTACACGCTGACTTCAACCAGCGTGCCGAACACATAGCCTTGCTCCTGGTAAACCGGCGGCTCTTTGCCGCAAGCGGTTAAAAGAAGGCAGAGGACAGAAGACAGAAGGCAGAATCGTTGTCGCGGCGTTGCCGCGTTTCTGAAAAACATGCCGCAACGCGGCATCCAACAACCTGTTATCTGTTTTCTGTCTCCTGTCATCTGTTCTCCAGCTCCGCAGCCGCAGCCAGCAGCGCCAGCCGCGCCACCACGCCGTAGGCATAAAAACGGTTGGGCATGATGTCGCCCGGATGGCAGATCGGGTTGGGGAAGGCGCAACAGCTCTCGAATGCTTGCGACACGAAACGCATTCCGGGCGCATTGAGGTTTTCGTCCACCCCACGCTCGGTGTGGACGCGGTAAAAGCCGCCCACCACGTAATGGTCCACCATGTACACCACCGGCTCGGCCACCGCATCCCCGATGCTTTCAAAGGTGTAAACCCCTTCCTGCACCAGCACCTCGTGCACCTGCATCCCTTCCTTGCCTACCGCCATTTTGTTGCGCTGCTTGCGGTTGAGGCCGCGCACCTCGCTGGCATCTTTCACCGTCATGATCCCCATGCCGTAAGTGCCGGCATCGGCCTTGACGATGACAAAGGGCGCGTCGGTTACGCCGTATTCGGCGTATTTCAGGCGCATCCTGCGCAGGATGTCGTCCACCTTGGCGGCCAGGCGCTCCTCGCCGGTATGCGCCAGAAAATCAATCTCGCCGCAGGTGGTGAAATAGGGGTTGATCAGCCAGGGATCAATCCCGACCAGATCGGCAAATTCGGCAGCGATGCGGTCATACTCGGCAAAATGTTGCGACTTGCGCCGCGTGGCCCATCCCGCCGCAAGCGGCGGCAGCACGGTTTGCTCCACGTTTTTCAGGATGTCCGGCACACCGGCGGAAAGATCGTTGTTGAGCAGCACGACGCAGGGGTCAAAATTCTCCAGCGCCAGACGGTTGTCCTTGCGCTGCAATGGCTCCAGCGTGAGCGTGCCGCCGCCGGGCAGGCTGATGGAAGTGGGCTGCGCCATATCCGGCAACAAGCTGCCGATGCGCACCATCAGCCCGGCTTGTTTGAGGATCAGCGCGATCTGCGCGACATTTTCCAGATAAAACAGGTTGCGGGTGTGGTTCTCCGGGATCAGCAGCACGCCGCGCGCTTCCGGGCAGATTTTTTCGATGGCGCTCTGCGCCGCCTGCACGCACAGCGGCAGAAAATCCGGGTTCAGGTTGTTGAAGCCGCCGGGGAACAGGTTGGTGTCCACCGGCGCGAGCTTGAAGCCGCAGTTGCGCAGATCCACCGAGGTGTAAAACGGGATGGTGCGTTCCTGCCACTGCGTGCGGAACCAGTGCTCGATGGCGGGTTGCGCGTTGAGGATGCGCTGCTCGAGGTCGAGCAGCGGGCCATTCAAGGCGGTGGTGAGGTGGGGAACCATGATGCGCCTGCAAGGTTGGAGGCGGGTATTTTAGCCGATTGCGGGATTGCGATGAGTTTGGCCTTCTTTCCCTGCTCCCCAAGTGGTCATGCCCGCTTTCTCCCAAATGGAAATGTCCGCCGGGCGATAATGCTCACGCCTGTTAGAAACAGCGGCGGATATTTTGGAAATGGGCAACCTCATGAGTCAAAAGGAAGGGAAACGGGCACAGATATTGGATAGGGTGAAGGAGTGCAAGATCGGCCAACCATCAGGCCTTTCCCGATCCGACGTGTATTTTCCCCGAAAGCAGGCTGGCCGACACGATCAGCGTCGCGCCGATGATTTCGCGCGGGCCCATCACTTCGTTTGCCAGCAAATACGACGAAACGGCGGCGATGACCAGCTCGGAAAGGAACAGGATGATGGACTGGTTGGCGGGCAAACAGGTCAGCCCGTGCTGGGCGATCAGGCTGGTGGCACACAGCACCAGCCCCAGCAAGGCAAGCAGCAGCCAGGCATCTTGGCTGACCGCCCGCAGCTCGCTCGCCAGCTGGCCCTGGTACAGCATCAGCAGCAGCGTGAGCAGCGCGGTGCCGAACCAGACGCTGGCCGATTTGAAACCGATGCTCAGGTGTTGCGTGCGCCGCACCAGCACGTTGGCCAGCGCAAAGGTCAGCCCCGCCGACAGCCCGATCCATTCGCCCGCGTTCTGCGGCAAGGGCATCCCGTGGCGCGGATGCCACAGCATGACGAACACGCCGCCCAGCGACAGCGCGATGACGGCGTAACCGTAGCGATTCAGTTTTTCATCCAGCAGCACGCGCGCAAAAACCACCGTCCACAGGGGCGCGAGGTAAAACAGCAGCAGTACGCGCATCACCTCGCCGTTCAGCACGGCCAGCACGTAGCCGAGGTTGGTCCAGCCCGCACTTGCGGTTAGGCCTATCCCCCACCATCCGGCAACGCGCAGCTCTTTCCACACCGGCCCCAGCACCAGAATTCCGAGCAACAGCGCCAGCGCGTAACTCAACAACGTGGCCAGTCCGGCCGAAACCCCCGCCCCTTGCAGCATCCGGTAGGGGTACCACATCAAACCCCACACCGTCGCGGCGCTCAGCAGGCAGAGTACCGCCACGATTTTTTGTTTGGATGCCACCCGTTGCGCCTCTATAATCCGGATAATCCGGTTAACCCCGACAAACACAATGTCGTCATTCCCGCAAAAGCGGGAATCCAGTCAAATAAAATCGCTGGATTCCGGGTCAAGGCCGGTAATGACAGGTAGAAAAAATGAATCCTGATCTTGAGCGCTTGCAGCCCTACCCGTTCCAGAAGCTCGCCGCACTGTTCCGCGAAGTTGCGCCCAACCCGGATTACCGCCCGATCAGCCTGCACATCGGCGAGCCGAAGCACGCCACGCCGCAGTTCATCAAGGATGCGCTGGTTACCAATCTCGGCGGGCTGGCGAATTATCCCACAACCGCCGGCAGCGACGCCCTGCGCGCCAGCATCGCGGGTTGGCTGCAACGCCGCTACAGCTTGTCCACGCTGGATGCCAAAACACAAATCCTGCCGGTGAACGGCAGCCGCGAGGCGCTGTTCGCCTTCGCGCAAGCCGCGATAGACCGCACGCGCCCAGATCCGGCGGTGGTCTGCCCCAACCCTTTCTACCAGATTTACGAGGGCGCGGCGCTGCTGGCAGGTGCTGCGCCATATTTTCTCAACACCCTGCCGGAAGATCATTACGCGCTGAATTTCGATCAGTTGCCGCTGGAGGTGTGGCGACGCACCCAGCTGATCTATGTATGTTCGCCGGGCAACCCGACCGGGCGCGTAATGCCGCTGGCCGAATGGAAAGCGCTGTTCGATCTGGCCGATCAGCATGATCTCATCATCGCCTCCGACGAGTGCTATTCGGAGCTTTATTTCGACACACCGCCGCTGGGCGCGCTGCAAGCCGCGCAGCAACTGGGGCGCGGCGATTACAGCAAGCTGGTGGTGTTCTCCAGCCTGTCCAAGCGCTCCAACGTGCCGGGCATGCGCTCCGGCTTCGTGGCGGGCGATGCAAAAATACTGGAGAAATTTGCGCTATACCGCACCTATCACGGCTGCGCCATGAACCCGGCGATCCAGGCCGCCAGCATCGCGGCGTGGAACGACGAGGCCCACGTGGCGGAAAACCGCCGCCTGTACGCAGAGAAATTCGCGCGCGTAACCGAAATACTCGGGCCGGTGCTGCCGGTCGCGCTGCCCGATGCCAGCTTTTACCTTTGGGTGCGCACGCCAGCCAGCGATACCGCCTTCGCGCAGTCCCTCTATCGTGACTATAATGTCAGCGTGCTGCCCGGCAGCTTCCTCGCGCGCCAAGCGCACGGCATCAATCCGGGCACCGGGTTCATACGCATCGCGCTGGTGGCGGGGCTGAATGAAACCGTGGAAGCGGCGCAGAGAATCGCTAAATTCAGTCGTTAGCCGCCAGTCGTTAGCTGTTATTGATCCGGCACGGCTTGAACTTGATTGCCGTTCGTGCTGAGCCTGTCGAAGCACAGGAATCCATTCACATTTCGACAAGCTCAATGCGAACGGATTCTTGGATAATGCGTGCCGGATCAATAGGTAGCGTTGTCCGCTGCGCGGGTTTTTAACTAACGACTGGCGACTACCGACTGCCAACTTTCTTTACAACAGGAACTGCCATGCAAGAATTGCAAGCCATCATTGACCCCGCCTTCGAGCGCCGCGCCGAAATCACCCCGCACAGCGTGGAGGCGCAGCTCAAGGAAGCCATCACCAGCGTCATCGAACACCTCGATAGCGGCAAGCTGCGCGTCGCGGAAAAAATTGACGGCCAGTGGATCACCCACCAGTGGATCAAGAAAGCCGTGCTGCTGTCGTTCCGCATGGAAGATAACTTTTTTATCAAGGGCGGCTTCACCAATTACTACGACAAGGTGCCGTCCAAGTTTGCCGACTACAACACCAAGAATTTCCGCGACGGCGGCTTTCGCGTGGTGCCCCCGGCGGCGGCGCGCAAGGGCGCGTTCATCGCCAGAAACGTGGTGCTGATGCCCTCCTACGTGAACATCGGCGCCTATGTGGGCGAAGGCAGCATGGTGGATACCTGGGCCACCGTCGGCTCCTGCGCGCAAATCGGCAAGAACGTGCACTTGAGCGGCGGCGTCGGCATCGGCGGCGTGCTGGAGCCGGTGCAGGCCAACCCCACCATCATC
>CXWL01025083.1_pt1 | contig 65358 bp, 59 predicted proteins | sample 590931 | NCBI WGS metagenome assembly CXWL01 (sample SAMEA3498368, study PRJEB10139) | groundwater metagenome | biome: water well; material: biofilm material | place: Germany | collected 2015-04-27 | reverse complement strand
TTACGCGGCTGGCGCGGGCGGTAACGGAGATGGGGCGTGCGGCCAGGTGCAGTTTGTAACGTCCAATGATATCATTTGGGCGACTAAAAATAACACCATTGAGTGCACCGGTAAGGCATCATTTTGCGTGGATCCTAAAATTGTTGGGCCTCTTTCTTATAGCGGGGATAATCAAAACGTGTCTTTGCAATCCTCAAGCCCGGCGATTGCTAAGGGAAAAGTCGTCTCGTCATTGTCGACAACAGATTTTAATAATTTCTCTCGAGGATCGCAGTGGGACATTGGAGCTTTAGAGTATGGTTCTGTGGCCCAATCCTCAGGTGGCGGGAATGGAACGACGAGTCCTGTTTGCGGTAATGCTGTTGTTGAGACAGGCGAGTCATGCGACGGTTCAGCGTTAGGCGGCAAGACCTGTCTAACTCAAGGATTTACCGGCGGAACATTAGCGTGTTCAAACTCGTGCCAGTTAAATACAGCGTCATGTACCAGTACTGCGGCAAAAGTGTGTGGTAATAAAATTATTGAAACAGGCGAGTCATGCGACGGTACGGTTTTAGGCGGCAAGACCTGTCTAACTCAAGGATTTACCGGCGGGACATTAGCGTGTTCAAGTTCGTGTCAGTTCAATACAGCGTCGTGTACCAGTACTGCCGCAAAAGTGTGTGGTAATAAAATTATTGAAACAGGCGAGTCATGCGACGGCACGGTTTTAGGCGGCAAGACCTGCTTAACACAAGGATTTACCGGTGGGACATTAGCCTGTTCGAGTTCTTGTTTATTTAATACTTTTGGTTGTACAAGTAATTTATGCGGCAACGGTGTGGTGAATTCCGGCGAGCAATGCGATGGAAGTAACCTCGCGGGGAAAACATGTGTCACTCAAGGTTTTACCGGTGGAACGCTGACATGTAATAATTCATGTGCGCTTGTGACATCAGGCTGTTCGAGTAATGTGTGCGGCAACGGTGTCGTCAATTCTGGTGAACAATGTGATGGTGGCAGTTTGGCTGGAAAAACTTGTGTTGGCCTTGGGTTTAAATCTGGAACCTTGGGGTGCACCAGCAGTTGTAAATACAATACATCGGGTTGTACCAATGTTATAACCCCGGTTTGTGGGAACAATGTCAAGGAGATAGAAGAGCAGTGTGACACAACGGATTTCGGCGGGCAGACCTGCCAAAGCATTGGTTATAGCCGAGGAACGTTGGCCTGTACAAACTATTGCCAATATAATGTTTTGGGATGCAGGTAATTCTAGGCCTCCCGTGGATAAGGGCGGTAATAAGTGAGATTAATCTTTTAAATGATTTATTAATATTTGATTCATTAGTTTTTTGTATAATAAATTTAAATTCAAGAAAATATTGAGGATAAGCGCAGTGTTCTTCTGCCTATCACGCCGGTTAAATGTCTTGGGGTTGTTAGTTTTAGGATCATCTATAATTTTGAAATTTTAATTTAGAGGTTTGTATGTCCGCGATTCTTGCTGAATTGATAAAGAAAAATATTGTAACCGAGGGGCAGGTTTCTGATGCTCGTCAACAACGTGATTCCGTTGGAACATCTATTCAAGATATTCTGATTGATTCTGGGCATCTTCAATCCTCTGATTTTTATGAAGTGGCCCAACAGGTTCATGCGGGGCATGCGATTGATTTGGATGCGGAGCTTATCAATCCCAAAATCATTCAACTTATTCGTCGAGAAGACGCTCTTCGATACGGCGCCGTTCCTTTGGTAAAAGAAGGCAGTACACTTATAGTGGCTATGAGCGATCCATCGGATATTTTTGCTATTGATGAAATTGGTTTTATGACCGGATTGAATGTTAAAGCGGGCTTAAGTTCGCACATCCAAATAGCGCAGTATATTCAGAAATATTATTTTCAACAGAATTCTGTTCAGGAAATTCTTCAAGACACCATCGATGACAATGATGTTGCGCTTATTAACGATGAAGTTATGACCAGCGATGAGATCGCCGATATTGCTATTTCAAGGGCGGACAGCTCTTCATTTATACGGCTTGTCAACAGGCTTTTATGCGACGCTGTTGACGCTCGCGCCAGCGACATCCACGTTGAACCCCGCGATAAGAATGTTGAGGTGCGTTATCGTATTGATGGATATTTAAAGACCATTATTAAAATCCCTAGAAGTTTTCATCCGCGTTTGTCTTCGCGTATCAAGATTTTGGCAAAACTGGATATCGCTGAACAACGCAAGGTTCAAGAGGGAAGAATTAAGGTGTCGATCAAAGGCGAGAAGATCGATTTGAGGATTTCTGTTATCCCTATTTTTTATGGGGAGAAAATTGTGTTGCGTATCCTGGATAGTCGCAGCACGCAGTTTGATATTAATAAAATTGGTTTCTCTTCTGATGAGCTAGAAACGTTTAAGACTGCCATCCAAAGATCGCAGGGTGTTGTGCTTGTGACGGGCCCAACCGGATCAGGAAAGACAACATCTCTTTACGCAGCTTTACAGCATATTAAGTGTGAAACAAAGAATATTGTGACGATTGAAGATCCTATCGAATATTTAATTGATGGGATCAACCAGCTGCAGTTAAGCCGATTCAAAGACGTTACATTCACAACAGGTTTAAGGAGCATCTTGCGTCAGGACCCGGATGTTATTCTGGTCGGTGAGATAAGGGACAAGGAGACTGCGGAAATCGCTTTTCGCGCTTCTTTGACCGGGCATCTGGTTTTTTCAACGTTGCATACCAACAGCGCTGTCTCGTCCGTTACAAGGCTGTTGAACATCGGGCTTGAGCCGTATCTTATTTCTTCATCCGTCAGTTTATTAGTCGCGCAAAGGCTGGTGAGAATGATTTGCCCGTCTTGTAAAGAACAATGTATTCCAGACCCAGAGCTTTTAAAGAAATTCAAAGGTTATCTGCGCGGGTCACGTTTACAAAGATTTTATAAAGGTAAAGGGTGTGAGCACTGTAACTTTACAGGATTTTACGGCAGGACATCCATTTTTGAAATCATGAAGGTCGACGATAGGATTAAAGAGCTTATTTTTAATAAAGCATCGGAGAGTTTAATTTTAAAGCAGGCGACCAATAACGGAATGAAAACTTTGGTGGAATCCGGAATTGTGAAAGTCATGGCCGGGATTACGACACTCGATGAAGTGGCCAAAGTCACTGAAGTCGTTGAAGAAAGAAAAGAAGTGTCTGATTTGCTGGATCAGGTTGACAGGATCGTTAAAAGTTCTCTTGATCGGCCTGAAGAAAAATCATCGTTTGCTGAAAGTTAATTTCCCATCCTTGCCTTCCCGTCTTATTCAAAGTAAAATATTTTAATCTTAAACTTCAAAGTATTTAAACGAAAGATTTCTTATGCCGCAGAAAATTCTTGTGGTTGATGATGATCAGGATATGGTCTATATCATCAGTGAATTCTTTAAAAAGAAAGGATACGAAGTTTTGGCTGCTTCCGACGGAGAAGAGGCGCTCAAACTGATTAAGACAATCTCACCGGATCTTATTATTGCGGATTTGACTATGCCAAAGATGGGTGGATGGTATTTTACCCAGAAGGTCCGTGAAGATAAGAGATTTGTGAGAACTCCAATCATTGTGCTGAGCGGTTTGCTCGAGAGCGATACCGAACCGGAAACATTCGAGGCCGCCAATGCCTATATGGGCAAGCCGTTTGATATTTTTAAACTGTATGAAAAAGTCCAAGCCCTTTTGAAAGAGTCCCCATAAAAGTTGCCTATCATTTTGTTATCTCCGTCATTTCCTGCCTGTAATTTCATTAAAAAAGTTTAATTTTCATTTCATCTTAGCCTAATCTTGGATTTGTTAATATCTTTGCGTAACAAACGGTCAAACGAAATTATAGAGTTTAACATGGTTGATATTAACGAGGGAGAAGACAATGAACAAAAGATCAATATTAGATACGGTGGTGTTATCTGCGGCGTTGGTTTTAATTCCTTGGATAGCGCGTACTGCGTTTAGCGAGGACTCACAAGTCATTCAAGGAATCGTTAAAGCAATCGCGGACAATACGGTTACGGTTGTTACGCAGTCCGTCGATGGTAATCAAATGAGTGAAATCGATATTCAAGCCAAACCGGAAACACAATATCAGGACACAATCTTATCAGATATTAAAGAAGGCGATCAAATCAAGGTTGCATTTCATAAGGATGATCAGTCAAATGCCGCGGATATGATCACAAAGATGCCAAAATAGAAGTTTTGATGTTTTTATTTAAGGAAAGCGCTTTCTGTTTAGACAAGCATGAATGTTAAGCTGATAATTTTGTAACTTGTTTTATATCAGCAAGATAAATTCTTTAGTAAACCGTCAATCTTCAGGATATAGTTGATGAAGAGAGATAGTCTCACGATAAAGGCAAACTTATCGAAAGGTAAGGACGCAAAGCTAAAGGGCCCTCTGAATAAATTCAAAGGCAGCCTGGCTACCGAAAAGACGACGGATGATCGAGTCTATTGCGGCCTAATTCAGTGAGAATTAGGCCTTTTTGTTGAGTGTTTGGGGATGAATGTTGAGATGTTTTTAAAAAGGCGGTGACGAAATGTCGAAGAGAATTTTACTGATTGATGATGAAAAAGATATTGTTCAGATTATGCGCAAGAAAATTCAGGCGGCAGGATTTCAGGTCAGCGTTGCTTACAACGGAAGAGATGGGCTTGAAATAACAAGCAGTGAGCATCCGCATTTGATTCTGACAGACGTCGTGATGCCGGTCATGGACGGTTTTGCTTTCTATCATGAATTGAAAAATCGTCAGGACGTCAGCCATATTCCGGTGATTGTAGCAACTGCGCACGGCGGGACAGAGGAAACATTTCGTGCCCTTGGCGTTAAAGATTTCTTGACGAAGCCTTTTGATACTCAGGTTTTGTTGGATAAGGTCAATCATTTTTTCCTACAGACTAAGGCGGTCAAGGTTGTTATGGCAACCAAGATGTTATTTTTGATGAAGAACATTCTTAGTGAAACATTAGGTGCCGCGCAGAAAATAGATCTGCACATGACGAATGATCACTCTACTATTGTTGATGAAGCTGTCGCTCTTAAGCCGGATCTGATCATCCTGGATGTTGATATGTTTATCGTTCCGTCAGCCCATGAAGTGGTGCGCTTATTGCGTGAGCATGTTGAGTTAAAGGAAACTACGATTTTGCTGACACGCAGCATGTTGGGCGATCTGGCAGCGCTCGCAGGCAGCCGGCACCCCGATAAGTCCGTCGAGGATTGTCTGGCAAGAGGTGCAAGCCATTTTATCGGTTCGCTCAATAAAAACTCTTTCACAACGATCCTTCAAGAGTATTGCCGATAGAATTTGATCCTATCTTTTAATTTTTTTTCTTGAGACCTTCCTCACCCTTGGGGTGGGGGAGGTTTTCGTTTTTATTCATATATTAAAAAAACCCTGCACTTATTAGGTGCAGGGCTATAGGGCCTTCTCCGGGTTAGCTGATTTTGTGGTTAAGTATCCCGTAGCTTAGAATGAGAACAGGGTTGTCGGGATCGAATCAGCCCATCGGCGCCCAATCCGGAGCAGGTGTTGGGAATAGTTCTCAAGATTTCGCCGGCACCAATGCGGCAGGGGGCCGACCAACTAACCGGCAAAGATGCTTGATCCGGCGAATGCAGGAGAACAGGGGATAGATAAGGTACATGCGTTAGTTGATGTACCATTGATATAATGTTAAAGAGTGGTCGGACCTGCCACCGGTGCATCCGGCCATCGCACCGCATCCGGGATGGGTGTTGGATCGGGTACCGGAATCGGGGCCGGTACAGGGATCGGATACAGTCGACGGGCCAGATCAAAGACCGGCGCAGAATCGGGAGGGTAGAAGATCCACAACGGATCCTCAAAGGCCCTACCACTCTTAAAGATTTTTCTTTTTCTTCAAATTTGAGCATTTGTTTAATGTGCCTTTTAAAAGAAAAAACCTGCTGTCGAATGGGACGCAGGCCTGTAATACATATAAATCTGTTTTGATGTTTCGGCGGCCAGGCTACCCTGACACCGTATTTGGCGGTGCCGGGCCCTTTAGCTTTGCGTCCCTACCTTACGATAGGTTTGCTATTAATCCCAGATTTTAATAGAAAAAATCTGGGATTACCCTCAGTGACATGATTAAACCTCTTCGAGGTTTAATCAACTGACCCAAGCTGATGGGCTTGGGCGGATTTTGCAGAGCAAAATCCGGGGTATCGACATTCTAGGTTTAAGTATGTCACCTGCGAATAAGGAAAACAAGGCTATGAAATCTTATGAGTTCAATTTAAGGTTCTCATATCTATATAGTTATAGCTTTATAGAAAATTATGATTTATATGAAATTATGCTAAACTACCGCGATGAAGAAAGTAAATGTAATAAAATTGACAAGCACGAATAAAAAAAGATTCATTCCGCTGAAAGCCATTTTGGTCAACGTTGTCCTCTATGTTTTCTTGTGTTCTTCCTGTGTTTATGTTTCTCCATCGGTAAACTCTCTTATTTCTTCAGAACGGTCGGTTGATGATTTTATGCTCCTTGATCAGAATGGGATTTCGCATCAGTTGTATTATTATTCTGATCAAAAAGCAATTGTCTTGATTGCTCACGGCAATGGATGCCCGATCATCCGTCAAAGTATTGTTGGTTTAAATAAATTACAAAAGAAGTATCGCTCTCGTGGGATCGTTTTTTTGATGATCAATGCAAGTCCTCTGGATGACCGCGCGTCACTTATTAAGGAAGCGGCTGATTACAACATTCAAATTCCGATCCTTGAAGATCGTGCCCAATTAGTTAGCGAATCGTTAGGGTTGACGCGCACCGCCGAGGTCTTGGTCATTGATCCACGCCAATGGAAAGTTATCTACCAAGGACCAGTGGATGATCATTTTAATTATGAAATTCAAAAGAAAGAGACTCGGAAGCATTATGTGAGCGATGTTTTGGACCAGCTTATTGCCGGAAAAGAGGTGACGCCCGTCAAGATTCCTGCCAAGGGGTGTTTGATTGGTTTTGCACATGATGTAAAAACTCAAAAGGTCACCTATAGTCGTGATGTTGCTCCAATATTAGAAAAGAGTTGTTTGCCCTGTCATTCGCCCGGCGGGGTGGCTCCGTGGAGCATGGATGATTACAGCAAGGTTAAAGGCTGGGGAAGAATGATCCGGGAGGTTGTGCGCGTCGGACGTATGCCGCCATGGCAAGCCGATGGACATTATGGAACATTTAACAATGATATTGCACTTACGCCCGATGAAATGCGCACCCTTGTGCATTGGATTGAAGGAGGATACGCGCGCGGTGAAGGAGACGATCCATTGCTTCGAGTTTCAAGGCCGGAATTTAAAGAATGGACGTTAGGAAAACCTGATCTGCTTTTTATTTTTGATAAGGAGAAAATCATTCCTCCAACAGGTGTAATTCCGTATCAGATTATTCCAGCGCATAATTTTGTCGAGAAGGATATGTGGGTCAGGGCGTTGGATTTGCGGCCCGGCAACCGCAAGGCCGTGCATCATTGCGACGTCGCCGTTCAACTCCCGGATGAACTTGCCGCTCTCGGAGCCCAACAACAAAAGGATTGGTCCAAGCGTTCGGGCATGACGGTCGATGGAGTTGGGCAAATCATCGCCGGATATGCGCCTGGTTATGAAAGCCTCTTTGTCCTGCCCGAGGATACCGGCTTATTCATTCCTAAAGGGTCAAGGCTTAACTTTTGGATGCATTATTTGACGACGGGAAAAGAAGAAAAAGATATGACCAGTTTGGGGCTTTATCTTTATCAGGGAAAACCGTTGCGGGTTTATTCGGTCATGCAGTTATCCAATAAATCCATTCAGATCCCTGCCGGAGAGAAAGAGTACCGCATCAGCGCATCGCATGTATTCGACAGGGAAGTGGTTCTAATATCTTTGACACCGCACATGCATTACCGCGGCCGTAGTATGCGATTGACTGCAGAATACCCCGATGGGACAAAAGAAATTCTTTTATCCGTCCCGAATTTTAAATTCAACTGGCAGCGCCGGTATATTTTAAAACAATCTAAAATTATTCCCGCGGGAACGAAAATTATTGCCGAGGGGGTTTATGATAATTCGTTTCAAAACTCGGATAATCCTGATTCTTCCAAGGTTGTGACGTTTGGCCCTCAAAGCGATGATGAAATGTTCAGCGCGTTTATCGCTTATACCACGGTGAATGATGGAATCTAACCGCCCCCACCCCCTTGGTGGCAAGAGGTTTTTAAACCGCTTTAATCTTTAAACCATTCCTCGTGCAATTTCTTTAAATCAAGAATCCAGACATGTCCTAGACTTCGGTCGTGGTTCGTAATTTTGTTCTCGATTAAGTCTAAATAAGAACAATATTCTTCTTCTTGGGGCCAAATGCGGCTGGATGCAAGCGTTGGAAAAGAAGCCGCAACATACCGGTCCAGTTCACCGGAAGATATGAGACGAGTAAGCGCAGGGTCATCCATATAATCGGGAAAACGGCAGTTCACAAAAATACTTTTGCCGGTGTGGATGGGGATAAGCATATATCCCTCTTTGGCGTCCGATATGGATTTGATACGGGTGAATTTAATTTGATTCTTGGCGCCGGGGCGGTTGATTACATTGGCCGTATTAATATTGTGGGGATGGAGAATATACGCATAATTTATTTGCCCTGGATGCGACGAGAACCAGTCATGCATATAGGAAGTTGCCATGCGTGAAGGAAAAACGTCCAGCAGAAATACTTTTAGATTAAATAGAGTGTGCGTGATGACTATGCACATGATGAGGGCCAATGCCCCTTTCTTAATTTTCTTTTTATGATTCAAGCTAAAGAAATAATGTGCGGTAAATGAAATGAGGAAAATGATCCCGATTAGCCAGGAGAAATAGTTCCGTCCAAATTGGGCGACCTGGGTTAATTCAACAATGATGGGTGTCGAGAGGCTCATCAATACCAGCCATATCAATGGGCGGTGATGGGTGAATTTTCTAAGAAGGTAGATGACGCTCAGAATATAAGTGCCGAATAAGATGGGCATAATAAGGATAAAATATTTGCATATCCATATCAACCCTGCTCCACGGCGTGGAAGTGCTGTGTTCAGGGCTTGTTCATTGATTTGAAAATGGTTACCGGTTCTGCTGTCTGCTAAAAACTCTGCAAATTCTTTTAAATTCGTAACAGGATCGGGAATCGTAAATAAACCAATGACAAGTAAAGTTCCTAATCCAATGAAACTCAATGGAACGATTTGGTTCTTCCATGAAAACTTTCCAAGTGAGTGCTGTTGGTAAATATAGGCCGTTAAATAATAGGGAAGATAGATGGCGGCAGTCGGGGAAGAGAATAACATTAATCCTAAAGCAAGGCCTGAGGCAAAGTAGAATCGGCCCCGTCCGTCGAATTTTAATAGAAGAAATGTGCTCAGGAGAAAATAAAACATCACTAAAGGCTGATGGGCGCCTTGGATGATGTATTGATAGGTCCAGAAACAGGTAGTAAATAAAATGAACCCCAGGAATGCTGCGTGATGATTAATAATACGACGAAGGATGAAATAAATTAAAATACCGGATCCGGCAGCGGCACAAATCAGGACAAGTATATTAGGGAAGAGGCCTTCGTAGTCATTGAGCAGGTGTTGAAAAATGGAAATGGCGACAACCAGGGCTTCTTTGCCGTGCATGATTTTAAATTGGATCAACGTGGAATGGTGCAAGTCGGAAATAAATGGAGTCATAAATACTTGTGTTGCCGCCGGAATGTAAGCGAGTTCTGAATCCGTTGGCCAGGAGCAGATTTCATAGGTCGCGCGTCCCAAAGCTATGGCGATGGATAATGTGATGAGGATTACAAGAAAAGTATAATATTTTCGCATTGGGATTATTGTATGTGAATCACCAGAAGAGTAAAGGAATTTAACCGGTCTAAGTGGCTTGGAAAGTGATTACAGGCGGGGCAAGCGTAGAAGCGGCGAAGGTATTTTGGCAGATGATATCCGCAGGTTTTCTGAAACTTTCATATACAAGGAAGAGATTACCAAGCGATCAATTGTTTTATCAACCGAATCTTTTCGAAAGGCCGGCGATCAGCAGAGAATCTTTTTTAATTTGAAAAAAGTCCTTCCTCTTTACACGACCCGTCTCTTCCCATATAATCTGCTAGTTTCATGCAAGATCATTGTTGTTCTAATGAACGTCATCGCGGGGAACAATTGTTGTTAGTTTGCGCGCGCGACGAAGCAATCTTTTGTGAGAACAGATTGCCTGCAATGATGCCCATGATATAAAGACAAACTCTTTAAACGAAAGTAAGTTTTATGTCGCCCCAAGAGAATTTTTTTCATTTCCTTCCCGATGGTATTAGTTTTTCCTCCACGCAGGCCGTTAAACACCGTAGTTTGTATGCCCCGTTGTGCGGGATCGATGCGACCGGGATTAAATCGGCAATCACGCCTTATCTATCCGGTGACATCAAGATTGATAAGTTTCGCTATTTGACGAAGCCCGTTTCGCGTGAAGATCTGCGCGGCGAGGTACGTAATTTCTTTGTTGATGTCAAAGGTGTGGGTGTGGTGTCATTGGCTCAGGATAGTATGCCTAATTTTGCCCGGGTTGAGATCGGCCAGCTTTGGCATAAACTGATTCGCACTCATACAACTGCCGGTATTGAGCTGACGGCGTTAAATTTTATTCCGGTGACCGGCGAGAACGTTGAGCTTATGCGATTGACCATTAAAAATATTTCCGATAATCCGGTGACCTTAACTCCTATTTCGGTTGTGCCGATTTTTGCAAGGGCGCTGGATAATAAGCATGACCATGAACATGTGACCGCTTTGTTAAACCGTGTGCGTCAAGTGCCCGATGGTGTTTTGGTTGAGCCTACGATGGCTTTTAATGAAGAAGGCCATAAGGCGATTGATACGGTTTATTTTGTTTTAGGTGTCACGGGCGATGGCGAACTTCCTTTGGGGACTTTTCCGACGGCAGAAAGTTTTTATGGCGATAACGGTACGCCGGCGTTTCCAGCGGCTGTTTTAAACCATGCGCAAGCTTCAATCCTTTCTGAGGCCGAAATTCATGGCAAGGAAGCTGTCGGCGCTTTACAGTTTAAGGAAGTAACTCTTGCATCTGGCGCCTCAAAAGAATATTTAATTGTCATCGGAGCTGCGGGCAGCCAACAGGAAGCCAGGGGGATATTTCAGAGGTTTAATTCGATGGCTAAATTGGATGACGCGCTTGAGAAGAACAAAAAATTCTGGTTCGACAAATCGCATTCAATTCGTTTTCAGACGGGAGATTCTAATTTTAATTCTTGGATCCAGTGGGTCACTATTCAGCCGGTTCTGCGCCGAATTTTTGGGTGTTCGTTTTTGCCCGATCATGATTACGGTAAGGGCGGTAAGGGCTGGCGGGACATCTGGCAGGATTTACTATCATTGATCCTTATTGAACCCGAGCAAGTCAGGGATCAACTGTTCAATAATTTTGCGGGTGTCCGTATCGACGGGACAAATGCCACGATTATCGGCGCCCGTCCGGGCGAGTTTATCGCTGATCGCAATGTCATCACCCGCGTTTGGATGGATCATGGTGTATGGCCTTTCTTGACGACGCTGTTGTATGTTGATCAAACGGGCGATTTCAATTTTCTCTTGGAGCCAAGCACATATTTTCGTGATCCTCAACATTCGCGGACTCTCCAAAAAGATCCTCTTTGGGATGTCGCTTATGGAAATAAACTGAAGGATCAAAAGGGAGAGATTTATAAAGGTACGGTTCTTGAACATATCTTGGTTGAAAATCTGACCCAGTTTTTTAATGTTGGAGAACATAATTTGATCCGTCTCGAAAATGCCGACTGGAATGACGGGCTGGATATGGCATTTGCCCGGGGTGAAAGCGTTGCGTTCATGTCGATGTATGCGGGCAATCTTTTGAGCATCGCGCATTTGCTTAGAGAGATGGCCGAGGTCAAGAATATAGACAGCATACGCCTTGCCAAAGAACTGCTGATTTTACTCGATACCCTGGGTCCGGCACCGTGTGATTATAATAATATTCAGTCTAAGAAAGACTTGTTGTTTGTTGAGTATTTCCGTTCTGTGCAGCCGGAGATCAGCGGCGATAAGAGAGATGTTGCCATCAAGGATATTATTAAAGATTTAACTGCAAAGGCGCAATGGATGTTTGATCACATCCGTCGGCAGGAAAAGGTTAGTGTTAAAGATCAGGATCAGGAATACCGATGGTTCAATGGATATTACGATAATCAGGGGCACAGGGTGGAAGGTTTCATCGACGGGCGCGTGCGCATGACCTTGACGGGTCAGGTGTTTAGCATCATGAGCGGGCTTGCCACAAAAGATGAAGTTACCGACGTTGTTCAAAGTGTCGATCATTTCTTAAAGGACAAAACAATGGGCGGATACCATCTGAATACAGATTTTGGTGTGCGCCATTATCTTGATTTAGGCCGGGCTTTTGGATTCGCCTATGGTACAAAAGAGAACGGCGCGTTTTTCAGTCATATGAATGTCATGTATGCGTATGCTCTTTATAAAAGGGGATTTGTCCGCGAAGGTTATGAAGTTCTTCATTCGATTTATCGGATGGCCAATGATCCTTTGCGCGCAAAGATTTATCCCGGCGTACCTGAATATTTCGATTCCGAAGGGCGCGGAATGTATCATTACCTCACGGGTTCGGCCAGCTGGTATGTGCTCACTCAATTAACCCAGGCGTTCGGTGTCCGTGGACACGGTGGAGACCTGGTTCTTTCTCCTAAGTTAGTCAAGGAACAGTTTGGTGATTCGTCTAAAGTGCAAGTGAGCTGTCCCTTCGCCGACCGTAAACTCACAGTCATCTATGAAAACCCGCAGAGGCTGGAGTATGGGCAATACAGTATTAAAGCTGTTTCCATCAACGGGATGGCCGCGGCCTATGAGCAGGTTTCTGGGACGGAAGTTAAAATCAAGCGGCAACAGTTGCTGAATGCCGGCGAGAATATTATTACTGTTGTTGTGCAGTAGATTTTACCTATCTCATAAATTTCAATTGTTGCGTGAGCGGGTGGCGCAGGGAATTCATGAGTGGGAGGATCCACACCGGGCGGAGGGGCCCATGAATGAATTCGCTGCGACAGGCCCCGCTGGCTAAGTCATTGATGAGGGATTTCTAGAAATTATTTCATAGTTATTGGTAATCCTGACAGGGTTCCCAAGCGAGTTCACGACGCAGCGAAGCGGAGTCGTTGTCTGAGCATGGGGACCTTGTCAGGTTTACCTTCCAAGTAAATACAGTGGAATTGTGAAATAAGTTCTAATAAAATTGCTTCTCCGTTGTTATTGTAGAAGTTAAATGCGTCTTGAAAGGGAGTTCATGCCATACCGTTTTGTGTTGCCCACTGTTATTACGTTTCTTTCTGCCTTCCTCTTATTCCAAATAGAACTCATCGTTGCTAAATTATTTCTTCCCAATTACGGCGGTAGTTATTTGGTGTGGGGCGCCGCTGTTGTTTTTTTCCAAGCCGTTTTGTTCTTTGGTTATTTTTTTGCTCAGTATGCTATTGAGCGTTGGGGAATTGAGCGGTATCGCAATGTTCATCTTGGTCTAGTCTTTTTTCCTTTCTTGTTTTTTCCTGGCAGAGATTTAGTTGTTAACTATTCTCAATCGCAATTGCCTTTGGTGGCAGATGTATTTTTTCATCTGTTTGCTACTGTCGGCCCGGTCTTTTTTGTTTTGTCGACGGTAAGCGTGGTTTGGCAAGTTTGGCTTTCCCGGTCTGATCTTCCCCAAAGGTATAATCCTTACGCGCTTTATGCGGTCTCCAACCTGGGGTCATTCGCGGCGCTTTTTTCATATCCGTTTATCTTCGAACTTTATTTAGATCTTAATCAACAGCTTGTGATTTGGCGCGGCGCCTATTTGGTATTTGCTGTCCTTAATGTTTTAGCGTTCCTTTGGATTAACGCTAAGGATGTCGCAGTCAAAGAGAACAGTGACGAGGAATCCGTCGTCACGCGGACTGATGTATTAAGATGGCTGTTTTTGGGAGCCGGCGGGGTTGTTATGTTTTTGTCGGTGACCAACATGATGACTTATGAAGTTACGCCGGTGCCTTTGTTTTGGATTATTCCGTTGGGAATTTATCTTGCTGCGTTTGTTTTAAATTTTAAACGCAAGCCATGGTGCCCGTCATGGATTGTTAAAGGCATTCCGGCTATCCTTGGTTTGAGCGTGATGTTGTTCTTTATTGTTCAGCAGGTGATCTTCCCGGCGATCATTTCGGTTATTTTATTGTGTTGTTCATTATTTTTGTTGTGCATGTATTGTCAGCATGAACTTATGGCGCATAAACCTAAGTCCACTCGTTCGTTGGCATTCTTTTATGTTGTCATTTCTTTGGGAAGTTTCTTGGGCGGATTTCTGACGAGCTGGATAGTTCCTTTAATCTCAATTAATACTTTTGAATATTTAATCGGCCTGATATTAATCGCTTCAGTCAGAATCTTTGACCGACGGGCAAAGAAGGAAGGCCTGACAACGGTAATCGCCATGGCAAGCTGGGCGGTTTTGCTTATCGTGTGGCCGAAGGTTTTTGTTCATTACAATATGTTTGGTATCTTAATTTTGATCGCGGCGATTTGGTGGGTGACAACAGAACTTGACCGTTCACGTTGGGCAATGGTTCTAAGTCTTGCGGTGATTGCATGTGCTTCTTCCAACCTGGAAACATTGTACAAACGCCATGAATTTCTTTTTAAAATGCGCAATTATTACGGCATCTATGAGGTTTTTGATGGCAAACAGATGAGAACGTTTCTTCATGGAACTACGCTTCATGGCGTTCAATTGTTGGAAGGTAATTACCGCCAAATCCCGTTGGGTTATTACAGTCCGCTTTCGCCCGTCGGAGAAATTATGGTTGAAAATCAGTCGGTGTTCAAAAATGTTGCCTTGATTGGGCTCGGCGCCGGAACCCTTGCGGCTTACGGAAATCCTTCGCAGGCCTATGATTTTTATGAGCTCGATCCTGATGTGCACAAAATTGCTAAGAAATATTTTTCCTATATGGATATATCAGCATCACATAATCGTTATATTTTTGGAGACGCGCGTATATCCCTTGAGAAGAATGCCGGAAAGATTTACGATGCCATTATCGTGGATGCTTTTGGCGGCGATTCAATTCCTGTTCATCTGGTCAACCAAGATGTGGTTGAGAAGTACCGCGGGCATTTGGATGAAGGAGGGGTCATTCTGTTTCACGCGACGAATCGATATCTAAACCTGGAACCGGTATTGGCCCGTGTCGCCGGCGCACTTGGGGCCTTTGTTGGGTCTAAAGATGTTCCCGACGGAGGGTTTAACCTGAGGTCCTTGTGGGTTGTAATGACCTGGAACCAGCAGGCCTTTCGTCATTTGGTTGAGGATAAAGGATGGAAGCCGATTGACCCAGGGAGAATGGGAAAATATCCGGTGTGGTCAGATCGTTATTCAAGTATTTTGCCAATCCTGAAACTTGATATGTTCATCGGCGCTATCAGGGCATTTAACCCGTTTTCTTGGTGAGTTTTTTCCTGGATTCGCGATGAAAGATTTATTTAGAGTCACCACTGTTGTTAGAGGTTTCAGATGATGGAAATTTCCATGTTTGTTTAGTTTTATCGAGCGTCCAATGTTCTTTTGGTTTTACTAAATTGTTATTTTGACCGTATTTCTTGTTGTTCTGAATTTTTTCGGCGGTTTTTTTGGCGCTGGTCTTTTTATCTTCTCGGTGGTCGGAGAAATCCCATTTGCTTCTAGATTTAGTTTGTTTTTTCTCTGGGATTGTTTCTTTTTGATCTGTTGGCAGAGATTTATTCAATAATGAGTCTGTCGTTTGGGAATTTTCCAATGTTGTCATTGTATCATCCGTTGTTTGATCTTCAGCAAAGGTTGCTGAGACAGACAAAGTCAGGATGAAAAAACTGAGGAAAAGGTAGTTCATAATCGCCTCCAATTTTGATAAAATTTATACAATAGTATAAACTATTTTTTATGGGCGTGTTATTAGATTTTTCATAGGTTGATTTAATTAGTTATTTAGTATGGGAGGGTCTCAAGGGATGAAACGAATTTTACTGGCTGGAACTGCAGGGTTCATTGGTGCTAAAACCGCGGAGTTTCTTTTGCGGGATGGGCACACTGTTATCGGGCTGGACAACATGAATGATTATTACGATGTCGCCCTTAAAAAATTTCGGTTGAATTTTCTTAAGAAAAACAAAGATTTCCAATTTCATCACATTGACATTGAAAATCGTAAAGCCCTTACGAGTCTGTTTAAAGGCAAGGCCTTTGATGCGGTGATTAATTTGGCTGCGCGGGCCGGCGTGCGTTCCAGCTTGATCGATCCGCATGTTTATTTTACGACCAATATGATCGGAACGCTCAACCTTCTTGAGATGTGCAAGATTCACCACATTAAAAAATTTATACTTGCTTCAACATCGTCGCTGTATGCCGGCCAGAAAATGCCGTTTAAGGAAGACCTTGCGGTTAACACGCCGATTTCTCCTTATGCGGCCAGTAAAAAGGCCGCCGAGATGGCGTGTTATACCTATCATTTTCATTACGGTATTGATGTGACGGTTCTGCGTTATTTTACCGTCTATGGACCGGCCGGCCGGCCGGATATGAGCGTTTTTCGTTTTATGAAGTGGATTGATGAGGGTGTACCGATTGATGTTTTCGGCGATGGATTGCAGGCGCGTGACTTTACTTATGTCGATGACATTGCCGTTGGAACAATCAAAGCGCTTAAGAAAGTTGGTTTTGAAACCATCAATTTAGGCGGCGGGGCCAAGCCGTATACGCTCAACGAGATGATTAAAATGATTGAGCGTTCGCTCGGCAAAAAGTCCCGGCGAAAAGAATTCGCATTTCCAAAAGCGGATATTAAATCAACCTGGGCCGACATTTCAAAAGCCAAAAAAATTCTTGGGTGGAAGCCAACCGTTGAACTTAAAGATGGTATAGAGCGGACAGTTAAGTGGTATCAAAAAAACGCAGATTTGATAAAAAGCATAAAGCTTTAATGGATGGGGGATAGGAGATGGAAGCAGATTTAGAGAAGATGGATGATAGGGGATGGAGGATAGAAGATAGAAGACAGAAGATAGAAAACAGATAAGACAAGAAGAGATGTATTTTTTCTATCTTTTTATTTTCTGTCTTCTGTTTTTCGTCTCCCATCTCCCATCTCCCATCTCCCCTCTCCTTTCTCCCCTCTATTTTCCTTCCCCAACAGACATGTCCTTTTAACAAAACTTTATAAAGTCGCTAGCAAGCTCCGGATATATGTGATATAAAAATAACCAATAGTACGTAGCTGAATAAAATTTATAGATCAATATTATTTGTTGGTTATCATAAATTATGAGTGAATTACAAATTAAATTTGATGCCTTAATTGCCCAGGGTGGTGACACTAAAGCCCGCTGGGGCACGTCCTCGCCGGATAAATCCACGAATAAAAGTCATATCACAAGCCAGGTTGTTGATCTTATCCTTGAACAGGCTATTTTGGATCGTGCAAGCGACATTCATATTGAGCCGGACTTAAACGGGTTGCGGGTGCGTTGTCGTATTGACGGTGAGCTTTATGAAACTTTGGCTTTCAAGGATCCGGACATCACGGTTATGCAGCGCATTAAGATTATGGCGCAAATGCCGACGGATAGCATGGCCAAACGTAAATCACAGGACGGCCGGTTTAACCAGAGAGTCGGCATGGAGAATTTTGATTTCCGGATTTCCACATTCCCTACGGTCAATGGAGAGAAAATAGCCATCCGTATTTTGAGCGAGAGTGTCGGACAAATGAAGTTAGAGAGCATGGGCCTAGATAGCCATGATTTGAGCCGTTTAACGCGGCTTATGCACCATAAGCACGGCCTTCTTTTAGTCACGGGACCAACCGGAAGCGGAAAAACATCGACGTTATATGCCCTGTTAAACAAAGTCAATTCTTCCAAGATCAATATCATTACATTGGAAGATCCTGTGGAATACCAGATTGCCGGATTAAACCAATGTGACATCAAAAGCAAATCTGATTTTAGTTTTGCCGAAGGTTTAAAGGCGATCCTCCGCCAGGATCCTAACATTATTCTCGTCGGAGAAATGCGTGATCAAGATACGGCAGAGATCGCCATGCGGGCATCGATGACCGGGCATCTGGTAATCAGCTCACTGCATGCCAACAATGCTATAGGAACTGTCACGCGTTTGATCAACATGGGCCTTGATCCATATATGGTTTCTTATTCGCTCATTGGCGCTGTTGCTCAAAGATTGGTGAGATTGATTTGCGAAAATTGTCGCACGGCTTATACGTTGACTCCAGAACAGATAAGCCGATTAAAACAAATTTATGGAATTAATCCGGAGGCGCTTGCTCAGAACCCTGTTAAGCCCGCAGCAGGTGAGGGGGATGCGGCTTATTTAGATTATGCCCAGGATGTTCCCGCGTCTGATCTTAAGATTGTTGTTTATAAGGGGCAAGGATGCCAACATTGCCGGGGAACAGGTTATCGAGGCCGTATCGGTATTTTCGAAATTGTTGTTTTTAACGATGACATTCGGGAAGCGATTGTGCGTGGTGCATCCAGCGCGGAACTTGCCCAAATGGTTGTTAAACACGGTACTCAGACACTCGCCACCGACGCCATTGAGAAAGTCAAAAAGGGCCTTACCACCTTAGAAGAAATTTCTTCAATCCTGCTTGAGCGGTAATCTTTGAGTGGGTTAGAAGATAGAGGATGGAAGACAGAGAATGGAAAGGAGATAAAAAAAGAAACATAAAATAATAGTATTAAAATTTAGAGTTTTTTCTGATTGGTTTCTTCTTCTTTCTGCCTTCTGTTTTCCAGCGTCTATCTTTCATTTTCTATCCTCTATCTTTCATCACCACGCAATCACTGGCGGCAATAACATGCGACCGTAATATCTGTCAATTGTCCATCCTCGTTTTGGTCGTTGCGGTAGCAATTGACGTCGGATAAGTGGGTTTGTGTAGGTCCAGATATATTTCCGTTACATCCCCAACCGCTTGCGCAATCATGAATGTAGCTTATGGTACCGGTGCCGCTCATGGGGCGGTTTTTTCCCGATGCGCACGACATTCCTTCGGGAGAAATGTCTGGATTCCAACCAACAGAAGCGCAGACCGGAGCGCAGGAAGTTGTTGGCCCTAATGCTGTCACCCAACCCTCCTTAGGAGCACCCGCGCACATCGTGACATAACAATCGGTAACTGTTATTCCTGTTTGATAATCAGTCTTGCTTCCCAGGGCTGTTGAGATTCGCCACATAATTTGGGCACCGTTAAAGAACCTGTTTTCTAATCCGAGAGGATGATATTTTAGTGACAGAAATTGCTGATTGTTTTTTCCTGAAGTCGCGGCATCGATCCAGGTGTCGGCATTCACGTCATAGACCTGGAGGGCGGCATTAATCAGCTGAACATTGACAGAAAAGTAAGAACTTTCATCAATTGGATTGCATTCTCTCGGGATATTAAAGGTACGAATTACGACGGATTCATTTGTTAACTGGTCATTAGGGTTTTGAATAGTTATATTTTGCGGCAATGACGGATGCCCGCACTCTTCGGCAACGATGGACGTAAGAAAGCTGTCTTTATCACCATCGGCTTGGGTAACTTTCCATTTTACTTGACGGTCGGCAAAGTATTTGCTGTCCGCCCCTAAAGGATACAATTTAATAGAATTAAAAATATTATTATTGTCTCCTGAGCTGGAAAGAGCATCCCACGTCGATGTTGCATTATTCCATAGTTGGATGTCCGCCTCACCGAGTGTGATATTAAATAAAATATAGGAATTGCCGTTGAAGATAGGGCAGGAATTGGGAAAAGTATAGGTATAGCTCCGCGTTGAACCTTCAGGAATTTCTTCATTCGCAATCACGGTTTTTAATGCGGTGGGGCCTTGAGTACATAAGATAGGATCGCATGTCAGGCCATCGGGATTGGGTTGATAACCCGTAAGGCAATACAGCTCGCATTTTTGATCAGGCAAACCGCTATGATTGCAGGCGCTGATGCCATTTCCCAAGATTTTACTTTCAATTCCGACGCCGGATTTATCGCGTACCCAAGGGCCATGGCCTGAGTCTAAGCCTGTATCATCGCCGGGACAGATGATAGGCAAGGACGGATTGACGATCGCGGCTGTTTCGTTAGGGGAATATTTGCCGATGCAGCTAGGTTTACAGGAAGGGTTATGATCAATATCCGGCCCTTCCTCGTCCGTTCGGCAAGCATAAGTAGCGGTGTCTTTACCACAGGTTTTTTGTAAAATGCGCTCACCGATAGGACAATCCGGGGCGTGGCCTCCGGTTCCGCAGAAATTAGTATCTTTAAGTTGATCGCAGCACTGAGAATCTTCTATACACTCTTGTTCCTTCACCCCTTGGGCCGGCCCACAGCCGATTGGTGTACACGTTGTTGTGATCAGCCGTTCTGTCACCCCGCAAGGGGCAACCCCACAGCGCCATCCGTTAGCCCCCTGAGGCGGGTTGCAGGTACAGGCGGGCAATGGTTGAGAAGCACGAACCTTGATGGCATTGGTTGAACCGCTGATTTTATTTTCGATTTTATCAATATCTTTATTAATACAGCCGTGGATCATACTGCCAATGGCGAAAAGAGAGATGGAGGAGGCAACAAGAACGATGAGCAGCTCATTCATGGACTGTGCGAAGATTGAACGTGAGGACATAATAGTCTTTTTTAATACTTGGTGATTATTATGAAAAAAGAGCATCGCATATTTATTTTACAAATAAGATAAAAATTATTTTATCCAAAATGATAGAATTTTAAAACGTACCAATTATAAATTAGATATCTTGAAGAAACAACAAGTTTAATGAATGTAAGGAAGCTGTATTTATGTGCTATAAGGCAATCATTGGATTAATTTCCCATGCAATAGTGTGATGAGTTTTTATTTCTTTTCAGAACAGGCACGACAGATTCGGGGATATTTTAGTTTGAGTGAAAATTTTAGATGTGCAATTAACCCAAAGTGTTAGGCTTCTGATATATGAATGGGTTGTCCAGCCTTGCCTTCTTGCAGGATGATTGCAAAGCGGAAAAAAGTTATTGAAAATTACTATAAAGTAGCTATACTCAAAACGTTTCTAGGATTTCTTTAAACATATCAAGTTAATATATTTTGAGGTCAGTATGAAAACAAAATTTGAGATAAAAGAGGGTTGGATCAAGGTTCCCGTTGATTTGAAAGTTTACCCGTTGCAGTCTGTTCATTCGTCCGGATATGTTTTTATGGACCGTGCCCATGTCAAACTTGAGGAAGAAAAGAAGGATCTTGTCGCGGTATGGCTCAAGCCCAAGAAAGAAACCAAAGATTTGGAAAAATTGGCATTGGAATTTTCTGAGGAGCTGCTTAATTATGCGCATTATTTCAGTAGTTTGAAGACCAATGCTGAAAATATGAAAGTTTTGTTACAGCGGGCTCTTTTTTCGGCATCGCCATCCATCGTCAAAGAGGCAGAAGAAAAAGAGATTGAGAATTTGATCAAGGAGCTTGAGGCGGAAGAAAAGCAAGGAACTCCGAAGACAAAGACAGTATCCAAATCCAAAAAGTAATAAATATTTCTATATGACATCAACCACGCATCCATCCCTTCTACCTTTTAATTCCGAGAAAATTAACGATCAATATTTAGTGACCAACATGATGGGCTGTTGGGACGCTTTGAATGAAGCAGAATTCCGGCAACTGCATAGTCTGCGCGTGATGCAGGGAGGGGCTTTATTTAATCGTTTGTTAGAACGCGGATTGATTGTCGACGCGGATAATTTGCGCCGTGTTATAGATGACTATAGGCAATTAAATGCCAACGTATTTACAGATACATCGCTTCATATTGCTGTTCTTACAAAACGGTGCAATCTCCGTTGTACGTATTGCCACGCCGAGGGGGGAGCTTCTTCTGAGGATATGTCCATCGAAACGGCCAGCCGTGTATTACAATACCTTTTTGATGTGAGAAATAATTCCGTGACATTGGAGTTTCAGGGGGGAGAGCCGCTGATGAACTGGCCAGTGCTGCAATTTCTCACTGAAAACGCGCGTAAATTTAATACATTAGGCAAGAATCTTAATATCGTCGTCGTCACCAATATGCTTCTCATGGATGATGAAAAAATGCGTTTTTTAGCAGACCATGATGTTGCCGTATGCACGTCTTTGGACGGTCCTGCGGATATTCATGATGAAAATAGAGTGAATGTTGCCGGAAAAGGGCAGGGGAATCATGCGAAAGTCGTTGGGAAAGTTGAGAGGTTTAATAGTAAATTCGGGCGTAAGGTTCACATGCTTCCGACGATCTCAAAGCATTCGCTAGAACATCCCGAACGGATCATTGATGAATACTTGCGTTTAGGGCAAGGTGAGATTGCTTTAAGGCCGGTTAATAAAATTGGCTATGCCTGCGGCAATTGGGAAGATGTTGGATACACGGCAGAGGAATTCAATGTGTTTTATGACCGGGCCATGGCGTATATTATGAAACTCAATTCATCAGGATCGTATTTAAGCGAACGGACGGCAAGAACTATATTGACTAAGGCTTTGCTTAAGAAAGATCCGAGTTACGTCGATATGATGAATCCTTGCGGGGCTGGGCGTTCAGTGATGGCCTACGCGCCCAATGGCGGGTGTTACCCTACGGATGAGGCGCGGATGCTTGGCGATGACATTTTCCGGTTGGGAGATATCAATAAGGAAAGTTACGACAACATGCTTAATAAGGAAAATTTACTTTTTCTTTTAAGTGCTGGATGTTCTGATTTATGGAATTACCGTTCTGTTTACAGTCCCTGGATGGGCGTAGATCCTGTAGTAAATTATGCTGTAGAGAAAAATGTTATCCCTAAAGGGGGCTCGCGCCTGCAGCAGATATTGAAACATCAGTTTAAGACAGTTTTCTCTTATTTATTGGGCGATAAAAAATACTTAGATGTTTTCCGACGCTGGACACAAGGAGTCCCCTATGAAAAATAATAAAAAAGATAAAGTCGTTAGCAAAAAGGTCCCGCTGGTCAAGTCTCTCGGCGAATTGATGAAAGATGAAGATGGTTTTGTCAGCAAGGAGACCATTTTAAAGGTCGGGCTGTCAACCGTTGCTGCGTTGGGAGCGGTAGGCGTTTTGACCGATAATGCTTCTGCGCAACATAATAATACGGTAGCTCAAATAGCTCCGAATTGTGTTGGCCACACCAACATCACGACACATACATCCTATTAAAGATATGTTTAGTGACAAGAAAATTATAATCCCTCGATTTTTCTTAATTGCTATTGGGCTGATTTTCTTTTTGATTTGTGCCAGTAGCAGTATCGCTGATGAAGAGCCGGGCGCTATAAATCAGGAACAGCCGTTGAGTAATCCTGTGCCTGCATCCGGTGATCCCCTCCCCAAGGAATCAATTTCCATTGAAGCTTATCTTGAATTATTAAATCTTAAGATGTATGAAGCGTCCGTTGGCGACTTGACATCATGCAAAGATGATCAAACATGCTTACTAAATGCAAAGCGGATTAAATCCTGGCAGTGTGCCGCCAGCGTATGTGCCGCAGAAGATAAAAGTAAAGAGCCGATGGCTTGTTTTGAGGGATCGGATGTTCAATTTTCCGCAGAATCTTTAAAACAATTAAATACGTTAGTGTGTCCTTTAATAAAATCCCCTAGTAGTGAAACAAGGCAAGCATTATCGAATATTCCGAATGTCCCCCAAGACAATCTTGTTGAAGCTGGCGCAGCCATATTGGCTTTAAATGGGTCTGCCGAGTCATGCCAGGATTATATAAAGAATTACGTCGGGGCATATGGTCCTCAATGGAACTACAAGTGGTACAGGGCATTGGCGGGGTGCCGCATCCTTGCGCGTGAGAGTACATTTAAACAGGAAGAGCAGGATTTCTCGACATGGTTTGGCGCTGTTCTGGGATTGATTAATTGTTCAGGAATTGTGAATAGTGCCTTGAGTGAAGCGTGCAATACTTCCGGGGCAGCATCCCCTATACCGACTAATGAAATGCTTTTTGAAGCTGCTTATAAAGAAGAAATAAAATCTGTTGAGCAGCTGCAATTTAAGAGGTACGAAGCGGCAGTTGGCGACTTGTCAATATGCGAGAATGATGAGATATGTTTAAAGCATGCGAAGAAAATAAAAGCTTGGTTTTGTATGGCTCGTGTATGTGAGGGAGAAGATAAAAAGAAAGAACCTATATCCTGTTTTGATGAGAGTTTTGATCTGGGTTCTAGAGAGGTTGTTAACCAAGTAAATGCGTTGATGTGTGTCTTTGTAAAATCCCTTGATGCGGAAACAAGGCAAGCACTATCGAGCTTGATTCCAGATGATCCTACCAGTGAAGATGAGTTTGTTGAATCTGGAGCATATCTTTTGACTTTAAAGGGGAAGGCGAAGCCATGTCAGGATTATATAAAGAATTACGTTGGGGCATATGGGCCGCAATGGAACTATACGTGGTATAGGGCATTGTCCGGATGCCGTATCCTTGCGCGTGAGAGTACATATAGGCAAGAAGAGATAGATTTTAATACATGGTTTCTCATTGATCAGGGTTTGGGCCAATGTTCAGAAATTGTTAATAGCGAGTTGAGAAGTGCGTGCAGTACCCCTGGAGCAACATCTCCTAAGCCCGTTCAGGTGAAGTAAAATGGGCCCCACAGTGGGGATTTATTTCTCTCATTATGAATGTTTTGGCCATGCCTCCCGGGCCATTGCGATTGCTGAAGTTTTTAAAAAAAGGTTCCCTCAAGGGAATCTTTTTTTTATTCAGGCGGGGATACAACAGCCTAATTCCAGAATCGACCAATTTGGAAAGGTGTATTCATTGCCGGGGGCGTTCGTCAATCGTCGTAATTTTAAGGAACCTTATAATGGGGTAGGGGCTGATGCAGGTCAGCGAAGCCAAGTGTGCGCCGATATCGTTACCCGGGAGAAACCGGATCTTTTTATAACAGAATTGTTTCCTCTTGGCAGGGAAGAATCTCGTCATGAAATCATTCCATCCTTAATTAAAGCATCCGCGCAAGGCGCCGCAGTATGGGCGGTTGCGGGCTATCCTTTGTTGACATCAATCAATGAAGGGTGGTTTGAGAAAATATTAAAGCTATATCAGCGGATTATAATTCTTTCGCCAGCTCAGGAAAAAGAATTTATTGCGAACTCTTTGTCTCGTACGGATGACAGGAGAAAATATTTGGATTTCTTTGAAAGAAATATGCAACGGATTACCTTTGCAGGTTATTTGTTGCCCACTCAAGCGGTGGTGCACGATGATGAAAATGAAAATTCTTTTAAATCTTCTATTCCCAGGAATGCTTGTCGGGTGACCGTTGTTCGGGGTGGTGGCGCGTATTATCCTAAAATAATCGCCGAGGCTATTCTTGCCAGCGAGTTGCTTGGGAAAGAATATTATCTGACTGTAGTTGCAGGGCCAGCAACGACAATGCAGGAATGGTATTTCTTCTCCACGCTTGTTGGAAAAAAAAAGATTAAGAATTTGGTTTTGCTCAGGTCGGCGGGGAATTATGAAGCATTGATAAAGAAGAGTGACGTCTGTGTTTCGGTGGCATCGTATCATAGCGCTGTCATGATACTTAAACATAGAAAGAAAGCAGTGCTCATTCCTTTTGAGGGTTATGGAGCAATGTCTTTTAGCGAACAGCCGGCCCGGGCCGCTATGTTAAGAGAAATGATGGGGGCTCAAGTTTTATCCATTGGCGATTTGACTGCCAATACTTTGACTGCGATGATTAAAGATGTTGCCTGTTCTCAAGAAATGAATTTAAAGGTCCCTAAAGAATCTTTCATGGGCGGGGATGTCTTAGATAAGGCATTGGCAGATTTCTTCTTGCGATACTCGGCTACAAGAAAGAAATTAGTGTGAAGACTATTAAATAAGGAATTAATTAAAAATGTTCAAAGATGACTGTGATAAGCGCAATTTTTTATTTTTTCTCAATGAAGTCCATCCGGTGTGCATTGATGATGCTTTGATAGCGGCTTTAGCTAAACCATCATCATGGGATGATGTGGCGGGGACGGTAAAAACCGCAAGGCAGAAAGATATTTTTGCTCGGTCAATCAACAGGGTACAGTTGTATGTTCACGTACCTTTTTGTGAGCAAATATGCAAGTTTTGTAATTGTTCTAAACAATTGTTGCAGCGAACTTCGGACATTGACGAATATATTGAAGCTTTAACACGTCAGATGATGTTTTTTGCTCCTATCTATAAGGACATGGATGCAAGTATAATTGTTTTTGGTGGGGGTACCCCATCAATCCTTAATGAGAAACAACAAGAGGTCATTCTCGATGGGGTTGACAAGGCTTTTCCTGCCCGTAATCGTAAGATTTTTTTTGAAATTCACCCCTCTTCTTGGACGGCGCCGAAATTGGAAGCATTGGCCAGCCGTGGACTTTATCGCTTAAGCATCGGAGTACAGTCATTAGATGGGAAAGTTTTGAAGGAGGTTTTCCGTTCTCAAACTAGAAAGCAGATATTGTGGTGTTTACGTTCAGCTCGAAAAATAGGCGTTCCACATGTGAATGTCGATCTTATCGCTGGGCTTCCAGGGCAGACTGTTGAAGGGCTTATTGAAGATTTGAAAGTTGTTATTGCGGAGGGGGCAAATATTATAGATGTTCAACCCTATAGCGGCCCTTCGTTAAAGGCATTATGTGGTTCGGGAGAAACATTTCTTGAGTTTATTAAAAGGCGCGATGTCATGATGAATGCTGTGACAGAGATTCTGTTTGAGTCAGGGTTTCGTCGTAAAGGAATTTGGGAGTCGTATTCGCTCAATGGGGAAGGTGGTTATGGTGCAAACTATAAAGAAAAATCATATGGGTGTCTTGAAGAGGCGGTTGCTGGTTTTGGCCCCTATGCCAGAGGTTTCTTCCCTGGGGCGATTTTTTATCGCTCGGGTAGGTTAAAATTTGGGGCAAATTTAACAGAGGTTAATGCTGTTACACAGGACTCCGATTATGCGATGGTTCATTATGCGGTGCTTGCAATTATCAAAGATAATGGGCTTGATGAACAGATTTTTTTTCAACGTTTTGGGGTGCCTCTTGATCAGCTTTGTGGGGAAGGTTTACGCTATCTACAACAGTCTGGCTTAGTGGCATTTTGCAAAGGGGTATGGAAATTTTCAGGAAAATGGGAGATTCGTCGGATTCGTGAATATTTTGCATTTTCAAGGGTCTTGTTTAGGGAATCTCTTCTTTTGCGTCTGCGAGTCCATTATTTAAAAACATATAATCCTGGGAAGGATTATAGTGGAGGGGATTCATTCTTTAAATCTTATGCGGAGCATTCTTTGTTGAGCGTGTACTACCGCGTATAATGCTCGGGTGATTATCCACAAGACAGCGTTTCTCGCTTAGCACAAAATGACAAAGGGATTGTTCCGCGTTCTAAACGCCCTTGTCCAAATCGGACTGATTAAAGAATATCTAAAAAACATCCGCCGTGAGAGATCGGTGGATCTCTCCGCCTGTTCTGCGGATACAGCCAAGACCCATCTGTTTTATCTCACGGCTCGTCAGCAATTAATTGCCGATGTATTAAAGAACGTGACCGCCGATCCAAAGACACTAGGATCATTATTTAAAGAATGAGAACCACCAGCGCAAAAAAACTCCCGGCCGGCATCAATCATATAACGTTCGATCAAGCGATGTTTGATCTCTCTGAGAGCGACATCACAGACATCTGCCGTTCTTTCTCGATCGGCAAACTCCGATCCTATGAGAAAGAAAAAGACAGCATTCTGTCGCACAATAATCTCTTTGTGCATGTTGTGACAAACCGTGGACAGTTTGCGGTCAAATTTTACGTGAAAGGCACGGCGAAAAAGATCGCCATCGAATACGTCCTTAATCGCATCCTGCTCAACCACCGCTTCCCGACGCCGGCGATGCACGCCGGCCCCAACGGCCGTCCTTTCTGCACCGTCAACGGCCGGCTCACGGCCTGCTTTAGTTTTATCAACGGACAGACGGCCTTGCAGCACATCAAGAAACGCAACACCATCCATCAGATCAATGCCGTTATGCTGAAGTTGAACAACATTCTATCCGCGATCGGGGGCCGCATCGCTTTTGTCAAACATGAAGCTTTGACGACGACCATCAACAAGACGCTGACAGAAAATTCCAGGGCCCCGCTTTCTTCAGGCCAAAAGAAGATCATCGCGGCCTACCTGCTGGATGTCTGCCGGACCTATCAGCACCACCAGCCACTGTTTATCCGACAATGGCTTCACAACCACGCCAATCTCTGCAATTTTCTCATCGATAAAAAGAATGTCTATGTCATCGACCTGGAACACATCAAAGAGGATTACATCCTTTCGGATCTAGCCAATCTGACCGTCACCAGTTTGTTCATGGAAATACCCAGGACAACGGTCAAAGTCATGGTCAAAGATTACTTGATCCAGCATAAGAGAAAACCTGAACATATCATCGTCCTTAACGCCCTTGTTAAACTCGGACTGATCAAAGAATATCTCAAGGCCGTTTGGCTGGAACAATCCAAAGATTTCTCACGCTGTCCGTCTGACATGGCCAAAACCTATCTGGTCCATCTCAAAACTCGTAAAGAGTTCATTGCCGGCGTGCTCAAGAAAATGGGCGGCGGCGACAGGTTTATCCTATAATCGTTGTATGAACCGATACCCGATTCTGCTGTTCTCAAAGAGATCTTACATCAGGAGCGGCCGGCGTCTCCTTTGACAGTGATGACCCATATCATCGAGCACTGCAAGGTTTTGACAGGGCTTTCTTGGCGTTAGTTAGATCAAAGAGTGGATCCTGAGAGAGGGCCGTTCCGTTAGCGCGCAGGGCCATGGCTCGGCATCCGCCGCGGCAAGTATCGAGCACTGGGCAGTGTTGGCAGGCATCTGGTAAATAGTCCGTTCGGTCAAGTTCGTTTAGAAAAGGATGAGCCCAGGCGGTTTTAATTGTATCCCCCAGGTTTGTTTCAAGGAAATAACTCGGTTTAAAAAATCCTTCAGTACTGCGCACCAAGCGCACATGGCCGTCGTCAAAAGCTGCGCCGATGAATGCTTGTTTGCCCGTCTGGAGATTTCCGGTGATACACATCGGAATAGCATTACCGATGGTCACATTGATATTTTCTCGGCGGGCTTTCATGATGTTAAGCGTGAGTGTGCGGTAGAAGGCAAGGTCCATTTCTTTTACTTCTTCTTTTTCACTGATCGCACGAAACAGCGCCCAGTTGGCGGGGGCTATCTTTCTGATAAGCGGCAGGAATTTCGAAAAAGATCGGCCGAAAGTCGGCGTGATAACGGTGGCTATCCACAGAGTCGGCAGATAAGCTTTCAACACAAAGATATTTCTGATTTTGTCGAGAAATGGCGACCGGGAACGCGTGTATGTTGTGTTAGTTTCGGCGTTATATCCCTGCAAGGAAATGAGCGCGGCATCGACATTCGTTGTAACGGTTTTAAGCAGAGAGGGAGTCATGTTTTCAGCGGCAGTGTTAAGAAGGACAGAAAACTTTTTTGTTTTAGCATAGGTCAGAACTGCGTGGATGTCTGGATGCAGAAGAGGTTCTCCCCCGGTGATACGGACAGTTTGGATTCCGAGATCCTTGGCTTCATCAAGGGTCTTTTTGATGTCGCTCCACGGTACATGCGGTGTCCGCGGACCAGTGCAATGCGGGCAGACTAGCCGGCATTTACCGGTTATCTCAATGACAATTTCTAAGGGGATGGCGGGGCGTTTCATCGGAATGCCTGGCGTATTTGCATGAACCATGTCAAGAAGGGGGTGTAGCTAAGTATGCACCCCATAAAAAGCAATGGCGCGAACGGGACGCGGTCGCGATATTCTTTTAAATGGTTTAATGCAGTGCGAATACAGGTCGATATGGTGATAGATAGCATGATTATGGTAATGTAGCGTATTAATGACGGATAAGATAAAGAATTTGGGGCTAACCAGAGACGAGCTAAGAATCCAAAAAGAATACCAACAGATAGTTCAATGAAATTCCTTTTAAAGAATCCAATAATATCGTAACGTCTTACCTTATCATAATGCCAACTAAAAATGATATAGGAGGTTGCTAAAATAATAAAAGGATTGATATTCTTAACAAAAAAATAGAACGGGAACAAGATCCAGGAAAGAAAGAATACTCTTAAGCTGCCCTGTAAGAAAGATTGAAATTTTGCCGGTAAAAACAGCTCTTTTACAATAATACTGCGGTTGATGAATATATCTTTGATAAATATTGGGGAAAGTATGACCATGCCCCCAATAAATGAACAGAAGAACAAGTTAATGACATTAGGGAGAAGGATATTGTTATCAATGGGGGGGGGCATAAGGAATGCGTAAAGTGCAAATAATTTTGCGTCTCCACCTTTCCATAAAGCAGATCGATGTAGTATAAATCCGATAAGAAAAGCAACAAGGCCATTCATGGCGTGAAAAAGGATGTCTTCATCTCTGAATACAGCAGTGTAGGCAGTTGCGATAAGGCCCAGAACGGCACCAATGGCCAGATGCTGGTTATATATTTTTCTGCTTTTTAGATCGGTGAATGTGGTTATTGCGCCGATGATGAGGATGAGGGAAAAGAGAAACATAAGCAATAATAGTTTAATTTAAAGAAAGATATTTTGGAATAATTCTTTATTGCTACATTCAACCGGGAAGTACAACGCATGAGGTAAAGAGTTGATACGGTGTTTTGAAATTAAGACACTTCCTTGGTCTATGGTTTAAACGCATTTCAATTAGCTTTGTTTAATCTTTGGTAATCTTAGCAATATCGGTCCTCTTGTGCAAGAAGCGTCTGACTAATACAACAGCGTTTTCAACTTGACCCCACCCCTAAATTAAGCCATTTGCTTGTTGAAGCATTCCATGGGCGCTTTAGGGATTAATTCTTAAATGAGAACTATTTCTTGGGCTTGGATGAAGCAAAAAATAATATCGAAGGATGGCGAATTGAGTATAATACGTTCAGGCTGCACAGCTCGTAGGATTACAAAACGCCTGAAGAATTTTTGAAACAATGTGAACAGAAAAAGTTAAACCAAAACGCCCAGGAATGCTACGGGCAGGGGGCTTAATTTAGGGGTGACGTCACTTCCTGCGCTCTTGGCGCAGGGTCATTTACATTCTTTGTCGTGTTTCATGAGGATTTTAACAAAGTAATTTCATTGTTCAATGACTATGCCAATAATTGTGATTAATGAACAGATTTGTTTTCAGAACGGAATCGCATTTGATTAATGTAATTATAACGGAAAGCACACGACCTGATTGTGGATGTCCTCCCCTAACTTATTATAGTGCAGGGGGGGTTTTTTTAGCGCTTACACAAAAAGGACTAAAAGTTAGCTGGGTTGATGTTAAGTTTGATGAAAAAGGAAGTATTCCCTCTGCGTCGAATGAGAATATAGCAGATATTTGTTGTTATGCTGTCTTTTTTGGCAACAAGACAAGCGCTTTTCATCATATGAAAGAAATGCGTTCTGCCAAGAAACCTCCCCGATCTATTATTGCCTTTGGGCCTTTTGCTGCTGCATTTCCAGATGAGATTCTCTCTAGGGGATTAGCTGATATTGTCGTGTTTGCTGACCCGGAATTTGTCATTCCGATGATTTTGAAAAGCGGATGTGAAATTTCTTCTTTGTCAATGATTCCAAACTTGGCCTATATTCAAAATGAGAAAATAATCAGTACCATTAAACATTCTTTCGAAAACTTGGATGAAATTCCCTTTATAGCCCCACATCTTTATGTTCAAGGAGAACAGCCAGCATACATAATGACTGCTCGAGGCTGTCAGTATCATTGTGTGTTTTGTGAACGTAATGCCATCTGGGGAGGGGGAGTCAGACAGCGTAGTGTTGAGAATGTTTTGAAAGAAATTGAATATCTTGTTGAGACCATGAAAGTAAGAAAAATTGAATTCTTGGATGAAGATTTGGCTGCGGATCCTCAATATGTTATAGCCCTGTGTAAAGGATTGAGTCGCATTAAAGGTGAATTTGATTGGGTGTGTTCAGCTTGCGTTAATTCTGTTAATGAAAAGTTGTTATTGTTAATGGGGCATTCTCGTTGTCAAAAAGTTTATTATGGTGTTGAGTCAGCGTCTTCAAATGTTTTGCGTCAGATAGGGAAAAATTATGGTCCTGGAGAAATCTTAAATGCTGTACGATGGACAAAAGGTGCAGGGATAAAAGCTGAAATTATGATTACAATCGGCAATCCTGGGGAGACAAGCATCGATCAGAAATTGACATTATCCGTTCTTAAAGAAATAGAAAACGATGCCAAGATTATTAGTAATCGAGTAACTATATTACCGGGCACAGCGCTTTATCGTAAAGGGTTGCGTGAGGGGTGGTTTACAGAGAAATCCTTTTTTGAGGATGAAGGGCTCATTTTCTATGATGAACAAGGGCAGGCACCAAGAAATCAAAATTAATTCATTTGGGTGATTAAACATTCCTTTAATAATCACAGGATTCCAGCTCTTTCCGACGTAAATCTTATTAAGAAAATTCTATGAATAATAAACGCTTGCTGATCTCGCTTTATGACGGTTGCCAATACCATTGCACATTTTGCATGTATGGTTACGTTAAAGAAGCTCAGCCGCTTAGTGACAAGGATTCGATGGGCCCTCAGCAGTGGTATGATGTCCTTACAGCTGCTTATGCGCGGGGTTTTCGGGTGTTGGAAATCGGCGGACGCGGTGAGCCTACCCTTAATCCGGTATTCACAAAGGTTGTAGCGATTGCACATGGTTTAGGGTATCAAATCGAGTTGTTGTCCAATGCGCTTAAAGATAAAGCAATCATTGAAATTCTTCCTTGTATACGGCAATTGACGATTAATTTAAACGTTGTTGATGATCATGGGATGGCCAAGATTCATCAACCCTCGCCCGGATTTTCTTTTGACCGATGCATTGGCCTGATTAGGAATGTTGTTCGGAGTATTTCTGAGAGAAATCTCGATATTACGCTTAGAACCAATTATGTAATCACTACACAATCTTTAAAGGAAGCATTTCTTTTTCCAGAACAGGTGAACCGTTTGCTTGCCGCTGAACTGGGCAGAAGGCGGCTGTATATTGCTTATCAACATGTGCATAATTATATTAAGACTCCAAAATACCTCGGTTTTGATTATGAAGGATTGAAAAAAGTTTTATTATTGGCGCAATTAAATAGCCGTCAACAATATTTATTAGAGGGCACTAATCTATTGGAATTTATTCGGAAGACAGAGAAATTAATTGAGAGATTAGAACCTTTTTCTGAGAAGTCCAGCACAGATGCCAGCCAGTGCTCCAAGTATACATGTGAGGTGCACAAGCAGGTGTTATTTATCGACGGGAATGGCGATTGTTATGGTTGCTATAATCCTTTTCGCGCGGTCAATGGACTGCCGATTGATAAGGACCCATTTTATTTTGGCAATTTGATGAAGCAAAGTTTCGAGCAGATTGTCGCGGGAAGTAATGGATTTGATCCGGTGATGGACGTTTCTAAATCTTATTGGCGTCCTTGTTTATTGTGCAAGGCTAAAGAGATCCCGGTAACGGCATGATGAAGATTGGAATCAATCAGGCGGTAAAATGTTTTGGTGGATTTGTTCGGTATTATGACACTACCGAACCGCTGGAGCAGCTAGCTGCGTTGGTATCAATAGGTGATAGTCGTAATATTTTGGCTTGTTGTGGAGGAGGTAACCAGGCATTAACCATGCTGGGTGCCGGAGGAGGCAAAGATAGTTTATGGGCAATCGACACAAATTCCGCCCAGCTTTTTGTACTTGCTGCTAAAGCTATTTTCTTAAAGCAAAAGAAAACAATGCCTTCGTTTGGGCAATTGCGGAAGGATTATCCCGGCAGGATCGCGGCGGTTAAGAAAAACAGGCGTAGTCTTAAACAGATGCAATTGTGCCATACGGTTACCGGTGGAATTATTGCTCCTCCAGCTGCCCTGGTGGAAAGATATTCACTCATTATGGACGGAGAAATGTTTATTTCATCGAAGCCCGGTCCATTTTGGCAAGAAGACAAATTATTTATCTCGCAGTTACGTGCCCGCCTTAATTCTTTACAGTTTGTTCAAATGGATATTTTCGACAGCCCAGAGTATTTCAAGAAGGGTTCATTAGATTTAATCTATCTGTCTGATATTTATTGGTCAGAGGCATTAGCATATTATCAGGCAAAGCTGGTAAGAATGGTGGGGTTATTACGTCCAGGTGGGAGGATAATAAGTTATCTCGACCCTGGAGATGATTTTATGGGGCAAGGCTTTTCGCCGGGCCGCATGCTTGTGCAACAGGCAAAGAAGCTATCGTTAAAAATTAATATGAATCAGAATGGCGGCTACCTTGTGCTGGAAAGGACAAGGTAGCAATGAAGGAAAGCCGTTCCATTGCCATCCTTCAAATTATTCCTAACCATCATGAATTGTTGCCGGCAAGACTCATCAAAGCGTTGGCCATGCTTGATGAGATGGGTTGTCCCTATGGATTTTATGATATCGAACGTTCTGTTGATCATGATTTCCGACGGGCATTGTTAAAATTGTTTGCCAGCATCAAGGAAGAAACAATCCTTGTTTCGATGGCCTGCCATAATCAATATCCCAAGATCGAGTCGTTGATATTTCTATATCTTTATTTGCCTCTTTTAAAGAATAAGAAAGTTATTATTTGCTCCGCTTATTTTTCTTTGTATGAAACAGAATTAATCCAAAGGGATAATGTTGTTTTTAGTCCGCTTGATATCGACGATTACGTGGCACAGCATATCGGTGATCCGCAATTGGCGGATGATGTTTTCTTTGATCGCCTCGAAGAGTATTTGCCTCGATATGGATACCAGAATTACCGCTTCTGGGAATATTTAACATTTGGCTGCCATGCTAAATGTTCTTTCTGCTATAACCGTTTGCCGTTTGAAGGTTCTCCGACGATTACACAGCGGTCTCCGGAGCGCGTACTGCAATGGATGCGGGCTGGGCAACGGTTAGGAAAATCATATTTTGAATTCAGCGAACCTAATTTCTTGTCAGACCGGCCTTTTGCCATAGAATTTCTTAAACGACTTAAACGAGAAAATCCCGGGGTCACGTGGCGTTGTAAGACAAGGCTTGATGACATTGATTCTGCTACGTACGATCAGATGACAGAAGCAGGTTGCCGGACTATTTTTCTTGGCGTTGAACATGTGGATATAATGTTGCTGCAACGTATCCGTAAAGGAGAAAATTCTGCCAAAAAGTTGGCGGAGTTTATGGCCTATCGACGCGAGGAAACTGTGGTTCATCTTTCTTTTATGACGGGAATCCGCAGTGAAACTCCCGAGGCACTGCGTCGCAACCTGGACATGGTTATGCACATGGGGAATATCAAAGGCATTGATCCTAATATCGGCTGGCAGATTCTTTTTAATCGACGAGAGCGGGCCAAGACATACCCTAATTTTATTGTTGCGTTTATGTTCATCATGAATTTTCTTCCGCGTCGGTTTCAAGTGTCCCGGGAGTTGATGTATGATGTTATTCGAATGAGTATTCGCGAACCGTTTTTTGACTTCTTATATTTAACAGAAGCCGAGGAAAGTCTTGCGTTAATTCAACAGTTGGTTGTTTATCTTAAAACTAAGCCTAAGCAAATGGTGATTAAGGATTATGATCGTGTCTTGGATTATGAGAACGGATTGTTGACCAAATTAATCTTAAGATGCCGAACATTAGCAGAGCTCAATAGTGGGGTATTGGAATTAACAGGAGTATCAATAGAAGTATGATTGTTAAGAATAAAAATAATGAATTTATAACAGCGGATAAGGCTATAAGAAAGTTTGATGGTATTGTCAATTATTTTGACACTAATGATTCCTTGCCTCAACTGTTTACGTTGGCATCTGCTTTTCAAAGTCGTCATGCTTTGGTTTGCTGTGGGGCGGGTGACCAAGCGTTAACTTTGTTAGGTGCAGGCGTTGGAAAAGATAAATTATGGGTGGTGGACACTAATCCTGCGCAGGTTTTCTTGCTGGCAGCTAAAATGCATTTTTTAAAAAAGAATAAGAAAATGCCCGATTTTAGCCAGCTAAAGAAATTATATCCTCGCAAAATTACTGCAGCAAAGATGGATATCCGCCTTGCGCAGCAATTACGTATGGTGGAGAAAGCTACTGGAAAGATCTTTATGCTTCCTGAAGAATTATCCGAGAAATATGTGTTCGCGATTCGTTCCGGAATGTGTGTTAACGAGAAGTCAGGTCCGTATTGGCAGAAAGATTCGGTGTTTATTAGTCGGGTGAGCGCAAGACTTAATTCTTTGAGGCTTGCCTGTATGGATATTTTTGATAGCCCCAATTACTTCAAACCAAAGTCGTTGGACTTGATTTATTTATCGGATATTCTTTGGACAGAATCTTCGGCGTTTTACCAGGAGAAATTAAAGAGGGTAATAAATCTGCTACGTCCTGGGGGCGTCATTATTACCCATCGTAATTCTAATAATATATTCCTTAATCGAGGTTTTCTTCCAATTTATATGTTTGTTAAACAAGCAAAGAAGATAGGTTTAAAAGTTGAACATTTGCAGCCTAGCATAGAATATTTTGTGATGAGGCGAATGGCTTGATGAGGGAAAATTTATCTACTGGTTCACGACGCAAAGTGTTAATTGTTGGTGCAGGGGCGTTAGGTAAGTCTTTGGCCGCATTGCTTTCAATACGAGCAGACGTAATTCTTTATGGGCGTAATTCTTTGATTCGTCAGCAACTTTCTAACAAAACATTCTCTGTGATAGAAAAGAGTGATACGAAGAAAGTCAAAGTTAGGATGGTAGATTCTTTGGGATCTTTAAAGAACGAGAAGATCGATGTCTTAATCTTAGCAACTAAGATTAATGATTTACAATTGGCTGTGAAAGAAGCGAGGGGGCTTAAACCTCAATGTATTTTCTTGCCGCAAAATGGCATTTTTAGATATGATTGGGCCAAAGTTTCTTTAAAGGGGGCTAATATTTGTCGTGGGGTGACGACAATGGCTTGTCAAGAAAATGGCCATAACCAGGTTTCATTATATTATCGTGGCAATATGTATGTCGGTGGTGACGGCGCAGTGATGGTAGCCAATCTTTTTCGGAAATGCGGAGTTAAAGTCAAAACTTATCGTGATCCTAGCGGGCCTGTTTGGGCAAAACTTATTTTCAGCGCGGTTATGAATCCATTGCCCGTCATAACAGAAAAGGGATATGATATTTTGCGTTTAGATAGGGATGTTTGGAAATTGGTAAAGCAGGCAATCGAAGAAGGTCGGGATGTTGCCAGAGCCTTGGGTGTGCGTCTTGCTTTTGATCCCATGCAGATTATTGATAGAGTACGTAACGGAGATTTAACAGACATAGAACATCGCGGATCGATCGTTCATGATATGCGTGCCGGACGATCGACGGAACTCGACTTTATTACCGGCGCGCTCATTCGGCAAGCTCGCAAAGTAGGCGTGAAAACTCCGGCGTTGGATTTGATTTTGATGAAGGCCAAATTGGCTGGAGCGTGAAGATAATTGTATAAGGGAATGTAGAGGTAAGTTTGTGAAATCGAATACGGGTGGATGCGTGGTTTGGTTGACAGGACTTTCAGGGGCTGGAAAGACTACGTTAGCCGAAAATGCTTGCCGATATTTTAAAGATCACAGCAAACGCGTTGAGCATCTGGACGGTGATCGTATTCGTAAAACTTTTCCAACGGGTTTTAGCCATGAAGAACGAGATGAACACATCCTTCGCGTTGGCCGAATGGCATCTGGATTAGAGCAGGAAGGTATTTTAGTTTTTGCTTCGTTTATTTCTCCCTATCAGATGGCCCGTGATAAAGTTCGTCAGATGTGTTCGCGATTTATTGAAGTATATGTGAACACTCCTTTAGAAGAATGTGAGCGTCGAGATGACAAGGGGCTTTATAAGAAGGCTCGGTTAGGTGAAATCAAAAATTTTACTGGAATTAGTGATCCGTATGAGCCCCCCGTTAAGCCTGACGTCGTGATCTCAACGGTTGGGTGTTCACCACAAGAATCTTGTGACCAGCTGATCAATAGTCTTTTGCGGATTTTCGAATTGAGAAAGAGTTAACAGATACATCAACAGTGCGGTTCGATAGCGATTGAAATCTATGCCGGCAGAAAAGAAAAATACCTATTGTCCATTTTTATGGAGTGAAGCGTTTATAGATCCCAAGGGGGACGTGTTTTGCTGTTGCCATCGCAAACCTTCGGTTGTTGGAAATATTTATGAAGAAAAGTTAAAGGACATCTACAGTAATTCCAAAATGCAGCAGTTGCGTCAGAAGTCTATTGATGGAACCTTGGAATGTTATGAAGGATGCACGCTGATAGACAAGCAAAAGAAACAAAAACTCCGCAAGACAGCCGCGTTTGATTATGCCTCGGATCTCAAGAAGTTGAAGATTGAATTTGGGGAGCTGTGCAATATCAACTGCATCATGTGCTGGCAGGACCATAAAAGCAGAACCGTTTTGGATCATAAGAAGTTGATTGAAAATGTGGATATTGAGCCTTTTAATGACGTTAACCTTCAGGGAGGAGAGCCGTTGGCTATTGCCGACGTTAAGGCATACTATGATTATGTCGCCTCCAAGAATAAAAACCCTCTCATTATGACTAATGGGCTTTTACTCAAGGATGATTGGGTTGAAAGAATTGTTCGGCATTCATCTTATATTTATATTTCTTTAAATGCGGCAACAGCCAAAACTCACGAGGTGGTTAATAAAGGTTCCAAGTGGGAGGTTGTGCTTAGGAATATTAAGAAACTCACCGAAGCTCGTGATCGTTATAAAACCAATTTGGAAATTCTTGGCCACATGACGATTGTGTTGGAGAATTTGAAGGACATAGCTTTGTTTGTCGAGAATTTTAAGTCCTTTGGTGTTGATCAGATCGATTTTGGATACGACAAAAAGGTGCCGGAATATTTGAGGTGTAATCCAAAATTAAAGTTATTACTTAAGAAGAAAATTACAAAAGTCTACGAAGCCTCAAGGAATAAGTCATCTATTGATTTTAAGAGATTAAAGATGTTGGGGTTAATCGATGCGGGGAAAATTCATGTCGAATGCGCAAGCGATAAGTAAAATTAGAAAACTTTTCAAAGTGTTTTCCGTTCGGGATCATCGTTATCGGATGCCGCTTGGTTCCTGGGAAGATTTCAAAAGTATTCCAATATCCGCCAGGGAAGATTTAAAAGCATTTGCCGAATCAGGATTAGTGAAAAACGCTTTTAATATTACGGCAACGTCAGGGTCGACATCGTCGAGGATGATTATTGCCCATTCCCGCAAGGCGTATGAAACCCATCTGCGCCGGTTGGTTAAGCTTTACCGTCATATCGGTGTTAAAGAGGGAATGCTGTGTTTGAACCTGTGCGCGTATGAGCTCAATAGCGGCGGCCGCATGATGGAGGCCGCTTTTAAATCAGCCGGATCAGGGGTTATTCCGTTTGGTCCTATCAGTACCCCTGATCAAGTTCATGAAGCTGTTCGTTTGATTGAGATGTTGAAACCCGCGATGGTCAATGCCTACACGAATCAACTTTTTGACCTTTTTGCTGTCTTGGGACGTAAACATTCTATCCGTCGGTGTTTGGTTAACGGGGAACCTTTATGGCCTGAATATCGCAAACGTATAGAGAAGATGGGCGGGGTGGCTGTTTATGATCATTACGGAGCTATGGAAATTTCTGGCCTAGCGGTTGCCCTTAAACCGGATGATGAGTATATGAAGGTTGTTGCTGACGGATTGCTTTTGGAGGTGCTAGAAGATTCAGGGAAGGCATCGGCAATCGGTATAGGAACGCTATTGGTGACGGATTTAGACAATATAAGCATGCCATTGATCCGCTATCGTATTGGAGATCGGGTAAAACTTGTGCGCCGCAGTGGATCATTATGGATCAAGGTGCTCGGTCGGACAGAAGACAGTTTGCTTATCAATGGTGTTGTTGTTTTAAAACAGGAATTGATTCGTGCGGTCAATAACTTTCTGGGCCACCCACGGTTCTTTTTTGTGCTGGACAAGCATCCCGAGAAATATCATGATAAACTTCTTATTAACGTCGCCGACGGCAATCCTACGCAGTTTCAAGCTTTGACTAAATCGGTGGTTAAAGCGGTTGGGGCTGATAATTGTATTGATGTAAGAATCCATCAAGGGGCAATCCCAAGGACATTAAATGGCAAGATCAAATACTTTATTGATGCCAGAAAAGAAGTTTAAGGAATTTGAGATCCATTACACGTGGATCTATGTGACGGAGCGATGCAATTTGCATTGCGACTATTGTTTCTTTAGGCATATGCACGGGCGTGAAATTTCCCTGGATGCCGTTGAGCAGCTTTTTAAATTATTCGAAAGACTGAATCCTCCCAAGACCCTCATTTGTAGCGGTGGGGAAGCGTTTCTTGCCAAAGAAAATCTTTATAAGATATTAACGGAAGTTCGTCGAAGGTTTCCAGAAACATCGCCGCATATTCAGACCAACGGGCTTTTGATTGATGATCAAGACATTCTTAAGCTTAGCGATCTAGGTGTCAGTCTCGAATTCGGCATCGACGGAAAACCCAAAGAAACAATTAAACATCGTTGCGGGTTAAAGCCGGCGTCCTACGATAGATTGACCACTACTATTGAGAAATGTCTCAAAGCTGGAATCTTCGGCGGGTCCACCATGACCGTCCATCCGGAGGAAGTCGACCATATGCAAGAAGGGTTGGAGTTTATTGGAAGCCTGGGTGTTCCGCACGTTGATGTTACACCCGCGGCTTTTATGCCTTGGACGCCGGAAACGGTCGCGAAATTTAAAACGAATTATTTAGAGCTTTCCCGTCGGCCAGAATTACGCAAGCTTGCTTACGCCAATGAAGATCAGGATTGGATTGTCCCCGGCGTCATGGACTTGAGTCTACATCCGCCTGGTTATTTATTCGGCGGCGATCCTTTTTTGTGCCTGCCGGAAGATAAGCGCGTTGAATTTACGATGTGGGACCCGGCGACCGGAGAGTTTCGTCCCGAGATCAGGGCTATTTATGAAAAGGCGTACTCCGAAATGCATAAGCAACATGCGAAATTGCCTTACCGCGAGCATGTTTGTCATAATTTTGAATTGATGAATACTATGATGGGCAAGCAATATATGAACACTTGGGCCATTAACGATATCATGCGTTTTTTGACCCGAACCCATCTGACCCTCGGGAGTGTCAAACACGGGAAATGAAAAACGGGATCAATCACGTTTGGTTATTTTTTACCGACCGCTGTAATCTGGGATGCGGTTACTGTTTTTACAAATACAGGACGCAGAAACAGGTTATTGAATTAAAGACATTTCAGAACATTTTAAATTACATCCGCCCCGTCGCACCGGCGGAATTTGTTTTTTCCGGGGGTGAGCCTTTGATGGATGCCGACAGGCTCAAAGAGATGATTTCAGTCATCCGGCAAGAAGGTTTAAGCCGTTACATTTCAGTGCAAACCAATGCCACTCTGCTTAATCCATCGCTGATGGATTTCTTTTTGCAGCACAAAGTTAATTTAGAAGTTGGCATTGATGGCGATGAGGCAACGACTCAGCGTAATCGGCCGGGGATCGGTGAATATTATTACAAAGATATTCTTCGGGGAGTTAATTTGACGATCGGAGCAAAAGGGCCGATGACGGCAACCATGGTGGTGCATCCAACGAGCGTTGCCAAACTTTTCGATAACGTAAAATATTTGGCAGCGATGGGTTTGAAGTCGCTCGAAGTTCATCCCGCTTTTCTTGAGTTATGGGATCGGGAATCTGCGAATATTTTTCTTGATCAATACCGCCGGGCCTGTGCCTGGGAATTAAAAGAAAACCTGCATGGGTTGATCGGTCGGGGTTACAGCGAACCGTCACGCGGAACTTGGGATTTATTATCGGTGCCAAGCGGAAAAGTTTTGGCGAACTGGCTTCTGCTTTCTTTTCCCGAGGAAGTTCGAGAACAACTTTATCTGATGGATTTTAGTCTGGACTCATCTGGAAAACTTTTGCCGCAAGCGAAGGCGTATTTTCAAGCGTTGGAAAAACATGTGGCCAGCCGTCCCAATTGCAGTTACCGCAGTATCAGCAATTTTAATGCCTCCTACGCGGCCAAAACACCGCCTGGACTTAAATATGAACAAAGGGTCAAAGATTACATTGACTTATGCGACAAGATTGAAGCAATTGATCATAAGATTATGGGAACTGTGGCATGGCAGAGATAAGGTATGAAAGCATTTTAGTTGAACAAGCCCTGGCGCGTGAATACGCATTGGAAATGGAGCAGGCCCTGAAAGGCATGGGCGGGCTTAATGATATTAAACCGTTGATTCGTAATTTTGAAAGTGAATTTGCTCAATATATCGGTGTCGAACATGCCGTCGCTGTTAATTCCGGAAGCGATGCTTTGAAAATGGTTTTGTTAGCGGCAGGAGTTGGCCAAGGGGATGAAGTGATTGTTCCTGATTTGACCTATCAAGCTGTAGCTTTGGCAGTATTTTATTGCGGGGCCAAACCGGTGCCGGTGGATGCGCGAAAAGATGATTTACAAATGGATCCGGCGTTAGTTCAAGAGGCTGTAAACAAAAAAACAAAAGCAGTCATTGCCGCTCATATGTTTGGACGGCCGTGTGACGTCAAGCAGATCGGGAAAGTATGCCAGGACAATAAAATTATTTTTATCGAGGATGTTTGTCAGGCAGAAAGTTCTCGTTACAAGGACCGCATGCTGGGCAGTTTCGCCGATATGGCTGTATTTTCTTTTTCTTATTATAAACCGTTGTCCTCGTGCGGGGGCGGAGGGGGCATGGTCGTCTTTAACGGCAATTGTGGTAATCGCGTTCGTCATTGGCTGGAAGACTGGCGCAATGACGACGAGTTATTAAAGTTAGGACAGCGCTTTGCGCCGATGGCGTTTATGGATCTTGTGGCCCTGCGGGTCAAACTTTCTCACATTAAGAAAATTATCCAGTCACGTCAGCAGATTAAGGCTTTGTATGAAAAGAGTTTAGGCAAGATAGAAGGATTGACTATCTTCAAAGATCGTCCAGAAACGGAAAGTGTCGCGCAAAATTTTGTTGTTTGTTGCAAACAAAGAGATCAATTGGCTGATTTTCTGACGGCCCAGGGGATTATGGTTCAGAAACCATATTTATCACTACATCAAATGGCGGCATTAAAAGGAAACAACAAAAAGAATTTCCCGGTGAGCGAGTGGTATTCTGCAACAGCTCTGCATTTGCCGTTGCATTCTTTTATGAATCAGGATAAGGCAAGAAAAGTTGTTGAATGCATTAGTTCTTTCTTCGATGGAAATATTTCATGATTCTTGATGCCGCCCAATTGCAACGCCGCTATTTACAGCGAATATCCGGGATTCGCGACAAAAAGGTTTACATCGGGCCGGAGATTATTAATTTGGAGATAAACAATACCTGCAATCTTCGCTGTAAGTTTTGTTGGACGCATGCGCCGGGGAATTCAGCTCATTTTGATAAGCCTAATTATTTTCCATGGGAAAAGTTTGTCGGGATCGTCCGTGATTCTGTTGATTTACAAGTTGACCAGATTCATCTCATTGGCTCGGGAGAGCCCACGATGCATCCATCTTTTCGGGATATGATGCGGCACTTGGAACATCAACCGTTTTATATCAAAGTGATAACGAATGCGACATTTCCTCTGGATTATTGTTCGGATGTGATCAAGGGTGATCATGTTCTTATTAATCTTAGCGCGATTGACCGGCAACAGTATCGTGATTTAAAAGGCAAAGATCTTTTTGACCGTGTGGTGGCCAATATTAAACGTCTTGTTTCCTTGCGAGATTCCGAAAAGCCCGGGTTTCATATCGAGATTGCTTATATTGTCAATTCCGAAAATGTCAATCAAGCGCTGCAGATGCGGGAGTTCGCGTCCCAGCTGGGTGTTAATTCTGTTTATTATAATAAAATGAATGTCCATGCGTATAATCGGGATATTGCCTTGCCCGAGGACGTTAGCTCCGAGATAAGCGGCGAGGATAAAAGATATCCTCCAGAATGTTCGCATGGATGGTTTTTCTTTAGCATCAAACCAGATGAGGGTGCCAGCATTTGTTGCCGGATTCACAAAATGCATCTAGGTACCCCTGAGAAATGGTCGTTGAAGCAGATTTGGCTTTCTACGCATATGATGAATGTGCGCCTTATGGGAAAATACGGCCAGATTCAAAAGATATACGAGGCCTGTCAAACTTGTCCTTTCTATGACAAGAATATTAAACGGATGCAGGATGCCGTCGAGTTAGAGAAGAATGAAAAAGCCGTTACTAAATGATATCACCATTGAAATAACCAATCACTGCCAGCTTCATTGCCAGCATTGCGGAATCTGGGCGGAAAAAGAACGCCACGAGATGAGCGCGGCCATGGTTGTGCGGATGATGCGTGAACTGCTTGAACGGTATAAGATTAATTTTGTATCGATCACCGGCGGGGAGCCGTTCTTGAATAAGAATTGTGGCCGTTTGTTAAAAGCAATGTCTTTCTTTCGTGAGCGTGGAGATATTACGGGATTCGGTGTTTACAGTAATGCGGCTTATTTTGAAGGTGTTCGTCGGGTTTTCTCGACCTATGGAGAACATTTGCGCGGGATGCATATGGGTATCAGCATTGACGGCGGGCAGGAAACACATAACCGCCTGCGCGGTCAGGGGGCGTACCAAAAAACTTTAAAAACGATCGAGTGGATCGCCGAGAATTTCAGCAAGGATATCGTATTAGAATTTAAATTCACCATCAACCAAATCAATTATTCTGAGTTAAAGGATGTCTATCAGTTAGCCCGCCGTTTTAAGGCGCGCTTTTCGCCTAAGATTATGGAATCCGGCGTGTCTGATTATTATCACCGCCATGACATGCCGAATACCGATACTCTGGCGACGATGACCCCGGAAATACTAACAAGTGTCCGCACGCAGGTTTCTAAAATGCTGGATGATCAATATCCCGGCGTCGATAGAGAATTGGTCGAAGCCATGATGGTGTTATTAGCCGGCGGCAGAAAATGTATCCGCGCTTGCGCGACGCCGGAAAAATCTCTTTTTATCAATTCTCGGCGTGATGTTTATCCCTGTCTGTATATGTCGTCAGCAGGCAAGGTGGGCGTCGACGGAAAGTTGCCGGAAGAATTAGACATTGTTCGTAAAAAACATACCGAAACTGGCGCGCAAGGCAATTGCCCGGGATGTTTTGCTTATCATGGGTTTCTAAAGAAATTTAATTTGGAGTATCTCCAACGACAAGACGTGCGGCAACATCAGCCCCGTTAAACCAATTAGGCGGGGCAGGCTTTGGCCTGGGTTGAGACATTTGTTTTTGGATGGCATGCGCGAGGGATTGTCCCGTCATGGAATCATGATCAAGAGCGATGCTTGAAAATTTTTCTTGCAGCAGTCTGGCCCGGGCGATTTGATCGTTGGTGGGCATTTTGGAATTGTTATTTTGATAAGGAATAATCACCGACGGAGTACCATAGCGCATCAGTTGGACGGAAGTATTGTATCCGCACAGGCTGACGGAGACCAAGCAATGGCGCAGATGCTCGTCAAGGTTATCGAGATGATTCGCGAGAACTACGCGCTTTTTGTCAGAGGTTGTAAGATGAGATTGAAACAGGGCCATTTCTTTGGGAGAAGTGGCCGGCCCGCAGGCGATGATAGTTCGGATTTTCTTGTCAATTAGGCGTTGAGCATCAATGGCCGTTGTAATCAGTTTCGGATACACAGCACCGCCGCCGCGGCTGATGACAATAGTATTTGATTTTGTATCTTTTTCTATGGGCAATTGTGTGCCGCCGGTCATCATATTTTCTGGAAACACATAACCGGTATAGACAATTTTTTTCTTTAAATCTTTCATGAAGGCTGTGTATGAACGGGATAAAACCGGGGATTGAATTGTTTCTTGAATGTATTTGGTTTCAAGTTCTTTGGGAGTGTGAATCAAAAAATTATCAAAGAAGGCAAACACAGCCCGGTGCAGAGCAGCGAATGTTTTGTCTTCGAGCCGGGCTAAATCAATCAGTAAGGGATATCCGATGCTGGCAATGATGCGTTTATCTTTTTTGCGTAAATAGCGTAATGTGGGCAATAGTTCCGGCATATAAGCCAGCCGTCCGAAAGGGAAGAATTCTGTGATAAAAACATCCGGAAAGAAATCGGCGGCAGTCTTGAGAATAAAGTGAGCGCGTTTATCCGCAGATACAGGAACAGTGTGTGATTGAAAGCTGGCGCGGGTATCAAATGGAAAAGGGATGTCCAGAATTTCGCAACCCTTTGGAAAACGAATAAATGGTTGGGGTACGCCTCCCTGCAGGATGAGGACTTGGGCGCCGTGACGGCAAAGGGCTGCGGCAAGAGCGATGCTTCGGGTGGTATGCCCAAGGGTCTGTTTGTGGGTGTAATGGAATAAGACACGCATTGTTTGGTAGAAAAAATTATACTTAAATAATATGATGAGTGCACGTCTTTTAAACGGTAAGCTTCCAGATTTTATAATTGCCGGAATTTATAAATCAGGGACGACATCATTGTTCGTAAATTTATCCAAACATCCACGCATTGAGATGACGCCGAATGCCAGCAAGCACATCATTTCAGGAAAAATGCAAAATGTTAAAGAAGTTCATTTCTTTAATGAAAGATGGGCAAACGGTGTTTCATGGTATCAAAGTTTATTTAACAATAATAATAAACTGCAGGGGGAAGCGGCTTCCAAGTATCTCTTTGACAGGGAATTTATTAAAAGGATGTCATCTGTTGTTCCGAAGGCAAAAATAATTGTGTCTTTGCGTAATCCTGTGGACAGGGCATATTCTCAATATGGATTTTCAAAAGAACCATTTCCGAATTTATTATCTGTTGTCCAAGCACGCCTTGAGCGTAACAAAAGTAAATACAAAGAAATTCTTGAATTAAGGAACATGGGTTTTGATGAAATCATAAAAAAAGAAATTCAGCGTGGGATAGAGGCGGGACGTGATATTGCCGGGAAAGGTTTTTATGTGGATATGCTTGAACAGCTATTCAAATATTATCCCCGTGAGCAGGTTATGATCATCATCAGTGAACGTATGAAACAAGATATGCCGGGAACTTATAATAGGATTTTTGATTTTCTAGGCGTGCCAAGGGCTAAGATTGATTTTGACATGAATGTTAATGTCAGCGAGCATGTCAAGCCAATGAGTAAACGGACTCGAAAAGCATTAAAGAAAATATACGATTCTTATAATAAGCGTTTGTTTGATCTTCTGGGGTATGAAGTGCCAGAATGGTATGCCGACGAATGAGTGCGCGTATTTTTATTCGTAATGATGATGTTTGGACGCTGGATCGTGAGTTTAGTTTCTTTTTTGAACAGGCCATAGACCGCGAAATTCCGGTTGTTCATGCTGTTATTCCTGGAAAAATGGATAAAGAACTTACTCGATTTTTATGTCATGCTAAAAAAGAAAAGCCGCATTTGTTGGATATTGTCCAGCACGGATGGATGCATACAAATCATTCTAAGGTTCTGGGGAAGAAATATGAATTCGGGGCATCGCGATCTTTGAAGAACCAGCGTGAGGATATAAGGCAGGGTCAAGAAAAAATGCGCTTGGCATTCGGAAATTATTTGACCCCAGCGTTCGTTCCTCCGTATCACGGCTATGATGAGCGGACACTGCGGATTCTTGGCGAAGAAAATCTCCAGATGTTCTCTGCCGGAATCCGCCGGCCAAAGACAAAGCAGCGATTCATAGAGCTTCCGGCGCAAATTTCATTTAGCTGTTATGAGCAAGGTAGAACGAGTATCCATAGTTCGCAGGATATGATTGGTAATTTAGTTCGAGGTATTGGCCGCCGGCCGATATCGGGTGTTGTGACGCATCATGCGGATTTTAAGACAGCGGCATATCGTCGAGAGTTGACACGGTTTCTTGATTTTATCAAGGTGTTGAAAAACAAGAAAGATTGGCGGGTATTATTATTTTCCGATCTTGGGAGAAGTTAACCGATGATTAATACTCAATTGTTAAAAACGTTAGATCTAGAAACGAGAGGCGCTTTACGTATTCAAAGCGCAATTCTGGGGAGGCCTTTGATCGGCCCTCAATCGGTGAATATCCATGTTATTAATTCGTGCAATTATCGATGCAAATTTTGCTGGTATTTCTCGCCTTTAGTCAAAGATCATCCCAAAGGCAAAATGCTTGATTACGAGATTCTCGAAGGGGTTTTAGAAGATTGTCAGGAAATTGGCGTTGATGAAATCAATCTCGAGGGTGGGGAGACCACGGTTTATCCTTATTGGGCGGATGCCTTTCGTAAAGTTCACGATCTTGGCATGCGGCTGATCGCCTATACGCATCTTGATTATGAAGCAGATATAAAAAAGTTAAAGGCGCTTTCTTACGCTGAGCTTTTAACGGTCAATTTTTCGGCAATTACCGAGGAGTCATTTAAGCGTGTGCACGGCCAGCATACATCTATGACGAGAGTCTTAAAGAATATGGATCGACTATTGGCTTTGCGAGATAGGTTTGGCAAACCCAAAATCCGGTTGTCCTTTGTTGTTTATAATTATAATTATAACGAATTGGCAGCTTTTCTTGATATGGCGCATGAGCGTAAGGTGGATCAAGTCGTTGTGCGTTTCTTTGAGGCGACGGAAGAAATGCGGGAACTCGTTTTTACTAAAGAACAATTGGCGGCTCTACGTGAGATTGTGGAGGCGGCATTGAAGAAAGAATTTTGTTTCACGCACGATTTAAGAAAGCTTCACAACCTTATTGCTGACGGTCGGATGTTTGAAAACGTTGTATCGTTAGAGCGTACAGAAATGCGTAATGACCGGTTGCTGTTTTACGATTCCACCGGCGGAGAAACTAACTGTTATGTGGGGTGGTTTTACAGTCATATTGATGAGAAGGGACGCGTGATTGCCCCGTGCGACAATGTTGGTGTCTGTGTAGCCGGCAATATCAATGAGCGTCGTTTCAAAGACATTTGGTTCGACAATGAACATCTACGATCCACATTAAATGAGGCATCAAAAGGGATTCATACCTGTTCGTCCAAATGGCAGGAATGTCGGTATTGCAGTTATGTTCCAACCAATAAATATCTTCACGAACGCGTTCTTCGTGCGAGAGGACCTAAAGTCAATGATTCTTGATGCGCATGAGTTAAAGCGCAGATTAGTATTGCGTTTAAAGGGCATTGAGTCCGGCCGTCCATTGATAGGTCCTGCTACAGTCCAGATTCATTTGACTGACCTTTGTAATCTTGCCTGCCAGTATTGTTATTATTATGCCCCTGACAGTCCCAACCGTCCGAGCGGTAAAAACCACTTAGCCTTCGATTCTTTCTCTAAAGTTGTGAACGACTGCGTTGATCTTAAAGTGGATACTCTTTATCTTTCGGGCCAGGGAGACCCGACGCTGCATCCGCGTTTTTATGATATGCTTCAATATTTGCGTGAGCGCCCGCTGTCGGTGACCACGTATTCCAACGGAACGTTTCCTTTGGAACGCTGCCGCGATATTTTATGTGGCACCGACCGCATTGTGATTAATCTCGGCACTGCTGACCGGGCCGGTTACCGCGCTTTGCAGGGCCGCGATCTTTTTATTAGGGTGATTAAAAATATCAGGGAATTAGCCAAACTTCGCCCGCAGTTAAATCCGAACTTTCGTATTGAAGTGGTTTTTATCGCCAACCGTTTAAATGTGGATAATCAGTTAAAGACAGAAAATCTCGTCAGAAAACTAGGTGCAGATTTTATACGTAAGACGGTCGCGGAAATAAGTGAACACAATCATCATATCAAGTTACCGGATCACGACGATCAAACGGAACTTGTTGGCGAATGGCCGCCTTGTTATCACGGCTGGTTTTATAGTTCGATTAAGTTAAACGGAGATGTGAATGTTTGCTGTTTTATGCAACGCGTGACAATCGGTAATGCTTATGCCACTTCACTTAAAGAGGTGTGGGGTTCTGATGCGTATAGCCGTGCACGTACCTCAGCCTTGTCGGGGGAGACATTTAGAAAGTATCACGAATGTATGAATTGTCGTGTCGCTTGGCGTAATAAAGAGATCGGCGCGCAAATGGAAGTTTTCAATCGTAGTGTGAAGGCATGACGGTTTTTACTGTTTATTCAGGGATCGGACGTGAGCTTGATTACGATGCGGCCCGCGAATACATTCGGGACGGATATCTTCTTAGTCCGAAAACAGTTTTAAAAGGACTTACAAAACTTCCACAGTCAATAGATCCTCCCATTTCAGTTGACCTTAATAAAATTCCTTTTTATGCGCAGCACACCCTTGAGAGTGCTCTGGGTAATTTAGCAGGAACCCGTCGGGCCGTTATGTTTAGCGGCGGTTTCGATTCAATATTGATCGCTTTTCTGGCACAGCGTTGCGGGGCACAAGTGACGGCAGTGACGATTCAATTTGATGATTTTAATCGTTTGACAGTGGAGGGTGCTGCTGACTGTGCCTGTAAAGTTGGGATCACACATCATGTCCTTACTGTGAAAGCTGTGGAGTTCCTGGCGGCGTTTGAAGCGCTTGCGGGTATCACTGATGAGCCCGTTCTCGATTTGGATTTGGCAATTGTCTATGCGGCTTTAAAGAATTATGATCGCCAGATTGCGGGAAACATTTTTATTTCGGGAATGGGCAGTGACCAGTGGTTTGGTAATGAAGCTTTGGAGGCAAGGCCCGGGGGGCTTGCGGCTCGTTTAGATTGGGCTATTGTCGATGAGGACGCGCATCACCGGGCAGCACAAGTTCATGGACATAAATTTATATTTCCGTTTCTTTCCGAGCCCATGCTGACATTATCGCAGTCGATTCCCGATTCCATGAAAAAAGATAAGCAGTTGTTGCGTGCATTGGCTGTTGCCAATACGATTCCGCATCGGGGAGCCAGAAGTGAGATTCAGGTTCCGGATTTGATGCGGCGTATTTTAGTGAGAACTTTTGGTGATCGAGCATGGCCCGGTCCGGTAGCAATCGATAGCGCTGTGGATGATCAGACTCTGCGGAAAATTGTTCTTGGCCTTTGGCTGGAGAAAGCAAAAGGAAGAATCGCGGGTCTATGAGCAAGTTTCTTTTTATACGCAATGATGATGTTTGGAATTTGGATCCATTTTTTCGGGATTTCTTTGATTTTATGCTCAATTGGAAAATTCCTGTTGTGTATGGAGTTATTCCGGCCATCCTTCAAGAGGATGCTGCTTTATTTCTTCTTCGGGCAAAAGAAAAGAGTCCGAAACTTTTAGATATTGTCCAGCATGGTTATGCCCACCATAATTATGCAGCCGCAGGAGAACATAAATATGAATTCGGTTCAGCGAGATCATACGCGGAGCAGTTAAATGACATTGCCTCGGGGATGAAGATCATGCGCCGTTGGTTCGGGGAATTAGTGACGCCTGGTTTTATCCCACCGTATCATGCCTATAATGCAAAGACAATCGATGCCATAGAAGCATTAGAAATTCCGCTTCATTCTGCGCGTTTGAAAGTTCCTCGTTCGGGAAAGAAGTTCATTGATTTGCCAGCGCAGATTTGGGCCAATGAAGCCGATGAGAATGGTGTTCCTTCTCCGCTTGATTTTCAAGGCCTTTCCAGAGATTTGGCCAGCGTTTTAGCGTCAGGCCCAATCACAGGCATGGTATTTCGTCACCATATGATGACTGGTCCCCGGGATAAAGATGTGCTAATGGCGTTGATGAGGCTTGTCTTACAGCAGCGGACTACGGGAAAGATCCGGACCGTCCTTTTTTCTGATTTGTTGAGTGTGGCGGAAGGGAAGAAGAAATGATATCTAAAGCAGAATTATTTTCTTACATCCCGCCGAAAGCTGTCCGTTTAAGCGTTTGCAGTGCGTGTCAATTGTCATGCCCCGCGTGCGAGCCGCACACTCTTCCCGAAAAGAAAAATGGAGTGTTGGGATGGGGATATTTGCGGGCGAAGGACTTTGCGGCTTTTATCCGTAGTAATCCGTCGATCAAAACGATTGAGGTGTCTCATTCAGGTGAGATATTTCTTAATCCGGAACTGGGGCTCATTATTAAAGATGCTTTTGAACAAGGGGTGGCCTTGACCGCCTGGACCGGCGTTAATTTAAACAAAGTCAGCGAACAAATGTGTGAAGACCTGGTTAAATATCGTTTTCAAGGAATTAAGGTGGCTATCGACGGGACGGATCCCGAGACATACGCCAAGTATCGGCAAGGGGGCAATTTTACCGCTGTTATCAACAACATAAAAAGGATTAATTTTTATAAAGAAAAATATAACAGTTCTCTGCCGCAGTTACAGTGGCAATTTATTCCGTTTTCTCATAATGAACATCAGATACTAACGGCGAGAAAAATGGCACGAGAATTGAAGATGGGTTTTAAAGTCAAATTAAATGCGAGGGCTGATTACGCGCCGATTAAGAATAAAGAATTAGTCCGGAAGATGACCTCATCCGCAAGCGCAACCAGGAAAGAGCATCAGGATCAACATGCAACATCAGTCGGGCTTTCCTGTCATGAATTATGGACATCGCCGCAGATCAATTGGAACGGCATGATGACGGGATGCTGTGCTAATTATTTTCTAAACGTAGGCAATGTGTTTGAAGAGGGGCTGGAAACGGTTATGAAAAGTCAGCGTTTTATTGAAATGAAGAAAGCTGTTTTGGGAGTCAGTACTCCTGGGCAGGACATCCCGTGCAGTCATTGTCCGATATATTTATCCGCCGTGCCTACGGACATTAGGATTCGATCCACCCTTAAGTCTTTGGTAACGGGCCGAACTCATGGTTGATCCGTCGAGAATAGTTTTTTGGATTTGAATAGTGACAGCCCCGGCAGGCGTGGAAGAGAGGATTATCAAAATCAATTTTTGTTTTTGTGCTATGACGGAATTCCTGGGCTTTTTCTCCCTCCCAAATCTCACGCAACGATTTTTTCTTCCAATCGCCGATGATCAGATGATCATTCTGGCAGCATAATGTAACTGTGCCGCTTTCATTGATGTTCATCACAATCCAGCCAATAAAACACCGGCCGCGTTCTTGGTCTTTCTTGGATTCGTTGTTTTTGATTGTAGGGGCAGAAAGTATTTGAAGAATGTCCTGCAGGTTTGTCGTGACAGGAGTTGGAATTTGAACGACGCGCTTGATTTCTTCTAAAAGCCACTGACGGTCATCGGCATCAAGAACTATGGATTTTGTAAAACTGGACGGATCCATAAGTTTGAAGCGAATTGATGTTGCCTGGCATTCATCGGCGAGGTTTATTAATTTCTCAAAGTGGCGATAAGTGTTTTTAGTCAAGACGCAGCCGATTTTAATTTGCGGGCCGCCGTGTTTTTGGAGTTGTGCCAGGGTTTTGATATTTTTCATAATATCGGTAAGCGCCGTTTTTCCACGAGGGGCGTATATCGATTGATAGCTTTCGTTATCTGTCACGGCAAGGTTTATCATCAGAAGATCAGTGCGTGCCAAGGCTGAGGCTATGGCTGGTGAAAAGAGTGTCAGGTTTGTAACAACTTTTAATCTCATGCCCGCATTTTTGATTGTATCCACAATTGAGGAAAAGCCGGGGTGGAGCGTTGGCTCTCCGTTGGCGCTCAGTGTTATGTCGGTTGTGCCCATACGGGCAAGTTCCTGGACCATATTAATAACTGTGGAAGTTTCCATGCGCTGTGGATGGTGGCTATCTGTTTTTAGAAACGAATGGTGCCAGCAAAATTCACATCGCACATTGCAGTGTTCGGTAATATGGATCATTGCGGTCAATGGACCAGAAGGTTTGTCTTGACGCAGGATTTCTCGCAGAACCACAGGATGAGGCAGGGGATATCTATCCATAAAAGAATTATATAATAAACTTGCTTGTGTCGGTCATTTTCTTCAGGACTGAGATAATAAATTCTTTACGAGCCTGCAGATGCGATAAATAGATTTTGGCAATATCCGGCGGACAGGTTGAAAGATTTAGGGGTTCTTCACGTTGGACATTCTTCAGGTATTCTTTGATCAGCCCAATTTTCACAAGGGCGTTAAGGACTAGAAAATGTTTTTTTTCTATTTTGTGCAGGGTGAAATAATTGTTGACGATATTCTTGATTGTTTCGCGCGGTATATCAAGAAACAGGCAAGAAATGATTAAAGCCGCCAGATCGGCAAGGATGTAATCTTCCCGGATGTGGGACAGATCAAGGGTATAAACGGTCTCATGTTCGATGAGAAAGTTGGTTAGCGTGGAATTATTATGAAGCCATTGACGTGTAAATAATGGCTGATGATTTTGATATGCGCGATAAGTATCCAGTAAGATCAGCTCAATGGTCTCTTTCTGGTCATAAGAAGTTATGGCGCGGGAGGCTTTGCCCAGGGCATTAATCGTTGTTGTCAATTTTTCTTGTTTCAAGAAAGGAATGCGACCCTTGGTTCTCGATAGGATTTCTTTCACCGAAAGCATAGCGGCATTGATTTTGCGGATAGTATTTCGTTTTTTGATGTGTTGCCACGCCGGTAGCCCGGCGAGATAAGAATAGCAGGCGGTAAGTTGGTTATTGCTGGCAAAAAAAGGCTGGCCGTCATGGCTGGCATGCATGACGGGTGTCGGAAAATTATGACCAGTTAAGAATTTATTAAGGGTGTATTCAATAGCAATTGTTTTAGCAGCATCCGCTGGATAAAATTTAAACGCATACTGTCCATGGGCCGTCGCGACAAAGACAAAGAAATTGGAATGGGAAACGGCAATGCCTTTTTCTTTTTCATAATGCTGCAGTTTTCCTAAACAGAAGAAGCGGCAGATGCCTTCGATATCATCCCTGGATGGGTTGAATTCTCTTTGGTCTAACGATAGGTTGTCGACACCAGCAAAAAGATCAGTAGGGCGTTGTCTTCGCATTTAATGATATTTGGTTAGGATGCCCGGTGTTGTTGTTTAACTATTGGTATTTAAAAATGGGGAGAATTAAAATATGCATTCTATGGGAATACAAATATTACACATGCCGCCGATGGGGTTGACCCGGAAGGATTTCCCGCTTGGCATCCAGGCCATCCAGGTCCACCTATTTGCATAGTTGTAAAATTTGCGCCAAAGCAGCGGTTAAAACTCTGATTGTTTGCTCTAGTGCCAACGTTGTTTCCATTTCTTCCATCTATTCTCCAAGCAATGTTGTAGTTTATCCCGTCGGTACAACCCGCCCCAAACGGTAAGTAACCGAATGCACAATAGGCCTCACATTTTAGATTTGGCCCTGGACTAGGGGGGTGGGAGCATGAGATGAGATTAGTTCCGATTAGCCGTAACGCAAGCCCAATGCCGGAAGCATCTTGAATCCAGGGGTTGCCCACAACAGCAACATCATCTCCTGGACAAATAACGGCAGTCCTGGGATTAGCGGCATTTTCAACTGCAAGATAGGTTCCAATACAATGGGGGATACACGTGGGATTTCCATCAATGACCGTGGGATCGTTATCTACACGGCAACCGAATTGTGATGTTCCACCACCACAAGCCCTTCGCGTAATTCGGCTTCCCAGCGGGCAGTCTGGAACGGCGCCTCCGGTACCGCAGAGGGCGGTATCCTGGTAAATTTCGCAGCAGGTTGGGTCATTCACGCACGATTGTTCTACGATGCCGAGTGCTGCCCCGCACCCAACGGGATTGCATAAAATAGTCTCTAGGTGCATAGTTTCAGGGCAGATTCCCGCTCCGCAACGTAAACCAGGGCCGCCTATCGGAGGGTCACAAACACAGTTGGTGGGAAGGGATATTGGGGGGCCTTGTTTTAAAGGGTCTTTGTAGCTGTCTTGGACAGAATCGTCCCAAATCTTAAAGTGGGCGTTAACCCCGCGGATGATCGTTGGCCCGCCAATAAATATGGTCGCTGCCACAAGCATGATCATGGCAATGAGTTCCAATATAGATTGGGCGTGATTTTTATTCATATTACAAGTTAACTAGAGTATAGTATAAAAAATTTAGAGAAACAATTATTTTTATAAAGAAAACTGCCTGTACCATCGGTGGTGGGAATTGATTGGAAATGCTGCCAGAATTGTTTCTTGATCGTCTTAAGCGAATTATTAGCGAAGAAAAATACGCTTCTGTTTCGGAGACTTTTCACCAAGATAAGCTGTTAAGCGTTCGTGTGAATACTTTGAAAATTTCCGTGGATGATGCTCTTCGTTGTTTTGCCGAACGAAATATTTCTGTTGAGAAAACTCCGCTGAGAAATCCAAGTTTTCTGATTAGAGGTGTTGATCCTCAGGAGTTTTCACGGTTTGATTTTGTCTGTGAAGGTAAAATTTATATGCAGAGTTTATCGAGCATGCTGCCCGTGATTGTTTTGGATCCTCAGCCAGGGGATGACGCATTGGATTTGTGCGCGGCGCCCGGCAGTAAGACATCCCAGATGGCGGCGCAGATGCAGAATCAAGGAAATATTGTAGCTATTGATTCGGTCCGTCCTCGATTTTATCGTCTTAAATCGGTTTTAAATTTACAGGGCGTTGGGAATGTGCAGGCCAAATGTTTGGATGGATCGCGGTATCGTTCTGGCGAAGTTCTTTTTGACCGGATTTTAGTGGATGCTCCGTGTTCATCGGAATCAAGGTTTAAATCGTTCAATAAGAAAACGGTTGGATACTGGAGTCTGCGGAAAATTAAAGAAATGGTTCACAAACAGCGGGGGCTTCTTTTAAACGCGTGCCGGATGCTTAAACCCGGTGGGGTTTTGGTTTATTCAACCTGCACATTTGCGCCCGAGGAGAACGAAGGCGTTGTGGATTGGGTATTGCGTAAGCTGCCGGGAGAAATTCAAACGGAGCCCATCAGTCTTGATTACGTTAAACGTTATCCGGCAATCCTCGAATGGGAGAAGCGTATCTATAATAGCCAGGTTGCTCATTGTTTTCGTGTCCTGCCGACGGATTTAATGGAGGGATTTTTTATGGCAAAGATCGTGCGGGGTAATGGTTAATGTTTGTCATGACGAGGTGAGGGTTTGCCTGTCCTGGACTGGCGAGACGACAGGCCAGGAAAATCCGTCTAAACAGGATTTAATAATCACAGCGTCGTCCTAAAATCGACTTGACATTGTCGGCGATTTATTGGATACTCTCTACTTGGAGAGTAAAACGACTCGTCAACAACATTTAATAGCTTAAGAGAGAAACCATCGAGCATGCGCAACATCTACCTTCTTAAAGATTTGGCTCGTATCAGCGGATTATCGACGCACACAGTCAAATTTTATTTGCGTATAGGGCTTTTGAAAGAATTTGGCCGCAGCCCGGAGACCAATTTCCGCTATTTTGACGACGGTTCCATTAAGACGATCCAGAAAATAAGATTATTACAAACGCGAGACAAAACCTTAAGCGAAATCAAGGTATTGTTAGAGAAATGATGACGATCAATCTGTCAAATAGGTTAGTGCAGAATTCTGGGCGATTCGCTGGTGTTATTCAAAATAATGGATTGCGGTTTGTTACAAAGGCCAACAAATGGTTGGCCGTAGTCACGTTGGTCACAGGCATTGCGGTTTGTTTTTACCTTTGGCATTATCCTGCTCATCAATTGGCAAGTAGCGAGAATAATACCGCGATGAAACAGGATCAACAAGAGCCTTTGCTGCAGCAAGTTACTGCTAATCACATTTCTCTTGGGCCGGTGCGCAATATTTTTGAACCGATTGAATCATCAGCGGCACAAAGCATTATTGACCCGACAACCCGGTTTAAGATTACCGGGATCATTCTTGACCGAGAACCCCAGGCAGTGCTGCAGGATCTTGATAAGGGAAAATCGGTCTTTGTTGGTCAAGGAGATCGTTTGGCAGGATTTCTTATTAAACACATTCAAGAGGGAAAAGTCATTCTTTCTTTGGAAGGCCGGGAATGGGAATTAAAACCGTGAAGCGATTTAATGGAAAAAATATTTTAAGATTAATGTTTTTGGCCATGAGCTTGGCATTTGGCGCTGTTTGTATATCTGCTGATGATTCCACGACGGATGTGGAGCAAAAAGCGGCCAACACCTCCACCATTGATGTGTTGGAATTAAGCGATATGGATATTTTGGATGTCATTCGTGTTGTCGTTAAGAAAACAGGCATGAACATTGTGGCTGGTCAAAACGTCACGGGCAAGGTAACGATATTTCTGAAAAATGTGGATGCCCGAGACGCGCTTCGCATCATCCTTGAGTCCAACGGCCTTGCGTATGCTGACGAAGACGGAATCCTTCGCGTGATGACGGCCCAGGATTTTGAACAGAAATACGGGCATAAATTCGGGGAGAACATCCAAACCAAGATCGTCCCGCTTTCTTTTGCCGAGGCCTCCGATGTTGTGGCCATCCTTAGTCAGATGAAAACTCCGTCCGGAAAAGTTTTTTCTGAAGAAAAATCTAATACCGTAATTCTTATGGATAACCCTTCTAAGATCGTTGACATGATGAAGTTGGTTAAGGAGGTTGATGTCCAGAGATTTACGATGGTTTTTGAACTCGGTTATGCCAAGGCCGCTGAATTGAGTGAAAAGGTCGAGGGGATGTTGACAAAAAGTGTGGGGCGTGTGAAATTTGATGAGCGTTCCAACAAGTTGATCGTCACCGATACATCGGCAAAGATCGAGGAGGTCCGTAAGATTGTCAATGAAATTGACCAGCGCGACCGTCAGGTTTTAATTGAAGCCAGGATTGCGCAAATCACTTTGAATGACGAGCATCGCATGGGTGTTGATTGGGAGGCCATTGTTTCTGATTACCATAGTTTAAGCCTGGCTGGCCAGTTCAGCAACCTGTCCGACGGCGAAAAGCGGGGCAAGTTGAGTGTCGGGACAATCGCCGGCGAGGATTATTCGATTTTGGTTGAGGCTTTAGACACGGTAGGAAGTGTGGATATTCTTTCTAACCCGAGCATTACAGCCGTCAATAATAAAGAGGCGCGTATCTTGGTAGGCTCAACCCAACCGTATGTCACAACGACAACCACAACGCCATCCGCCGGCCCGTCCACAACGGCAGAGAGCGTGAATTTTATCGATGTCGGGGTGAAACTATTTGTCACGCCCACCGTCCATGCCGATGGTTTTATAACCATGAAGATCCGCCCGGAAGTCAGTTCGGTGACCGGCAGCGTGTCGACGGGAACCAACAATACCATCCCGGTTGTAGAAACTTCTGAAGCGGAGACAACCGTCCATGTGAAAAATGGCGTCACCATTATTATCGGCGGATTGATCAAGGAAGAAAAATCTGAAATGATCAAAAAAGTACCCATCCTGGGTGATATCCCGTTTTTAGGGATGGCATTTCGCAGTTACAGTCACAGCGTTAAAAAGACTGAAATCGTCATTTTCCTAACACCAAAAGTTTCGACAGGGGATGTTAATAAGGAAGAACCTTCCCCTCATCCGGGGTGAGGAGCGGTCATTTTTTAATATGCGATCGTTAAGTTTTATTATTCTAGGCCTGTTTTGGGTGCTGTCTGTTTCCGGTTGTCAGGGGAGCAGGGGCAATGTGAAACTATCTGTTCCCGAAAACTCTCTCCAGGCCATTTGTGAAGGACGCAATATTCCCTGGCAGTGGGACAGCGTATCACAGGTCTTCACATTCACAAGTCAGAAGGTTCCGGCTAAGGTTCTCATCGGAAGCAAGCTAGTCATGGTTGGTTCGAAACGGGTGATCTTAAGCGGCGCCGTCGAACGCAAAGCAAGTACAATTATTGTTCCGCCGGATTTTATCAAAAGAGTTTTTGGCAAAACCGCTGAGGAACTAAATGTTACGTCTCTTCCGGGTCCTTTAATATCTGGAAAATATCGTGAGATCATGATTGATGCTGGTCATGGCGGTAAAGACCCCGGCGCCCGCGGATTGGCGGGCACGGTTGAAAAAGATATTGTCTTTGACATCGCGCAACGTCTGAAAACTAATCTTAAGAAAATGGGTTTCAACGTGAATATGACCCGTGAATCCGACGAGTTTATATCTTTGCAGGAACGAACCGAAATTGCTACACGGTCTAAGGCCGATTTGTTTCTTAGTATTCATGCCAATGCGGCTCAATCGAAAAAAACCAAAGGATTGGAAATTTATTATTCCCGCCGGCTTGAACATGATCCTGACGTGGCGCAGCGCAAGCTCAATGAGCATGAACTATTCAAGCGATTGGATATTTCAGGCGAACGGGCAGTGCCTGAAGGGATCATTTCGGACATGATGTATGCCCATAAATTGGAAGAATCTTCAATATTTGCTGATCTTGTGATTAATAAAACTTCAAAAAATATCAATACGGTTAATAGAGGCAGCCGTACATGCGGTTTTTTTGTTGTCAAAAATACCTTGATCCCGGCGGTGCTTTTCGAAGTCGGGTATATCACGAATGCTGCTGAGGCGAAACTTTTGAAAACCGAGGAATACCGGCAAAAAATCGCGGATGCGATTGCCGATAGTGTCAGGGAATACAGTCATGAATCTTAACGAAAACGATCCGATCGGCGTATTTGACTCGGGGTTGGGCGGCCTGACCGTTGTTAAAGAGCTGTTATATGAATTGCCCAACGAACGTATTGTTTATTTTGGTGATACCGCTCGCGTGCCTTACGGCACTAAGTCCAGAGAGACCATTATCCGTTATTCAAAAGAGATCGTTGGCGTTCTTCTCAAGCGTCGCGTCAAAATGGTGGTTGTGGCGTGCAATACAGCCTCGAGTTTGGCCTTGGATTTTCTAAAAGCAGAATATAACCTGCCGATTATTGGTGTTATCGATCCCGGTGCGCGTAAAGCAGCCAGTTCCACAAAAAACAAGAAAGTTGGTATTATTGCCACCAACAGCACAATCAAAAGTGGAAAATATGCCAAACGCTTAAAGGAGTTTAAAAAAGGTCTGGATATTTCAAGCCAACCCTGCCCGTTATTTGTTCCTTTAGTCGAAGAAGGATGGTTTGAACACGAAATTACGATTAGGACGGCGAAAGAATATTTGAAAGAAATAAAAGCCGCCAAAGTTGATACGCTAATTTTAGGATGTACCCATTATCCTTTGCTTAAGAAAGTCATTGGATATGTGATGGGGCCAAAAGTTACCTTGATCGATTCAGCCAAAGAGGTTGCTCTAGAAGTTAAAAGCATCCTTCTTGAGCAGGGATTATTGCGCACCACTTTAAAGCCGGCGGATCATTTATATTTAGTCAGCGACGAGCCGGAAATCTTTAAATACAGGGCCGTCAAGTTTCTGGGGCGCAGTATGGACAATGTCAGGCGCTGTTCGTTGTGATTGTGTTTTGAATGATGATTGGACAAAGGAAAAATTGTTATGTTTGAACTGAAAGTCAAAGGCGATATCGCATCAGCCCATCAGTTACGCGGATACGAAGGCCGCTGTAAAGATTTGCACGGACACACCTGGAAAATCGAAGTGACGCTCGTCAGTTCAACGCTGGATAAGATCGGCATGGTCGCTGATTTCAAGGTCATGAAAAAACTTCTCAAAGACGTGCTGGATCCGATTGATCATGTGTATTTAAATGATCTTCCATTTTTTAAAGAAGTTAACCCGACCACGGAAAATATCGCCAAGTACGTGTATCAGCAATTTTCCAAAGCCTGCGTGCCTTCTAAACTCAAACAGGTTGAGGTTTGGGAGTCGGATTCGGCGAGCAGTATTTATTATGAATAGGAATGTGGGGTTCTTCATGTCCTCAGGATATCAGTCCCCCAAAACTACTTTTTGGGGCCGCTGGGGTTTTGGGCAACAGGGGAACTCTTGTTTTAATTGCTTATGAAAAAAGTCATCGTGCTTCTCTCCGGCGGGCTTGATTCCGCGACAACCCTTTATTACGCCAAAAGCCAAGGTTTTTCTGTCCACGCGCTTATTTTTGATTATGGTCAACGGCATGGAAAAGAAATCAAATGCGCCGTCGCAGTGGCCAAGGCCGCGCGCTGTCCTTTTGAGGTTGTCAAAATTTCCTTGCCATGGAAAGGTTCCGCGCTGTTGGATAAGAAAATCAAAGTGCCGCATCGCCGAAAGCTGGATGCGAAGGATATTCCCGTTACCTATGTTCCCGCGCGCAACATTATTTTCTTAAGCTTTGCCGCTTCCTACGCCGAGGCCCTCGGCGCAGAGAAGATTTTTATCGGAGCCAATGCTATCGATTATTCCGGTTACCCCGACTGCCGGCCGGATTTCTTCGCGGCGTATTCAAAGGTTTTGGAAAAGGGTTTAAAAACAGGCGTTGAAGGCAAGAAGATTCGGGTGGAAACCCCGCTGATTAGAAAGACAAAAACCCAGATTATCCGTCTGGGAATACAGCTTCAAGTCCCTTATGAATTGACGTGGTCCTGTTACGAGGGAGGCAGGCGCCCTTGCGGATCGTGCGACAGCTGCCGTTTGCGGGACAAAGGTTTTTCAGAATTAAATATTCAGGATCCATTATTTAAGAAAGTTTAATTAACTCAAGCGAGTGATTGGTTGCGGCCATGAATGCTAGAATACTTGAGATTTTTAGATCCGTTCAAGGCGAAGGAAAATATCTGGGTGTCACTCAGATATTTGTGCGTTTCTTTGAGTGCAATATGCATTGTGTCTGGTGCGATACGCCGCATTCAATCGGCGACACAACGCGCCATTATCAAGAGTTCGCGCTCGAGAAACTTGTTGGAGAAATCAAGAATCTTTGGAGTCCTTGCCATTCAGTGAGTTTGACGGGCGGGGAACCGCTTATGCAAGCGGAGTTTATTAAGACATTAATTCCGGTTTTGCGCAGTCTTCGAATGCCGGTCTATTTGGAGACCAACGGTGTGCTCCCGCAGGAATTGGCTTCGGTTATCGACGGTATCGATATTATTGCCATGGATATTAAACTGCCCAGCTCAACCGGTTGTCAGGCCTACTGGCAGGAGCATGAAGATTTTATTAAAGTAGCGCAAAGGAAAGATTTCTTTATTAAGACTGTTATTTCCAATAATACCACGCTGGAGGATGTGAAGCGCGCTTCGGACATGGTCAGCCGTATTGCGCCTGACGCGCTTTTTATTCTTCAGCCGAATTATTTTGACATGAAAGACGGTGTCGTCGCCAAATGTATTGAATTTCAAAACCATTGCCAAAAATATCTATCCAATGTTAGAATCATCCCGCAAATTCACAAATTTTTGAAGGTGCGCTGATTTGATCCCCATTGCAGAGGCAAGGGGGGCAAGTGCACAAATTTATGAAATTAAGATGAATGGAAATTAGAAAATAGAAGGAAGAAAATAGAAAAAGAATTTAAATCGAAAGGTTCTTTTTATTGGCGGATAAGGGGTTTCCCAATCGACTGGCAAGAATCCAACGAATTAAAACCAGCCATCTATTTTCTCCTTTCTATCTTCAATTCTCAAATAAGGATAAATCATGACCCAGTCAAACTCCTACGAAGGCCGACAAGAAAACATCCGTTTCTTGAAAACCCCCGCCATAGATGTCTGGAAAAATCAGTATGCCGACCGCGAATATATCGTTGATTTGACGACGGATGAGTTTACCTGCATCTGTCCCAAGACAGGCCTGCCGGATTTTGCGACAATCAATATTAAATATAAACCCACCAAGGTCTGCGTTGAACTTAAGTCGTTTAAGATGTATCTGATTTTCTTTCGTCAGGTGGGAATTTTTCATGAGCATCTGGTTAATAAACTGATGGATGATCTGGTGGCCGCGTGCAAGCCCCGCTGGATGAAGATTGAAGTCGTCATGAATCCCCGAGGGGGAATTGCAACGACCGTGAGCGCGGAATATTTTAAGAGATAAGAGGTAAAGGGGTAAGAGGTAAGAAACTTAACAAAATTGAACGAAGTCCCACCTTCGTTAAGAAGGAGGGATATGAAGATAAAATGTTTTACTGGATTGATTGTTTGGGAAAAAGGTCACAAGTTAGTTTTAGCAATATACAGCAACGCCAAATATTTCCCTGATGAGGAACGGTTTGGCCTCATTTCGCAACTAAGGCGTTCTTCGGTATCGATTTGTGCAAATATTGCCGAGGGTTACAAGAAAAGCACCAAAGAATTTGTTAGATATTTGGACATCGCTGAAGGTTCCTTGGAAGAAACTAAGTACCATTTGATTTTATCGAAAGATCTGAATTATCTAAATGAATCGCGATTTATCAAATTATTTAATCAATGCGAAGAAATCGGCAAAATGCTTAATGGCTTAATGCAAAACCTAAACCGGTAGTATACCTCTCTACCACTTACCTCTTTACCACTTTGGGAGTCAATATGACTAATCGACCCGATGGCCGAAAGCCGGATCAACTCAGAAAAATTAAGGTTACCAAGAATTATCTAAAACACGCCGAAGGCTCATGTCTCATTGAATTCGGCGAGACCAAGGTTATTTGCTCGGCCTCCGTCGAAGAAGGCGTGCCGCCGTTTCTAAAAGGCAGCGGTAAGGGCTGGGTTACTGCTGAGTATGGCATGCTTCCTCGCTCGTGTAATACGCGTATCCGTCGAGAAAAGAGTTCAGGGCGTACCGAAGAAATCCAGCGTTTGATCGGCCGTTCCTTGCGCAGTGTGGTTGATATGGAAAAGCTCGGCGAGCGCACGATTAAGATTGATTGTGATGTGTTGCAAGGTGACGGGGGAACCCGAACAGCATCCATCACCGGCGGATTTATCGCGCTTGCGGATGCTGTCCTATGGATGAAAAAGAAATTGATGTTTGAAAAGATCCCGTTGAAAGATTACGTGGCGGCCATCAGCGTCGGTGTCTTTAACGGAAAGCCAGTTCTGGATTTAAATTACGCTGAAGATTCCAAGGCGCATGTGGATATGAACGTGGTCATGGTTGGTCAAGGTGAATTTGTTGAGGTGCAGGGCACCGGTGAACATGCCACATTTTCACGCAAAGAGATAGACGCGTTGTTAAAGTTAGCTGAAAAAGGGATTAAGGAGTTGTTTGTAGTGCAAAAAAAGGCACTCGGACATTTGAAAATATAAAATAAATCATACGTTATATAAGATTGCTTCGCCTCCCAAAAGG